>VAPL010555886.1_pt1 | contig 14776 bp, 14 predicted proteins | sample 3395061 | NCBI WGS metagenome assembly VAPL01 (sample SAMN08290444, study PRJNA428436) | hydrothermal vent metagenome | isolation source: Deep-sea hydrothermal vent chimney 2 | place: Pacific Ocean: Juan De Fuca Ridge | depth 2182 m m | reverse complement strand
GGCAATGCTTGGATATCACCGCAAATAGTTCGCAGGGGACGACGCCATGTTGAACGGCGTTTTACTTCTTTTAGCATCGGCATAGCTATATCAACACTGAATACCTGTGCGCCTTTATACAATCGTGCAAGGCGTGCTGAATATTCACCGGTAGCACAACCTAAATCTAAAATACGTTTTGGCGTTGCTTTAATGTATTCCAGTCGATCAAGCATGTGTGTTGCAACTTCGCGTTGCAAGACCGCTGCTTCATCATAGGTTTTTGCCGCGTTACCAAACGATTTTCTCACCGCTTGTTGTTGGTAGAGGGTAAGATCGTTCACCTTGCTTCCTTATGCTGGTTAGCTTCACTGTTAAAACAAAAATTAATCACTGCATCGCAAAATTTTTCCGGATGAGAAAGAAACGGGGCATGACCCGCTTGTTTGATAACGACTGAGGTTAAATCGGAAACCAAACTTTCTAATCTGTCTATTAATGAACAGGGAACCAATGTATCCCGTTGCCCTGCCAACCATAAAACAGGGCTCACTATCTGACTTAATTCGTCGCGCAAATCTGTGGTTAATAATATTTGCATACCATTATCTAATGCCTTTGCACTTGGCTCTGGTGTAAGCAATGTTTTTTTCAACACACGACTATCCTGCGCTGCCGTCGCACTACCCCGTGTTTGCAATGCAATAAACTTCAAAAGACTCGCATGTGAATCACGAATTACTTCGGCATGAAAATCACGAAAGACTTGCTCGTCAACGGCATCAAGCCAATCTGCTGAGCTTATAAATTTCGGTGTTGACGTAAGTAGAATAAGTTTTTCTATTCGATACGGGTGACGACTGGAAACCTGTTGTGCGATGAGCCCACCCAATGACCAGCCTAACCAAATTGCTTTCTCCGGTGCCACATCCAACACCGCATCTGCCCAACCATCAACACTGTTTTTATTAATATCACCACTGTGTCCATGCCCAGGTAGATCAATACAGGTAATGGTAAAGTTTTTAAGTAGCGTTTCTAATACACTTTGCCATACACCACTGTGTGCGCCCCAACCGTGTAATAAAACCAAATGTGGCTTACTACTATCAGCGTGTTGATAGCAGCTTGAGTGCAACGCATTCACTGCAGGGACTCCAACGCACCTAACAATTTCTCTACCTGCTTTTCTGTATGTGTCGCACTAAACGTAATGCGTAATCGCGCTGTACCGTCTGGAACAGTTGGTGGGCGAATGGCACTCACCAAAATTCCTTGTGCGGCTAAGCCTTGACTCATCGCCACTGCCTTATCTGCACTGCCTACTAGGACGGGTTGAATAGGCGTTGCTGTGTTCATTAAGGTTAAACCTAACTGCTTCGCACCGATTCTAAATTGTTGTATTAAGCTTTGCAGTTTTTCACGTCGATCACTGGCCGCTTGTAAAATTTTAAGACTGGTTCGCGTGGCTTCAGCAATCGCTGCTGGCATCGCTGTGGTGAACACATAACTGCGTGCGGATTGAATTAAGGTTTCAATCAATGCATCACTGCCTACCACAAATGCACCAAACGTACCGAATGCCTTACCTAAGGTACCCACCAAAATATCCACATCATCGTTACAATCAAAATGCTCAACACAGCCCGCGCCGCGTTGGCCTAACACGCCAAAGCCATGCGCGTCATCAAGCATTAATGCTGAATTATTTTTTCCGACTTGATTGATGATGTCCGGTAACGGAGCAAGATCGCCATCCATACTGAACACACCATCGGTCATAATTATTTTCTTTGTATCAGTATTATTTTCAAGATGTGTTTGTAATGACTGCATGTCGGCATGTTGATAACGCAATAAACGTGCGCCGGATAATTTAGCTGCATCAATAAGTGACGCATGCACCAGCTTGTCGGCTATGACTACATCTTTACGATCTAACAATGCACTCACTACACCCAAATTTGCCATATAACCTGTCGAGAATAATAATGCGCGTTCACGCCCCGTAAAGGCGGCTAATTCTTCTTCCAGTGCATGATGTGCCGTCGTGTGTCCATTAATTAAATGCGCTGCGCCACTGCCTACACCATACTGTTCCGTCGCCTGTTGACAACTTTTTACAATACGCGCATCCGCCGCTAAACCAAGATAATCATTACTGCAAAATGATAAAAGCGGTTTACCGTCGCAAACTTGTTCGGGGCGCTGCTTGCCTTCGCAAATTTTTCGTGTGCGATATAAATCCTGATCTCGTTGTTGTTGGAGAAAACCGTTCAGCTCAAACATTATGAAACTTCAGAACAATTCGTCGCTTCTGTTTGCAATCCTAAACGCGCAAATAATTGCATATCTTTATCCGACTCTGGATTAGGTGTCGTTAATAATTTTTCACCATAGAAAATGGAGTTGGCACCCGCAAAAAAACATAATGCCTGTGTTTCATCATTCATATTTTCACGACCTGCCGATAAACGCACATAAGAGGCTGGCATCAAAATTCTTGCCACAGCAATGCTGCGAATAAATTCAAAACTATCCAATGCTTCCACGCCTTCCAATGGTGTTCCTTCAACTTGAACTAATAAGTTAATAGGCACACTTTCAGGATGTTTGGGCATAGTAGCTAATTCATACAACAAGCCAGCACGGTCACGGCGATCTTCACCCATGCCAACAATACCGCCACAACAAACATTCATGCCGGCATCACGTACATGCTTTAGTGTTTCCAAGCGATCATCATAAGTCCGAGTTGTAATGATGTCGCCATAATACTCACGCGAGGTATCCAGATTATGGTTATAGTAATCTAGACCTGCGTCTTTAAGTGTCTTAGCCTGGTCTCCTTTTAACATCCCCAGTGTCATACAGGTTTCCAACCCCATCTCCTTGACACCACTGACTAGCTCGACAATGTAATCAACATCCCTATCATTCAAGCTACGCCATGCTGCGCCCATACAAAAACGCGATGCACCGTTATCTTTAGCTGCTTGGGCTTCCTTTAAAATATTTTCTATAGCGAGCAGTTTTTCTTTTTCTAGACCCGTATCGTGATGCGCGCTTTGTGGGCAATAAGCACAGTCTTCCGGACATGAACCGGTCTTGATACTCATTAATGTACTCACTTGTACCGTATTGGGATCAAAAAATTCTCGGTGCAATGTTTGGGCACGAAACAACAAATCATTAAAAGGCAGCTCAAATAACCCCTCAATTTCTGCCACGGTCCAATCGTGACGAACAGGGGTGGGTTTATTTGTATTTGCCACGGCATCAGCCATAACAGTCGTACTAGAGGTCGACATAAAAGATTTCTCCGAAACAGCATGAAAACAGTTAGAATGTGTGCATAGTAGCCAGCATGGGCTGGTTGTCAACGGGAAAGGAATCCTATGGTTGACCATTGGTTAAAAAACACTCTAAATCGCTGTTTGCCTCAAGCTTGCCTACTCTGTGGTAGCTCTGTTTCCAGCAATCAAGATCTATCCCTCTGTAAGCACTGTGAAGCGGATTTACCTGTACTTGGCGATACTTGCCAACAATGCGCCAACCCGCTTGAAACGCGCTTAGATCGACTGGAGGGCTTTCTCGAACAACCTGCTTTATTGCAAACCAGGCTGTGCGGACAATGCCTACAAAAACAACCCTGTTTTGAGCATACAATCTCATTTTTCCCTTATATAACACCTTTCGATCATTTTGTTCATGCCGCTAAGTTCAAAGGGAAATTATCAACCGCTCGTTTATTGGGACAATTGATGGCTCGTCAATTACAAAATTGCCTCCAACAACTTGATGATCTGCCGGATGCTCTGCTTCCTGTTCCGCTACACCCCACACGGCAACGCGAGCGGGGCTACAACCAAGCCCTAGAAATTGCCTTGCCTATTTCTAGGCAACTAAAAATACCTATATCCAAAGAACTTGCCAGCCGTGTTATTGCAACTGAAGCCCAATCCAGTTTAACTTTGAAGCATCGCAAAGGTAATCTACAAAATGCCTTTGTCATTAATAATAAGGTCACTGAACAACATATTGCTATCATCGATGATGTTATGACCAGTGGAACAACAGTGAATGCGTTGGCTAAAGTGCTTAAAAAAGCGGGGGCACGACGTGTGTCAGTGTGGTGTTTTAGTCGTGCAGAGCCACCCGCATAAGCCCATGAAAATAAAATACTGGAAATAAATCATGGTTTTCGCATAATGTGACCTAGATCTCAGGTATTGCGCAAGGTTTTAACTACGCTTAACCCATGGACCGAATGGCTGCACATATTATGCATGACACCAATAGCGACACTCGCACCTTGCAGCGCCATATGCGCGTCTTACTAGCAGAGGCGCGCCGGAATGAAGATAAATATCAACGCCTGCAATCGCTAGAACTTCTCTTACTGGGTGCTAATAATCTTTCCGAACTGATTCGTATGGTGATCATGCAATATCCTCAAGACTTTGAACTCGATGCCATCAGTCTTGTTCTCGATGATCCACATCATGAAATTCGCACCATACTTGAAGATGAAGGCGTTGAACTTAATAAGTACCCTCAACTTAAGTTTAATGAACACAGCAATGTCATTGAAAATGATTTATTTACCTCACATCTTCCTGAACTAGGCCCATACAAAACCAATCTTCACAGCAAACTATTTAGTAATCACAATAAATCACTGAATAGTATTGCGCGAATGCCGTTGGTTCGACAGGGACGCATTATTGGTTGTCTCAATTTGGGTAGTCACGATGACAAACGCTATATCACCGGAACAGGCACTGAATTACTGCAACGGCTTTCAGCCATTATCACTATCTGTCTTGAAAATACGCTCAACCTGGAACGGCTAAAACGAACCGGGCTTACTGATTCACTGACCTCGTTAAATAACCGTCGATTTTTTGATCAACGGATTATTGAAGAAATCGAACGCTCAAGACGAAATAACCAACCTCTTTCTTGCCTATTTATTGATATCGATTTCTTTAAAAAAATTAATGATCAATATGGCCATCCTGTTGGTGACAAGGTTTTGCAACAAATCGCTAAACTGCTTGATGCACACATGCGCCGCAGTGATGTGTTAGCTCGTTTTGGTGGGGAGGAGTTTGCTATTTTATTGAGTAATACCGCAACAGAATCTGCTGAAGAAACGGCTGAGCGATTACGCAATGCGGTTGAGGTAAACAAGATGCTCGCTTCAAATGAGACTGACCTTAACTTAACAATCTCAATCGGTGTTGCCACCGCTTACCCTGCTCATAGTGTTCTTAATATTGAACAACAATCTGAGCGTCTACTAAAATCTGCTGATGAAGCATTATTTGATGCCAAACGACAAGGAAGAAATAAAGTTTGTTTTGCCCAACAAGTGACTTCATCAGAATCTTAAATGTTTAGCCCGTTAACTGTGTAATACGCGTTTTTACAAACCGTCGTAATTCATTACTCAGGCCTTGTGTTTGTAGTGATCTTTTATACGCATCTAAAGCATTTTGGTTTTGTTGCAAAGATTGCAAGGATAAGCCCAAACCCATCCACCAAACAGCATGTGAAGGAAAATTAACCAATAACTTTTTATATACATCTGCAGCATTTTTATATTGCGCACTACGTTGATATAACGCCGCCAACAACGCATAGTATTCGCTATTAGGTGCTACAGCTGGTTGTAAACGTTCAAGTAAATCAACAGCTAATGGATCTTGACCGCGTTCAGTATAAATTCTTGCTAATAACAACGTAAACGGCACATGCTCCGGATGCTGAATACTGCTTAATTTTAAAACCTCAATCGCTTCATCATAGGCTTGTTCTCGAAACAATATTGCTGACAAACTTTGCCTTGCTTGCAAATGAGAAAAATCCAATGCTAGCACCTCGTACAAAGATTCTTTAGCTTGCTTGATTTTCCCTTGCTGTATTAAGAATTGTGCTTTTGAATACGCTAAATTTACTTTTTCATCTATTGTTAAAGTACGATTCACCTTAGTAAACGATACTTCATTTTTTTTCTCTGAAGTTTTTTCTTTATCGAGCATTACTTCAGGTTCGGTTTCTTTAACGGGCATGTCTAAAACTGAAAATTTATACTCTGCTTGCTCACTGCCATCAACCTGTTTAATTAATAGTCGCCATTCATCTTCTACGCTACCAAGATTTATGTGAAGTTGTATTTCTGTTTCAGAGTTCACCTTAACTTGCCAGGGCTCCAGTTCCTTAAATGCTCGGCCCGCGTCCCATTCCATCGTAATATTAAGCGGCGCAATAAAACCAGCGCCATAAACAGTAATGATTTCTCGTTCACCGGTTGCCAATAGTGGTGATGGAAGAATAGCGGATATTTTTATCTCTGAATTTGATGCTTTAGAAACAGATTCTTTTAATGGCTCTGCATCAACAGCGACTGACGTTATCTTCACCTCTTCCTCTACCGGTTCAATATTGTTTTTAATTTCTTCTGTCGTCTTGTCTATGCCTTTTAGTACCGTTGTTTCAGTGATAAGTTGACTTGGCTGTTTATCCTCAACAACAACTTCCTGAACAATACTCTTATAATCAGATATTTTAGGCTCAGTGGCTTCTGCAGGTTTTACTTCAACAACGTCTTCATCTTGTTTTGATGTGGCATTCAAGTACACCCAAGTTGCTATAATCGCTACTAACAAAAAAACTACAAATACCCGCCAGACATTGCTACGCCCATTGGCAGGCGGACCCGAGGCAGCACCCACATCTAAATCATCTAGCATCTCTGCATTATTATCGAAACCTTGTGCACGACGCTGTTCAAGATCTTTTAACATCTGATTAATAACGCTCATAATAAACGCCCCATGTATAAATACACACTGACAGCGATTAGTAAGGAGGCAACCAAACCTGACAAACCGACTAACCAGCGCTGCTTAGTATTTACCATGCTTGCATCTTCAGTGTCTTGTATCGCGGCTTGCATATGTTTTAATGAAATCTTTCTCGCACCTTGTCCATATGCAACCATCAATGATTTATGCGCAAGAATATTTATTAACCGTGGTATACCTCTACTCGCAGTAAACACCTGCTCAATCACTCGACCATTAAACAGCGGCGCACCAGCATAGCCTGCTGTTAATAATCGATGTGCAAGATAAGCTTGAACACCTTCTTTATTCATCGGTTCTAAGGCGTAAGAAAATAGTATTCGTTGTTTAAGCTGACGGATAGATGGCCGTTCTAACATATCATTCAGTTCGGGCTGACCAAAAAGCACTATCTGCAACAACTTACTCTTTTCTGTTTCTAAATTTGTTAACAAACGTAATGCCTCTAACGATTTTTCAGGCATGGCCTGCGCCTCGTCAATCAACAATACAACTTTTTTACCTTCTGCCGCTAATTCAATCAGGCGCTCATTAATTAGCTTCAATACATTATGCTGATTCAAGTTTTTAGAACATGCCAAGCCCATTTCTTCGGCCAATGCCAAATTCAATGCCGAAGGTCCTAGGTTAGGGTTTGGTAAATAAGCGGTGACATATTGCTTGTCATTGGATAACTGATTTAATAGCTGACGACACAATAAGGTTTTACCCGTACCGACTTCACCTGTGATCTTGATAAAACCTTCACCACTGCGCAGGGCAACCTGCAACACGTTCATGGCTTGCTGATGACTAGGATTATTAAAATAAAAACCGGTATCTGGCGTAATAGAAAAGGGCTGTTCTTTCAGCGTAAAGTGTTCTAAATACATACCTTATTTTCCGACACGATTCAGTGTCCTTAATCGTTTAGCCGACTGTTGAATGGTATTTTTCCATGCAGCTGGGGTATTAACGACAATCGGCCGCAGTAAAATCACTAATTCACTCTTGCGATTAGACTCCACCTTATGCCTAAATAAAGAACCAACAACGGGTAATGAACTCAAAAAAGGTGTACCGGCTGTTCGTTTTCTGGTTGTGTTCTGCATCAAGCCGCCAATCACAATAATCTGATTCGACTTGGCTCGCACAATACTATCAGACTCACGCACACTGCTTTGCGCCAAAGGCAAACTTTGTATCTCGCCTCCAATCGTGAATGTTTTTACTTGTTCAACCACTTCACTCACTGTTGGGTGAATATGCAAAATAACATTATCATCTTCATCAATTTGCGGAATTACATCAAGTGCAATACCCGAAAAAAATGGTGTTAGAATGACCGTAGGCGAACTGGTTGTGGTGGTTCCGGTAACGGTAGTGTTCGTTACACCCGTAACGAAAAACTCATCACTACCCACCTTAATCACGGCTTTCTGATTGTTAATGGTTGATACGCGCGGGCTAGATAACACCTGTACGTTACCCTGTGTTTCAAGCAACTCTATAAATGCCGTGAAATCTTTTAAATTTAAGGCTAGAGAAAACACGCCACCCAGTGCCGTGTCTGTAATACCTGAGAAGGGTGCAACTCTAGGCTGTAAATTAATATTGCTTCCTGCGATATTTGTGACACCGGGGCCATCGAAAATACTACCACCTCCAGACTGTGTCCCTAATATAGTTTTACCTTGCCCGGGTTTACCTAATGCCGTCCAGTTAATTCCTGACTGGAATCCATCATTCAATTCAACTTCTATTATTTTTGCTTCAAGAATTACTTGACGCTCAATAACTTCTTGCGTTGTACCTAGAAATAATGACACATCCCGTATTTCGGATGGCATCGCTCTGACAACAACAACACCTGATTGAGGGTTAATAATAACTGTACGCCCATCTTTGTTTCCAATAAGAGTCTGTAATGCAATTCGTAATTCTGCCCAAAAATCTGCTTCAGATACAGTTTCAACTTTACTACCCGATAATTGAGATTGAGATGTTTGATTCTGTGACACCGGATTTGAATTATTAATCCTACCACCAACTCCTCCCGTGGATGTTGAGCGTGCTGAAGGCTGTGATATTTGACCTGAACTCACCCGAGTCTGAGATTTGCCCTTGCGTTTTACGTTAAGATAATTCACTTGAAAAATTCTTGATTGTAAGCGTCGAGGCAACACCTGATACAAACGATCTTTTAGCGTGTACTCATACCCATATACATCGCGAAGTACTGCCATCACACTTGGGATGGTGACATCTTTTAATTTCAATGAAACCTGACCACTGACATCAGGATGAACCACCATATTGTACGAAGTACCTTCAACTAGCCCCATAAAGAATGTCACTGCGGGTGCATTATCAACCCCAATATCAAAACGGGTTTCTGGTATTTTTGCGACAGTGGGAACATTTATATTTATGGGTGGCAATAAAGCATCACTCACTGACTGGGGCGTTTCAGCCGTTGACTGTGATGCATTCACTGTCTGCTGCATCACTTTTTCAATATCCTTTGCTGTACTATCATTTCTAGGACCCGATGTAGAGCAGCCAGACAATGAAACCATCAACATAGTACTTAGTAACATATTCTTTATGATGTTTAGCTTCTGTCTATTTTCTTTATTCATTATCTCTCTACCTTATTAACCTTATTCTTCCCGCAGGGTTTTCACTGTCACTGGAAATAATTGCAACTGAATAATTTCGCCACGGTGCTTCAACTTAACAATTGTTTCATTAATACTCTGTACTCTTGCTCCCACCACCAAGTCACCTACCTGCACTGATTGACCATTAATAATGGCGATATTTCGTTGTGGTGAAACTAAAATAGAACTCAATTTCCATGTTATCGCTTCATTCGAATTATTTACAGCAATACTGGTTGTATTAGGCGGTAACGTCGGATCGTCAAACTGCGCTTGTAATAGCTGTGGCAATAACAACCCACTTACAGATGCAATAATAAATGCTACCAAACGATAGCTGTGTTGTCGTTTAAACACCGATCCACGCCTCATTTAAACTCAATGTTTTAATTGTAATAATGACATGTGCATTAGGATAATCTTCTACACTAAAATCCACACTGCCCCAATAAAATTGTTGCGATAACTTTTCAAGCTCTTGCATATAATTGAGCGTACTTAAATAAGATCCTTGGAACTCAATTTGCAAGGCATGTTGATAAACACCAGGGAATATTTTTTTGCTACGTTTATTTTTATTCTTATCTAATATTTTAGAATTACCTAAAGGCTTTGGCGATAATGCCTCAACACGAATTAATTTTAAATCCGTTTCACGGGTTAATACTTCTTCTAATACTTCTGCCATTTTTGCAGGGTCAATTAAATCCACTGTCATCTGACGCAAACGCTGATTAAGCGTTTGCATCGCACCACGCAAGGCTTCGACATCCTTTAATATTAGCGCATTGGGATCACTACCTGCACGTTTCAATACTTGTGCCTGCTGATCACGTATTCGCGCTAAATCTTTATTCTGCTTTTTTACTTCAATCTGTAATTGCTTGGCTTGAGCCGCAAGAGGGTCCAAAAGGACCTTTTCCCAAATCAAAAACACCGCAAAAATAATGGCAAACAAAATCAACGTTCTTTCTCGCAGGCTTTGGCTATCTATCCAATGTGCTAATTGTTCAATACGCTGTTTCACTTTTTATCACCTGCTAATATGGTGCGTAATGAAAAATTAATTGCAGCGGTATTATCTTTATCTCGCTGCATATTAAAAATCTGGAACTGACTACCCGCAAAACTTTCCTCTTCAGATAATGCCTGTAAAAATTGTGGTACTAATTCAGGTCTTAGAGTACTGCCGTAAATACCAATAACATCGCCGCCTTTCTCTAGCTCAAGACGCTTAATCCACATACCCTTAATATGCTTTCTTGCAATCCCTGCAAAATAAGATGAAAAACCATCGCTGTTGCCAATACTTCTTCCTGATAAAGTATTAACAAGATATTGTTTAGCTTTCCTCTCAGCTTGTAAATCTTTTAGTTGTTGTTCAACTAATTTACTCCTTTTTTTAACCGGATATTTCACCGCAAAATTATCAAGACGCGCTATTTCTTTAACTTGCTGCTGTTGCAATCGCTGTTTTTCATCTGCCAGTGTGATGACGTTCCATTTAGCATAGCCATAAATTCCAACCAACACGACAATGGCTGCAATCAATACAACCAACATCGACGATGCAGAAAATACTTTCTCCTGCTTTCGAAACCGAGGTTGGTAAAGGTTTATTTGTTGCTGCATCGCCATCGCTACAGGACCTTTTCTTCATAACGTAATGCAGCACCAATCGCCAATAAGCATTTTATTTTTGATTCATTTGTAATGGATTCGTCACTGTCCAGCACGCTGTTAAAATCAAGCATACTAACAGCAATGCCTAAATTGGCTGATAAATAAGGTAAAACTCCGGCGATTTCTTGTTCCATGGGTGCAAGTACTAATGAAGTAATAGGAGGTTGCGAAAAATGACTCTCGTAGTAATCCAGTGAACGTTGTACTTCCAAAACTATTTTATCCAGCGATTGTTCTGTTTGTGGGTGCAAATCTTCACTCCCCCCCGCCACCACAATCATTTTTTTCAATCCCACATCAATATTTCGCGACATATACAGGGAACCTTGCCTCGTCAAAGTAATAACACCTGACTCCGCACCTAAATATAAAAAGGCGACGCCACGTACATCATCATCAAGTAAAGAGGTAATATTTCGAATGGCTAATTCCGGGATATCGATCGTATCTAATTCTAAAGAGGTTTTTTCTAGCTTTGATATATTGGTATGCACCTTCGATGCACGTGCAGCAACCGCATACATCAACCTTGCGCGACCGGGTGCCGCACCTTGTTCAGGTATTTCAAACACATCGATTACCGCATCATCAATATGAAAATCAATCAAATCTTTAATACGCCAACGCACTGCAGCTTTTAACTCTGCTGGCTGCACATCTGGCGCTTCAATCAATAACAAACTGTGAGAATGCGTGTCCATGACACAAGAGCAACGACTATGATCCAGATCGTATTCGCCCACAATCTGATTTAACTTTGCCGAAACATCATCGTGTTCTTGTATAGGCGTAAAGTGACAAACATCTAATTTAGGGAGGTTGGTTTCATCACGCACTATTCGAGCGACAGCTATACCATCAGAGTCTAATGACACCCCGACTAACCCACTACTCTTTGTTTTGCGCTTTAATAACGAAAACAAAATGCTGTCCTCGGTTAAACCAGCCTATTACTGGTTATTAATCCAAAAATACTGTCATTACCCTTAAAACAGGCTTCGACAACTATTTTGTAAATATTACAGCTTGTAAGGCTTTGTAACTCAAGTGGTTTCTAAGGTTCACATAGCAAGCTATTGTTGTCAATATATAAAATAGCCCGCCAGCCTCAGTTTTCCAACCTTATTTAGCGATGATATCGGCTAATATCCCCAAAAATATAGCCAGTCCAAACCAATTATTATGTAAAAAAGCCTTTAAACAGTCATCCGGCTGTCGCTGCCATATTAATTTTTGTTGATAGAGCAACGACAAGGTCGCAATACCAAGCCCAATATAATAGTAAAGTCCTAGCTCTGCCTGTCGTCCAACCAATAATAAAACCGTCATTAAGAGTAATTGGATCAGCCCAATAATCATCCTATCCGCTTCACCAAACAAAATAGCCGTCGATTTCACCCCAATTTTGAGATCATCTTCCCGATCCACCATTGCATACATTGTGTCGTAGGCTGTCGCCCACAATACCGTGCCGGTTAACAATAACCATGCAACCATAGGCACTTCACCTGTTTGCGCAGCAAAGGCCATCGGCACTGCCCAACCAAAGGCGAGACCAAGGAAAACCTGAGGCAAATAGGTATAACGTTTCATAAAAGGATAAAGTGCCGCCAAACCAACTGCGACAATGGATAAACGAATAGTCAGCAAATTCATAAACATAACTAACAAAAAAGCGGCAAAACAAAGACCAACAAACAGCAACAAGGCTTCACGCTCCGACACACGTCCAGCGGTAATAGGACGATCTTTAGTACGAGCAATATGTTTATCTATTTTCCGATCCGCATAATCATTAATCACACACCCCGCTGATCGCATTAAGACAACGCCCAAAATAAACACAATACCGACACCCAACGACGGCCAACCCTTCGCCGCGATGAACAATGCCCACAAAGTCGGCCACAACAACAGGTAAATACCAATAGGACGATTTAACCTTGTTAATAGAGCATATTGCGTAATACGATCTCGAGTGCGGCGGGAAAATTGCTGGTGGTATAATTGTCGAATAATGTTAAGCGGATTTTGCATGAATATGATTATCGCTAAACTTGATGGTTCAAGCCAATCTTATAAACTTTATGGGTGATTAGGAATATCTGGAAGAAAAATCTCGCTCACCAACAACGGCTTAGCATGTAATTTAAATACCGACCGCCGCCCCCAAATACTTTTTGGCTGTCTGGATAATCGTTGCGTGGCACGTTTAAACAACTTTTGCCCTGCACCAATGCACGCCAACTCAACCTCACTACGCTGCATGCCTGGATCTGCAAACAACACCGCACCCAACGGCTTATTCCCCAGATACATTAACCGGCGCTCCCGACCAGACAATGTCGACATCGGGATCACCGTTCGCGCAAACACCCACGGCGTATCACCACAATAAAGAAACACCTCACGCAACAACGCCCGCCGCCCTCCAACAAGCCCCATACAACGCGATTCATTATGCTGCGGCACACCCCAGACCTGCCGAACCACCTCAACACGAAAACAACCATCGCAAGCTTGCTGAAGACGTTTTGTCAGCGAAGTAGGATCAATCAACCAACGCCACCAGTCCAGCGGCACTCGACTACGCAAAATATGCCCTTGTTGATGCCAAACAGGTTCTCGGTGGTGCATTACTTACTACCTTGCTGAAAGGGCGATACTTTAGCATGTATGGGATATGAGACGTAAGGTGTGAGTGTTGTTGATGAAGGGCTCGTACTCCGTAAGTTAATTTCTATTCCAAGCAAGCTATCAGGGTCACTTTCCTGCGAAATTTCGCTCGTTCGCTAGAACGAGTGCTGAGCAGGAAAGTGACCCTGATAGCGCAGCCTTCGCAGCCTCCCCTTAAACGTCACCATAACGCGCCGCATCTCCAATCCACCGCCTCACCAACGGCTCAACATGATCTGGCCAATGCTGAAAAAGCTCCGTCGCGGCTTGTTCAACCATTGGAAGTAAATCTTGATCACGCAACAAATCAGCAACACGCATTTCCGCCAGACCTGTTTGCCGTGTTCCCAATACTTCACCCGGGCCACGCTGTTCTAAATCATACCGCGCGATTTCAAAGCCATCTGTTGTTTCTCGCATCACTGCAAGACGATCCCGCGCACGCCGTGAAAGTGGATTTTTATACAACAACACACAACTGCTTTCATGGCGACCACGCCCAACCCGACCGCGTAATTGATGTAACTGTGCTAAACCAAACCGTTCAGCATTTTCAATGACCATCAGGCTCGCATTGGGTACATCCACACCTACTTCAATCACCGTCGTTGCCACGAGCAAATCAACCTTACCTTCTTTGAATGCCGTCATCGCAGCTTCTTTTTCAGTCGCTTTCATTCGCCCATGCACTAATAAAATCGTTAAATTAGGTAATGCCTCTGCTAATAATTGTGCCGTGTCTTCGGCTGCCTCGCATTGCAACGCTTCAGATTCTTCAATTAAGGTACACACCCAGTACACTTGCCTACCTGAACGACAGGCTTGTTCAACGCGTTGCACCACCTCATTACGGCGGCTATCAGGAATAACAACCGTCGTCACCGGCGTACGCCCAGGAGGCATTTCATCAATGATGGAACTATC
>VAPL010661819.1_pt1 | contig 14779 bp, 13 predicted proteins | sample 3395061 | NCBI WGS metagenome assembly VAPL01 (sample SAMN08290444, study PRJNA428436) | hydrothermal vent metagenome | isolation source: Deep-sea hydrothermal vent chimney 2 | place: Pacific Ocean: Juan De Fuca Ridge | depth 2182 m m | reverse complement strand
TGCTATCCTCATCATCTTACAGTTAGGTTTTACCTACCTTGCACCCATGCAGTCTCTATTCGGCACCACCGCAATCGACTTAACACTATGGTTGCGCATTTTACTGGTTGCTTCTTTGGTATTATTTCTGGTTGAGCTGGAGAAGTTTTTTTTGCGGCGGCTTGAACGACAGCCTATAGAAAAACATAAATAACACACTGTTAGTGTCTTGAAAGAACTAGTAATTAACTTTCCTGCTTACGGGTGAAACGGATAATACGTCGTCGAGAACGTTTGTCTGGCCGCCGAGCTGTAGTAGGATTTTGCGCCGCCTGTGCGCGTAGCTCATCAGCTAATTGGGAGCGTGCTTTAGCACTGTCTGAGGTTTCTTCGTATAACGTTTGGGCAATAGAAACAGGACCACGTTGTTTGAGTAGTCCTTTTACAACAATGCTAAATCGAAATGCGCCTTTAGTGATTTCTAATGCATCATCAAGTTGCAACGTCTGCGATGGCTTCACACGTTGTCCATTACGATGCACTTTGCCGCCGCTGACCGCTTCTGTTGCAAGCGCACGTGTTTTAAAAAAACGTGCAGCCCACAGCCACTTGTCTAAGCGCATACTAGTTAATATTTCTTTCATAACAACCAGTATGCCTGATGATTGATAAGAGTTAAAATTTCGGTGTTACTTGATTTTTAAACTGCATGTTATATTGTTTAAACATTACACATTGAAGTGGCTTAAATAATGAAACAACTCTTTTTACTGTTCCTGATTATTTCCATACCCATCGTCTCACAGGCGACTATTTATCAATGCAAAGATAAATATGGAAAGCTTATTTATAAAGACATGGAATGTGGTAGCAATGACAACGTCATTAAGCCTGACTCTCGAGAAAATGCCTCAACAGCGGCGGATGATGCTGCTAAGAACAAGGTCGTAAATAATACTATTATTAACGATAACAAGCCTGGCAAACTTATTTTTGAAAATAAAAGGCCGCTACACCTCCCCTATTCCATCAAGGTCAATGAAGTCAGAATCATCACAGAAACAGATGATACGTTGGTTGTTGATATTATTTACACTTACAAACATAAAATCCCAGCTAATGAAATGCGGATCTATGTCACACCTAATCATGGTTACTGGAGTGTTAATCACCTTCAAGTAGAAGATGGACTAAATGTGGGCCGTGTAAGAATAGGCTTAAGCCGATCTAATATGAAGAAAAAATGGGTAACACGATCATTTACCGACACTATTACAATTCGTTTTGAGCATTATCCGCCGGACAATACTTATAAAGGTATTATTTGGTCTGAAACAATTAAGTACAAAAAGAATTGGAAATTGAAATAAATATCCTTTAGATCTCAAAACACCGCATCCGTGCTTTAGTACGACGCAGCGAGTCAATTCGTAAACTTACTTCTCGAATGCGCTTTTCTTCTTTGTACTTTTTGTATTCAGGGTACGCTAATGTTGCATAGCCAAGAGGGATTTTAGTTAAGGGTAAGTCATCAGGGAAAAAATCAAATAAGGTAATACCTGTTGTGGTTAACCATATCGCTGCAGCCACTTTTGGGTCATCATAAAAATCAGGAATAGTCCGGTAGGTTAGAGGCAATAAGGTAACTATTTCATCATCCAGCGCGACACAGGTTTTAAGACTGTCACTGGCATGAGCTATTGGAGTTTGAGGGTCTGGATAAATATCAGGTATATAACGTTTAAGTTTTGAAAAATCGAAATGCGGTTCCTGACTAGCTAACGACTTTGGACCGGCTTCGTCTTCAGCAAAAGCAACACCAGAGCCTATAAAAGCTAAACTGAAACATAATAAAAGTGTGCGGAACATGGCCATCATACCCTCCTCGGTCACCATCTGACCTTCTATAATAGAGTATGTCGGCAAAAACCCGCTCAACTTAAGCGTCGAGCGGGCTTAGTACGGTTATTTAGCTAATTTCAATAACATAGCGTTAAGTCGAGCCACAAAACCGGCAGGATCTTCTAGCTGACCACCTTCTGAAAGTAATGCCTGATCAAAGAGGATTTTTGACCAGTCGCTAAATAGTTCCTGCTCCGATTCCGTTTTCAACATTTCCACCAAAGCATGCGTCGGATTGATTTCAAGGATCGGCTTCATGTTTGGAATCTCTTGACCCGCTTCTTTAAGAATGCGCTCAAGATTACCACTCATGTCCTGATTTTCTGATACCAAACACGCAGGTGTGTTCGTTAAGCGATGTGTTACACGTACATCTTTAACTGAATCACCGAGTGCTTCTTTAATGCGGCCAACAAAATCTTTATTTTCTTCTTCAGCCGCTTTTTGTTTTTCCTTTTCTTCCTTGTCTTCTAGATCGCCTAAATCCAAATCACCCTTGGCAACCGATTGTAATGACTTACCATCAAACTCCGTTAAGGCCGACACTAACCATTCATCAACACGTTCGCCAAGCAATAAGACTTCAATACCCTTATTACGGAATACTTCTAAATGCGGGCTGTTCTTTGCCGCATTAAAACTATCTGCAGTAATATAGTAAATCTTGTCCTGACCTTCTGGCATACGTTCAATATATTCTTGCAACGACACCGTTTGCGCTTCATCATCCGTTTTAGTAGTTGCAAAACGTAATAATTTAGCGATCTTTTCCTGATTACCAGAATCTTCCGCAGGACCTTCTTTCATAACACGCCCAAATTCACTCCAGAATATGGTGTATTTTTCAGGATCATTCTTAGCAATGCCTTCCAGCATACTTAAGACTTTTTTCACGGAACCCGATCGCATGCTATCAATGGCTTTATTGTGCTGTAAGATTTCGCGTGACACATTCAACGGCAAGTCAGCTGAATCAACAACACCACGAACAAAACGCAAATACTGAGGCATTAACTGTTCGGCATCATCCATAATAAAGACACGGCGCACATACAACTTGATACCATGTTGTGAATTTCTATCCCACAGATCAAACGGTGCTTTTGATGGTACATATAATAATGAGGTGTATTCAATATTACCTTCGACACGACTGTGCACATGACACAATGGATCTTGAAAATCATGACCAACATGTTTGTAAAACTCATTGTACTCTTCATCGGTAATGTCGTTTTTAGGGCGCGCCCATAATGCTGAAGCACTATTAACCATTTCTAATTCTGGAGCCGGTGTTTCTTTATCTTCCTCATCACCCATTGCTGGCGTTGGCTCAGACCACATTTTAATCGGCAAGCTAATATGATCCGAATAAGTGCGAATGATATGACGCAAACGATAGCCATCAAGGAATTCATCAGCATCGTCACGAAGATGTAACACCACTGTTGTGCCACGCGACTGTTTCTCAATTGTTTCTAATGAAAAATCGCCCTCGCCTGCCGATTCCCAACGAACGCCATGTTCAGCGGTACTACCCGCAGGGCGTGTTTCAACGATTACTTTATCTGCAACAATAAAGGCAGAGTAAAAACCCACACCAAATTGACCAATTAGATTAGCGTCACTGGCTTGATCACCACTTAATGCTTCAAAAAATTGTTTTGTACCCGATTTGGCAATGGTTCCTATGTTATCAATCACTTCTTGGCGATTCATCCCAATACCGTTATCGGAAATGCTGATAGTACGAGCCTCTTTATCAAACTCAACCGTGATCGCCATCTCGGCATCACCTTCCATCAATGCATCATCAGATAGCGATTCAAAACGCAGTTTATCGCAGGCATCCGAGGCATTAGAGACAAGTTCACGCAAAAAGATTTCTTTATTGCTGTACAAAGAGTTGATCATCAATTGCAGCAATTGCCGCACTTCTGTCTGAAACTCCATGGTTTCCTTATGTGCTTCAACGGTCATGGTATGAATTTCCTCCAAAAATAAATAAAAACAGTTTGTTATCGCAGCTAGATGGGGTTGAGCGTAGTCTATTTCAAGACTATTTAGCAGGAATCTGCCACTTTTTGTTCAAGCTTGCTAGAATCAATGCATGCAAATTCATACCGTCGCTAGCCAACCCTTCAAAGACCAGCGCCCAGGCACCTCTGGCTTACGCAAAGCGGTGAGCGTTTTTCAACAAGAACACTACCTTGAAAACTTTGTTCAATCACTGTTCGATGTGCTTGATGGCTATATGGGTAAAACGCTTATTCTTGGTGGTGATGGTCGTTTTTATAACTTAACGGCTATTCAAATCATCATCCGCATGGCGATTGCAGCGGGCTTTGGTCGTATTCTTGTCGGGCAAAATGGACTGTTATCAACCCCCGCCGTGTCACACCTAATTCGTAAAAACAAAGCATTTGGCGGCATTATCCTCTCGGCAAGCCACAACCCTGGCGGACCAGACGGTGATTTTGGCATTAAATTTAATACTGCTAATGGTGGTCCTGCTCAAGAAGAACTAACTGAAGCTGTTTTTCAACATAGCCTACAAACAGCTCATTATCATTTTGCCGATATCCCTGAAATCCCCTTAGATAAGATTGAGCAACATACGTTTGGACACACTGTCATTGAAATCATTGATCCCGTTGCAGATTATTCACAACTCATGCAAGAATTATTTGATTTTAATGCTATCAGAACACATATCAAGAACGGCTTTGACATCTATTTTGATGCAATGCATGCCATCACCGGGCCTTACGCCAAAAAGATTCTTGGTCAACAACTCGGCGTCGCTGACGAGCATTTACTCAATTGCGTTCCCAAAGCCGATTTTGCTGGTGGTCATCCTGATCCTAATCTCACTTATGCGCATGATTTAGCAAAACGTATGATGGATGACTCTGCACCTGATTTTGGTGCAGCATCAGATGGCGATGGTGATCGGAATATGATTTTAGGCAAACAATGCTTTGTTAATCCCAGCGATAGTCTGGCCATTATTGCTGCCAATGCTCACCTCATCCCAGCTTATAAAAATGGACTTACTGGCGTTGCGCGCTCCATGCCCACCAGTGCTGCCGTCGATGTTGTCGCAAAAGAGCTTGATATTAATTGCTATGAAACCCCTACGGGTTGGAAATTTTTTGGCAATTTACTCGACGCAGAAAAAATAACACTGTGCGGAGAAGAAAGTTTTGGTACCGGTTCAAACCATGTGCGCGAAAAAGATGGACTATGGGCAGTATTATGTTGGTTAAATATTCTTGCGGTGCGCAAACAAACAGTAAGCGAAATTCTCACTGAACATTGGCAACACTTTGGCCGCCACTTTTATACCCGACACGACTATGAAGCTATTAATAGCGAATCTGCTAATGCGCTTATGAAAAATTTATTATATAACTTAGCCGATCTGGCAGAACAGCAATTTGATGAATATCAAATCACTCTAGCCGATGAATTTTGCTACACCGATCCGATTGATAGATCTATTAGTGAACATCAAGGCATTCGACTATTGTTTAAAAATAATGCTCGAATTATTTTTCGACTTTCAGGAACAGGCACAAGCGGTGCAACGCTACGTATTTATATCGAAGACTATTGCAGTGATGCAAGTCAGCATCATCAAGACACGCAAAACTACTTAAGTAAGTTAATCGGCATTGCTGAAAAAATCGCAAGTATCAAAACATATACCGGTATGAAAAACCCAACAGTGATAACCTAAGGCATACGCCAGAATAACGAATCTTTTACACCACACTGGCATACACCTCTAAAAAAATTAAAATAGTCCTTTTAATTTACCACCCAATTGTTCACCCAACTTATCAGTAATGGCACCCTTGGCTTTTTCTTGTAATTTTTCTTGTAATTTTGCTTTTGCTTCTTCAGCTGTCTTACCCAAGTATCGTTGCACACCCATTTCAGCAATCGCCGTAGTCGTTTTAGAAATAAGTATCTTTGTCACTTTCTCCGCAATTTCACCGGCTGACGCACCACCTGATGCTTTACCAATGTTATTCAATTCTATACGAGGGAGGTTTGCCGATAAATCTTTACCGCCTAATGCCGCAATCCGTGCATCAACTTCCGCACCTTCAATGACTAACTTGCGGATAATTAACTTAACCTCTTCACCACCACTTGATGCTTTATCTGACGAACTCAGCCTTGCTGTCGCTTTTTCCACATTTTTCTTCAGCACATCTAAATTAGAATCACCTTTATCATTAATTTCGTAAAAAATCTGTGGTGCCTTAATGAATACCTTATCAATGACAACCACTTTTTCAGTAATGGTTTTAGGGTCAATCGCAACCGTTACTTCACCTAAGGTAAATATTTGTTTGCGTGAAAATCCTGCAGGACTATCGACCTCTAAATTAGAAATAGTCCCTTCACCCGATGATAAGGTTAATTTAACCCCACCCACCTCGACACGCGTTTGGGTTACCTGAGTACCTGCTTTTTCAATCCCCGCTTCAACTAAACCGTCTAATGATGAAAACAAGAAGACAACCGCAGCAATGACAATAATCACCCCTGAAATCAAGATAATTTTAAGCGCTTTCATACTGTTATCCCTTTTTTATTTGTTATAAGTACCAGCCTATCTTCAACACCCTCTTCAGGTCAACAATTACCAAGCACATCACTAGGTTATTAGCCCATATTGGCTATTATGTTTCTCTCACTATAGCCGATAACTAGTCTGAGCATCACAGATTTGGATAACCATGAACGAACATGAAGATAAATTAATCGCGCTAGCCAGCATCGCGGCAGAATTACATTCAGTTATGAATGTCGCCTATGGTGTTTCTCTGGCAGCTAAGAATGCCAAAGTTATTTCTGCACAAGCAGGTGAAAAAGGACTTGGCTTCCAACCGATTACCGATTTCATTGATGAAATATCACAATTAGCCATTAATGGCGTTAACCATATCAATGAGAATGCCTTAAAACTTTCTAAAATTGCCGTTCATGAACAACGTTCATACGATGCATATAAACGCTTCCATTCTGTGATGACAAAATACCAGAAAGCAAAATATGTTGACTCATTAGAACCAGCGATGACTCGTGTAGAAACACACATGGTTGATTCATTTAAAGACTTCAAAAAAAGCATGAATGGTTTATTTCTATTACTTGAAGAAATGAACGAACATATGTTGTCAGCACGTGCAATTGCTTCCGTATCACGTATAGTTACTTCTGATGCTCAAGAATTTCGAAATAAGTTAGAAGTGGTCGCTGCTAACCTCGATAATGCGGCAGTTTTCATTAAAGATAAAATCTCTGATAGTTATAAACATCTTGATAGAGTTAAAACACTAACCCGTAAACACGCATAGTGAGTAGAAGAAATGAAAGTCACTAAAATTTTCGATGCTGGACACCAATGGTTTATGTTTGGTCGTGATCCTGAAAAGCCAGAAAGCATTATTGATACCAACCAATACATGATTGTTGCAGGCGAACGTGCCTTACTCATGGATCCAGGTGGTATCGAAGTCTTTGCTCCCATGCTTGGTGCTATTCTTCATCATGCTAAAGCCGATCAAATTACTGACTTATTTGCCTCGCACCAAGACCCTGACATTATTTCGTCATTAGGCTTATGGGATCAAGCATTACCCCAAGCGCGTTTACATGCACCGTGGATCTGGGAAGGTTTTATTCGCCACTTTGGCATGAATAATATTGAATATGTTGGTATACCGGATGAAGGTAACTCTATTAAATTAGGCTCTGTCGAATTACAATTTATCCCTGCCCATTACCTGCATGCATCAGGTAACTACCACGTCTATGATCCCGTTGCTAAAATCCTCATGAGTGGTGATGTCGGTGCCGCACTAGACTCACCAGAAGGCCCTGTCTTCGTCGATGACTTTAATGAACACATCCCCAGAATGAAAATGTTCCATCAACGCTGGATGCCTTCTAATCGGGCTAAAAATGACTGGATACGACGTGTACGTGAACTCGATATAGAATACATGGCACCACAACACGGCCGCATATTCAAAGGTGATGATGTCGGGAATTTCCTCGACTGGTTTGAGCAACTTGAAGTGGGGATAGCCATTCCATCAGAAGATAATTAATCGTTATCTGCTTTCCAAATCGATAAATAATAATCTGAAAATAATAATCGACATCGGTCATTGCACTTCGCCTAGATAATCACCCTTTGGGATGATTATAAATCGGCGCTGCACAATAACCGATACCGATTATCTGGAACGCTGTCAGTAGTTAACTAGCAGCGTGACTAACCTTATAAAACAGAATCAATGACAAAGATTGCTTCACTTTGTTCGCAATGACATAAGGAGTGACGTCAGTGATAAGATGACGGCAAATTACAAGCATCCCGAAGGGTGCTTGTTCAGCCGGCATTTTATCACTGGCGGCGCGACTAACTCTACAAAACACAGCCAATGACAAAGATTGCTTCACTTCGTTCGCAATGACGAAGTATACTTATTTCTTGTAATAAGCCTGAGCCGCTTTAACCGCGTCACCACTATTGATCGGCGCATCCATATCAGTAAGAACAGCATCTAAAGATTGCAAACAGAATAAAACATTACGCTGATTCGCCGCATAACCCATCAAACCAACACGCCATACTTTACCGGCTAGTGCACCTAAACCTGCACCAATTTCAAGATCGTATTCATTTAATAAACGACTACGTACGGCAGCTTCATCAACCCCTTCCGGAATTGTCACTGAGTTTAATTGTGGCAAACGATGTTCTTCATCAACAATAAATTTCAAACCCATTGCTTCAAAACCTGCTTTTAATGCAGCATGATGATGCGCATGACGAGCCCAAGAATTTTCTAAGCCTTCTTCCTGCAGTACAACAAGTGATTCATGTAAACCATACAAGGCATTAATCGGTGCAGTGTGATGGTATGCGCGCTTGGCTCCGCCACCCCAATAACCCATTACCAAATTCAAATCTAAGAACCAGCTTTGTACTTTAGTCTTACGATTTTTAATCTTCTCTAATGCTGCTTCATTAAAACTGATTGGTGAAAGACCCGGCGTACAAGACAAACACTTTTGTGTACCAGAATAAATCGAATCAATTCCCCACTCATCCACCTTGATAGGCGTACCGGCAAGAGAAGTAACCGCATCCACAATAGTCAAACAGTCATACTTATGTGCAATTTCAACCAGTGTCTTAGCATCTGACTGTGCACCCGTTGATGTTTCTGCATGAACGAAAGCAACAATACATGCATCAGGATTTGCTTTGAGTGCTTCTTCCAATTTAACAGGGTCAACAGGCTGCCCCCATTCATCATCGACTAAAATCGCTTCACCACCACAGCGCTCAACATTTTCGGTCATGCGCATGCCGAAAACACCGTTACGACAAACAACCACCTTGTCACCTGGCTCAACCAAGTTAGCGAAACAGGTTTCCATACCAGCCGAACCTGGTGCAGAAACAGGCATGGTTAATTCGTTTTTAGTTTGAAACGCGTATTGAAGTAGCCCTTTCATGTCATCCATTAATTCAACAAACACAGGATCAAGGTGTCCAATCGTAGGACGAGACATCGCTTCGAGAATACGTGGATTCACATCAGAAGGACCGGGACCCATTAATGTGCGTTTAGGTGGATGAAATGACTTGCTACTCATGTTAATGCCTCTTAGCATGGTGGTGTAATAGTTAGTTATACGAAAGCGCGCTAGTTTGTCTTAATCAGTCAACAATTTCCAGCAATAAAGGTCTCATAGCCATGCGATTTGTACGGACATTCAATAGCTTAAGCATTAATGACATCGACATTGTCGGGGGTAAAAATGCTTCTCTTGGTGAGATGATCACTGAACTTAGCCCTCTTGGACTACGTATTCCCGATGGTTTTGCCACTACCTCCGATGCCTACTGGCACTTTCTTGACCATAATGGTCTACGTGAACCGATTACAAAACTCCTTGCCAAACTGGATGTGCGCGATGTCGTGCAACTTGCCAAAACAGGGCAACAGATACGTCATTGGTTTCTATCCGCTAACTTACCACCTGAGCTAGTGACCGAAATCACCCGAGCTTATGCTGATTTAACCCAACAATATGGCATGATTCCTGATGTCGCACTGCGGTCTTCTGCCACCGCAGAAGACCTTCCCGGTGCCTCATTTGCCGGTCAACAAGAAACCTATCTGAATGTGCATGGAATAGAGTCGGTACTAACAACCAGCCTTAAGGTTTATGCATCACTTTTTACTGATCGTGCAATCGCCTATCGTGTTGATAAAGGTTTTGAACACATGAAGGTAGCACTTTCTATCGGGGTACAAAAAATGGCGCGTTCCGATATAGGTGCATCGGGCGTGATGTTCACCCTTGATACTGAAAGTGGCTTCCGAGATGTGGTGTTAATCAATGCCGCGTATGGTCTTGGTGAGAATGTTGTGCAAGGTGCCGTCAACCCAGATGAATACCATGTATTCAAACCTAACTTAAATGAAGATCACCACCCCATTATAAAACGCCAACTAGGTGATAAAGCACTGCGGATGATTTATGACGAAACTGGTGGCATACAAAATATTGATGTTCCACTCTGTGAGCGCGAACAATTCGTCTTAAGTGAGGATGATATTGTTGACCTTGCCAAACAAGCTGTGATTATTGAACAACATTATTCAGAACATCATGGTCACCATCAACCCATGGATATCGAATGGGCAAAAGATGGTCGTGATGGGTTATTGTATATTTTACAAGCACGTCCTGAAACCATTCACAGTTCCGATGAACACTCACACTTCACTCAACATATTCTAGAAGAACATGGAGAAATACTCTGCACAGGTAAAAGTGTTGGACGCATGATTGGCAGTGGTAAGGTTCGCGTCATTCCCAATGCAAGTGATATGAATAGCCTACAGGTAGGTGAAATATTGGTGACTGATATCACCGATCCCGACTGGGAACCAATAATGAAAATCGCCTCCGCCATCGTAACAAATCGAGGTGGCCGAACTTGTCATGCTGCGATTATTGCACGTGAATTGGGTATTCCTGCCGTAGTCGGTTGTGGTAATGCCTCAACGGTTTTACAAACAGGTCAGGATGTCACCGTGTGTTGCTCTGAAGGTGACACTGGTACTATTTATAAGGGTCTACTCCCTTGGCACACCAAAACAATTAAACCATTCAAGGGTGAGCGACCCGCAACCAAACTCATGCTCAATGTTGGCGACCCTGAACAAGCGTATATACTTTCACAACTGCCTACTGATGGTGTTGGTCTAGCACGACTTGAGTTTATTATTAATCATTTTATTGGTATTCACCCGCGTGCATTATTGCAACCAGAACTGGTTGACCCAATTACCCGCACAGAAATAGAAAAGCGTTCAGCTGCCTACGACAATCCACGTAGCTTTTATATTCAGCGCCTTGCTGAAGGCATTGGCAGTATTGCCGCCGCCTTTTCACCACGACAAGTTATTGTACGTTTAAGTGATTTTAAATCTAACGAATATGCGGCCATGCCGGGTGGTGAATTTTTCGAACCCAAAGAAGAAAACCCAATGATCGGTTTTCGAGGTGCTTCACGCTACCCTTCTACGCAATTTTCCGAATGTTTCAAAATGGAATGTGAAGCGCTGGTTCGAGTGAGAAACGATATGGGCTTAAGCAATCTCGCTGTAATGATACCGTTTGCCAGAACAGTCGATGAAGCCAAGCAAGTGCTTCAACTTATGCAAGACAATGGCCTAGTGCGAGGAAAAGATGGCCTTAAAATATATCTGATGTGCGAGATCCCAGCCAACGCATTACTTGCGGATGAATTTCTTGAACACTTTGATGGTTTCTCGATTGGTTCAAACGACTTAACACAACTCACGCTTGGCGTTGATAGAGACTCATCACTGGTGAATGATTTTGATGAACGCAACCCTGCGGTATTAAAACTCATGGATATGGCAATCAGTGCCTGTAACCGTGCAGGAAAATATATTGGTATTTGTGGGCAAGCCCCTTCCGACTACCCTGAAATCACACATTGGCTAGTTAAACAGGGTATTCACTCAATTTCTTTTAATCCTGATAGCCTACCCGTTATGTTTGATATTGTCAGAGAAGCAGAAGACGAGAAAAACTGATACTACCCTGCTTGCTCAGTTTCGATTATCCTACGTCTTATGCAACAACAATCCGACACATCTGGTTATCATGGCGACCGCGAAGCGCTCACGAGTGCCCTGCAATCTGTTTTGCCCGACAATGCTGTATTAAGCCAACCCGAAACCTTAAAGGCTTACGAATGTGATGGTCTTTCCGCGTACCGTTCTACACCTTATATTGTGGTACTTCCAGAAACAGTCCAACAAGTACAACAAGTATTACAAATATGTAAACGCCTCCGTACTCCAGTGGTAGCACGCGGTGCAGGAACTGGACTTTCTGGTGGTGCCTTACCTCATAAAAAAGGAGTTTTACTGAGTCTGGCTAAATTCACTCGTATCCATGGGATTGACAAAGCCAATCGCGTCGCGCGTGTTGAACCCGGTGTGCGGAACTTAGCGATCAGTGAGGCAGCAAAGCCCTATGGACTTTATTATGCCCCTGATCCCTCATCACAAATTGCCTGCAGTATCGGCGGTAATGTGGCAGAAAACTCCGGTGGCGTACATTGCTTGAAATACGGCTTAACCGTTCACAACATACAACAAATTAAAATGATCACCTTTGATGGTGAACTTCATACCATTGGCGGCTCAGGGCTCGATGCAGCGGGATATGACTTGCTCGCACTGATGACAGGTTCTGAAGGTTTACTTGGTATTATTATTGAAGTTACCGTTAAACTATTACCTCTACCAGACACGGTTCAAGTATTACTTGCCTCATTTAATGATATTGCCGATGCCGGCAACTCTGTTGCCAATATCATTGCACAAGGTATCATTCCAGCAGGACTTGAACTCATGGACAATGCCGCCATTCGCGCTGCAGAAGATTTTGTGCATGCCGGTTATCCTATAGATGCAGCTGCCGTTCTCATTTGCGAGATAGATGGCACACTTGATGATGTTAACGAACAAGTTACCCGTGTTAGCGAACTATTAAAATTGTCTGGCGCCAATGAAATACGTATCGCAGACAATGAATCAGCGCGTCAAAAAATGTGGGCGGGACGTAAAGCTGCTTTCCCTGCCGTTGGTCGAATTAGCCCTGATTACTATTGTATGGATGGCACAATCCCCCGACACCAACTCGCCGCGGTACTTACACGCATTACTGAACTCTCTAATGAATATGGTCTGCGTGTTGTAAATGTTTTTCATGCCGGTGATGGTAACCTGCACCCACTAATTCTTTACGATGCAAACATTGAAAATGAATTAGCACATACTGAAGAATTAGGCGGTAAAATATTACAAGCCTGTGTTGATGCCGGTGGCTCCATAACAGGCGAACACGGTGTCGGCATCGAGAAACTCGACGCAATGTGTATGCAATTTAATGCTGCTGAATTACAACAACTGCATGATGTTAAACACGCCTTTGATCCCGATGGATTACTTAACCCCGGCAAAGCAATCCCTACATTACATCGCTGTGCTGAATTTGGTGCCATGCATGTTCATCACGGTGAAGTGGCTTTCCCTGAGCTGGAACGCTTTTAAATTATGTTGAGCAACCACCGCCATACCGCCACAATATTCGGTTTATTGTTTGCTTTAATCAGCATTACAAACTCTGCCGTCAGTAGCAGCAAAGGTATTGTTGGGAGTATTGACCCAAGCACTGGTCTATATACCGCCATAGACAAAAGCTTCCAAGTCACTCTGCCAATTAAAGGCACCCGACGTTATGTTATTAACGCTATTACCGACATAGTAACAACCCGCGGAACACTTATTTTCATTGAACCAAAGAAAAATGCCGGCACTTACCGCCTGGAAACAAGTAATGCGGTCATAACAAGCGAAAGAACCGGTAATTTTACAGAAGCTAGCACCAAAACATTTGACTGGTATCGTCGTCTTGCCATTCGTTCATACCGAGGTAATCTAATCAAATTAATTTCTCAACCATTTAAAATTAATGGCCGGCAAGGTGCATCAATTATTTTCAAACAAGCGTCTACTGAGAAAACTGGCCCGCGTTTTCATCTTTTCTATCTTGTCGATTTCAACGATAAGCTCGCTTTTGTTTGGACCGACATTCCTCTTGATAAAGATGATCTGAATATAGAAGACAACATTATTACTGGTAAGGCTGAACAAGCTAAAAAAAGTATCGCCATACTTCGTTCATTACATTTTGAATAGCGTATTATTATGTCATTAGATCTTAGCCATGAACTCCAACAACAACTTGAACACTGCATTGATAACAATATCGCCGTCAATATTTGTGGTCATGGCAGTAAGCAGTTTTATGGTAGAAGAATTGATTCCTCACTTGAATGTCTCGATATAAGTAAACATCAAGGTATTATTTCATATCAGCCCACCGAATTAGTTATAACGGCAAGAAGCGGCACACCCATCAGTATGATTGAAACGGTATTGGCTGAAAAAAATCAAATGTTGGCATTTGAACCGCCTCAATTTAATGGCAAAGGCAGTCTTGGTGGCATGGTTGCCTGTGGGCTATCAGGGCCTGCTCGCCCTTTCGCTGGAGCAGTCCGCGATGCTGTCTTAGGCGTTAACTGCATCAATGGCAAAGCCGAAAAATTAGTGTTTGGTGGTCAGGTCATGAAAAATGTTGCAGGTTACGACATTTCACGTTTAATGACCGGTTCAATGGGAACACTGGGGGTACTACTTGATGTATCGATAAAAGTTATGCCAAAACCTGAGCAAGACATAACCCT
>VAPL010214860.1_pt1 | contig 14794 bp, 11 predicted proteins | sample 3395061 | NCBI WGS metagenome assembly VAPL01 (sample SAMN08290444, study PRJNA428436) | hydrothermal vent metagenome | isolation source: Deep-sea hydrothermal vent chimney 2 | place: Pacific Ocean: Juan De Fuca Ridge | depth 2182 m m | reverse complement strand
GCCTTGTCATCTAATAATAATACAATTGATATCGGTCATGCCGGAACTGCTATGCGTTTTTTAACGGCCTATTTTGCTGTAAATGAACTAAAAAGTGTAACATTAACAGGATCTGAAAGAATGCAAAATCGACCGATTAAAATATTGGTTGAAGCCTTGAAAGCTATTGGAGCTGATATTGAATACCTTGAAAAAGAGGGTTATCCTCCATTAAGAATAAATGGGAAAAGAATTACAAAAAGCAAAGTTAAGATCAATGGAAATGTGAGCAGTCAGTATATTTCTGCCTTGTTGCTAATTGCGCCGTCTTTAGAAAATGGATTAAAAATTGAATTGATAGGGGAAGTTACATCTATACCCTATATAAAAATGACCTTAGCCTTGTTGTCACAATTAGAAATTGAAACATCGTGGCAAGCAAATATTATTTCCGTAAAGGCAAAAAAAAAGATTGAAGATAAAACGATAACCGTTGAATCTGATTGGAGTTCGGCTTCTTATTTTTACAGTTTGGTAGCGTTGAGTAAAAAAGGGAAAATTACATTGGCATCATACAAGAATAACAGTTTACAAGGCGACAGATCAATAGTAGAAATGTACAAACAATTAGGAGTAGAAACAGAATTTCAAAAAGATTCAATTTCCCTGAGAAAGACAAATACGCAAATAAAATCAATTCAATTAAATCTAGTAAATTCACCTGATTTGGCACAAACAATTGTAGTTACTTGTTTCGGATTGGGAATTACATGTAATCTAACAGGATTACACACTTTAAAAATTAAAGAAACAGATCGATTGCTTGCCTTACAAAATGAGTTGGTAAAACTGGGAGCCAATATTAAGGTAACAAACGATAGTTTACATCTTGGCACATCCAATGCAATAAATAAAAATATTGCCATCAAAACCTATCAAGATCATCGAATGGCAATGGCATTTGCACCCTTGTCTCTATTGGTTCCAATAATAATTAATGAGGCCGAGGTTGTTACCAAATCCTTTTCTACCTTCTGGGAAGATTTTGAAAATGTTTTGTCTTAGCAGAATTATTGTAAAAATCTATTGGTATAAAAAAACAAAATATTTCATTCTTCAAGAGTAAAACTAAATTTCATTTACTGATTTTAATCAGTCCTTAAGAAAAAAGTAACAAGTAATTTTATAAGGTTTAATTAAGTTCAATTTCTAAATTGAAATGTTAATTCTTTCAAGAATGAAACCAATACTGCTGAGTGTCTTTTTTCTTGTTATTCCTTATTTTGTTTTTGCACAGCATTCTAAACCAGATACATTGCAAGCATTAAATTATGAAGGAAAAATAAAGCTGGATGGCATACTTAATGAAGCTTGTTGGCAACATGCGATTCCAATTGAAAATTTTACCCAACGTGAACAAAATCAAGGAGATACCGCTACAGAAAAGACTAAAGTAATGGTGATTTACAATACCAATCAAATCTATTTTGGTATTTGGTGTTATGATAGCGAACCCGATAAAATCTCTGCACAACAAATGGAACGAGATTTTAATTGGGGCAGTGATGATAATTTTGAAATTATGATATCTCCGTTTAACGATAACCGAAATGGATACCTTTTTGTTACCAATGCAAATGCTGCTTTAGCAGATGTCCAGGTTGGTGATGAAGGTAAAGAATGGAATAAAAATTGGAATGGTGTATGGGATGTTGCGGTTAATAGAAACGATAAAGGTTGGTTTGCCGAAATAGTAATTCCATTTAGCACTTTGAAATTTAAAAAGGAAGAAATTCAAACTTGGGGTATAAATTTTGAGAGAAACATCAGAAGAAAAAAAGAACAAATACTTTGGCAAGGATGGTCTCGGTTATACGATGTAGAGAAAATATCTCAAGGTGGTAAATTAATTGGATTAGAAAATATAAAACAGGGTACCAAATTTGAATTTAATCCGTATGTCCTTGGCGGAATAGAATTTAGAGGCGAGGGTGAAACAGACACTACCACTAAAATAGGAGGTGAAATAAACTATGATATAACACCCACATTAAAACTAAACTTATCATTGAATACAGATTTTGCTCAGGTAGAATCTGATAGAGAGCGTATTAATTTTACGAGATTCTCGCTTTTTTTTCCTGAAAAAAGACAATTTTTTTTAGAAGGTAAAAACTACTACGACATGAATGTTGGTAAGGTTCGATTATTTTACAGCAGAAGAATTGGTATCGATCAACACGCCGAAGTACCTATCATTGCCGGATTGCGATTATTTGGTAAGCTCAATAAAACGAATATTGGTGTAATGAGTATTCAAACAGCGAAAAAAGACAGTATTGAATCAACTAATTATTCGGTTATAAGAGTTAAACAAGATGTTTTTAATCAGTCAAGCATCGGAATTATCGCTACCCAAAAAATTACAAAGAACCATGTGAATAGAGTTTATGGTTCAGATTTTACCTACTCCACTTCTAAAATTTTTGGTAATAAAAACTTATTGTTAGGTGGCTCATTTGCTGTTTCGGATACCCATACAGATGGAATAGAAGAGAATTTAAACAAGGATAACCTTTCCTATAATGTATTTCTGAGCTATCCAAACGACATCATTGAATATGATTTCGGTTTTACTACAGTGCAAAAAGGATTTAATCCTGAAATGGGTTTTGCTTTTAGAAATAATTATAAAATGTTGTACACAGAATTGCAATTTAATCCAAGGGTAAAGAAATTACCGTTTTTTAGAAATTTAATATTTAAACCAATTGATATAAACTATTATATTAATGATAAAACCAAACTGGTTGAAACGATTTTCTACGAATGGAGACCCTTGGGTTTTGTTACCATGAGTGGCGAATTTATGGAATTTAATGTGCAACATGTTTTTGATCACCCCACAGAAGATTTTGAATTGATAGATGGTGTTGTTATTCCTGCAGGTGAATATTGGGATAATCGATTGGAATTGCAATTTAGCTCGTTTAGAGGCAGGAAAATATCGGGATCTTTGTTAGTAAATGCAGGAGAATTCTACACTGGTAACCGACAAAGATTTAAGATAAATACCAATTTCAATGTAAATAAACATTTGAATTTTAATTTCGACTGGCAAAGAAACTATGTACAACTTCCCGAAAAATCATTTGAAACTGACGAAATAGGAGGTAGAATTGATTATGCTTTTAATCCAAAAGTGCAATCGAATATTTATGCACAATAGAATACAGAAGATGAGAATATTTTGATCAATTATAGGATAAACTGGATACCAAAGATTGGGAGTTATTTTTATTTTGTAGTAAATCAGGAATTCAATACCAAAGGTGGAATAAAATTAGAAAGAACCACGGTATTGGCTAAATTAATCTGGAGGTTTGCGATATAGTTGATCAATAAATTAATATATTCCCTGGATAGAACCTCCATCAACTTTAATAGTTGATCCATTGGTTGCAGATGATAGCGGACTAGACAGAAAAGTTACCATATTGGCAATTTCGACAGGATCGGCGAAACGTTCGAGTAAGGAAGAAGTACGAACGTTTTTAAAAAAATTATCTGTCTCTTCTTTTACAGATGTTTTGTTTTTTTCTGCTTGATCCTTTAAAAAAAGTTTTGCTCCTTCGGTTAATGTAGAACCCGGTACAATTGAATTAACAGTTACGTTGGTTCCCTTTGTAGTTTGTGCCAATCCTCTTGAAATGCTTAACATAGCGGCTTTGGTTGTGCTATAAGCAATCATATCTTCTGGCACCAAAAAAGCACATTCACTTGAAATAAAAATTATCCTACCCCAATTGTTTTCTATCATTTGAGGTAATAGGGCTCTCGATAATCTTACAGAACTCATTACATTTACGTCAAACATATTTTGCCAGTCTGTATCTGAAGTTTGTTCAAAAGATTGTGATGAAAATATCCCAACATTATTGATTAGAATATCAACTGAACCAATTTTATTTATAAGAGATTTGATAGAATTAACTTCTCTAAAATCTGCTTTGATACCGGAAACAGTTGCTTTTGGGAAAATTTCTTTTAATGTTTGAATAGCTTTATCAATTCTTTTTTGTGATCTCCCGTTCAATATAACATTAGCACCTTCTTGAATTAATATTTTAGCAATTGCGTAACCAATTCCCGAGGTAGAACCGGTAATCAATGCGCGTTTATTTTTTAATTGTAGATCCATTTTAAAGTTATTTTGCTATTCCTATTGGGCTAAATATGGCCCAAATTATTAAGACTAGAATTATTAGAACAATAGTTAATATTAAATCGGTTGAAAATTTGAATTTCGATTTGAATCCCTGTTTTTGAAAGGTAACAAGTTTAAGTGTTTCCGGATCTTGAGGTTTACTTAATTTACTGAATAACATAAGAATAAATGTGCTAAAAACAAATAATACAATAGCAAAATGAAGGAAGTTAATGGCTAATAAATATTCCAGAAATGTACCTTTTGTAATGATGATAATTCCTTCTTTACTTAAATATTCTGTTACTAATCGCAACATGCCAAAAGCAAACCCTACCCACAAAGAAACTATAGCACCTCGAGCGTTAATCCATTTGAAGTACAATCCAAAAAGAAAAACTGCAGCTATAGGTGGAGAAATATAGGCTTGTATACTTTGTAAATAGTGAAAAATACCTCCACTCATTAAGGTTTTCATAAAAGGTATCCAACCCAAACTTACAACTACCAATACCAATGTTGCTATTTGACCAATCCGTACAAGTTCCTTTTCCGATGCATCTGGTTTTCTCTGCTTATAAAAATCAAAAGTTATCAAAGTAGAAGAGGAGTTAAATGCAGAAGAAAGTGAACTCATCAAGGCCGCCAACAATCCTGATATGGCTAAACCTTTTAGTCCTATTGGTAATACTTCGGTTATCAATGCCGGAAGGGCATGATCTGGATTGTCTAAGGGGAAATTTAACAAGCCTTTTTGTTTCAGAGCAAATGCAATAACACCAGGTATAAAAAAAATAAAAACGGGTAAAAGTTTTAGATACCCGGCAAATAATGTACCTTTTCTTGCATTGCTTAAATTTTTGGCTGATAAGGTTCTTTGAACAATAAACTGATCTGTACACCAATACCATACCCCTAAAATTGGGGCACCAAACAGCATACCGGTCTATGGATATTCTGTATCTCCAGATGATCTCCATAGATTGAAAAACCGATCAACAGGAGGAGTGCCAGATTGAATAGAAGCATTAGAAAGCGTTTCGATGAGTGCATCCCAACCACCCAATAAATTAAGTCCGAAAAAGGTTACCGCACCGGTTCCAATAAGAAGAATGAATGCCTGTAACATATCTGTATATATCACTGCTTTTAATCCTCCTAAAATTGTGTAGAATCCCGTGGCAACAACAGTAATAATCGCTCCTGTCCAAAATGGAATTCCCATAGTTTCGAAGACCAATGCCCCTGCAAATATTATTAAAGATATTTTAGTAAGAACATATGCCAAAAGGGATACTACCGAAAGATAGTTTCTACATGCTTTAGAATATCGAAGCTCTAAAAATTCAGGCATCGTAAACACGCCTGTTCTTAAGTAGAACGGAACGAACACCCAACCCAATAAAATGAGTATCAGGGCAGCAAATATTTCAAAATTTGCTTGGGGCATTTCTGCTCTGGCACCAGCACCGGAAACTCCTAAGATAATTTCTGAACCAATATTAGAAGCAAATAGAGAGGCACCAATTACGAACCATCCTTCATTTTTACCTGCTAAAAAATAATCTTTAGAATCACGGTCTTTTTCGCTTCTTCCTCCACCTCTTGACACCCACCATGCAATCCATAAAACAATAATAAAATAGATCAATATGATGGATATATCCCAAAAATGAAGATTTTCAAACATAGAGAGAAGGAGACATAAATTCAATAAAAATTAAACACCAAAGGTAAATATAACTATAATTAATTAGAAATGACCATCTTACCAATTTTCAAGACCAAGTAAGCGTTTGCCTAATTCATTTAACTCAGCTTTATCGTACTTATTTTGTTCCAAATTTCTAGGATCTCCCGGGAATGCATATCCACTTGGAGCAATTCTTTTTTTCCATGAATTGATTCTCCATTTTTTAAGTTCTATGTTCTCTTCTTCTGCTGGCATCATAGATATATATTGTGCAATTCTAACTTTATTGTTTGATTTATTTGGTCTTATTCCATGTGGTTGTGTACAATTAAAAATAAGAAGATCACCGGCATTTAATTTCACTTTAACTATTTTATTTTCATAACCCGAAATGTCTGGGTTAAATCTATCTCTATCTTTTGGTTGTGTAAGTTTCCAGGTATGATAATCCCGGTATAATTCTGGAATACATTGAAATCCACCCATATTTTCATCGTTTTGATCAACTAATGCCAAAACGCCTTGCACATTTTGAGGTTGTGTTTCCGGATCATAATCCCAGTGAATAAATCCTTTATATCCAAATCCTGGTTTAATTGGAAAGTTGAGATTAGCACGATCAATGGTTACCCACAATTTTTCCGTACCCCAGATATCTACAAAAGCATCATAGATTTTTTGATTTTGTCTGTTATTCCATAAAGCCTGATTGTTATAAACTTCTACCATTCCTGTACCCGCTAATTCTGTCATTTCTATTTTAGCACGTGGAGGTGCATACCAGGTAGACGCATCATTTTTATCTTTTTCTTCAAATTCCCAAAGAAAATCAGCAGTTTTAGCAGCTTGTTCTTTTGAAACGGCGTTTTTTATGACGACATACCCATTATAGATCCAGAACCTCCAATCTTCTTCACTTAATACCCTAAGATCTTTATTTTTGGAACGATCATTGAGTTTGTACGAACTGCTTGTCGCAGTCGATGGGTTTCCTGGGATTTTCTCATGATACTTATTTGGGCTTTCTCTTTGGTCCAATTTTTCAGATTGATCTTTCATGAATATTTCGATTTTATTCGTGCGACTCTAAAAAATTAATATCAATTTTATAGTTAGTCGAACCTGCCTACCGGCAAAGGCAGGCTAATCCCGTTTTTTCATCGGGATCTTGGTTAAATCTGCCTAACGGCAGTCAGGTACCTCAACCCTTGGGTCGATTCCTATTATTGAGTCCGGTCCGTCAGTTGACAGATGGGGTTAAATACCTTTTATTAAAAATAATAGGATCAAATATATTGTTGAAAGAATTAAATTGCTACAACAATAATGACAATAATTTGAACTATATTGATATTTAATTGAATTTGTAATCCACAATTATGCTAAATATGTGTAATTTCATTTTATGAAAACAGAATTAGAGAAAATTTTACCCGACAAGGATAGCTCAATTAGCCTATCTGTAAATCCGAATCTAAGTGATTTCTTTTTTTGGCATTTCCATCCAGAATACGAATTGGTATTTATAGAAGGGGCAGATTGTAATAGGCATGTTGGAAATCATTTTTCAAGATTTATGGAAAGTGATCTGGTATTGATCGGACCTTATATTCCTCATTTGAATTTTGATTATGGAATCAAAACTAACTATGAGAAAATTGTGGTGCACATAAGACCAGATTTTCTAAAAGATGCATTTGTTTCTGCACCAGAGTTGAAAACAATTCAGCAATTACTACAATTATCAAAGCATGGTTTGGCTTTTGGAGAATCGACTAAAAAAGAAATAGGACCCAGATTGAAGAATTTACCAACATTAACAAAATTTGAACAGTTTCTTGAACTTTTGCAAATACTAAATTATTTAATGTTTGCAGATGACAAGGAATTATTACATGAAGATCCTGTTAAAAATCAGTATACACGAAAAGATGAAGATAGGTTAGACAGAATTCATGCATATATTGATGATCATTATCAATATAAGATAGACATTAAGGATGTTGCGAGATTAAGTAATCTTACGAATGCTGCTTTTTGCAGGTATTTTAAAAAATTAACTCGATTGACCTTTACTCAATTTGTGAATCATTACCGAATTGACAAAGCAAAAAAATTACTACTTCTTAATAATAATGTTACGGAAACATGCTTTCAATGTGGTTTTGAAAGTCTATCTTATTTCAATCGAACCTTTAAAAATATTACTGGTAAAAATCCGCAGTCATTTAAAAAGGAACATTTAATTTAGATTGAATTCTATTTTTTTATCTTAAAAGATAAATCAATAATTCCTGTAATAATTAACCAGTCTAGTTTTTAACTGATCTTGAATAGGTCTCGTAAATTCTACGAACATTTGTTGTGGTGGTATCGGATTTATTCTTTTTTGCTTACAAATATCAATTTGTTCTATAGTCAATGCCCGCTTATCACCATTGTAAAATCCCCATTCATTGAACCAAACATATTGACCGGCTATATTATCGGAAAATAAAACTTTATTTGTGTTTTGTGAAATAGTAAGATTTATAATTCCTTTAGAAATCACTTCCATTCTGTTGATAGTTACTTCAGCTTTTACGGTTCCAAATACATCTTTTTTTATTCCTCTAGTTGTTTTAATTTCTCCAATTTTAATGGTATCACTTTCCATTTTCTCAATCCTTTCTTTGGTATGTGTTTCTCCAACTATAAAGTCTTCAAAGTTAATTTTTAGAATTTGATCTGGATCTTTTAAGTCTATTTTTTTTGCTTCTTGGGGTGTAAAGAATCGAATGAATTCTTTTTGTTCTATTTGATTAAAGATAGAATTTACTTGTTCATAAAAAATGGAGGCACTTAATTTATAATATCTAGACTGAATAGGCTGTAAATAGGTAACAACATATAATAAAGATAGATTGTATGCTTCGTCTATTTTCTGGTTTACATCTTTGTAATTTTTCACAAACACATCTGCCTCTAGAAAGTAAAAATAAGCTTTCTTCGCATTTTCTCTATTACCATAATTAAGACTTTCTAAACCGGCATTATATTGTTCTTCTGCGGCATAAGGTTTTATTTTATCTACAGAAGTATAATATTTTTTAGAATTGCGTATTACTTTTTTCGCGGTAGGAGAAAGTTGAATTTTTTCATACATATTATTCAGTTTGTTATAAATATAAACTGCATTTGTATTTTTAAAATCTGATGATGAAGATTTTTGGTTTTCCAACTTATCTAAATAAAATTCCAATGCATTGGGATAAGCATTGGCTAATGTTTCTTGTGCTTTTTTATTATTCGGACTTTTTTGAAGTTTTTCAACAGATCTTAAAACTGCTTCATAATAATTACCTTTTGTATATAAATTTTTACCTGTATTACAGGATATTATAACAATAGTTGTTATCAAAACGTATGTGATTATTTTTAAGGGACCCTTCATATATTTTAAATTATAACTAGATAACGATTATAATGAAATATTATTGACCTCTCAAATTAAGACAAATTGAATTTAGATAAATATAAAACAACCTTCGGACAATGAGAGGGTAGTTTCGTCCTAGATGGATTGTATATGAAGTCTTATTGGTGTTTATTTATAGTATATTAATGACTAAAAGGCTTTTAGTTAATAAAGTAAAATGTGGGATTGGTTCAAATTCAAATCCTTCATCAAAAATAAAAATAGATTTGTCAAAATAAATTAATAGGGTTATCAAAAAGGTGAAATTTTTATTGTATATTGGTTTAATAATCAGCACAGTATAATTTTAAATCAATAAATTTTAGAAAATGGTACAAGATCCAAATAATTATTGGGAGCAGTTAGAAAGATTGGAAAAACTAATTAGAGCATCTGAACTTAAAGCAGGAGTTATCTTCTCTTTTCATAGTTTAATATTAGGGCTTTTTGCAGATAGATTAGAAAGGTTTAGTGAAATATTTAAGGGTAGTACTCTACTAATTATATTATCTATTCTTTGGTTATCATCTGTTTTAATTTCGATTTATTATTGTTTTAGAGTCTTTAAACCTCAAATTGAAATGAAATATGATAGGAATGTTTTTTTCTTTAAAAATGCGGCAGAAGGATTTAGTGATGTTAAAGAATTCAATAAAAAATTGATTGAAATAATTGGAAATGGAGATATGCTTTCTGAACAGTTGAGTGAACAAATACACGTAGAGAGTAAAATAATTAACCAAAAATTCATAAGTGTTCAAAAATCAATACGGTTTTTTGGAATTAGTTTTGCTTTTATTATTATCATACTTGTATTGGCCACTATTAGTTTGTGATTCTAACATTTAGATGAAGAAATGAATGGTGCGATAAGCTAAGAGAAAAATCAAAGAAATATAAATTTATAGGTAACAAAAAGAATAGCCTTATCAAGGTTACATAATCCCTTATGTCATTATTAAAAGAAAAGTGAATGGAAGGTCTTAAAACTTGGTGTAGAGTATTCGTTATAATGAGTTAAATTTTTTTTGAATAAAAATTTATTCTAAGAGAGTTAATTTAAATATGCAATTATGACCATTAATAGTGTTGATAAATACAAGAATACGTTTTTTCTTTTCCCCATTATTTTTCTTATTTTTTTTAGTTTCTTAAATAAATCATTTGGTCAAAAAACAAAGATCAGAGGATTTGTAGATGTTAGTACATTTTATCAAGATGATAAACTCAATTTTGGCTTTGGGGAATACGATTTGTTTATAACCTCAGAGTTAAGTGATAGGATTTCATTCTTGGGAGAAACAGTATTCAAATACGATCCTTCTTCTTCAACCAAATTTTCAATTGGTGTTGAAAGAGTAATTGTTAGTTATAACTACAAAGGAAATAATAGCCTATTGTTTGGAAAGCAGCATACTCCAATTAATATATGGAATGATTCTTACCATCACGGAAGAGTTTTTTTTCCAACAATTGGAAGACCTCTTTTATTTGCTGCTCATATCATACCAATTCATACCATGGGCTTGGCTTTACAAGGTCAAAATTTGGGTAAATTAAAATTTGGATATAATTTCATGGTTGGAAATGGTATCGGGTCGAATGAAATAACAGATAATGACAAGTATAAATCGATCACTGCTGCAGTTCATTTTATTCCTATTGAGAGATTAAAAATTGGTGCTTCATTTTACAACGATATTATTTCGGAAGGAGTTGAGCTATTTGGAAATGTTATAGATGAAAAAGTGAAACAACAATTATATACAGGGTCGGTTTCTTATTTTGGTAATAGATTTGAAGTATTGGCAGAAGGAACTTTGGTAAATAATCGAACAGATAGTGAAGGTAACGTTCAATCTTTTGCTTCGTATCTTTATGCTGGTGTAATTATTAAAGAAAAGTGGGTACCCTATTTTAGGGTAGATTTTTTAAATTATCAAAATGGGGATCCTTACTTGGGGAATAATGACACAAAAGCGATACTAGCCGGTTTAAGATATGAATTAAGCTATCTAATGGTGCTTAAATTAGAGTATCAATACGAAGATAGAGATATAACTGGAATTGAAAATAGAATTATAGCCCAATTTGCAATAGGGTTTTAAAAACACAAAATATGAGGCTTTTATATATTAATTTCACCTTGTTTTTAAGTTTATTAATGAACATAACAGAGACTTCATTTATAAATAATCTACAAGAAACAGAACTTACCATAGTAGGAAATGCTAAATCTGTTCCTACAGATATGGATTTAGATCAATTAAAATCGGTATTAAAAGGTGAAAAACTTAGATGGGATGATGGTTCAAAAGTAATTATTGCCTTAATGAAAACAGATACTCCAATAGGAATGAATACTAGTAAAGAATTGTTTAATATGACCGGAAACCAATTGAATAAACATTTTCTAGCCTTGGTATTTCAAGGTAAAGTAAAGGCCCCTACATTTTTTGATTCTGAAGATGAGTTAGAAGCATATGTAGCACACACACCTGGAGCAATAGGAGTAATTCAAAAGGTAAATGATGCACAATTAAATACTATAATGGTTGTAAAAAGCAAACTCGATAATAAATAAAGAAATCATAAAATTTAACCTTCTAACATTCAATAATTAATCCTTGATCCTATTAGATGATATTATCAGTTCAAAGTAAAATATTATTAACCGTATTATCTGTTGTATTGATGTTTGCTTTGTTTATTCTTTTTTATTATCCAGACAGGCAAGAAAAACTGTTGTTTGAAAATTATAATAAAGAGATTGAAAATTTTGCCAATACAGTTGCCCTGGGTGTAAAAATAGCATTGACAGAAGAGAATTTCGAAGGAGTTGAAACGGCTTTGAATTTTGTTAGAGATGATAGTAGATTGCAATTTGTAAGTTTAATACAAACCGATACTGTTTGGGAAACAGATCATAAAAAATTCACTATTGAAAAAGAAGTTTTTAAATCTTTCCCTGAAAATGCGAAGGTAGATCCTTATGTGCAATCTAATGAATTATATATTAACAAAAGAGCGCCTTTTTTTTCTTCAATAATGAATGGTGAAGTCTTGCTGAGCTTTTCTACTACCGAAATTATTAAAGGCAGAAATGAAATTAGAACAGCATCTGCAATTGCAAGTTTTATAGTGTTTGTTATTGGTCTTTCTATTGGTTATTTGTTGGCAAGAAATATTTCTAAACCCGTGTTGGCATTACGAGATGCAGCCAACAGAGTAGGTGAAGGTGATTTAACACAAACTGTAAAGAACATATCAAAAGATGAAATTGGTGAACTGGGTACAGCGTTTAATAGAATGGTTAAAGATCTCGGTTCTGCTAGAAAACAAGTGGAAAAAAGAACTTTAGAACTAACAAACGAAAAACAAAAATCGGATGAATTGTTGCTTAATATTCTACCTATAGAAACGGCAGAAGAATTAAAGGCAACGGGTAAAGCGCTGGCGAAGAAATACGAATCTGTCACTGTAATTTTTACCGATTTTGTTGATTTTACTGCCAAATCAGAAAAAATGGATGCGCATAGATTGGTAAACGAATTACACCACTGTTTTAGTGGTTTTGACAATATTATCAAAAAGTATAATATTGAAAAGATAAAAACTATTGGAGACTCTTATATGTGTGCCGCAGGATTACCCGTTGAAAACGATTCACATCCATTTGATGCTGTAAATGCAGCCCTTGAAATAAGGGATTGTATGTTGAGTTATAAAAAAGAAATGGAAGCTAAAGGAGAAAATAGTTTTGATATAAGAATTGGTATTCATACCGGTTCGGTTGTTGCCGGAATTGTAGGCGTTAATAAATTTGCCTATGATATTTGGGGCAGCACTGTGAATACAGCTTCCCGATTGGAAAATAGCAGTAAGCCAAATAAGATCAATATTTCTGAATCGCTTTATCAAATAATCAAAGAAAAATACAATTGTAGTCTTCGAGGTAAAATTTTTGTAAAAGGTCTTGGTGAAATACCGATGTATTTTCTTAATGAAATAAAATAGTTATTCTATTAATAAATTAAAGACTCTTGTTTTATTTTAGAATAACAATAGGTTACAGGTTAAATTAAATAAATGATTCTAAATTTAACCCTCGATAAATATTAGTATTATTTCGGACAATAATTAGGGTACTCTATCCTAAATCATTTGTTTATATTTTTTGATAGGATTATTTTAGGCCATAATTGAGAAAATGACATATTTAAACAACATAATAACTAAAAATCATATAATATGAAAACGGTAATTATTACAGGTGCAAACAGAGGTATTGGCTTGGAAACTGCTTTGAGCTTTGGAAGAGCAGGGTATAAAGTATTTGCATCGATGCGTAATCCGAAAGGAGCAACAGAATTGAAACAATTCATTAATGAAGAATCTTTACCAATAAACATACTAAAAATGGATGTTGATTCAGATAAATCGGTTCAAAATGCGATCAATCAAATATATAAAAAGACAGATTCTATTGATATTCTGGTAAATAATGCAGGTATTGAGCGTCATGGTTCTATAGAAGAAATGGATATATCTGATTTTAAAGATGTTATGGAAACCAATTATTTTGGACCCCTACGTTGTTTAAAAGCTGTATTACCTCAAATGAGAATACGAAAAGAAGGATGTATAATAAGTGTTGCATCTATAGCAGGACATATTTCAAATACACCTCTGGCCTCATATGCTGCATCAAAATTTGCTTTGGAAGCACTATGTGAATCTCTGGCTCAGGAAATCAAACCTTTTAATATACGTGTGGCAATAGTAGAACCGGGAATTATCAATACCGATATGGCCAAAGATATTAGTCATGAAACAAGTGAATCTTTGTATCCACATTCGCATCGATTTGCAGGTTTGTTTGCTGCATCTCTAGAAAATCCAACAGAGGCGAGTTTGGTAGCCAAAAAGATCTTTGAAATAGCAGATGGTAATACCTGGGAATTAAGGCATCCGGTTGGTGAAGATGCTATCCCGTTTTTGGATTGGAGATCTTCCTTAACCGATGAACAATGGATCAACTGGCATGCGGCAGAAGATGAAGAGTGGTATGAGGCTGTAGAAAGGGATTTTGGATTGAATGCAAGGTCTAAAGAAATACATAAATAATACCTTTCGTTTTTTGTTAAGCCTTCGATTAATTCTGAATTGTTTCTTATGTTAACTCTTATACGAAATAGACTTTAAGCAATATATGAAACTAAATCTGGGATAAAATATATTGAACTTACAAATAATTCAGAAAAAGATATTCAAAATTGGAAATCAAAGTGTAATACTTGATTTTGACTTGGCAATTTTTAAACCAAAGTATGGAGAATTTTTAGAGCAAGAAAAATTTAACTTTCTAATAAATAGATTGTTAAGGTTTGTCTCTGTACTCGAAGCGGTTCAGCTTTTGAAATATTTCTATGAGAAACTAAGTGAACTACGCAAACTC
>VAPL010580179.1_pt1 | contig 14800 bp, 12 predicted proteins | sample 3395061 | NCBI WGS metagenome assembly VAPL01 (sample SAMN08290444, study PRJNA428436) | hydrothermal vent metagenome | isolation source: Deep-sea hydrothermal vent chimney 2 | place: Pacific Ocean: Juan De Fuca Ridge | depth 2182 m m | reverse complement strand
AGGCAGGGTTTTCAGGAAGTGGTCTATCAACGTGCTTTAAGCATTGAATTTAACCTGAATAGAATTGACCACCAAAGAGAATTAGAGATGCCCTTGGATTATAAAGGCCATGATGTTGGTACTCGAAGGGTAGATTTCTTTGTAGAAGACAAAGTAATGGTGGAAATAAAAGCGATTGAGAAATTGGAAGGTGTTCATAAGGCACAAGCCATCAATTATTGTGAAGCTTATAACGTTGCTGACGGCTTACTCATCAATTTTGGAGCGGAAAGATTACAATATCATCGTGTATTTAATAAGAAACTGAAGTCTATAACAGGATTGAAAGATAAACAAGATAAATAACATGACGAAACTAAAACCATCTTGTGAATCTTGCACATCTTATAAATCATGTTCAGACAATTTCAGGATTAGTAGCTTATGAGTAACGAAATAGTCTTATATCAATCCAACGAACTGCCTGAACGCATAGAAGTTAGGTTAAAAGAGGATACAGTTTGGTTGAATCGCCAACAATTGTCATTGCTATTTGGTAGAGATGTAAAAACAATTGGTAAGCACATCAATAACGTATTTGCAGAGGGTGAACTTCAAAAATATTCAACTGTCGCAAATTTTGCGACAGTTCAAAATGAGGGCGGAAGAACAGTTGAACGGCAGATAGAACACTACAATTTAGATGTTATTATTTCGGTAGGGTATCGGGTAAAATCAAAACAAGGCACGCAGTTCAGAATATGGGCTACCAACGTATTGAGAGATTATTTATTGAAGGGATATGCCCTAAACCAACGGATGAACCGAATTGAAAATAGTGTGGAACATCTCATAGAAAAAGTAGATACCATTTCTTTACAAATTCAATCTTCAGAAATTCCTAATCAGGGTGTGTTTTTTAACGGGCAGGTATTTGATGCCTATTCCTTTGTTTCGGATTTAATAAGAAGTGCAAAAAAAGAAATTGTTTTAATTGATAATTATATTGACGATACGGTTTTAACGCATTTTACCAAACGAAAAAAAGAAGTTGCTTTTACAATTTATACCAAAAACATTTCTAACCAACTAAAATTGGATATTGCAAAATACAACCAACAATATGCACCAGTAAAAATAAAGCGGTTTAAAGAGGCTCACGACCGCTTTTTAATAATCGACAATAAAGAAATCTATCATTTTGGTGCAAGTTTAAAAGACTTAGGCAAAAAATGGTTCGCTTTTTCCAAGTTGAACTTGGCATCTGTTGCTATTTTAGAAAAATTAAAGTATGTCGGTAATGATTCGTAATAAAAAATTAATACCAGAGTTGCGGTTTCCCAAGTTTGCAATAGACGGTGGGTGGACAATAACACCTCTAAGTGAAGTGTATTCATTTAAGATTACAAACTCTTTTTCCAGAGATAAATTAAACTATAAAAAAGGAACAGTAAAGAACATTCATTATGGTGATATACACACTAAATTCCTGACACTTTTTGATATTACAAAGGAAAGCGTACCATACATAAACTCAGAAGTTTCAATTAGCAGAATAGATCAAGACAACTATTGTGCTGAGGGAGATATTGTTTTTGCAGATGCTTCTGAAGATATGGATGATGTAGGCAAAAGCATTGAGATTGTGAACTTAAATAATGAACAATTACTAGCTGGGTTACACACTTTTTTGGTAAGACAAATTGAGCCAAATCTTATTGTTGGGTTTGGTGGTTATTTATTTAAATCAAATAGCATAAGAACTCAAATAAAGAGAGAATCACAAGGAGCTAAAGTCCTAGGAATCTCAAAGAGTAGGATTTCTGACATAAAAATTTATTACCCTGAAAATCAAAAAGAACAACAAAAAATCGCATCCTGCCTTTCTTCATTAGATGAGTTGATAGCCGCCCACAGCGATAAGTTGGACGCCCTCAAAGACCACAAAAAGGGCTTGATGCAAAACCTTTTCCCACAAGAGGGGCAGAAAGTACCGAACTATCGCTTTTCGGAGTTTGAGAAGGATGGAGCGTGGGTTTCTTCGAAATTAAATGAAGTGGCTGCTATTTCGTCAGGTGGCACACCAAGTCGAGCAAAAAAAGATTATTGGAATGGCAACATCCCATGGGTTTCAACAACATTGATTGATTTTAATGAAATAAAAAATGTAAATGAATTCATTACACCATTAGGATTAGAAAACTCGTCTACTAAAATTTTCCCAAAGGGTACAATATTAATGGCAATGTACGGACAAGAAAAAACCAGAGGGAAAGTTGCTATACTAGGTTTAGATGCTACTATTAATCAGGCATGTGCAGCTATTACATTGAAAAAAGATATGAACATTAATTTTGTATTTCAAAATTTAGCTGCTCGATATAAGGAGATTCGATCAATTAGTAATCAAGGTGGTCAACAAAATTTAAGTGGAGAAATTATAAAAAACATTTCTATATATCACCCTAATGTAAAAAGCTCTGAGCAGCAAAAAATAGCTTCCTGCCTTTCGGAAGTAGATGAACTAATCACTGCACAAACAGAGCAAATTGAGCAATTGCAGCAACATAAAAAGGGCTTGATGCAAGGCTTGTTTCCAGTTGTCCGAACATGATTTTTTGAGATGAATAAGATAATGCAGGATAATATAAATGGGTGTAAAGGGGTGGAATTCGACCACTTTAAATCCATCGAATTCGATGGGTTTAGAAATAATAAAAAAACTGATATGGCAAAAAATAAAAAGATTAATGTAGAGGGAACCGAGATTCTTGTTTATACCGACAAGGAAGATGAATTTATCAGTTTAACCGATATTGCCCGCTATCGGGATCCTGAACGCAGTGACTATATTTTGCAAAACTGGATGCGAAACAGAAGTACCATTGAGTTTATGGGGCTTTGGGAAATTTTCAATAATCCCGTTTTTAATTCCATCGAATTCGATGGAATTAAAAACCTTTCGGGTTCAAACAGCTTTTCTTTAACACCAAAAAGGTGGATTAAAACAACCAATGCTAAAGGTATTGTTTCTAAAACAGGGCGCTATGGTGGCACTTTTGCCCATAGAGATATTGCCTTTGAGTTTGCCTCTTGGCTAAGTGCCGAGTTTAAGTTCTATTTAATAAAAGAATTTCAACGCCTTAAAGAAGAGGAACAAAAACAATTAGGTTGGTCGGCCAAGCGGGAACTTGCCAAACTCAATTACCACATCCATACGGATGCTATCAAACAAAACCTTATACCGGAAGCATTAACTCCTGTCCAAACTTCCCTAGTTTATGCATCAGAAGCAGATGTGTTGAATGTGGCATTGTTTGGTATTACTGCCATGCATTGGAGAAAGACGAATCCAGATTTGAAAGGCAATATGCGTGATTACGCCACTATGCATGAATTGATTTGTCTGGCTAATATGGAAAACCTGAACTCGGTTTTTATCAATGAAAAAATGCCACAAAAAGAACGGCTGATTAAATTGAATCAAATTGCTATCCAACAGATGAAGATATTGCTTGAAGTAGAAAACAAAAAATTATTGAAATAGATGACACAAAAAGAACAAGATAAATTAGGAAAAGCCCTTTGGGATATAGCAAATGATCTTCGTGGAGCCATGAATGCGGATTCGTTCCGTGACTATATGCTCTCGTTTTTGTTTTTACGCTACTTATCGCACAATTACGAAGAATCAGCAAAAAAGGAATTGGGTAGAGATTACCCTAAAAGTCCAAGTCAGGATGTTAGACCAGACTTTGTTGTTCCACCACCTTTGGAAATCTGGTACAAGAAAAACCAAGAGGACATTGTTGAGTTTGAAAAACAGATGCGGAAAAAAGTGCATTATGTAATCAAACCGCAACATTTATGGAGCAATATTACCGAATTAGCTCGCACCCAAAAAGGAGAGTTATTAGAAACGCTGGAAGATGGTTTTCGCTACATTGAAAACAAATCTTTTGACGATACATTTCATGGCTTGTTTTCAGAGATCAATCTGAACTCTGACAAATTGGGCAAAACGCCAAAAGAACGTAATGATAAACTTTGCACCATCATCCAAAAAATTGCAGAAGGCATTGCCGATTTTTCTTCCGATACAGACACCTTAGGTGATGCCTATGAATATTTGATTGGGAAATTCGCAGCAGGTTCAGGTAAAAAGGCAGGTGAGTTTTATACGCCTCAGCAAATCTCTACCATTCTTTCTGAAATTGTAACCTTAGACAGTCAAAATCCAAGCACAGGAAAGAAAAGCAAACTGGATAAGGTGTTGGATTTCGCTTGTGGCTCGGGTTCTTTGCTACTAAATGTTCGAAAGCGCATTAATAAGGAAGACGGAACTATTGGCAAAATCTACGGACAAGAGAACAATGTTACTACCTACAACCTGGCAAGAATGAACATGCTTTTGCACGGCATGAAAGACACTGAGTTTGAAATATTTCATGGAGACACTTTAAAAAATCAATGGGATGTTTTAAATGAGATGAATCCATCTAAGAAAACGGAATTTGATGCCATAGTTGCTAATCCGCCATTCAGTTTGCGTTGGGAACCAAACGATACTTTAGCAGAGGACTTTAGATTCAAAAGCTATGGATTAGCCCCAAAATCAGCAGCTGACTTTGCTTTCTTATTGCATGGCTTCCATTTTCTAAGTAATGAAGGTACAATGGCCATCATATTGCCTCATGGTGTATTATTCCGTGGTGGTGCAGAAGAACGCATCAGAACCAAGCTTTTACAAGACAATCACATTGATACAGTAATTGGGTTGCCTTCTAACCTATTCTATTCTACTGGAATTCCTGTTTGCATACTGGTACTAAAGAAATGTAAAAAGCTAGAGGATGTCTTATTCATCAATGCAAGTGAGCACTACAAAAAAGAAAAAAGGCAAAATGAGTTAAGGGAAAGTGAAAATGGAGGGCCTAATGATATCCAGCATATAATAGAGACTTACAAAAATCGTCCAGAGAAAATAGAACGTTATGCTCGTAGAGTTTCAATGGGTGAGATTGAAAAAAATGTTTACAATTTGAATATTTCTAGGTATGTGAGTACAGCAGAAGATGAAGTGCAGATTGATTTAAAAGAAGTGAATAAGAGTTTGACTTCAATTAATGAACGTATTGATGAAAAAACGAAGGAGCATAATAAATTTTTGAAAGAGCTAGGATTAAAAACAATATAAAAAGTGCCAACACAAAGTTCAAGCACATTACAATCTCATACCTTTGGTTATAAAGAGCTTTCACTCCAACGCTAAAAACGAATTAAAAACACGAAAACTCAACGCTTAACCGAATAGCCAAAATACCCTCTAAAAAAACCTCAAGGATCAATTGTCATTGAGTCTTTTTTGAATGGCAGATAAATTTGCTTTATCAAGTATTTTAGTCATTCGGTTTTGGCCGGAGACCGGGATAGTTTCGAAAAATTAAATACAAATATCTCTACCCTTGAAAATCCAAGGGCAGAGATGTTTATTTATTGCAACAACTTCAAAGAAATACCCGACAAAGTGAAGTTCAAGGATTACTTTGATAAAATAAAGAGTAAATATATTTTTAGAAAATGAAGTTAAAATTTCTACTAATCCGTTTCCTATTCATATTTGCCATATGTACCTCGGCTGAAATTTCTGCACATACCATAACTCCAAGTCTGGAAAGAAACTATATTGATACATATATACCTATATTTTTTCTGGCTAAATTAATACCTTTTATTGCATTAGGTATGTTGGCTTATAGTGATGATGCCAAAGGGAATATATTGAGATCGAATTTTTTTGTTGTTTTAGCTATCGGGATATTCACTGGGGTTTTAATACACATTGATCTTCCCATTTTCTTGTTGAATGGACTAGGGGTGATACTAGCAGGTATTTTTTTGATTTACGCAAAAAAGACAAGAAATGCATTCAAAAAATACTTTATTCTCCTCTTTGGTTTGGTGCTTGGTTTCGGCAATGGAAAGAATTTTTTGCACGCAGATAATTTATGGTGGTTTTATATCCTCACGCTAAGTATCGGATGCGTTTTTTTTATCTTTCTAAAAAAAATAAACTTTATTGGGAATCCACGACTTCAAATAATAATAAACATTGCCAGTATCTTAATTATACTTTCAGGAATAGCTATGGTATTGCTTTCATGATTTATTACTATTTGGATATTATAATACAAAAGACGTATAAATTAACATTCCTCATTTTGCCCTCTATATTGAGAATATAACCATTGGAAAAACTTAATTTTACATGGGCATTTGCAAAGATTTTTCAATTTTTTCTAATCAATGCAATACGTCCAATATTTGAACTGAAAAGGTTAAACAATTATTCCAATGATTACAATTATAGCCGGAACCAATAGAAAGGATTCTGTTTCACAGCACATTGCTACCCAATATGCAGACATACTTAAAGAGAAGGGTACGGAATGCACCGTCATCAATTTATTTGATTTGCCTACTGATTTTATCCAGTCAGCACTTTATGAAAATGCCGGTAAAAACGAGAAATTCAACGAGGCCAGACTACTCATGAATCAATCCGAAAAATTTATTTTCGTTATTCCTGAATACAACGGCTCTTTTCCTGGGGTATTAAAGGCTTTTGTTGATGGTCTGGACCGTGCTTCTCTGACGGATAAAAAATGTGCATTGATCGGGATATCAGCTGGCGACACAGGAGCCGGACTTGCACTAAGTCATTTTACAGATATTCTTAATTATTGCGGTACAAATGTGCTCGCATATAAATTAAGACTGCCAAGTATTGGTAAATTATTAACAGACAATAAAGTGACAGATCAAACTTATCTTTCAAAAATAGAAAAGCAAGCGGCAAAGCTTATTGAGTTTTAGTAGCAACCAAAAAAAATAACCCACTTCACTAAATGCGAAGTGGGTTATTTTTTACTTTTTAAATATTTAGTATCCCTACTAATCTACATTATCATGTAAAAATTTATTGTTACCAACAATTTGATTATCGTCATTCAAATTGTATCTGGAAACATTCTGCTCTGAAGAATGTGGCACATTCTGCAAATCAATATTTCTCCTGATATATGCCGGTGTGTCCCATTTATCTCTAAAACTTTCATCCCGATCGTTATGCATATGTTTTAGTCCTTTGAGTTTCTCAACACGCTCTTTAGATTGTTGCTCAAGGTCATACCTTTTAGTATCCATCCTATTTCTAACAGCCTCTTTAGCAACTGGTTCAACAATTTGCTCTTCATCTATTTTATCCAACAAGTCATCGTCCAGCCCAACAGTATGCCTGCTATATTGCTCCTTTTGCTCTTTGGGCATCACAGGTTTTTCGAAAGTATATTGTCTGACATTATCAAAAAGCTCAGGTTGCACAGGGCTTGAAATTGGTAGTTGCTCAACTTCCTGGTCAGGTTCAGGTGCAGATTCAAAAGTATCAATTTGCTCATCCGGCTTTTCTACTATCTCATCAGTTAAAAGATGAACAACTGTTGGTTTGTTCATCTTTAATTTCTCAGGAAGATGGTCGAACCCCGTAGCTAATACTGTTACCCTTATGCTTTCGCCAATGTCAGGATCGATTCCATGGCCAAAGATCACTTCGGCTTCTTCACCAGCCATTTCAGAGATGTAGTCCGTAATTTCTGAAAGTTCATCCATCTGTAACTCTGCCTCTTCGCCAGAAATTATTGACAAGAGTACTTTTTGTGCTCCAAGTATATCTTTCTCATTGAGCAATGGAGAAGCCAAGGCTTCTTCGGCAGCTCTTAGGGCTCTATTTTCTCCATCAGTTGTTGAAGATCCCATCACAGCAGAACCAGAATTTTGCATTACAGTTTTTACATCTTCAAAATCGACATTTACATAGCCGGGCACGGTGATGATTTCTGCGATACCTTTTGCTGCAGTGGTCAGCACATTATCTGCCTGCGCAAAAGCGTTTCTTATGGGGAGATTTCCATAAATCTCTCTCAATTTATCATTGAGAATAACCAACACAGTATCACAATTATCTTTCAGCTCCTTGATTCCGGCTTCTGCCTGCTTCATTTTCTTTTTACCCTCAAAGCCAAATGGGGCAGTGACAATGCCAACGGTAAGTATGCCCAATTCTCTTGCAACTCTTGCAATGACCGGGGCTGCACCTGTTCCTGTTCCACCGCCCATTCCGGCAGTGATAAATACCATTTTGGTATCATCGCTCAAAAGTGTGCGAATTTCTTCTTTGCTTTCGAGTGCAGCATTTTTTCCTTGTTCGGGATTGGCTCCTGCACCAAGACCTTCTGTAAGGTGGATACCCAACTGAAGCTTATTTGGAATAGGGCTTGAGAGCAATGCTTGCGAATCTGTGTTGCAAACGACAAATTCTACATCTCTGATTCCCTGGCTGTACATGTGATTGACGGCATTACTTCCTCCGCCACCTACTCCAATTACCTTAATAATGGACCTTAGGTGCTTTGGGATGTCGAATGAATATGTGTTATCAGTCATGACTAAAATGTTTAGTTCCTGTAATTCAATTTTTGTTAATAATCTTCTTTATTGTCAATATCATCTATCAACAAGCCCTTGGTCTTGTCGATAATTTTCCTGAAAAAGTCTCCCCCTCCATCGCGTTGTGTTTTTTTATTATTGAAAACTTCTGTTTTTTCCATATACCGATTTTCTCTTTCGTCAAGTGCCCTGAATCCTGAAAGCACAAGACCAACTGCAGTAGCATACATTGGAGTTTTTACAGCTTCTACCTTGCTCCTTCCAAGGTGTTCATTGGGGTAGCCAATTCTGGCATCCATCCCGGTCATATATTCAAATAGTTGTTTTAAGCCCTGTAGTTGCGATCCTCCACCAGTAATCACTATACCTCCCGCAAGCTTGTTTTGAAATCCGGAAGTAATTATTTCTGTATGAATCAGCTCGATAATTTCCTCCATTCTTGCTTCAATAATGTGAGAAAGATTTTTAAGGGAAATTTCTTTTGGCGCCCTGTCTCTGAGCCCGGGAATAGAAACAATCTCGTTGGGGCTTGCCTCTTCGGCAATGGCTTTTCCAAATTTGGTTTTTAATCGTTCTGCCTGATGTGACATCACAAGGCAACCTTGCTTGATATCTTGCGTGATAATATTTCCACCAAGCGGTATCACCGCTGTATGCCTAATTATATTTTCATGAAAAATTGCAATATCTGTTGTGCCGCCGCCAATATCAACTAGGCACACACCAGCTTCTTTTTCTTCATCGCTGAGCACCGAAAGACTTGATGCCAGTGGTTCAAGAATTAGATTGTCAATCTCCAATCCTGCTCTTTTCACACATTTGTTAATGTTGTTGATGGCATTTGTTTGTGCGGTAATCACATGAAAATCGGCTTCGAGCCTTACCCCCGACATGCCAACCGGATCTTTGATTCCGTCTTCATAATCAACATAATAATCTTGTGGCATCACATGTATAATCTCACTTCCCGGAGGAATTACGATTTTGTACATGTCGTTTGTTATCCGATTGATGTCCTCAATGGTGATTTCATCTTCCGATGAATTTCGCATGATACTTCCATGCTGAATCGAGCTCCTGATATGTTGACCAGCTATGCCAACATTTGTAACCCTGATGTTGATTCCCGATTGAGCTTCTGCTTCTTCAACGGCTTTTTCGATAGCGAAAATGGTCTTATCAATGTTTGATACGATACCCCGGATCACTCCGTCAGATACCGCCATTCCCATTCCCAGTACTTCAAGTTTGCCATACTCATTTTTGCGTCCTACGATAGCGCAAATTTTTGTGGTTCCAATGTCCAGGCCGACGACTATTTTATCATTTTCCATAATTATAAGTTATTCGCAAACTATTTGATCTTTAAATTTTACACTTACTTTTTCATAACTATTCCAGCCTTTGGCCGGTAATATATCTTTGTAGAAAATCTTCAGCTTTCTGAATTTTTCCTCAATGTCAACCGGCTTGCCAAACTCAATTACCTGTTTGCTCACCTGAGTGTACATCTTTATATTGCCTTTCTTGTCTATATTCATCTGGGCGATTTGTGCTTTCCAGAATTTTTCATTTTCTATAAATCTTAGCAAACCCAATAAATTTCTTCCGGTTTCAGATGCATTCAAATCATACAGATTTGTATCATTTGCAAAAGCGCCATCAATCAAAACTACCCGCGCTGTATATCTTTTAGAAAGTGGCAAAACCTCCCCTTTGCTGCTTATGTATCTGTCGGCCATTTTTCGACTCATCATGCGGGCAATGGGCCTGCTTTGATCAATACTGATCATGAGATTACCTTCAAGATCTTTATAAACTTCTACCTCCCTGATAAATTTTGTTTTCAACAATTCATATTCCATTGCCTTCAGATCCAGGTCTTCAAAAGATGCTCCAATAATGCGCTGAGATCCGCCATCTGTAATCAGGTCAATCACATCTACTTCATTAATAAAGTAATTTTCAAATTGATTATTTATATCCACCTTAATGGCAGTACATATCCTTTGATTGTATTGCTTTTCTACAAACCCAATCGACCCAAAAATCAGTACGACAATGAATACTACCTGGCTAATGTTCCATATTTTATTTAATCTCAAATTCATGATCTCGATTTCAATATTTCTTTAATGGGTTCAACAAACCTATCGATATTACCTGCACCAATAGTCACTAACACCTCAACTTCCATCTTAGATATTTTATCCAATAGTGCATCATCATCCACTATGCTTTTATTCATATTGTTCATTTTATCCAATATGATTTTTGATGTAACTCCTTCAATTGGCAATTCACGAGCAGGATAGATATCCATAAGTACAACCTCGTCAGCCATATCGAGACTTGCTGCAAATTCATCAGTGAAATCTCGTGTTCGCGTAAATAAGTGAGGCTGGAAGATGGCCGTAATTTTTTTGTTGGGATATATACTTTTTACCGATCCTAAAAAAGCTTGTAATTCTGTGGGATGGTGAGCATAATCATCAATATATACTAATCTGTCTTCTTTGATGTGGTATTCAAACCGCCTTTTTATTCCCTGAAATGAGCTCAACGCAACTTTAATACTATCCTGGTCAATACCCAACTGTAGGGCAACTGAAATAGCTGCAACAGCATTTTCTACATTATGATATCCCGGAGTAGGTAATATTATATTTTCAATTGTACCCGCCTCCCCAAGAAAGTCAAAAATAAAATCGGTCCCCGAAATGTGAATATTTGCAGCTTTGCTCTCACCATTTTTCAGTCCATAAGAGTGACTGCTTACTTCCGGCTGTTCATTAATCAACCAGGAGCTTAACATTTCATTTATAAAAACATGACCATTTGGTTTGACTTTGCTAATGAATTGTTTGAATGAAGATTTCATTTCATCGTGTGCTCCATAGACATCAAGGTGGTCGGCATCTGCAGAAGTGACAACTGCGATATCTGGCGACAACCTCAAGAATGACCTGTCAAATTCATCGGCCTCCAATACTGCAATGGTTTTAGAATTATATTCACCTTCCAAAATCAAATTTGATTCATACCCCTGGAGAATTCCACCAATTAATGCTACGCTCGATTTGGCAGCTGTTTTCAGGATATGCGCGATCATGGAAGAAGTCGTTGTTTTTCCATGAGTTCCTGCCACAGCCACAGCATATTGTTCTTGAGTAATTAAGCCCAAAACTTCCGATCGTTTTAGGATTGTGAAATTTTGTTCTATTAAATAATTATATACTATATGGTTTTTTGGAATTGCTGGAGTAAACACAACAAGTACATCTTCGCCGGACTTGAGTATCTCATCGGGAATTGATGAAATGCTATCATCATAATGAATATGTGCGCCTTCAGAAGAAAGTGCTCTTGTAAGGGAAGTTTCTGTTTTATCATAGCCATAAACCTGCTTGCCAATGTGCAAAAACCACCTTGCCATGGCGCTCATGCCTATGCCGCCAATCCCCAAAAAATAAACGATATGTTTGTCCTCGATGCTCAACTTGCTATACCAATTATTTCTTTTACAATATTTTCTGCTGCATGTGGCTTTGCCAAATGCCTGATATTTGTTGAAAGTATTTTTCTCTGGTTTTCGTTAAACAATAACTTAAGTGCTTCCGGAATCAGGTTGATCACAGCGTCTTTGTTGCTTACAATTAATGCAGCTTTTGCATTGACCAAAGCCATGGCATTTTTTGTCTGATGATCTTCTGACACATTTGGCGAAGGCACAAAAATGGCTGGCTTTCCAGCAAGACAAATCTCTGAAATAGAAAGCGCCCCTGCTCTGGAGATCACTACATCTGCAGCCGCATAAGCCAGGTCCATCTCTTTCAGAAATTCAAAATATTTTATGTTTTTTAATTTAATTCCCTTCAATTTTTCGGTAAACTCATTGATATAAAAAGATCCGATTTGCCAAATTACCTGCACATCTGCATCCATCAATTCCTGCAGTTTGGAATACAAACTTTCATTTAGTGTTCTCGCACCCAGGCTTCCTCCAAAAGCAAACAGCGTATGCTTTTCAGGATCAAGTCCGAAAAATTTTATTGCCTTATCTCTTTTGTGATCAATATCTATGATGTCATTTCTTACAGGATTTCCAGTGAGTACAATTTTCTCTTTCGGAAAAAATTTGTCCATTTTTTCGTAAGCAACACAGATTTTTTTAGCCTTACGCGCCAACATTTTATTGGTGAGTCCTGCGTAGGAATTTTGCTCTTGCAATAAAGTAGGAATCCCCTTTTTATTTGCTGTTTGTAATGTAGGCCCACTTGCATATCCACCTACACCAATCACCACATCCGGGCGGAACTCTCGAATAATTTTCCTGGTTTTAATCATGCTACTCAGCAATTTGATGGGGAACAATAGATTTTTTAGCGTAAGCTTTCTTTGAAGTCCGCTTATCCAAAGTCCAACAATCTCATATCCTGCCTCAGGCACTTTTTTCATTTCCATTTTACCTCGGGCTCCAACAAATAGAAATTTGGTTTCCGGAAGCAACTCCTTCATTTTATTGGCAATGGCGATAGCAGGATAAATATGTCCTCCGGTGCCTCCGCCACTAATTATCACTCGATATGGTTTTTTTCTTTCGATCAAAATTTATATTGCCGCCTTAGCTACATTTCTAAAATTATTTGATTTCTTGGCGCTGAATTCATCAATCTCACCTCGACTCACACTGAGTATAATTCCTAGTGAAATCCCTGTAAAAAGCAATGATGTTCCTCCCATGCTGACCAGAGGCAATGGCAATCCTGTGATCGGTAAAAGTCCGACCGCCACGCCAATATTTACCATTGCCTGCAGCACCAGCGCCAGACTAAGGCCCGCAGAGAGAAGACCGCCAAATGCACGCTCGCTTTTTGTTGCCGTGAGCAAACCTCTATATAACAAACCCAGATATAATGCAATTACAATAAAGGCTCCTATAATGCCATACTCTTCGACAATGATGGCAAAGATGAAATCTGAATAAGAATGGGGAAGGAAGTTTCTTCTAATGCTATTACCTGGTCCTTTTCCTGATATTCCACCCGTGGCAATGGCGATATAAGATTGCCTGGCCTGGAAAGGAATCTCTTCAGGATTGACAAAATCCTGGATTCTGCTGATTGCTGTTTCGCGACGTTGGCCAAAAGAAAATGCTATTGTTCCCGCAATAAGTCCTACAACAGATAACATTGCCAAATACTTTATTGGCACCCGACCGATAAAAAGTAAAATCATGCACGTGAATAGCAACAACCCGGCTGAAGATAAATCTGTCATGGCGATAAGGCCACAGATGAGCCCGCACCAAAGCAAAATAGAAATAAGTGATTTCTTAAAATCATCAATATTTTGCTGTCTCAGTGCCAGCATACTTGCCAATTGTGTGATAAGTGCCAATTTTGCCAGATCAGATGGCTGAAAGGTTTTATTGATTAACGGTATGGTTATCCATCTCGATGCTTCATTTAGGTTTGTTCCAAATTGCCAGGAAAAAATAAGCAAGGGCACAGATATGATTAGTGCCAGCTTGGATATTTTGGCATAATATCGGTAATCGACTTTGTGCGCTGCCCACATGCCAAACAAGCTCAGGACTACCAAAAAGCTATGACGCAATAGATAGTGCTCGGTATTTCCACCCATATTTTTATAGGCCAGTGTACCGGTTGCACTATATACCACCAATATGCTCAATATTGATAATGCAAGTACAATGACCCAGATTACAGGATCTCCTTTCAAATTTCGATCAACCCATTCTTTTATCATATCATCAATTGGTTGCTTTCGGTTTTATCTTTCAATGCATAAAATGCTTCCTTAAAACGCTCGCCTCTCTCCTTATAATTTTTAAATAAATCGAAGCTCGCACATGCCGGAGAAAGCAATACCACGTCTCCAGGTGATGTCTTTGACAGGGCAATTTCTATAGCATTGAAAACACTATCTGTCGATGATACATCATCATTGTAATTTTTGAAATGAGATTCTATCTTTTGATTGTCAATGCCCAGAGCCACTATTGCTTTTACCTTTTTTGAAACAAGATCGTCTATTTTCGAGTAGTCATTTCCCTTATCTAAGCCGCCAATAATAAGCACAATGGGGGAGTTAAAGCTTTCAAGAGCATACCAAACAGCATCGACATTTGTAGCTTTAGAGTCGTTGAAAAAATTCACTCCTTTGATTTCTCCTACGAACTCAAGTCGGTGAGGAGCATTTTCGAATGTTTTCAGGGCAGACAATATTTTAGTCCATTCGATTCCTATATTACTTGCTGCCTGGACTGCGGCAAGAATATTAATCATGTTGT
>VAPL010784490.1_pt1 | contig 14818 bp, 12 predicted proteins | sample 3395061 | NCBI WGS metagenome assembly VAPL01 (sample SAMN08290444, study PRJNA428436) | hydrothermal vent metagenome | isolation source: Deep-sea hydrothermal vent chimney 2 | place: Pacific Ocean: Juan De Fuca Ridge | depth 2182 m m | reverse complement strand
TCTTATAAGTGCTTAATAACTTGCAATATCGCTAATTAGAATCAATTTCCATCTAAAAATCAAATTTTGTTACAATTTTGGCATTTACAGGAAAAACTTTTTGTTTCTTATAAGCGCTTACAAATCTTGCAATAAAACTATTAGACTCAAATTACATCTAAGTTGCCAATAATACTACATTTTTACGGAAATTATTAGTTTTCTTCATCAAAAATTAGATCCATGGTAACTTCTTCGCCATTCTCGACCGCTCGAATCTGCTTCAAATCCGGTAATCTTGTCACTAAATAGCCACAGGAGGCCGAAATAAGCCCCTCACTTTGCATCTGAATGCCATATAGCAAGCTCATTGCGACATATTGTGCCCGTTGCATCTTGTCGGGGGAGCTAATAAGATTACCGTCAATTTCAATTCCTTCATCCATATCCAGATCCATATTATCGAGAAATTCTCGCTGCTTCCCTGGATGGCGTGTATTTTTCTCGTACCCCAGGACTTCCGTTCCGTTTAAAACCACCCGCAATTTAGCTGACATCCTTATTCCTTTATAAGTTATTGATATAATAGCTATTTATTATCATAATAACATGGTTCGTGGCCACAATCTGTGTGTTTATTCTCACCATTGTAGCCCGAAACTTAAGGCAAATCCTTTCGCTCCCACCCAAACGAACTGCTATGATAGCCAAATGTTAGATTCAAACTTAAGCACTGCGCAACTTATTCTTATCTCGATTATTCCGGTACTTTTTGCCATCGTATTGCATGAAGTTGCTCATGGCTGGGCCGCTTACAGGCTCGGCGACCGCACTGCCATGATGCTGGGCCGACTTAGCCTTAATCCAATTAAACATATTGATCCCATCGGCACCATTTTGGTCCCTCTAATATTAATTTTAACCGTCAATTTTGCCTTTGGCTGGGCAAAACCGGTTCCCATCGACTGGCGGAACTTTAAAAACCCGAAACGAGACACCGCTCTGGTCGCCATCGCCGGGCCCGCTGCAAATTTAGCCATGGCTCTCGGCTGGGGCTTAATTGCCGCTGTCACAGCCATTCTGCCTGATAGTCTCGCAGCATTTTCTCAACCCATGCTCAATATGGCCTTTATCGGCGTTTTCTTTAACGTATTATTAATGGTTTTTAATCTTATTCCTGTTCCACCCACCGATGGCGGACGAATAGCAGTGAGCCTTTTGCCAACCCCTGCTGGAAACCTGCTGAGCAAAGTCGAACCTTTTGGGCTAATCCTGCTTCTGCTGTTAATCTTCACCGGTGTGCTCTGGCAATTTATTGTCCCGATTATACAAATAATCAGTGCGCTTATTTTTTCGTTATTTGGCTTATAAACCAGCCCTTTTAATTTATGAAGCATATCAAATATCACATTTTATTCGTTGCAATTACCATCCTGCTAGCACCGCATACACTACAGGCCAAAGCAAAGAATAAAGCCCAATATGCAAACAAACAAATCAAAATAGGTTTTTCGCCCAGAACAGCAGAGCAAATAGCTGCCTTTTATGAGGGGCGTGGTTTTTCAAAGGCCATGGTAAATAAGCTAAAACAACAATGTTTTATCACTGTTGGCATTCACAATAAATCTCATGATGTTATCTGGCTGGATTTAGCCAACTGGACTTTTAAAAATGCCAATGGTGAATTTAAGCGCTTCTCCCGTGCGTACTGGAAGTCAGTATGGAAGAAAATGAATATCCCGCTGGCGCACCAGTCGACGTTCCGTTGGACTTTACTCCCGGAAGCGCTTGACTTCAGACCCAATGAACGTGAAGGTGGTAATATTATTCTGCCCTTTTCAGACAAACCGTTTACACTGCAGGCTCATTTTAAAACAAAAGCCGATAAATCCGGCAAAGCCTTTACTGCTCAAATCAAGAATCTTCAATGTGCACGTTAATAAAATATAAAAAGTTTATATTATTACTTATTCTTGGTTGTATGTCTTTTACCTCTATGGCAAAAGATAGTTTGCCAGAACCGCCAAAAGGTATTATAAAATTAGTACCCTACCCGGCACCTGTGATTAAATTAAAAGATATTGACGGTCTGGCATTTAGCCTGTCAGAAACAAAAAAACATTGGGTGTTTATTCATTTCTGGGCAAGCTGGTGTGGGCCATGCAAAAAAGAAATGCCCACCATACAAAAAATGTGGAACATACTGGAAAAAGAAGGCCTGAAAATGGCATTCATTAATACAGCAGAAGATGAAAACACTGTTTTCAGCTTCCTCAGTATTTATGCACCGGACATGCGCGCGCTCATGGATAGTGATGGCCAGGTCACAGAGAAATGGCAACCCCGCGGCTTGCCTGCAACCTATCTTGTTGACCCAACTGGTATGGTACGTTATCAGGCACTGGGTGGGCGCCCATGGGAAACAAAAACATATCTGGAATTTTTGCGCCGCTTATTAACACACAAATAATCCTGCCCTAAAATAGAAACAGAATGGAATCTATTCTTGACTTTAGCCTTGGTGAAATTCTTATCATAGGCATTATCTTTATCTGGACCGGCTTCGTACGAAGCGGACTAGGTTTTGGTGGTGGCGCACTGGGCTTGCCCTTAATGCTGTTTGTTTATAATAACCCGATATTCTGGTTGCCGATTATTGGCTTCCAGCTATTGTTTTTTTCTTCATTAACCTTACGCACAAGACTGGGCAATGTAGACTGGAGCTACCTGCTTAAGTCTTATATTTTTATCTTACCCACGGCACTTATTGGTGTTTTTGGATTACTCACCCTGCCTAACAACTGGTTGCTTATCTTTATCTACAGCATTACATTGTTTTACGCCATCATGTGGTTGTTGGATAGAACCCTGCACAGTAATAAAGACTGGCTGGATAAAACGCTATTAGGTATTGGTGGTTATGTCGCAGGAACATCACTGACCGGTGCACCATTAATGGTTGCTGTCTTTATCCGCCATGTGAACCGCTATCAGCTACGCGATACGTTATTCGCATTGTGGTTTACACTGGTTATTATAAAAATGTTAACCTTTGCTGCCGTCAATGTTGATCTGCATTTTTACAGTGCGCTGTTGTTATTGCCGGTATCTGCCATTGGCCATGTTGTCGGGCTAAAAGCGCATGGCTTTATCGTGCAGAATGATCAACTGTTTAAGCGTATAACCGGAGGAATATTAACGATTATCAGTGTTATTGGTTTATATTCAGTCTATTTAACCAGATAGCTTTTATATAAATTATTTTGTAACTAAATAACATGCAGCAGCATGTGAATCTGAAATATTATGCATATCCGGGTACTTATTGGTACAGATATCCATTCTTGCAGGGCATCGCGGATTAAAGTGACAACCTGACGGTGGTGTTATCGGTGAAGGCAACTCGCCCTCTAAAATAATCATTTCTTTCTGTAAATTTTTATCCGCACCTTTATCAACAGTTGGAATAGCCGAGAGAAGTGCTTTTGTATAGGGGTGCCGTGGTGTTTGCATTACATCATCTACACTGCCCCGCTCCACTATCCTTCCTAAATACATCACTGCAATTTCATCGGCAAGATATTCAACAACCGATAAGTTATGGGTGATAAACAAATAACTCAAGCCATAATCCTGTTGTAATTGTTTGAACAGATTTAACATTTGTGCCTGTACAGACACATCGAGCGCGCTGGTCGGCTCATCACAGATTAAAATTTCAGGGTTAACTGCCAATGCACGAGCAATGCATATACGTTGCCGTTGACCACCTGAAAACTCATGCGGATACAAACTGGTCGCCGTCTCTGCCAGGCCCACTTTCTTTAACAAGGATTTAACTTTACTTTTTCTTTCAGTAGAATTGAGTCCAGGACTTAAAGCAACCAGCCCTTCTTCAATAATGTCACCTACACGCTTACGTGGATTCATCGATGAATAGGGATCCTGAAAGATAATTTGAGCCTGGCTACGAAGTGTTTTTAACTGAGTAGTGGTCGGGAACGATATATCCTCATTCTTTAGCAATATTTCCCCTGCTGTTAATTCATTCAGGTGTAACAGTGTTTTTCCTACCGTTGTTTTCCCGCAACCCGACTCTCCAACCAGCGCCAATGTTTTACCTTTATAGAGCGTTAAGTTAACTCCATCAACGGCATAAACATAACCCGCCACTCGTTTAAATATTCCCTTATGTATCGGGAAATGAACTTTAAGATTGGCAACACTAAAAACTTCCTCAATCTCAATATTACCTGTATCCGATATATCCGACACAGCATCATTCGTAATGGGAAAGTTAAGCTTATTATCCATAAACTGTAAACAACGTACACTATGCGCATTATCAGCATCAACCAGGCTAATTAACTGTTTGCTGCACTGTTTAATTGCAGACCCACAACGCTTATAAAAACGACAACCCGTAAACTCGGTAGTCAGTGGTGGCACAATACCTTTAATCACATCGAGTGTCTTGTTGCGCTTTGATTTTGTCGGCAAAGATGCAAATAACTTTTTTGAATATGGGTGTAGTGGTGCCGAGAAAAAATTATGGCGACTGGCATATTCAACTATCTCGCCAGCATACATCACTGCGATATGGTCAACAAAGTCGGAGACAATACCCAGATCATGCGTAATCAGAAGAATTGCCATTCCGGTACGCTTTTGAATATCACGCAGCAAGGTCATCACCTGTGCCTGAATAGTCACATCCAGTGCTGTTGTAGGCTCGTCAGCAATCAGCAAGTCTGGCTCGGAAGCCAGTGCCATTGCAATCATGACACGTTGCTTCATGCCACCCGAGAGTTGATGCGGATAATCTTTTGCACGTTGTTCGGCAACAGGAATACCCACTGAATCCAGTAAGGCAACCACCTCTTGCCATGCAGCTTGTCCTTTTATGCCACGATGCTGCAGCAGGACTTCTTCAATTTGTTGTTGCACGGTTAAAACAGGGTTAAGTGATGTCATCGGTTCCTGAAATATCATCGCAATACGATTGCCACGCACTGAGCGCATTTCAGTTTCAGATTTTTTTAGTAGATCTTCACCATTATAAATAATAGATCCTTCAGTAATTTCCCCTGCCGGAGAAGGCACCAACTGCATAATAGATAACGCAGTCATTGATTTACCGCAACCCGACTCACCTAGTATCGCAAAAGTTTCACCGCGGTTAATTTTAAAACTCACACCATCCACAGCACGCACAGGTTTATTCTTAATGTCACCAAAGTAAGTTTTCAGGTTATTGATTTCAAGTAATATATCAGCCATTACTTTATCCCCTGCTGACGCGGATCAAAGGCATCACGAATCGCATCCGAAAATAAATTAGCGGCCAGCACCAGTGCAAACATAAAGCTAAAGGCCGAAATTAATGACCACCAGACAACCGGGTCACGTGCGAGTTCCAGTCGTGCACTGTTAATCATATTGCCCCAGCTTATTGTTGAAGGGTCAACCCCGACTCCAATGTAGGCTAATACTGCTTCGGCCAGCACCAGGCCACTAAAGTCCAGCACCACAACAATTAAAACAATATGCATTACATTTGGAATAATATGACTGGTAATAATTTTAAAATTAGATACTCCTAATGCTCTTGCTGCCTGAATATATTCCAGCTCACGCAATTTAAAAACTTCACCACGCAGCAACCTGCATAACCCCGTCCAGCTTGTTATGCCAAGAACAAGGCATAAGGCCAATAATTTTAAATCGGCTCGTTCAATCGCTGTTTCAAACAAGGCAGGGTGGTTCTCGATATAAACATCGATCGCCAGCATCACTGCAACAATTAATAAAATACCGGGAATAGAATTCAGGGTTGTATAAATATACTGAATAATATCATCTACCCAACCTTTAAAGTATCCAGCCATAACCCCCAGCGCGATGGCAAAAGGTAGCATAATCAAGGTTGTTAAGGTACCAATGACCAAACCCGTGCGGATGCTTTTTAACGTTAAGTAAAAAACATCCTGACCAACCTTGTCGGTACCCATCACATGATAAAAATTACTCATATAAAATAACCATGCGCATAGCACAATAACAATACTGGATGTGATTAACATCACCCGCCATGGTAAATCGAGTTTATCCTGCAACAGGTATTGCAATGTAGCAACATAAGAGCGCACCCCGACCTTGCTTAAATAAAAAATAAAAAAAGCCGCGAAAACAACCGATATAATCAAACCAATCATTAAACCCTTAACCGATTTACTAATAATGTCCGGCCAATATTCTTTCCCTGGATTATTTAAATGTGAGCCCGCAAATTTCAAGCGGGGATAAGCCCGATACTTAACGCCCTCTTCATTAATAAAATTTTCTTTCGCGTAAGAATAAATTGCAAAAGGTGCAGAATATGTTTTTTCGCTGTCAGTGCTGATATAACGCAGACTGACATCCAGCACACTCAGCATATTGACAGAATAAGAAGTGTCTGCACCACTGGATTTTTCAACATGCCTGAAATGAATGGAATCCATTAAACCGATAACAATAAAAAAACTCAGTACAACTGCACTGCTCATTGCAATTTTATTTTTAAACACCTGCCGCCAGGGAACAGATAAATGGGGTTGCCGACGAATATAAGCAACAAAAAGCACCAGACAAAAAACCAGGAAATAAATAAGAATATCCGTTATTAAATAAACGCCTTGAATATTAAAGAGCAGAGGATAAATCAGGTAGAGTGAAACTAATGCACCCACAACAGAAAACACTTTTTGCCAGTAACGCTGCTGCAAAACAGTAAGTAGCTCAGCCATCATTAATTTAATCTCACACGAGGGTCAACAAAGGTGTATGAAATATCCGTTAGCACCAAACCAATAATGTATAAAACCGAGCCAAGGAAAACCATGGCACGTACAATGGCAAAATCCTGACTACGAATCGCATCAATGGTATAGCTACCCAAACCGGGAATACCAAAGAAGGATTCCATTAACAGGCTACCCATAAATAAAAGTGGAATAGCCACCACTGCACCGGTCAGAATCGGAATCATCGCGTTCTTTAATACATGTGAAAACAGTACCCGCAACTCGGACAAACCTTTAGCGCGTGCAGTACGTACATAATCACGATTAATTTCTTCCAGAAAGATAGTGCGATACCAACGCGAACTGGAACCCAACCCAGCCACAATACCAATAATAACCGGCAGGATTAAAAACTTAACCGCACTGAACCCCGGCTCATAACCCGAGATAGGTACCAGCAACAGTATTTTGCCAATAAGATACTGCCCGGCAATAATATAAATAATGGCTGAAATAGACATCATAACGACGCACAGCACCACTCCCCATAAATCCACATAGGTTGCTCTGAAAAAAACCAGCAGCAAAGCAAAACTGATATAAATCAGCATGCCGACCAGAAAAACCGGAATAGCATAAGCAAGACTTGCCCACATCCGTTCACTAATATCAAAGCCAATATTGCGTCCATTATCGGCATTACCAAAATCAAACAAAAATAGTTTTACTGATTTATTATAAAATATAGTATCGCTTAGTTTTTTATAGCTTTTTTCCGCTTCATTATAAAAGAGCGGCTTATCGTATCCACGTTCAATTTTCCATTTATCAATCCCTTCCTGAGTAATATATTTTGCACCCAAATGCATTCTCGCCATATCGTCCGGGCTGTTAACTAAAAAATACAATGCAAAGGTCAACAAATTCACACCTATTAAAATAGGAATGGCATATAAAATTCGTCGACTGATATAGGCAAACATTTCGTATACTCTTTATTATTGATGCGTAAACTTTTCTTTAGCAGAATACATTCTAATCGCTGGATAAAGTGCTGCAAAAAACAGGATTGCAAACAATATAATTGGCCAGAATACCGGCTTGTTCCACTGTTTTCTTAATACCGCACGCTTGTCCGCATCAACACGTTTATACATTAAGGTATTATGTGCCATTAAATTTGGCTTGGCATTGTAATACCAGCTATGAAACAGGGAAAAATCCTGTGGGTGAAACCCCCATAGCCAGGGTGCATCCTTACGTAAAATATCATTCATTTGCTTTATAATTCGTAGGCGCTCAGGTGAGTTTGGCATCGTTTCCATTTTTTCAAACAATCGATCAAACTCCTTATTTGCATAATTGGCCGCATTCTCACCTTTGTATTTTGCCTTACCATTTGGGCCGTACAATAAAAACAGGAAATTTTCCGGATCAGGATAATCCGCATTCCAGCCCCACATAAATAATTGTGCATTACCCTTGCGCATTTTATCCTGAAAACGATTGTAATCTGTATTGCGTACAACAAGGGAAATATTTAATTTTTTAAATTGCTTACGTAAAAAGTCAAAGAAGGACTTGTCTTCTGAACCACCACCGGCTATATCAAAATAAATCAGTAAGGGTTTATTGGTTTCAGAATTAATACCATTCTTATAACCGGCTTTTTCCAGCAAGCGTTTTGCTTCATCCAGACTTCGCCGAACCGGCTCACCGTTTTGCCATTTATAAACAACGGGATTAATGCCCTCTTCTCCTTGCTGGTAACCAAAAATTCCTGGTGGGATTGCACCCTGAGCAGGAATACCTCGTCCATTTCTAAAAATGGAAATAAACTCTTCATAATCAAAAGCAATGGAAATTGCCTGCCGCAAGTAACGCGCCCGCTCACTTTTGCCACCCACAAGCGGATCCAGCATATTAAAGCCAATATAAGACGTTGACGAATTGGTTGCGGTAATAAGTTTTATCCCTTTTTGTTTCATTTCTGGTGTGATTCCGGCATTACCTTGCTCGGAAAACTGAATAGCCTGATCAAAACTATCCGATGAAATACCCGAGGCATCATAATAACCTTGCAAGAATTTACTCCAGCGCGGTATGCCTTCTTTTTCCAAAGAATAAATCGCCTTATCAATAAATGGCATCATCTTGCCTGCATCGTTGAGTAAACCCTGCTGTAGATCTTCTTTTGCGCCGTTTGACGGATAGGGTATTCCTCTGAAATTTGGATTACGCTCTAACATCATCAAGCGATTAGGGTTATTGACCGTTAGCATAAAAGGACCCGTTCCCACTGGATACCAGTCAAAAGAAATATTCTGTTTTTTCATCCCCGGCTGACTGTAAAACTTATCCACTTCATCCGGGATCGCCGTAAAAAATGGCATTGCTAACCAATACATAAACTGCGGATAAACGCCCTTAATCGTTACACGGTATTGATAGCGGTTAACAACTTTGGCTCCCGCAAAATCATATTGATGCAAATTAAGATAAAGCTGGTCAGGATTTTTTTCTAATTGCTTCTTATAAGCTTCTTTTAATCTTGCTGAATAGCCATCCAGTTCAGCAATGTACTTGCGCATTAAACCATAAATAGGTGAATTGACTTTAGGATGTGCCAGTCGCTTAATCTGGTAAACATAATCGGCTGCAACTAATTCCCGGCTTGCTGTTATTTTAAAATCATCCAGTGAGGTTAAACTTAATATCTTTTCTTTACTTAAAGCGTGGTAGAGGTAATTTCCATTACTGTCTTTACTGAATGCCGGATGGGGCTGGTACTGAATACCTTTTTTAATCCAAATATCAAACTGACTAAAAGCAACGAGTTTAGGTGCGACAGTGTCTGGTAATACACGCCCTTTTTTATCCAGATAAGTAACTTTCGGTATTTGGGTTGCCGTTAACGGGATCAATTCATACGGGCGTTTTAGATAATGGTATTGCAGCGGTGGCTCATAAATCTGGCCGATAAAAGCGTATTCATTTGAGCTGTAAGACAGAATCGGGTCAAGGTGTTTTGGTCGGGCAGAAAAGGAAGAATATAAAATATTGGCATTTGCGTCTTTCTGTGGGTAGGGATTATTTAAAGACGAGTCACTACATGCCTGTAACAAACATACTAATGAAATAATAAGACCAACGCGGATCAATTGGTATTTCGTTATGCCCAAAGAGCCTTTAGAAAAAGACAAATTCTTCCCTTTTAGCGACTTTTTATATGCGATATGATACTGTTTTTATACACAAAGTGACGAATTCCTATTGATTCGTCCACAGCATACGATTAAAGTTTCAACTCTGCTACATTAAAGCAGAACAAACAGAAAATAAAGAATCAAGGATAATAAATTATGGGTTTCTTAGATGGTAAACGCGCTCTTATTGTTGGCCTGGCCAGTAATCGTTCTATAGCCTGGGGTATCGCCAAAGCCCTGCACCGCGAAGGCGCTGAGCTTGCCTTCACCTACCAAAATGAGAAACTCGAAGGCCGTGTAATGAAAATGGCGGCGGAGCTTGGTTCTGAAGTCATCGTGCCCTGTGATGTCAGCAGTGACGAACAGATTGAAACCGTATTCGACCGGCTCGACGACTATTGGGACGGTCTGGACATTATTATCCATTCGGTAGCTTTTGCCCCGAAAGAAGAGCTTGAGGGGGATTTTCTCGATAATGTAACCCGGGAAGGCTTTAGATTATCCCATGAAATCAGCTCGTACAGCTTTGCAGCACTGGCAAAAGCCGGCCGAAATATGATGGAAGGTCGTGACGCTTCGCTCGTTACTCTTAGCTACCTGGGTGCCGTACGCGCTATGCCAAACTACAACATTATGGGGCTGGCAAAAGCCAGTCTGGAAGCCAATGTCCGCTATATGGCATCTTGCCTTGGCCCGGACGGGATCCGTGTTAACGCGATTTCTGCTGGCCCGATTAAAACACTGGCTGCGGCCGGTATCAGCGATTTCCGCAAAATGCTAACCGAAGTGGAAAATACAGCGCCGTTGCGCCGTAATGTGACGATTGATCAGGTCGGCAATGCGGCTGCATTTTTAAGCTCGGACTTATCGGCAGGTGTCACCGGAGAAATTATGTACGTGGATTCCGGTTACAGCACAGTAGGCATGGGCCCACTAAGCAAACCAGAGTAAAGAATACTGTTTTACGTGTTTAGGCTAAAGGCAAAATACTAGTCTAAGCTCTGCTGGCCTAAGCACGTAAAATCCCCTCTTCGCCTTCCAGTCGGGCAATAATGACTGCACCGCATGAATCGCTAAACACATTTACTGCTGTTCTAAACATATCCAGAATACGATCAACGGCCAGTATTACACCGACCGCTTCAATCGGCAAACCTATGGTGGTTAATATAATCGTAATCGCTACCAGACTGGCCGATGGAATGCCGGCAACACCAATAGACGTTAATAAGGCAACCAGCACCACCAGAAACTGCGTAGTAAAACTTAACTCAAGACCAAATGTTTGTGCGATAAACAAAGCGGCAATGCACTCATACAATGCGGTGCCGTCCATATTAATAGTCGCACCCAATGGCAAAACAAAACTCGCGGTCTTATTGGATACACCCGCGTTTTTTTCCACACATTCCATGGTAAGTGGCAAGGTAGCCGATGACGATGCCGTTGTAAAAGCCGTTAATAAAGCAGGCATCATGGCCTGATAGTGCTTTATCGGGTTTACCCGCGCTACAAATTTTAATAATAGCGGTAACACAATAAACAAGTGAATCGCCAGTGCCAGAATAACGCTGAAGGTAAACCAGAATAAGGCATTGAGCATGTCGTCCAGATTATCAGCATCCATGCCGGCTATCACTTTGGCCACCAGCCCAAAAACCCCTATCGGTGCAAACTTGATAACCAATTCTGTTATTTTAAGCATGACCTGATACATGCCCTGCCAGAAATTAAACTGTGCCGAAGCATAGGCTTCGTCAATGCGGGTAACAAAGAAACCAAACAGTAAGCTAAAAACAATCAGCCCAAGCATCTGACCATCGGCTGCGGCAGCAACAATATTAGGTGGAAACATACCTAAAAAAACATCGGCAATACTGCTTGCATCTTTGCCTTCAACTTTTGCCTGAATATCCGCAACTTGTGCGTCAGGAACAGCCGTTAAAGCCCTGGCCGGTTCACCATTCACAATGCCCGGCTCAATTAAATTAACAATCACCAGGCCAATTAAAATCGCAAACAAACTGGTAACCATGTAATAGAGAATGGTTCGCCCGCCCAGCCGCGCCAACCCGCTTGTTCCACCAATACCAGCGACACCCACGATAATAGACGAAACAATCAGTGGCACAATAATCATCTTCAATGCATTGAGAAACATTGTGCCAACAAAACTATATATAGAATAAAAAGTTACCCCGAATATACTCGCTTCTTTACCCGTGAGAATACCCGCAATAACAGCCAGCCCCAGGCCAATTAAAATTTGCCAGTGTAATTTCAGTTTAAACATGCTGTTCCCTTTAAGCCTGGAATTTAAATAAATCTGACTCACTATACATTTCAGACAAAACCTTGTTTGCTTTAATCAAATGGTATGCCTGTCTGGCGAGAGTCTCACTCGCTTTGCTTGTTTTTAAATAAGCAGCGTACCTTGACTGGCAGAGTCTCCCTCGCTTTGCTTGTTTTTAAATAAGCAGCGTACCTGACTGGCAGAGTCTCGCTCGCTTTGCTTGTTTTTAAATAAGCAGTATACCTGACTGGCAGAGTCTCGCTCGCTTTCTTGTTTTTAAATAAGCAGCGTACCTGACTGGCAGAGTCTCGCTCGCTTTCTTGTTTTTAAATAAGCAGCGTACCTGACTGGCAGAGTCTCGCTCGCTTTGCGAACTCGACATAAGTGCGACTAAGTTGTTTCAACTAAGTCGCACTAAAAAGGAGCTTTACAGCTCCTTTTTGTTAACCATCCTGATCCATGTCTTTTCTCAGATTAATCTTAATATCTGCATTATCTTTTAAATGTTGTTCAAAGCCCAGATACTCAACATTCCTGTTGATTTCCTGAAGCTGCTCACGTATTGCATTGCTTTCAGCAATATCCACTTTATCAATATCTTTAACCGCAGATACAACAGCAATCGCCTGATCGCCGCTCGGTAAATTCACGATTCCAATACCTGGCTTGTCACGTGGTGGACGTGGTAATAAAAAGGACTGCTGAATAATAGCAATTGGAATACCGGACTTGCTGGCATCACGACGTGAAACAAATTTCCCCGGCACCCACTCACTATTTTTGTATATAGCAGCCAGCTCACGGCCTTTCTTACCCATACTTAATTCTTTAAAGGCTGCATTAACATCGGCTTTCATTGCGCTCACTTGCTGCTCAATGGCCACCTGTTTTGCAACATCGGCTTTAACTTCTTCAAATGTTTTTTGCACCGCAGGCTGATGTTCTTTTACCCGCACCACAATCACATGCGTCTCTTTTAGCTCTATTACATCACTGTTTTTGTTATCGGTTAAGACCTGTTTGGAATATATTGCAGATGAAACTTTTGGATTTGCTAATGTACCTTTTAAGCCCTGACGCGTTACCAGACCAGACGTTCTAATTTCCAGATCAAGGCCGGCAGCAACTGCTTCTAATGATTCCGGATTTTCATACGCCAGGTTGCTGAACTTCTCAACATCTTCGAAGAAATATTTTTCGGCTTCCTGTAATTGCAACTCTGCTTTAATTCTGGCACGCAACGCTGTATCTAAATCCTGCGGTTTATCAACAGCCTTAATCTGAATATGTTTAATTTGACGTTCGTCACCTTTAATATCGACTAACTTTATTAAATGGTAACCAAACTTGTCCTTGACCGGTTTACTGATTTCACCCTTTTTAAGTTTAAAGGCCACTGCATCAAACGCTTCATCCATAATGCCTTTACTAATAAAACCGATATCACCACCTTTTTTCCCGGACAACTTATCTGCTGATAATTCTTTTGCCAATTTTTCAAAAGATTCACCATTATCAATACGCTGCCGGATGCTATTAATTAACACTAAAGCAGCGGGATAATCTTTTTCTGTATAGTGACTAATATTGTTTTCATAATATTCGGTCACAGCTTTATCTTCTATCTCGACTTTTGCAGCCAGTGTATTAATATCCAGTTCAACATATTCAACATTCACTTTTTCCTGTATCTTGTAACTGGCTAAATGTGATTTATAATATTTTTTTAGCTCATCTTCAGAAATATTATTATTTTTCCTGTACTGTGACTTTGTAAAGATTAGATAACCTATTTCACGCTGCTGGTTTAATAAATTTTGTGTTTGTTGTACTTCATAAGGTAAAACAAACGTTGAATTAAACACACCTTCCCGCAACTGGTTTAAAACATAATCTCTGGCAATATTTGCTTCAAAAACACCTTTATCTCTGCCTGCACCTTTTAATGCACGCGTATAAATTTTTGCCGAGAAATTACCGGATGCATCTTTAAATTGCGGAACCTGTTTAATATCTTCAAAAATCTGTTGCGGTGATGCTGACATATTGGAATTTATTGTAAATTCGGTAATAAGTTGACGCGAAATTAACTCATCCAGAACTTGCCGACGTAGCATATCTGCAGGGAAAAAATCCGGATTATAATTACCGCCAAGTTGCTGTTCTAATTGCTGTTTGCGTTCCTGAACTGCGCGAGTCAGTTGAGCTGAGCTGATTTCAAAACCATTGACAACAGCCGGGACTGTTTTAGCTCCACCTGAAATATAATCTTGCACGCCAAACAGAGCGAAAGGCACAATGATCAGACCAACAATGCCCCACATCACCAGGCCTTTGGATCTTGTACGTATAAATTCCATCATAATATTAATATCTTTAACTGTAAGTTAATTATCATTACATAAAAAATAATGAGCCAAAAAAAAAGGTGTAGCAGTCTGTCGACTAGCTACACCTTTCCAACATATGGCGGACCGGACGGGATTCGAACCCGCGACCTCCGGCGTGACAGGCCGGCATTCTAACCAGCTGAACTACCGGTCCTATGTTTGGTG
>VAPL010051411.1_pt1 | contig 14824 bp, 14 predicted proteins | sample 3395061 | NCBI WGS metagenome assembly VAPL01 (sample SAMN08290444, study PRJNA428436) | hydrothermal vent metagenome | isolation source: Deep-sea hydrothermal vent chimney 2 | place: Pacific Ocean: Juan De Fuca Ridge | depth 2182 m m | reverse complement strand
TACCACATACTCCGCGCGTAAGATTAAATTTAGAATTACCACCATGCGTGGTGCGTGGAAAGTTAATCAAAATCCTGCGGATTTTCTTTGAAAACCTACTGGACACCTCGGTCTCGGATAATCCTCCATCAAGCCCAATAAGGCTTTCTTGATGATTTTTATTTTACCATCCCGATGCTCCTCGGACACTACTTATTCTTTATATCTAAGTCCTTTCTCATGAGGTCAACAATTTTATCTCCCCACTCCCAAGCTTTCTCAAAAGACTTGAGTTCTTTTTCTACGTCATAGTCTTCACTACAACATTTCTGGAATAAATTACTTATAAACGAGAGGTATTTTTTCAATTCATTTGACACTTCAGTGTTAGCTACAAGTAAACTACTTGAGGCTACTTTGTGTAAATTCGTAAGATCAAGCCTATCTTTGTCATCTATAAGCGTCATAAAACGACTCTGTAAATGTTTTGAAAAATCTCTATAAGCATCAAGTTTTGCATTAAAAATACGGCTTTCTTTTTCACTCCATTTATTTACCACAATAGAAACAATTGCCGCAACAACACTGCTACCGAGTAAGACTATTAATGCTGTTATAAATAATTCCATTTTTTTATTTTACCATTTTGACCATCTTCGGACACATTAGAAAGCGACAAATGCGACACTAATATCTACCAATCCATATTGGCCATATCATCATAGCGACTGAGTAAAAAATGAATATATTCTTCCAATTCCTTATCCGACATATTATTCACTTCGTCGTGTTCTTTTAATGCACTTGGTATAAAGGAAACATTTAATCCTGCCTCGATATATGCGAATGCATTTTTTACTGAATCATGTGACCTGAGAAGTGCAAGAAAATTTTCATATACCTCAAAATTATTTTCTTGATTATTGTATTGTAAAGCTAACTCGTTATCACTCAAACCAATGTTAACTTTATGACGAGCACCTTTTAGGTAGAAATTGAAAACTGTATCAGTAAATCCATGAGCGCTTGGATTTCTTTTATATTTCGAAATTGAAATTAAATGATCATAGATACCCTTAAAATCAGTAACATTTAAATCAAATACTTTCTTATATTTGTCTCTCCAAATTAATCTTGTAAATGATGCAATATCGTTTCTCTCAGGAATATCCTTAAAACCAAGCAGAAGTACACATAAATTTTCAAATAAGCTAAAGAATGCAATATTAGCTGCTGCTTCTAAATAGCTCCTATCTCTATACAATTCGAAAAAATTGTCGGGCTTTGTTTCTATAATCCGAGATTTTTCCGCAACGGATTCTTTGAAGAAAGAGTACGAGCCGAGTAACTCATTGTAGGCATTATTTACAATAATCTCCCCGCTTTTTAGAGCTGTCGAGGCATAATCTTCTATGAGTGAACGAGAATCTAGGATCACAGAACTCAATATTTCTTCTATTTCTTTTGCAATATTTGTTGCGGTATCAGAATCAGTGTGGTTCACAAAAATTCTGAAGCCAAATTTCATATGAGCAATTCTGCAATGATAAGATTCTTTATAGACAAAAAATATACTCCAATTAACCTTTTCCATTGGTTGATCTGCAATTTCATAAGAAAGAATGTCATCAAAAATAAAGCGAGCTAATCTCCACATATCATAATCACCCGAAAGCCCGTGTTTGTGTTCTGTTTTATGAGGATAATTAGCAATTGGTTTTTGTGAGAAATTTGACAACTTTTCCTTTATTTTATCTTTTTTTGAATTGATCATTTAATCTCTGTCAATGTCGCCAATGTAATAGGCATCATGTTCATCGGAATACCAAGTATCTTTATAATAGCTTTCTGCAAACTTTTTATTTGTCACATAAATTTCCATAGGTGAAGTATTAGTGTCCACAATCATACAATTTGCCTGATTATTAGTAATGACAGGTAAATCTCTACTGCTCCATGCACTATACGCCAAATGTTCAGAATTGGCATTACCAAAAAATGTCATGGTTGGATTTACAATATCAAGAAAGTCATATGAACGATCTGATTTGCGTCCATGGTGAGGGGCTATAAGTAGATCGACATTCATTACACTTTTTTTATGATTCTTCAAAATATGCTCCCATGTTTTATCATTTGAATCACCAGCAAATAAAATCTTTCTACCATTGGAACGATATAAGATAACGTAAGAAGCGTCATTGTAGTCATCTGTTTCGTTCGCTTGTTTTAATAATTCTTTCGTTGGAGCTAATACATGCAGGCCATCACCTCCACCGTCTCCATCTCCGTCTTTATTATAACAAGACCCCTTAGCTCCAGAAAATAAAGTTAGTCTTTTAGGACTACGCTGTGGATTAGTATCACGAATATTTTTGTAAAATTTCCAATCATCTTCGTTCCAACGGCTTTCATCTTCAAATTCTTTTTCACATTCGTTGTCAGTATCCCAAAAATTTTGTGGACTAAATTCAGAAAAAATATCTTTAATACCCGACATATGATCCATGTCAGGGTGCGTTAAAATAAAACGAAATATACTACTTTCGCCGAGAGATTGTAGGTATTTAATTGGATTTACTGGGAATGCTTTTTGATTAAAATTTCCAGATACACTCAAAGCTTCATATATACCCTCTTTTACTGTTTTCTTCAATTCGTCTGTGACATCATCTTCAATATCTGAAGTAGCGTTAGAAACATCAATCATTGTCGTGTGTCCCGAAGGATGTTTAATGATTGAGCAGTCTCCGTCTTTTACATTTAAATAATGAATTACTCCCATAATAATTATCTGGTTATATATTCTTGAAACAAAGTTCTTGCATATCTATCACCGTGTTTTTTGATTAAAGTTTTACTAAAGAGAATAGGAACTGCATATAAGAAAATAAATAGACTAGAAACGAGCATGGCGACTATATTTTTATCAAAAAATGAAAAAATTAATAAGCTTATAAGACTAACTACAACAGCTATTACACTTCCTCCAATAAGGTTTCGTATAAACCCATATTCGATATTACGATTAAGTAATAATCTACCGTTCTTTACTCGATCTCGTATTAAAGAAACAGCCTCCGCAATAAGGTGCCGTGAACTTATTTCATTTTTTTGTTCTTCTGCAATTGAGGTCAGTTGGATTCCAAAATCACTTTTAATTTTTTGATATATTTTTTCTTTGAATTGCTCAGAATATTCTTTATTCTTATGAAGAAGGAACTCCGTAGTCGGCATATATGTCTCATCGCTCCTAAACCAATGTTTTTCGAATAAATCTTTTTAAATAATTCGAATGAAGAAAGCAAGTAAAATTAACAATGCGAGTGATGTGGATATATTCCCCACCCACTCAAATCCAAAAACTAACGCAAATAAATCATCCAGATAAATTTTTAAAAAAAAGAAATACAATACAAAAAAAGGAAATGATACTAGTATCGCTGGTATAAATCGTGCTGTGATTTCGTATCTATCAAACTTCATAATTATTCTTCAACTAATCCATGAAATGGTTCCAAGGCGCCGCCGTCATACCAGCCACGCTGATTACCTCCCTGATGATAGAGCCACTCCTCACCACGTGCTACACGAATATTAGTGCCATGTTTGTGAAAAGCATTAGTAATTTTCTTTGCTGGGTGTTTAGGTGAATTTCCAGATGCAGAAACAAAAGCATTTTCTGCTTTGATGTTATTTAATATACGACTACTTAAATTTCTTTTACTACCGTGATGTGGCACATCAAGAAGCCACAAATCATTTAAAGATATTCCTTTATTTTTTGCGTATTCAATCGCATTTAACAAAGCTGTCTTACCCGCATCTCCCGTAAACAAGATTTTCTTCTCATCAATAGTAAAGAGAATTATGGTACTTGTGTTATTTTCAGGGGATGTAGTATCTTCATCGTCATTTAATATATCAATATGAAGATGGTCCTCAATCCAACTAACTGTATCTTTTGCAATATTCTTTAACGGATTCAAGACACCAAGAGTTGTTTTTGCCTCAGGTGTAGAACGAAAATGTGGGAGTAGGCTTTCATAATAGAGTTCGGAAGGACCTAGTATATGAATAGTATCCGATAAATTCATCCCTTCGAAAGGTTCATAAATCTTAATACCTTTTTTATTTGCTAAATCCTCTAGGTCACTTACATTTTGTAATGATTTTTCAATTTTTTCTTTTAAACTAGAAGTTGTAATACTTTTACTTTTGAAAAAGTTTTTTATATCTACAGCATGATCCCATGGTTTATGCATAAGAAGACCTCCAACTTCCATTTCTTCTAATACAACTGATAATCCAGAAGCATGATCCATATCTGGATGTGTCGAAATAACAAGATTTATTTTATCTGTTCCGTAAATTGTTTTAATATGTTCAACTAACTTAGCTCCTGAGTCTTTGAAACCTCCATCGATTACAATTACAGTCTGCTCTTTTGGTTCATTAACAAAGTTCCCATAACGAATAGCAATAGCGTCGCCACTTCGCTCTCCTTCACCTACTGGAATATAATCTATTTCAAATGCCATATTTATTTTGCGTTAGGAAGTGTGGCGACAACTACCCCTTGTATCTGAAAATCATCAGTAAGAATGATTGGCTGATATTCTGGCTCAGTTGAATTAGGCTTTAACATAACCACTTCATTTTTTTGATAAAATTCTTTTATTGTTGCATTGTCATCAATAAGCGCAACGACTTTTTCTCCATCATCTGCAACACTCTGTTGACGAACCAAAACAATATCTCCGTTTTTAATTCCAGCTTTATTCATTGAATCACCGTCTGCGCGAAGCAAAAAATATTTATTACCTTGTTTTGCAAGATTTACGGAAACGGGGATCATTGCCTCAATATTTTCTTCGGCAAACATTGGCGCACCGCACGACACCGAACCAACAAGCGGAACTGCAACTGTACGAGCAATAATTCCATCCGCTAAATCTCTTACAAACTGGAAACTACCATCTTCTTTCTTTTTAAGAAAACCACCCTCTTCAAGTTCTTCCATAAGAAGCATCGCTGAACGAGGTGACTTATACTCTAAAGAAGTCATAAGTTGCCTCACTGATGGAACTTTACCAAAATGCATTACCGCATTTCGTATATGCCGTAACGCCTCTTTAGCTTTTGGACTGACGTCTTTTTCATTCATATTATACAAAGTGTATCATAGTGTTTACTTTTTTTCAACTATACTTTACCCTTGAAGTGTGTCGGAGTATTTTTTCAAAAAATTCTTTAGACTTTCAAGATCTCTTTCTGCAAGAGGTTCTTTCACGTCACCATCACCCTCCCACGGCATCACACCCAACTCCTTCTTACTCTTACTTGGGTCTTTCTCATACCCATCCAGCACCTTTCTCACCTTGTCACACTCAACTTCAAGATGTTCATCCCACTTTTTTCTAAGTTCAGTTGCCTCTAACTGCACCCTCATATAATTAGTTGGTATTTCACTCCTTTCGAGAAGTGCTTCATACGCATACCTATCTTGATCCTTGGTAGCAAACGGCAATCTTCGGATATGATTGAGATCATCGCCGTAAGGATTCAAGAACATATATTGATAATATTCCTGACCATTGGAATCAATAAAATTATCTATCTTACGAGCAGTACCTTGATCTATGTGTCGTTCCATAGACATAAGCATGAGTTGTTCCAAGTTCTTACCCTTAGAATGTTCCCAGACTTCAGCCATCATCTGTACACGCATCCAAATAATGTTTGAACTCTTCTCGCCTGGACCCCAGAGCAAGTCCCAAGCTTTTTTACGTAAATCTTCATTATCACCAATAATTGCCTTCTGAATCATCTTATACGTATCGTTGTAAGACATCGCATGAAATTTGCGCATCTGTTCTCGTTCCTCGTCAGTTGCATCACGTATACGCTTAACTGTTTCTTCTGCATCTACAAACTTTTTTATATTCTCTGTTTTCTTTTCTTCCACTTCTGCCTTTCTTGAAAACACACTGGAAACACCAGCGACCACGTAAACTACTGCTTCTGACTTAAGTTTTTTCACTTCATCTGCATCACAACTATGCGAAACAATAACAACATCTGGATTAGTATTGCAAAGCAAACTACGACACTCGTCCATTGTGCATACCGTTACTTTCCCAAGGTTGTATGTGGTGAGTATCTCATCAGCGTAAGCTTTATTTCTCAGCTGTGATGGCGTCTCTTTTGTAAGCTTTGACACAAAGCCTACAAGTAAAGTTTTAGGATTCATACTTAATTACTTTTGCAATATCAATAAATGAAACTGGTTCAATGTGATTGCGTTTTAATAGAGAAAGAGAAACACTGCTACTGTCATTCGATATGTCTTTAAGTCTATCTTTAGAAAGAACATAGAAACTCCATTGATCTAAATCTAAGATATCGAGCGTTTCTGTTTCTTTGTGATGAAAAAGAGACAGAACATACACATCCGCTTTGTAATCGGCTTTCTTCTTTGATTTCTTTCCAACAACATCGTTGTAATAAAGTTCCTCAGCTTTTAATTTAGAAAAAAGAGGTTGGCTCAATTTTACTTGATCCCAATCTTGTAAATACGAGGAACACTTAACTTCAATCTTCTTTCCTTTGTATTCGACATCGTAATCTCCCCACGGATTACGTATTTCTATGTCATCAACATCTTTAAGTGCATTCTCAACAAGGAACTCCGCAAAAGCTCCTCGTGTGATATTTGAGTTTAGATTTGAAAGACCATATCTCCAGAAATCGAGTACGGTAAATTTCTTATTATTCGTATTTTTAAAATGTTCGTTACCAGTGAGTCTGGCAACGGGTTTTCTTTTATACATAATTTGGACGGATTTATTAATTGTGTAGGTAGCAAAAAGCTCCTAACCAGGCCGACAAACCCCGTAGGGAGTGCCCATACCCCTTTCGAGATATGACCGTCCAAAGTAGCTCTGATTAGGAGTTCTTTACTTTGGACGGTGTTTAAACCATATCCTTAAGTGAACTTAAGGGGTTAGGTCTGCCTTATTCAGTTGTGTAAGTACATGATAACAAAATTCGCTATCTTTTACATTCTATACTAATCCATGTATTTGCGAAGCGCTAGTTACCAACAATAAAAATTCCATTTGCACCATTTGCACCTTTCATATATATGTGTTCTTATCCACAGTTTCTGTTTTGTGTAATATTTTAAATATCTTATACTAAAAGTAAGGTACTTTGAAAAACCATTAATAACGTCCTCCAGTTGGACGGGGTATGAACCTCGGAGCTTATGCTGAAACAAAACAACAATTGGATAGGGTGTTAACGTCCTCCAATTCGGCCGGGATATGTACTCCGGAGCTTTAGCTGAACAAAACAACGATTGACAGGGCATTAAAAAATGGATTTATAGAGGAAACTGTTGGGTCGCGAACAACGGACATTTATGTCGACAGGGCAACATCCATCTAAGGGCTATAAATTCGAAATCGCAAAATTACATATTTTGCTGTTTTGGATTTGTGGCTTTTTTATTTAAACCACCAATCCACTTGGTGGTTTTTTAATTACTTACATTAGTAATTAGTTAAAAAAATAACATGAAAAAACTCATATGGACCACGGTGCAAAGAAAGGTGGATGATTTATTTCCTTTCAAACAAAACCCGAGAAGGATGTCTGCATTACAGATATCTCAACTCAAGAAATCAATAGAAAAATACGGATTAGTTGAGATCCCTGTAACTGACCTTGATGACAAGATTCTTGCAGGCCATCAGCGAATGGCAGTGATGCAACTTCTTGGACGAGGTCGCGAAATAATAGACGTTCGTATTCCTAATCGAAAACTGACAGAAAATGAATACAAACAATATCTCATCACGAGCAATAAAGTACACGGGGATTGGGATGAGATTATTTTATCTGAATATTTTGAGACCGATCTTCTGCTTGAGTCTGGTTTTGAACAAGATGAAATAACAGACGTATTCTCTGAGATTCTTGATACAGAAGAAGACGGATTCGACATAGAAAAAGAGTTTAAGAAAATTAAGAAACCTAAATCTAAACTAGGTGATCTTTACCAGCTTGGACCACATAAATTATTCTGTGGAGATTCTACAAAACTTAAAGATGTGCAAAGAGTCGTTGGAGATCAAAAAATGAACATAATCTATAACGATCCAGTTTATAACATAGGACTATCGTATAAATCTGGAATTGGTGGAACAAAAAATTACGGAGGCTCTGCAAAAGATACTCGTAGTGACAAAGAGTACTCTTTATTCCTTCAAAAAACCCTAGAGAACGCTCTGACAGTATCAAACAAAGACACTCATATCTTCTACTACTGCGATGAAACATATGTTCCTCTTATTGCAGGATTGTATGCGACGCTTGATGTCAAATTCAGGCGCATCTGCATTTGGTTAAAAGGAGTAGCTAACCCTACCCCGCAAGTAGCTTTCTCAAAGGTTTATGAACCGTGTGTTTATGGTACTCGAGGTAAGCCTTACTTATCGCCCCATCATACAAACTTTGACGAGGTAATGAATAAAAACATAGGCACAGGAAATCAAATGATTGAAAACTTCATAGATATGTTTGAGGTATGGGCTGTTCAACGCCTTGCTGGAAATCAGTACGAACACCCAACTCAAAAACCAATCACACTACACGACAAACCAATACGTCGTTGTACAAAAGTCGGAGATAATCTACTTTCCCTATTTGGTGGGAGTGGGGGTGAACTACTCGCTTGCCATCAACTGAAACGTAACTGTTTTATGGTTGAGATGGACCCAGTATTTGTTGATCTTATTATTAGACGCTTTGAACTGTTCACTGGTTTAAAGGCTAAGAAAATTACTGCTTATGAAATATGAACAAGACATAGTAAAACAAATTACCGAGGAACTTCAAAAGATTCCTAATATTAGGTACGTCTGTAATAAATTTGGTATTCACCACAGTACATACTATAGATGGGTAGTGTTGCACTTCAAATTCCATCAGGCAGTTGTAGGAGCTCTAGCTATCGGACGTGAGCAAATGAATGATGCCGCTGAAAGCGTAATTATTAGCGGTATACAAAATGGAGATATTAAAGCAGCAATACATTATCTATCCCACAACCACGAACGATATATTCGTACGGAACGAGTGAGATATTACCAATACCTTGATAAGGAAAATCTCAAATTTATGAAAAAGGAAATTCCAGATGAATCACAATTTGAGAACCTGCTTAAATACTACATGCTACTGGAAGACGTGTATCCAAAGAAAAAGGCGAAAACAATTATAGATCCATTAATCAAAATCACTTGTCATGGAGATGAGGAACTAGAGACTATTTTTTATTCCGTTTATGAGGAATCTAAAAAAAGTAAAACCTCGTACGCGGAAAAACAATTACAGCTTAATTTAAAACCTCTGTCTGACGAAGAGGAAGAAATTGACGAAGAGGGGTAAACGTCGCATTCTCTCCACCCTCCCTAGACGCAGTAGAAGGTTTCTGTCATCAATTAAGATATGGAACAGAACTTAATAAATGCGTCCCAGGGTATCTCTGATTCCGTAATCACTACACCAGTGAAGTATTGCTTGTATGCTCGTAAATCTACTGAGCAAGATGAAAAACAGGCTTTATCTATTGAATCTCAAGTTAAAGAAATGCTGGCTATAGCCGAACGCGAAAACTTAGAAGTCGTGGATATTCGACGTGAGTCACACTCAGCGAAAGACTCGGGGCAACGCCCTGTCTTTAGAGAAATATTAGAGGACATACGCAGAGAACGATTCACTGGTCTTCTGACATGGGCTCCTGACCGTCTTTCACGTAACGCTGGAGACCTCGGCTCTATTGTTGACCTCATGGACCAAAAACGTCTTGTACAAATACGCACCTATGGACAGACCTTTATAAACTCACCAAATGAGAAATTTCTATTAATGATTCTTTGCAGTCAGGCAAAATTGGAAAATGATAACAAGAGTATCAATGTAAAACGCGGATTAAGAGCACGTTGTGAGATGGGTCTTTGGCCTGCTCCAGCACCAACAGGATATTTAAACGAAAAGAAAACTGACAAAAAAGGTTACGTGACGATAGATCCTAAATCAGCACATATTATTAAACAAATGTTTGAGAAAGTTGCTAATGACAAATGGAGTGGGAGAAAAGTTTATCATTGGTTAAAGTTTGATCTTAATTTTAAAACAACTACAGGTAATAAAAACTTAACGCTTAGTAATGTATTTCTAATACTTAAGAATACTTTTTATTATGGTGAGTTCGAGTACCCCAGAGGTGGTGGTGTTTGGTATAAAGGAAAACACGAGCCAATTATTGCTAAAGAATTGTTTGATCAAGTTCGACAAGAAATGAAAACTAACATTGTGCGAGTTGAAAGTAAAGAATTTGCTTTTACAAAGTTAATGAAATGTGGATTGTGTGGATCAGGTATTACTGCCGACGAGAAGTTCAAAAAGCAAAAGAATGGAAATATTCATCGATACGTCTACTACGGATGCACTAAATTTAATGATAAAAATTGTAAATGTGGATATATAAATGAGGACAATCTCATCGAACAGTTTATATTACTGCTGGATAAAATAGATTTGGATGAAATCAGTATCAAGGGGAAAATAAAGAACGAGATTACGAGATTCAAAAAATTCAACAAAGTAATATCGGGGACAAATGAAAAGGTTGAGGTAAAAGATGTTGATATTCGCAATTATTCAAAATATATCCTACTAGAAGCTTCCGATTATGATAAACGAGAATTACTGGGATGCATTAATAGTAAAATTAAATTACAAAATAAATGTATTTCTATTTCTTCATAATTTTTGGTTCCTTAAATTCCATCAACTGGTCTGGGTGTTCCTTCGAAAGATATCGTCGAATGACTGAATTCATATATAAATTCTTCAAGCGAAAAGCTCTAATTTCTGCAGGTGCATCACTAAATGGTTGAGTTGTCTTTGATTTACGACAAAGTGGGTCTTTGAAAGTACCGCTGTGCTTAGGGCAAAGAGTTAGATAACTGTGTTGATACTGGTGAATATTGTGTGCCTGACCCATCTTGATGTGTTCTAAAATTTTATGATAATCATCATTAACCTCATCAATAACTTCATCATTCATCTCCCACAAGAATACATACTTAATTATGTATTCTGAGCGTGGAATATTTGGATTGTCTATATACCACACAAGAAGTATTTTTTTATTTTTTTTAAATAAAGAAGATTTCCTTATGTCTGTATTCTCGTGCTCTTTATTATAGTTAATAATATTTAAAGATAATGGTTCTTTAACAGTCAGTTCCCCATTCTTAAGTAACTTTAGAGGGCTGGTCTTGAGCTCAACGTCTAAATGCTCAATATCAGCAGATGCATTACTATTCTTCTTCATCCCGAAGTACCCTTCTTCAACAACATACCCAACAAATGCTTTTGTGCTAACCCTAGCACTCTCATCACTATCAACGATTGAAGGCATAATCTCTCGTAGGGTTTTACCCTCGAGGTCTCGCCTAGCCACCTTTTCTAATTCGCTAGAGGTTTGTATCTTACTTAAATCGAGTTTTACCATATAGTCGAATTGTACTGCATATCTTGATCTTATTCAATTTATGTGGCCTAAAACATAAACGACTTGATCAATATTAATTTAAATGTTAAAATTACATAAATATGAAATCTAAGGACAAAAAACTAAGAGTTGTAGAACTATTTGCCGGTGTTGGAGGTTTCCGTCTTGGACTAGAAGGATACACAGGGAGACGCAAAACCCACCATAGAAGTTATAAGACTATTTGGTTTAATCAGTGGGAGCCTTCATCAAAAAGACAACATGCTCATGAAACATACGTAAAAAAATTTGGCGATATCGATGAATATACTAATATAGACGTGGCAAAAGTAACAGATAAAGTTCCAGACCACGATTTATTGGTTGGTGGATTTCCTTGCCAAGATTATTCTGTTGCTAGAAATCTTTCATCCTCTGCAGGACTTGAAGGAAAAAAAGGTGTCCTATGGTGGTCAATTTATAATATCTTAGAAAAGAAAGGTAAGAAATCTCCTGATTACTTAATGCTTGAAAATGTAGACAGACTTTTAGCCTCACCTGCATCAAGGAGAGGTCGTGACTTTGCCATCATCCTTTCTTCACTAAACAAACTAGGGTATATGGTTGAATGGAGGATTATAAACGCGGCAGAATATGGATTTCCACAAAGACGTAAGAGAATTTTTATTCTAGGATATAAAAAAGGTTCTGTTATTGAAAAGAGATTTAGAAAAGACAAAGACGCAGAAAAGTGGATTACAAAGACAGGCCTTACCCAAAAAGCATTCGCTGCAAATATCGTAGATAAATTTAATTATTTTGATTTAGATTCAGACCCTGTTGTAGTTTCAAATAACTTCAACAAAGAAAGCCCTAAGAAGTCGCCCTTTCAAAATAGCGGAGTTATGATTGGCGGTAAAGTATGTACAACAAAAGTATCAGAAAATTACAAAGGTTGTTTAATGACTCTTGGTGATGTATTAATTTCTGAAAAAGATGTTCCTAAGGAATACTACATTGACAAAGAAGATATTGAGCGCTGGGAATATCTTAAGGGTTCTAAGAATGAACCTCGCAAAGCAGCGAGTGGTTTTGAGTTTATTTACAAAGAAGGCTCTATGTCTTTCCCTGACTCAATAAAGAAGGCATCTAGAACAATAATTACTGGTGAGGGTGGGCCAACCCCTTCTAGATTTAAACACGTGATAAAAACAAAGAAAGGATTGCGGAGATTAACTCCCTTGGAACTAGAGAGGTTATGTATGTTCCCAGATAAGCATACAGAAGGATATAGTGATTCAAAGAGAGCTTTCTTTATGGGTAATGCCTTAGTTACTGGGGTTATCGACAACCTAGGTAAAGCTTTGGCAAAATTGCACTATAAATAACTTAAGTAATTAAGTTGTTACTATCATAGAAACACACCCAACAAAGAACTATAACTGAGAACCAGTAGTAAAAAAATAGAAAGCTACTTCGCTTGCTTGATTCGTTTTTTTGAAGCAGGTGGTTTTGGTGATACGTCAATATTATAATATAGGAGTTTTTTAAATTTTTTATGTTCTTTTTTTAATTTTTTTTCAATACCAGGTAGTTCGGTCTCGATTTTTAAAACTCTATCATCATCAGTTTTTTTATCAGACCGAGTAAATCTTTTTGTATAGTGCTGTAATGTAATATATATTGCATAGTTCGTATCAGCTAATTTACTGTACTCCGCCAATTGCTTCTGAACCCCATCAAGATAACTTGAACTCAACAATCTCTTTAGTTCAATTGCTATACGACAATCTCCACATATCACTTTAAAGTCTACTGGACCATTCCCAGTTCCAACCTCAGGTTCAAAAGTTATTTGAGGAAAGTTTAAAAAATAAGCCTTACCCATTGCGAATACTATTCTCTGTGCCACCTTCTCGGTATTTGGACCAGCAATAATTTTCCCATTCCACTTCCACACGTCTCGCCATATATCAGTCTGAGATAGGTGTTTTTTCACCTCAAGGCAAAAGGTTTGTGTAATTTTCAAAATCTGTTTGTGTCCTTTTATATTATTCTTCTTTCTTACATATGAAAAAATATCCTTATATTTTTTCAAAGCAAAGTAAGCCAGTGGGTCTTGATTGAAGTCATACGAATCATGCTTTTCATTCTCAAGATATTTAATATATTTTTTAAATATTGAATGCTCTTTAAGAAATACATTCCTAATATCATTAACATCAAATTTATCTAGCTCTTTCTCAAGTAGTTTTGTAAATCTAAGCTGTAAATGACGGTCGAGACTAAGTATTCCTATAACTTTCTTTACCATAACGTCATCATCAATTTCACCAGAGCGTAATAACCTCTTCGGAACAAAAATAACTGCCCTCCCTGGATAAATTGGATTCTCAGGAAGGTTATATAAATCACCACCTCTCCACCCAGGTTCATCTGGGTCAAAATCAAATCCGTCACCGTCTACTACTAATTTTTTAGTTTTAATCTTATGTATCTTACATTGTTTCTGTGTATATTTAATCAAATAATCCATTATTAAATTTGCTGTAATGTCGCTCAATCCATCTACTCCAAGCTTGTCAGTAAAAATTTCTAGTGTTATCGGATTGAATTTTCTATCCGGATATAATTTGTCTTCTTTTATTAATTTTCTTGCAGAATCATTCAGGAAAAACCTAATGAGAAGCGTTGCAAAATTTTTTCCCGGCGAACTCCCATCATTAGATAACTCCGTGTAACCCAACCCTATTTCTTTAGGTTCTTGAAAATCTAAAAGCATCATTAATTCTCGCTTCTCTCGTTCACTGGTTCCAATATTTAAAGATTGGTCGTGTGCGTATCTAAAAAAGTCAGCAAATCTTTCAAACAAATCTCGCTCTATTTTTAAGCTACTTTTCTTTAAAAGAAAAGGATCAATAAATAGCCTAGAGTCATGATGAAGATTTGTGTCGAAAAAATCTAAATCCTCTTCATTACAAGAAATATCGAAAGCTTCTGAAGCATAATCAGGTACTGTGGATTTCTTTTGTTTCATTATACTGATACTACTCTTTTCAGAACAAAAAACCACCCTTATTGGGTGGTTTTTTGTTCTGGATTAGCCTACGGCGTCTTCAGTAACTGTATAGATTGATAAGATAAGCTCTCCGTACTCTGAACCTATCTCAGGGTAGCTGCCGGACTAGGACTCGAACCTAGATTGACGGTACCAGAAACCGCTGTCCTACCATTAGACGATCCGGCAATGTATCTTTAGTACATCACATTTTTCAC
>VAPL010264167.1_pt1 | contig 14835 bp, 11 predicted proteins | sample 3395061 | NCBI WGS metagenome assembly VAPL01 (sample SAMN08290444, study PRJNA428436) | hydrothermal vent metagenome | isolation source: Deep-sea hydrothermal vent chimney 2 | place: Pacific Ocean: Juan De Fuca Ridge | depth 2182 m m | reverse complement strand
TCGATGAAATTGATGAGTTGTCTGGGTGTGGATTGTAATGGATTATTCACAGGTGAATAATCCATTACTTGGTCTCTCCCGTCAGTCTCGATAATCAGATGCTGAGGTTGGTCAGCATCTGAATATTTGAGAATACCGGAACTGGAAGCATGAATAGCGACTGATTGACCTGTGGATGAGATTGCTATTGTCTGCCCTTTTAATACCGTGCTGTTATCATCAACGATTGGTTCTCTTTGTTGTCCACGTTGATCTGTCAATGGAAAAAATAGCTGTTTCGGTGTGTGGATTATTCGAATCCCGCGTTGCAGGATGAGTTGTTTTTGTGGAGTAATATAGACTCCATTTTTTACCAGCTTGATTGAGTGCGTAGGACTCATCATCTTGATCCAGGATATCGTGCAAGTGAAATCATACTAATGCAGTCAACCGGGCAAGGTACGATACACAGTTCACAGCCGGTACATTCCTGTTCAATAACAGTATGCATTTGTTGGCTTGCTCCGAGTATTGCATCTACCGGGCAGGCTTTGATGCATAAAACACAGCCGATACATTCGGATTCATTAATGATTGCAACTTGAGGTGCTTTGGTTTCACCAAAGTGAGTATTCAGTGATATGACGTCAGCGCCTAATAATTGCGCCAGACTATCAATAGTTTGCTGGCCACCTGGTGGACATTGGTTGATGCCTGCTTGTCCGTCTGCAATCGCTTGAGCATAGGGTTTGCAGCCAGGATATCCACATTGAGCACATTGGGTTTGTGGTAACAAACGCTCAATCTGGTCGACTAGTTGACCGCTTTGTTTGTTGAAACGTTGGGATAAATAACCGAGCAAACCGCCACAAGCAGCGAAAAATAAGGTGATCAGTGTAATACCGATGAACTGAGCGTTAATAGGGAATCAGTCCCGAAAACCCCATAAAAGCAACGGACATTAATCCAGCTGTCACCAATGCAATTGGGACTCCTCTAAAGGGTTGTGGTACGTCAGCGCTGTCCAGTCGTTCTCTCAGATTGGCAAACAGAGTTAATACCAGAGCAAAACCTAGCGCGGCCCCAAAACCATAAATAATCGATTCCAGCCAGTTATGGCGAGCATGTGTATTTAATAACACAAGACCCAGAACAGCGCAGTTAGTGGTAATCAGTGGTAAATAAATACCCAGCGATTTATGTAATAACGGGCTGCTGTGTCGAAGCAGGATTTCTGTGAGTTGTACCAATGCTGCGATAACGACGATAAATACGATGGTGCGTAGGTATTCCAATCCAAATGGGATGAGTAAATGCTGGTTGAGAAGTGCACTGGATAACGCTGCAAGTACCAAAACAAACGTGGTCGCAAGTCCCATACCAAGAGCAGCGTTTTGCTGTTTGGAAACGCCCATAAACGGGCATAGTCCAAGAAACTTCATCAGTACAAAATTATTGACCAGAGCAGCGCTAATAATAATTAATAAGGCTTCTTTCATTGTTAGAGTAAACATTAAAGCGCAGACGTTTTCCTGGGAGGTTGTCCGAGAATGGAAAGCTTACTGCGGAAAAGCGCTTTCCCTCGCTACGGCTTTTATTTTCGGACAACCTTCCTTAGCCCGCGTTTTTCACCAGCCTGATGAACCCTCGCTAGCTATTTGAATCCACAAGCAATTTTATTCAGTCGGAAATACACACTGTTATTCCATGCACGTTCTTTAGCGATCATCTCATCATCTGGTGAGAATTGCGGGCCAGGAACACTGACAAATCAGGCAACGTCCAGATTATTTTTTAGCAGCCCACTCAAATTGTCGTGCATAAATTGTGGTAATACAAAGCTGGCCTGATGAACAGCCGGGTTGTACCAGGAAAATTTTATTCCGCTATCAGCAACTCTGGATGTATCAAGCGCTGTAATCGGGTGATATTTTTTAGACGCAATTGCAAATGACCACAGGCCGCCCGGGTAAGTCATGTTGTTGTAATTATACATGGATACCAATGGAAACAGCTTGCCCATCGTTTTTAGCAGTGATTGTTGTTGTTCTGCGGCATAAACAGGAGACTCACCTTGGGCAACAACAATGCCATCATCAGCAAGTATTCGATAGACATTGCAGTAGAATTTGTCTCCAAAGAGTGGGACTGCCGGGCCAATCGGATCGGTAGAGTCAACCAGGATGATGTCATAGCGTTGATCTGTGGTTGCCACATAATCTACAGCATCAGCAATATCCAACTTGAATCTGAGGTTATTGGTCATACCGATAGCGGTTTGTGGAATCCATTGTTTGCAGGCATCAACCACCATTTCGTCAATTTCAACCATGTGGCAGTATTCAACCTGTGAATGGCGTAACACTTCTCTCGCTGTGCCGCCATCTCCACCGCCGATTACCAATACTTTTTTAGCATGTGGGTGAGTAAACAATGGCACGTGAGCAATCATTTCGTGATAAATAAATTCATCGCGTTCACTGATCATGACTAAGCCGTCATTGAGTAACATACGGCCAAATCCTTCAGTTTCAACAATGGTTACGGTTTGAAACTGGCTTTTTCCCTCAAATAGTACGTGTCTAAGAGCATAGCGCAATGTAAGCATATGTTCATGATTTTCTTCAATCCAGCAACGCGTTGTTTGTTCTGTTCGTATCTGGGCTGTCATTGTGAATATCTGAACCTGGAATCCTAATAAAAATTTACGTTTGTGGACTGTACGGTTTTCTGTAAAACGTGTTTCTGTGCAGAATCAGTATATTGTTTAATTCTACAACTATACTTGGTTTTAACGATTTACCTAAATATAGATAGCTTGTGATTGTCAGCGACCCTTTGTATTGAAAATTTCCTCTAATCAGAATTTCTGTGCCGCTGGTCGCATTTTAGGTTTTTTTTTCTTTGATTATTGATATACCTAGTAACCATGAAATTGAACAGAAATAGAACAGATGGCTTCACTATCATCGAATTACTCATCACCATGTCAATTGCAGCCATTGTGCTGACCATTGGCGTGCCGTCATTTCAGAACATGGTGAAAGATAGGCGCAGCCAAACATCGTTGCAAACTCTGATCACTGATCTGGAGATGGCCAGAAGTGAAGCCATGACGCGCAATCAGTCGGTGGTTTTGTGCCGTCACGATGGAGAGACAGCAACGCCAGCGGCGTGTAGTACCAGCGCCGATTGGGAAGATGGCTGGGTGATATTTGTCGATACTGATGGTGACGATAAAGTTGATACTGATGAGTTACTGCGTGTGACTGCTTCTCTCGGTTCAGGTCTCAATCTTGATTATTCCAAAGCGAGTATTACTTTTAGTTCCCGAGGGTTTGCAGGTGAATGGAGCGGCTCTTTCAGAATCTGTGATGATCGTGGTTATCAAAATGGCCATAAATTGGTGGTTTCTAGTTCTGGATTTTCTCAAACCCTATCTGCAACGAGTTGCCCAAGCTAATGAAAAGATTCAAATTTAGACAATTGCAAAGTTATTGCGGTTTTACGATGGTCGAGTTTTTGGTTTCGGTTGTGATTCTTTCCGTCGGCCTGATTGGCCTGGCGGGGCTGCAACTCACTAGCTTGCGTGACAATAGCCGAGCTTATATGCGTAGTCAAGCATCGGTTTTAGCATCTGATCTGGCTGATCGAGTGCGCGCTAATCCAGCAATCAATTACACAACAGTAGCAGCCACTGAAAACACGGATTGTCTCTCTGTTCCAGGATGTACAGCGAATCAAATGGCGCAACAAGATTTGTTTGAATGGAATACCGCTTTGCCCACTGCACTGGAAGGTGGAACGGGGGTCATTTGCATCGATAGTACACCAAATGATGGAACCAGTTCAGCATCGGCTTCATGTGATGATTCAGGCGTTAATTTTGCAGTCAAAATCTGGTGGCAGGATGAACGACCCGATAGCAATGGCGTAATCGCTGCAGCAACACGTTATACAATGAGTTTTAGACGATGATAACAACAGATAATAAAAAACAAAGCGGGCTGACCATGCTCGAGATTTTGATTGTAATGGGGCTTTCAGTCGTTTTGCTGAGTGGCTTGGTGGAAATCGTTTTAGCCCATCAACAAACCAATCGATTGCAAAAAGGCTTATCTCAGATTCAAGCCAATGGCCGTTATGCGATCGATTACTTGCGCATGGATCTAAGGCGAGCTGGCTATGCGGGTTGCCTTCCGGGCGGTATATCAAACGCTAGCAGTCAATTGACTGTCGCAGCGGGTGCAAATTATCAAACGGCTTTAATTAAAGATAATACTTATGAACAAAACTTTAGTTCAGCTAATCCGGAAGCGAACAGCGATAGCATTCAGGTGACTAGTGCACTAGGTTCAGGAGCAAACCTGGCAACCAATATGACCAGTGAGTCAGTTGCAGTTGAAGTGACTGGAGACAGTAATATCAAGAAAAATAGTGTTGTAGTGATTAGTAATTGTGAAGACGGTGATATTTTTTTTGTAACTAAAATTACTGATAGCAGTGGATCTGGTGATTTCGATGATTGTGCTGCTGCGGGATCATCCTGCTTGCTCGAGCATATAGCAGGTTCAAATAATCAAAATGCTTCGTTATCAAAACGCTATCAAACTGATGCCAGAATATTTTCGCTGCAATCACGTGTTTACTCAATTCTAATCGAAGCAGGTAAAGAAAATAGTCTTCAGATGAGCGGTACTGGAAAACTGGTTAAAGGCGTTGAAAATCTTCAGATACTTTACGGAGAGGATGGGGTTGATGTTGATTCGATCGCTGATTATTACGTACCACTTGATGAGGTTGTTGATATCAGCAATGTAGTTAGCCTGAAGATCAGCATATTGTTGCGTTCCATCGATGATCATTTGTCGCATGAGGCAATGAAATACAATTTTTCAGGAAACACTAATTTGACTGGCCCAGACAAGCGTTTACGAAAAGTTTTTAACACCACAATCGCTTTGAGGAACAAGTTGCGATGAATAATAACCGATTAAATCAATGTAAATACTGTTTTGTGCCTGTATCTGGGCAGTCTGGCACAGTATTGGTGACCAGTTTAGTGATGCTGTTGATTATGACCATGATTGGTATCGGCAGCCTTAAAAATACCCTGATGCAGGAAAAAATGGCGGGTAATGTATGGGATGCAGGAGCAGCATTTCAAGCAACCGAAATTGGCTTAAGAGATGGGGAAGATTATATCGAAACGCTGGCATCACCTTCGATTTTTAGTACAACAGCAACTCCGACTCTAGGCTTGCTAAGTGCGACAGCCGCTGAATTTGATTATCTCGACTCAGCAGCATGGGGTTCGAGCTCAGCAATACAGAGTATTGGGGAATTTACTGCAGTTGATCAACCGCCGTATCGTGTAATCAAACATATTAAGGATACAAGTGGGCCTGGTGGCAACAATAGCATCATGGTCAGAGGTTACGATGATATGACCCCAGGCACCAATGTTTCCATATTTAAAATAACTGCAAAAGGCATTGGTAGGACTGCTGCCGCGCGTAGTATTCTGCAAACTTATTACGCTAAACGTTTTTAGCAACCCTCCAAAGAGAATGATTATGAATACACACATTGCTAAGAATCTTAGACAGGTTTTGATCTTTACGCTGTTTTTTTCCACATGTGGTCAAGCCGCTCTGCTTAATTTAGAAAACAGCCCGTTATTTCTAGACAGTATTGATAAAGCCAACCTGATGTTGGTTATTGATGATTCCGGCAGCATGGATTGGGAGGTATCGATACCAGATACAACGGATGGTGTGCTTTGGTGGGATGTTACAGCCGCTGCGTTTGTTGGTGCCAATCAACTTGGACAGATTAATCAGCATTTATCTGGATTTGATTTTCTTGATGGACCACATTTTTATTTGTTTCCCAATGGGACAATTGTTGCTGATGGTATAGATCGTCGCTGGTATGACGATGTTCTTGCTCTTCCTGGTAAGAGTCTAGCGATTCCACCATTTATCCAATATGCTTTTACACGAACTGCTGAAATCAATACCGCATATTACAACCATAATGTAACTTATAAACCATGGTCTTCGTCTCCGTTTTATGCAGGAGCAAGTGAATATTCTGCTATGGATCCAGCCAATGCATTATCTGATCCTGATACTGGAGATGCTGGTGATACCAATTCAGCCAAGTTCGATTTAACACAAAACGTGGAAAGTTTTGCAGCAAACCATGTGTTTGGCGTCTACACTGGCATGACGCTTCCAGCTGGAACACGTTATTATGATGGTTCTTCCTGGGTTACTGCAGTGACTGATGTTGTCCAGTCAGGAGATACGACAATGGGCATAAGTTATTTTCCTGCAACATATTACACAGTTGTTGCCAGTGGTTCCTATTCAATGGGTGGAACACAAGACTGTGCTGCCCCTAGTCCTTCTCAATATGTGATTTTTCGTTCAGCTCCTTCTACATTTTCCAGTGCGGTTGCTGATGCTTTGGCTCACGATGGACGTTGTTTGAAAAAAATTGAAATCAAACCGGCAACAACCACTTATCCGTCTAATGGCGATCGAACTGATTGCTTGAATGCATCCAGTTGTACATACGCAGAAGAAATTCAGAATTTTGCAAATTGGTTCAGCTATCATAGAAAACGTTATCTGTCATTGCGTGCAGCAATGGGTCAAGCGTTTATAGAGATCAGTGGTGTTCGCGCTGGATTGTTTACTATCAATGATGTAGCGGATGGCAGTCAAGGTGATCTAACCATGCTTGATTTGGATGTTAGCGCCGACAATCTTAATTTATTTGATTCGATTTATGGTATTGATGCGGGTGGTGGAACACCGAATCGTGAAGGTCTGGACTTTGCCGGACAACAATTAATGCGAACTGATGCTAATGCCCCTGTTCAGGGTAGTTGTCAGAAAAATTTTGCACTGCAATTTACCGATGGTTACAGTGCGATAACGACTACTTCAGGTGCTGGCAATGCGGATGGTTCTGCAGGCGCTCCTTATGCGGACTCGTATAGTAATACCTTAGCCGACATTGCTTACAAATATTATTCTACTTCGCTTCGCACGGACACCGGCTTTGTTTCAGGAAAAGTGAGTATCCCTAAAGCATGTCAAAACTCGCCTCAACCACCAGAACTTGATTGTAATGCTGATCTTCATATGAATACCTATGGCATTGTTCTGGGTGGTATAGGTCAGGATATTTTTGGTGTGAATGATGGTGGTATTATCCGCACAACGGTAGCTGATGCCCATACCAATCCACCGACTTGGCAAGATGTGAATGCTATACGTAATGCAACACAAATTGATGATTTGTATCATGCCACTGTGAATGGTCGCGGAGAAATGTATCGAGCATCTTCACCGCAGGAGCTGACATCTTCACTGAAACAAGCACTGGTCGATATTAATAATCAGAAAGGATCTGCTTCCAAGGTTTCATTCAATAGCTCAGCACTGTCTTCAGGCAGTTTGATTTTTGCAGCTGGATTTAATGCTGAAAAGTGGAGCGGAGATGTCAAAGCTTTCGCATTGGACGAAGATACCGGTTCCTTGAGTACATTACCGGTGTGGAGTGCGGCAGATGACTGGCTTGATAAAGCATCTGGTGGATTATCGCATACTGCACGAACCATTTTGACCCACAATGGAACGCAAGGTATTGGATTTAAATGGGCTAATTATGCAAGTTTTAGCGTTGCACTAAAAGCTGATTTGAATGCCGCATCTGGCGGTACTGCTCAGGAAGTCATTAATTTTATCCGCGGAGATCGCAGCAAAGAAAATTCAGGTTTCAGAATGCGTGATAGCGCACTGGGTGATTTCGTAAATTCAAGTTTGGTGTATGTTGGTAAGCCACCATTAAAATGGCCTGATTCCACATTATTTACTGCAAGCTCAGGGAGTTCGGCCCAATATTCAGACTACCGATTGAATTTGATCAAAAATCCGCGCAAGGAAATGGTTTACGTGGGTGGAAATGATGGTATGTTGCACGGTTTTGTTGCCTCATCTGGAGATGCTGATTCCGGAAAAGAGTTGCTGGCATATATTCCTTCCAGTGTCTTTTCGAGTAATGCAAATGCTGGCTTACATTATTTGACAGAGCCAGATTATCAGCATCGGTTTTTTGTTGATCTATCGCCAACAGTATCCGATGTGATTCTTAATAATAAATGGAGTACCATATTAATCGGTGGAGAGCGCTCTGCGGGACGATCATTGTTCGCTCTGGATGTGACTAATCCAAGTGTGTTCGGCGACGATAGTACAAAGGCCGCAAATACAGTGTTGTGGGAGTTTATTGATCAGGATTTAGGATATACCTATAGCAAGCCAACCATTGTCAAGTTAAATAATGGCAAATGGGGAGCTATCGTTGGAAATGGTTATAATAATACCGGTTCCGGCGAAGCCAAGCTGTTTATTATTGAGCTTGAACCGAGTGGGGCTTGGTCTGAAAATTCCAATTTCTACAAGTTGAACACGGGTGTTGGTTCTCTCGCAACGCCAAATGGATTGGCGACCCCGGCTGTCGTTGATCTTGATGGAAATGGCACAGCTGATCGTGTTTATGCAGGAGATTTGTACGGTAACCTGTGGGCATTTGATATCAGTAATGCTACACCTGCCAGTTGGGATAGTGTTTATCAAAACCCAGTTAACACACCTGTACCATTATTTAAAGCGCAGGATGGATCTTCGCCTGCTGCAGATCAGCCGATTACAACACAGCCAATTGCTGTATTACATCCGACTATTCCAACAGATCCAGGTAACAATTTACCAAATGTGATGTTGTTTTTTGGTACCGGGCAATACTTGCAGGGAGCTGATATTTACAATACTGATTCACAGACTTTCTATGGAGTTTGGGATAGAGGTGTTGGAGAGTTGACTCGTTCAGGGCTTCAAGTGCAGACGTTGATTGATGATACCAATACAGACGTTGCTGGAAACAAGCTGCGTTTGTTATCGGAAAACGCGGTTGATTATGATCCTGTCGTTGCAACTGATTTACAATATGGCTGGTATTTTGATCTGCCGTCATCAGGTGAGCGTTCTGTCGTCTCCGCTTATGTGCGAGGAGATTTGGTTTTTTACAATACCTGGATTCCTAACACAGCCGCTTGTTCATCGGGAGGAAGCGGGTATTTAATGTCGGTTAGCCAAGAAACTGGAGGTGAGCCTTCTGAACCTGCATTTAATATAACAGCTGAGGCTGATGCTAAGGTTAATGTTAGTGATAAAGTGTCCTATGCCGGACAAGACCATGCGCCTGCAGGTAAAGAATTCACACATGGTATGCCAAGTTCCGGGTTTCTTGGTAATTACCGATTTACAGGCGGGACGCAGCTTGAGGTAGGTGTGACTGGAGCAGGTGGAGAATGTCCTAACGGAGTGTGCAAAGATTTGCTAGCACCACTCGATAATATGAAAACGGGTCGTTTATCCTGGCAAGAATTAGGACGAGACTAGAAGGCTGTTCGAGAATAGAGAGTTTTCTGCGGAGCGGAAAAGCTGAGTTTGGTCCGCTTTCCTTCGCGACTGCTTCTATTCTCGAACAGCCTCCTGGTACTGCGCTCGTGCACCTGGCAGCTGACTACTTCTAAACGCCCTATACCCGTCAACATCACCTTGACAGAGTACTAGCCCGTATTTCTCATCAGTTGTGAGATAAACGCTTAGCTATTTGGATTCACAAGGGGTTTTCGGGGCGGAAGAACAGTGTGTTTCTGACTGAATAAAATTTCTTGTAGATTCTAAGAAGTAGCGATGAAAAAAGCTCTTTAGAGTTCAAGTAAAGTTCAGCGTCCCAATGTTATACTGATCCAGGTTTCTATATTTCCCAGCCGAAAGCATTAAAATATTAAAATAGAGGTGCCGAAGTAAATCAGTTCTGTCTCTTTGACACTGAGGGTCACTTAGTGTCACAATCAAACAGTTTCTTCACAGTTCAGAACGCCCACAACCTTATGGGCAGGAGTATAAAGCATTGAACGATATGCTAAAAAATATCATTTTGTGGGTTGTCATTTTTATTGCACTAGCCTCAGTATTTAATAATTTTGGTTCGCAAGGAACTGAAAGTCAAACCATCCCTTATTCTCAATTTATAGCGGCTGTTAAATCCGGCGAAGTGCAGACGGTTTTTATTGAAGATAATTCAATTACTGGCAAGTACAAGTCTGGAGATGATTTCATCAGCTATAGCCCGAATGACTCACATATGGTCGATGACCTGCTGAACAATGGAGTGGAAATTCTTGCTCGTGCTCCAGAGGAAGAGTCCTTGTTGCTGGGTATCTTCATCAGCTGGTTCCCGATTCTGCTGTTGATTGGAGTATGGATTTTCTTTATGCGCCAAATGCAAGGTGGCGGAGCGGGTGGTCGAGGTGCAATGTCGTTTGGTAAAAGCAAGGCACGCTTGCTTGAAGAAGACCAGATTAAAGCCACTCTGGACGATGTCGCAGGAGTCGAGGAGGCCAAGGAAGAAGTTGGAGAAATTGTTGACTTCTTGAAAGATCCTGCAAAATTTCAAAAAGTTGGTGGAAAAATACCCCGTGGTGTGTTGATGGTGGGTCCGCCAGGAACGGGTAAAACCTTACTTGCTCGTGCAATTGCTGGCGAGGCAAAAGTACCGTTTTTCACCATCTCAGGTTCTGATTTTGTCGAAATGTTTGTCGGAGTAGGCGCTTCCAGAGTGCGTGATATGTTCGAACAGGCTAAAAAGCACGCACCGTGCATAATATTTATTGATGAGATTGATGCCGTTGGTCGACATCGTGGTGCCGGTTTAGGCGGTGGTCATGATGAACGCGAACAAACTCTGAATCAGTTGTTAGTAGAAATGGATGGTTTTGAGGGCAACGAAGGCGTGATTGTCATAGCTGCTACTAACCGTCCAGATGTTTTAGATCCTGCCTTGTTACGACCAGGTCGTTTTGATCGACAGGTCACTGTTGGTTTGCCGGACGTTATCGGTCGTGAACAGATATTAAATGTACACTTGAAAAAAGTACCCACTGATGACAGTGTTGAAATCAAATATATCGCCCGTGGTACGCCGGGTTTTTCAGGTGCTGACCTGGCTAATTTAATCAATGAAGCGGCATTGCTTGCTGCCCGGCAAGATAAATCATCAGTTACCATGGAACATCTTGAAAAGGCCAAGGACAAGATTTTGATGGGGGCAGAGCGTCGTTCGATGGCGATGACTGAGGATGAGAAAAAACTCACTGCTTATCACGAAGCCGGTCATTGTATTGTTGGACGCATCGTGCCTGAGCATGATCCAGTCTACAAAGTCAGTATTATGCCGCGTGGTCGTGCGCTAGGAATCACTATGTTTTTGCCTGAGCGTGATCAATATAGTGCCAGCAAACGTAAATTGGAAAGTCAAATATCCAGTTTGTTTGGAGGGCGTATTGCAGAGGAACTAATTTTTGGTGTTGATTCTGTAACCACAGGTGCATCGAATGATATTGAGCGCGCAACTGACATTGCTCGCAATATGATTACCAAATGGGGATTGTCTGAACACATGGGGCCGTTAGCCTATGGCGAAGATGAAGGTGAAGTGTTTCTCGGTCATTCAGTGACTCAAACCAAGTCAATATCTGAACATACAGCACGCGCTATCGATGAGGAAATCCGTTTGTTTATTGATCGTAATTATCAGCGTGCTGAAGATATCTTAAAAGCAAAGATGGATATTTTACATAACATGGCTGATGCGCTCATGAAATATGAGACCATTGATAAAGATCAGATTAATGATTTAATGGAAGGTCGAGAGCCCAAGCCACCAAAAGGCTGGGAAGAACCAACATCCGGCTCTGGTGGAGTAACTGATACTGATACATCTAGTAGTGTCACTGCTGATGCCCGTAATCCATGGGGCGGGCCAGCTGAGCAACATTAGTCGGGATGTCTCTCCAGCTTGATGGGACATGCACGTTCCTTAATTCTGATGGTTAGATACCTTTGCTATTCTCGTTTGTATGATCAACTTACACTGCCATTAAGTTAAGAGAGATATTTTTCGTAGGGTGCATTCCATGCACCAAAAACAGCCGTAGTGATGCATCATTTGGTGCATGGAATGCACACTACAATTGTTGATTTCCTTAACTTAATGGCAGTGATTCTTGGCGTGGGAACGTAATGTGCAACGCTCTTGCATCACTGACCAGGAGTCTCCATGGAACCGTGGAAAACAGTGTATTACCCATCAATTCAGATTTGATGGAGTACTAAGGCCAAATTTAATGGCTGAACATGCTTTAATTGATTCAACAATAAAAACTAAAAAAGCGCATAGCGATCAATATCGTCTGCGCTTTTGTTTTATTTAGCTTTGGTTGGTTTATTAGTAACTACTTAGGAACGCACATGAACTAACTTCGACAACTGACTTGTCTTGTTGTCCCTCTTCGGCGTTGCCGCAACAGTTACATAGCTTATAAATGAGCACTTTCAACGCAGCTCTTGGACAAAATGAAGGGTAAGCTGAGTATAGTTACGTTTTTTACATGTATTTAATCTTGGCTCATTGCATGATTTGTCATATGCAGCTGTAGAAAGGTGCATGAAATAACTTACAAAACAGACCTGTCTTTGTATTCATCTTCGGTGTTTAGCGAAAACAGTCATATTCACTATTTACTTGTTTTCGCGCCTTGACGATGGATAGCCTCCTAGCGATAGTTGCACAAGATCTTTTATGCGCACTTCTAATCAATCTCTGGGAATAAGCTAGACTGAATACCAGTAAAGCACAAAACATTTTCAGGTAATATTAGAGTATCAATCTGAAACAATTTCACAACGTTAGTATTCTTAACCACTGAGAGGATTTAATGACGAAACAATATTTTGGAACCGACGGTATTCGTGGCAAAGTTGGTCAATATCCGATTACCGCTGATTTTATTCTGAAACTCGGGTGGGCTGCGGGCAATGTACTTGCAGACTCAGGGGCTAACAATCTTGTTTTAATTGGTAAGGATACTCGTATTTCAGGCTATATGTTTGAAGCTGCTCTGGAAGCAGGATTGGCTGCGGCAGGTGTTAATTCACAACTGATGGGTCCAATGCCTACTCCAGCAGTTGCTTATTTGACGCGGACTTTTCGAGCTCAGTGTGGAATCGTCATCAGCGCATCGCATAACCCATATGATGATAATGGCATTAAATTCTTTTGTCCTAAGGGTCTGAAATTGGCCGAAGAAACGGAACTGGCTATTGAGTCATATCTGGATAAGCCAATGACTACAGGAGATTCAGCGTCTCTTGGAAAAGCCACACGAATGCACGATGCTCGTGGGCGTTATATTGAGTTCTGTAAGTCCACAATACCAGCATCTATGGATTTTTCTGGTACCAAGATGGTGATTGATTGCGCGCATGGTGCAACTTACCATACAGCGCCCTATGTTTTTAAAGAACTGGGGGCATCTGTGAGCTCGATTGGTGTCGATCCAGATGGATTGAATATTAATCAGCAATGTGGTGCTACTGACTTAAAAGCACTACAACAAAAAGTATTGGAAACTGAGGCTGATTACGGTATCGCATTTGATGGCGATGGTGACCGGGTAATGATGGTTGACCATAAAGGTGAAATTGTCGATGGTGATGAAATTCTGTTTATCATTGCCAAATCGCGTGTTGCTAAAAACCAGTTACAACAACCTGTTGTTGGTACTTTGATGAGTAATCTTGGTTTAGAGCATGCGTTACAGCAATCCAATATTGCTTTTGAAAGAACCAATGTAGGCGATCGATATGTGATGGAGCGATTAAAGGAAAAAGGTGGTGTACTCGGTGGAGAAAGCTCAGGTCATGTCATGTGCCTGGATCGAACCACCACAGGTGATGGAATTATCGCAGCCTTACAAGTTTTAGCAGAAATGCATGAATCTGGTAAGACTTTACATGAATTGAAAAGCGAGATGAATAAATATCCTCAAGTACTGGTCAATGTGAAAATTGAACAACGAATCGATGTTGATGTGCATAAAGGAATTCAGGCAGCCAAGCATGAAATTGAACAAGAGCTTGGTAGAGATGGACGGGTACTGCTAAGAGCATCCGGTACAGAACCATTAATCCGCGTTATGGTGGAAGCTACAGATCATCAACAGGTTTCGCAACTAGCCAACAGATTGGCTGAAGTTGTCAAAGATGCACGGTAAGTTCTGCAAATTGCGAGTTAGAAGCGAGGATTTAATAAAATCCAAATCTTGAGGTAGGACTTTTGTTCGTATTCAAGGCGTAGAAGCTTAGCTCTAGGAGGCTACGCAATTGTTTCTACAACGCAGAAGATGGACAAAAAGACAAGCCAGAATCACAAGTTATAAATTTTCCATTGCTTAGTGAATTTGGCAGATAATCCATCAGTTTTAGGATGCTGTTCTGTTAGGAAATGATGCTGAAGCCAATTTCTGATTCTGTAACAGGCTCATATTTAACAACGACCTTCTCAACTCGAGCTGTTTCAGGTCCGAGTTTGCACCAGCCGATAAAATCTTCAATATCTTGTTGGTATCCTTCAGCAACTACGTTAACGCTGCCATCGTTAAGATTACACACAAAGCCTTTTAGTCCCAGGCGTTGTGCTTGCTGATGAGCGGAAGCCCGAAAAAATACACCTTGAACATGACCTAGAATAACCAGATTTACGCGTTTAATCACAACCATCTCCAATAGGATTGTTAAGAAGCGAGGATTTAATACTATCCGAATCTTGGCTTGTCTTTTTGGGAGCGGCCAATAAGGCCGTTAATCTAGAGAGGTGAAAGTCCTCTTGCCGTCAGTTGCCCGATAACGGACGGTTAGCATATCCACTGTT
>VAPL010225904.1_pt1 | contig 14838 bp, 11 predicted proteins | sample 3395061 | NCBI WGS metagenome assembly VAPL01 (sample SAMN08290444, study PRJNA428436) | hydrothermal vent metagenome | isolation source: Deep-sea hydrothermal vent chimney 2 | place: Pacific Ocean: Juan De Fuca Ridge | depth 2182 m m | reverse complement strand
GCAGTCGATTTCCGGGGTTCGCTCGCGTCGAACGCGCGATCGAGTTGGATATCGACTGGCGCGTGACTACCTACGTCTATCGTGTCGCGCCGACGCAAGGTGCGCTGACACTGGACATTCCGTTACTCGCCGGTGAGAACATCGTCAGCGGCGATTTCACAGTCACCGATGGTCGCGTGCTGGTGACGATGAACCCACAGCAGCAATCGGTTTCGTGGACATCCAATCTGCCGCTGCAGTCTCCTTTGCTTCTGCAGGCGGCTGCTGAGGCATCCTGGCAGGAAGTCTGGCGGTTTGCGGTGGGCAATACCTGGAATGCACAGTTCGAAGGTATTCCCGAAAGCAATACGAGCAACGACGCCAGCGGTGTTCGCGTGGCGGTCTTTCACCCACGCGGCGGTGAGGAAGTGACGCTTTCCGCGAGCCGGCCGGAGGCCAGCAAGGGTTCGACGCTGGCGTTTGATACGGTCAATCTGGCGGTGACCGAGGGCAGTCGGAGTCGCGATGCGAGCCTGAGTTTGAACTACCGCAGTACGCGTGGCGCACAACACGTCATCCAACTTCCGGTGGCAGCCGAAGTCACGTCGGTTCTGATCGATAATCGAGTGCAGACCGTACGTGCCGAAGAGGGTCGGCTCAGGATCGAGATTCTGCCCGGCAACCACAACATCATGGTTAACTGGCGGGAGAGTGGTGGGATGGGGCTGCGCGCGGCGACCCCGGAGGTCGACATCGGCGCGCCCGCGAGCAATATCAATCTGACAATGAACACATCGTCCGACCGATGGTTAATTCTGACGAGTGGCCCGCAATTGGGTCCGGCGGTGTTGTATTGGTCCGAGCTGGCAGCGTTGATCGTTTTCGCGTTGATTCTCGGTCGCATCGAGCTCACGCCGCTGCGAACGCAGCACTGGCTGTTGTTGGGACTTGGCTTTAGTACTTTCAATTGGTCTGTGCTGATGCTGGTCGTTGTCTGGTTGATGCTTTGTGGCGCGCGGCGCCAACTGAAGCTCGACCTGCCGTGGTGGAAATTCAATGTGCTGCAACTTGTTATCGCTGCTGCGACAATCGTGGCGTTGTCGAGTATCGCAGCGTCGTTGCCGGCAGGGCTGCTCGGAACCCCCGACATGCACGTTGTTGGGCAAGGCTCCTACGGCAATACGCTTAACTGGTTTGCCGACCGCAGCGAGTCTTTGCTGCCGGTAGCGACGGCTATCTCGGTGCCGATGTGGATATACAAAGCACTGATACTGGTCTGGGCCTTGTGGTTGAGTTTTGCGTTGCTGCGCTGGCTGCCGTGGGTGTGGCAGTGTTTCAGTCGCGACGGTTACTGGCGTTCTCGCAAGGACGCTAAGGCCAAATTCGGCGATAGCGAGAATTCACAATGAGAATAGCCTGGATAGCCGTATTCCTGGGTGTTCTTGTCTGGTCGGGCCTGGCGCCCAGGGACGGTATAACCTGGGCACTTGAAGTGTTTCCAGCCGTTGCCGGCGCGCTGGTTTTATTGTTGACGCGCACTCGATTTCCGCTGACGACGCTGGTGTACGCACTGATATTGCTGCATTGCATAGTCTTGATGGTCGGCGGCCATTACACCTACGCAGAAGTTCCACTCGGTGACTGGGTGCGCGATGCATTTGATGGTACGCGCAATAATTACGACAAGCTGGGACACTTCGTGCAGGGTTTCGTGCCCGCCATGATCGCCCGCGAAGTCGTCATCCGGCTCGGCGTGTTCAATTCAGCTCGCTGGCGTAACTTTTTCATCGTCAGTTTTTGCCTGGGTTTCAGTGCATTCTATGAACTGATCGAATGGTGGGTTGCGTTGCTGTCTGGCGAGGCGGCGGATTCTTTCCTCGGAACGCAGGGATATATTTGGGACACACAGTCGGACATGGGCCTGGCATTGCTCGGGGCCATCACGGCATTGCTGGTGTTGTCCAAAGTTCACGACAAACAGTTAGAGGCGATCAATGTCTAGGTTTGCGGTCGCCGTTCTGTTGTTGATTTCGAGCGCGGCTGCGTTCGCATCCGAATGCGTTGTGTTGCTGCACGGGCTTGCGCGAACGTCGTCGTCGATGAGTAAGATGCAGGAGGCACTGGAGGACGACGGTTACTACACGGCAAACGTTTCCTATCCGTCCCGGAAACATGAGATCGCCGAACTGGCGGCGATGGCTGTTGACGATGGATTGTCGACGTGTCGTACTCATGCCGACGTCGAGAAAATCCACTTTGTCGCGCACTCGCTGGGTGGAATCCTTCTGCGCCAGTACTTGAGTGTTGAGGTCATCGAAGAGTTGGGTCGAGTTGTCATGCTGGGTCCGCCGAATCAGGGCAGTGCCGCCGTCGACAAGCTCCTGGGCGTTCCCGGGTTCGACTGGATTAATGGCCCGGCGGGCCGGCAACTCGGAAAGGGCGATGCGAGCGTGCCGTTACAATTGGGTCCGGTGGATTTTGAGCTGGGAGTCATTGCCGGCAATCGCAGTATCGACCCAATCACTTCCGCGGTGCTGGAGAATCCGGATGACGGCCGCGTATCGGTTGCGGACACCAAGATTGAAGGCATGGACGATTTTGTTATCGTAGGCCACTCGCACGCGTTTATGATGCGCATGAAAAAGCCGATTGAGTTGACGAAGAAATTTCTGCGCACCGGTAGTTTTGGCGAGGTCCCGTAGTTGCTGGCGAATTCTGATAGAAAGCGATTCTGCGGGTTCGGGCTACGGCGAAGACAACGATGATGTGCCTACGAAGGACTCCGGTGTGACCCTGGAAGGACGCAGAAATCTACTGGTTCTGACATCGACGTTTCCGCGTTGGAGCGATGACAAAGAACCGCGCTTTGTTGAGTTTCTGTGTCTCGAGCTTGCCAAATACCACGATGTAACCGTGCTCGCGCCTCATTATCGCGGGGCAAAAACTCAGGAAACAATCGAATCTGGCGGTCGCACCATAAGCGTCTATCGGTTTCGCTACTTTATCGCCGGGCTCGAAGTGCTTGCTTACAACGGTGGCATACTCTCGAGAATTCGCCGCAGTCCTTTGAGTGTTCTCCTCGTGCCGTTTTTTCTGGCCGCTCAATTCGGAAAAATGATCAGTCTTCACCGGCAATTTCGGTACGACGTCATGCACGCGCACTGGATTATCCCGCAGGGGCTGGTTGCCGGCTTGTTTCGCCGTTTCTCAAAAAAGGCACCCGCTGTTGTGGTGACCTCGCACGGCGGTGATTTGTTCGCCCTGCGTGGGAAACTGCTGACGAAACTCAAACGATGGGTTCTTCGAAGTGTGGATCAGGTGACGGTCGTCAGTGAGGCGATGAGGCTCTATTGTACCGATCTGGGCATTGACGCCGAAAAGGTCCATGTTCGGTCGATGGGCGTCGACCTGACCGACACCTTTACAATGGGCGATTTGCAATCACCTCGCAAAGGCCTGATTTTCGTCGGGCGTCTGGTCGAGAAAAAAGGTGTCGGGTATCTGCTTCGGGCGATGGCTGTTCTGGTTGCCCGTTATCCTGATTTGTCGTTGACTGTAGTTGGCGATGGTCCTGACGAGAAGGATTTGCGGGCTGTTGCAAGCGAGTTGCGACTTGACCAGAACGTTCGCTTTGTCGGCAGCAAGTTGAATACCGAATTGCCAGCCATGTTGCGATCTTCGAAGATATTCGTCATGCCCAGCATAGTTTCGAAATCCGGTGACCAGGAAGGGCTGGGGCTCGTCGCCGTCGAGGCGATGGGTTGCGGATGCGCCGTGGTTGCAACGGACCTGCCGGCAATCCGGGATACGGTGCAACACCGAAAAACGGGCCTTGTTGCAAAAGCCGCGGATGCCGATGATCTCGCGAGGAAAATAGAGTTATTGATTGAGGACGATGTGCTTCGTGCGGATTTGGCGATCGCCGGGAATCGGTTTGCCCGAGATCTTTTCGACTGGAAGGTCGTTGGAGCCGACTACCAATTACTGCTATCGAAGATCCGCAAATAGTGTTTCGTAGCGGCCGGTCATTGTCGCCAGACTGAATTCCTTTTCAGCACGGCCTCTGTTGAATTCACCCTGCCGATGGCGAAGCTGCGGGTCGCGCAGGTTTTCAATCGCCTTCACGAATCCGTCAACATCGCCAATATCGCAGAGGTAGCCACCCTCGCCGTGTTCAATTCGCTCCGGCAGGCTGGAGCATGCCGACGCGACCACCGGAATGCCCGAACTCATCGCCTCGAGGACGGCAAGGCTGTCGCCTTCACGTACTGTCGGGAGTATCAACGCATCGACACTGCGATACAGATCTGGCATTGACTCGTACGCAACGCGTCCAAGATTTTGGATCCCCGCATCAGCCAGTTTTTGCGTCCAACCGCCTCGCAGACCGCTTGCGCATACGATTTTCACAGAATCACCCAGGCGCCGGGCGATCTCCGGAAGCCAGTGCGCCCCCTTGCGTCGTGACGGGTTGCCGGAAAACAGCACTCGAAGCTGTTGTTTTGAACTTGCATCGCTGCGAGGGGAAAAGATATCGGTGTCGACACCGTTAGGAATGACTTCGATAGGCTTGTCGCACTTCAGTTCCCGCATCGCCAGGTCGGCAGTAAACTGACTGACCGCGGTTAGTCGATCGGATAACCCCACCGCCTTTTGCAGGAAATACCGCAGATCGGTCGCGTAATGTATTCGCTGCGTCATCGTGCTGTACGGCTGCATGAAAGAATCAACAACGAAATTATGGAATGTCGATACGAGCGGTATACCGGGGCGTTTGAAAAACAGGGCGTGATCCGGCGTCGTATGAATAATATCCGCGGCCGGTTTCGGCACGTTCCACCGCAGCAGTGGCGGAAAATACGTCAGTGATGGCCGATACGGAACTATCTTATAGTCAGGCAGCCGTTCTTCGAGTGTGCGATGAACGACGATAGCGCCACTACCGGTTGGCATCGGACTTACTATTCGTTGGCCAGCGGTCATCCGCGTTATCCTGTTCGAGCGCGCTGGTCGGGCATGAGCAGTGGCTTGAGGTATTCGCCGGTAAACGATCCTTCGGTAGCGGCAATCTGTTCCGGCGTTCCCTGGGCGACGATCCGGCCGCCGCCGTCACCGCCTTCCGGGCCGAGGTCGATCACCCAGTCCGCGGTCTTGATCACGTCAAGATTGTGTTCGATAACCACCACCGTGTTGCCGCGATCGCGTAAGCGGTGCAATACCAGCAGTAGATGCTCAATGTCGAAAAAATGCAGTCCGGTCGTGGGTTCGTCCAGGAGGTACAGGGTACTGCCGGTGTCGCGTTTGGAAAGTTCCTTCGCCAGTTTTACACGCTGCGCCTCGCCGCCGGACAATGTTGTTGCATTTTGGCCGAGGCGCACGTAACTCAACCCAACGTCCTTTAACGTAGTCAGTTTTTTCGCGATAGCCGGTACGTTCTGAAAAACTTCAGCCGCTTCCTCAATCGTCATGTCGAGCACTTCGTGAATATTCTTGCCCTTGTAACGAATCTCCAGCGTTTCCCGGTTGTAGCGTTTCCCGCGACAGGTGTCGCACGGTACGTACACATCCGGCAGGAAGTGCATCTCCACCTTGATGACGCCGTCCCCCTGACAGGGTTCGCAGCGACCGCCCTTGACGTTGAAACTGAAACGTCCCGGCATGTAACCGCGCGAGCGGGCTTCCTGCGTGCCGGCGAACAATTCGCGGATCGGTGTGAACAAGCCGCTGTAGGTCGCTGGATTGGAGCGCGGCGTACGACCGATCGGGCTTTGGCTGATTTCGATGACGCGGTCGATGTTATCGAGGCCGGTAATCTCCTCGTGCGGTGCCGGATTGCGGTTCGAGCGGTTGAGCTCGTCGGCGACGGCTTTATACAGTGTGTCGTTCACTAGCGTCGATTTTCCGGAACCGGATACGCCGGTGATGCAGGTCATGAGGCCTACCGGGATCGAAGCATCGATGTTTTGCAGATTGTTCCCTGTTGCGCCGATGATCGTAAGCTGCCGCTTTGGGTCATTGGCGGTACGTTCTGGCGGCAGCGCGATGGCACGCTTTCCCGAAAGATACTGGCCGGTTAATGACTGTGGATTGTTCTTGATTTCCTCGGGTGTGCCGGTCGCAACGATCTGGCCACCGTGTACGCCGGCGCCCGGTCCGAGGTCCACAACGTGATCCGCGGCGAGAATGGCTTCTTCATCGTGCTCGACGACGATGACGGTATTGCCGATGTCGCGCAGGTGTATCAAGGTGCCGAGAAGGCGTTGGTTATCGCGCTGGTGCAGACCGATGGACGGTTCGTCGAGAATGTACATGACACCGACAAGTCCTGATCCGATTTGGCTGGCCAGTCGAATGCGCTGTGCTTCGCCGCCGGACAGCGTATCGGCGCTGCGATCCAGCGAAAGGTAGTCGAGGCCGACGTCGGACAAAAAACTGAGGCGGTCGCCGATTTCCTTGACGATGCGGTCTGCGATTGTCGCGCGCCAGCCCTCGATTTCCATGCTGTCGAAAAACTCGCGCGCATGGCCGACGGATAAATGCGTGATTTCCGGTATCGAGCGTCCGCAGATAAAAACATGACGAGCCGCACGATTCAGACGGGTGCCGCCGCAATCCGGACACGCTTGGCTGTTTAGGAATTTGCTGAGTTCTTCACGTACCGCGTTCGACTCGGTTTCTTTGTAGCGGCGTTCGAGGTTTGGTAGCACACCCTCGAAGCGATGCCGGTTTTTTATTTGCATACCGCGTGTGTTTTCGTAGAAAAACTCGATTTTTTCCTTGCCGCTGCCATAGAGGACGACGTTTTGGAGCTTTTCGGTGAGTTCTTCGAAAGGGGCCTCAACATCGAAGTCGTAATGTGTCGCCAGACTTTGAATCATTTGGTAGTAATAGGTGGTTTTCCGGTCCCAGCCTCGGATCGCGCCGCCGGCCAGGGACAGGCCGGGATTGACGACGACGCGGGCCGGGTCAAAAAACTGTTTTACGCCGAGGCCGTCGCAGGTCGGGCAGGCGCCGGTCGGATTGTTGAAGGAAAACAAGCGTGGCTCGAGTTCGGTCAGACTGTAGCCGCAGTGCTTGCAGGCAAAGCGATCGGAGAAAACGATTTCTTCCGTATCTGTTTGTTCCATGTAGGCAATGCGCACGCTGCCGTCCGCTAAACGCAGTGCTGTCTCGAACGACTCAGCGAGTCGCAGGCGCAAATCCTCACTGACTTTGAAACGGTCGACGATCGCTTCGATGGTGTGTTTTTTTCGCAGATCGAGCGCCGGCGGTTGATCGAGTTCGTAAACTTCGCCGTCGATGCGCGCGCGGATAAAGCCCTGCGCCTGCAGGTCACCCATGAGCTGTACATGTTCGCCCTTGCGGTCCGCGACCACGGGGGCGAGCAGCAGGAGTTTTGTGCCAGCGGGTAACGCCATCACCTGATCGACCATCTGGGCGATGGTCTGCGCCTCCAGCGGGATGTCATGGTCCGGGCATTTCGGTGTGCCGGCGCGCGCGTACAGCAGGCGCAGGTAGTCGTAAATCTCGGTCACCGTTCCGACGGTTGAGCGCGGGTTGTGCGAGGTCGATTTTTGTTCGATGGAGATCGCCGGGGAAAGCCCGTCGATATGATCGATATCGGGTTTTTCCATCATCGACAGAAACTGTCTCGCGTACGCCGACAGCGATTCGACATAACGGCGCTGACCCTCGGCGTAAATGGTGTCGAAGGCGAGTGATGATTTGCCCGATCCGGACAGGCCGGTAAAGACGATCAGTTTGTCACGCGGCAGTTCGATATCCACATTGCGAAGATTGTGCGTTCGGGCGCCACGAATGTTGATAGTTTTCATGTGAGAGCTGCAGTCATTTCCGGCCAACCTGCTAATATACGCCGCCGCGCATCCCCGGCGCAAAGGAACTACCGGTTTGAACTCAGAAAGCCCCGCGATCAGCGCCTCGATGGACGCTTCAGAACGCCGTTCGGTCGGTATTATCGCGCTCATTGCGATGATCCGGATGTTTGGGTTGTTCGCGTTGTTGCCGGTGCTGTCCCTGTACGCAAAGGACCTGGAGAATGCGACGCCGTTGCTGATCGGGCTCGCCGTTGGCGCCTACGGATTGACGCAAGCCGGTTTTCAGGTGCCGTTGGGCGTGCTCTCTGATCGTGTGGGTCGGATACCGGTCATTGTGGGGGGGCTGGCGGTGTTTGCGGTCGGTTGTATCGTTGCGGCAGTCAGTGACTCGATCTACGGCGTTATCGCCGGTCGTCTGCTGCAAGGCGCCGGCGCGATATCGGCAACCCTGACGGCACTGATTGCGGATGCAACGCGTGCCGAGGTGCGCACGCGGTCAATGGCGGTCTTCGGCATTGGTATTGGTACGTCGTTCATGATCGCAATGGTGGCCGGGCCGCTGTTGGCAGCCAGGTTCGGAGTTCCGTCCCTATTCTGGGTGGGTGCTGCGTTAGCGGTGGTTGCTGGAGTTCTGCTGCAACTATTGCCGGATATTCCGCGGCCGCGGAAAAGCGCGAGCTGGAATCTGTTGCCGGCGCTGCGCGCCGATTTGTTGCGTATCGACTTCTACGTATTCCTGCTGCACACGATGATGACCGCGACTTTTGTGGCGCTGCCGTTCCTGCTGGTTCGGGAACTCGAAATGCCATTGCTCCGACATTGGCAGATGTACGTCGGTTCATTGCTGGTATCACTGGCCATAACGGTGCCGATGATCATGAAAGACCACCGGCGCGGCAGCAGCCGGTTGATTGGCATAGCGGTGAGCCTGATTCTGGCGGCGCAACTGACGCTGACCTTCCTCGGATTCTCGGTCGTTCCGGTGTTCTTCGCGCTGGTGCTGTATTTCGCCGGCTTCAATTTCCTGGAAGCGAGCCTGCCCGCGCGGCTGTCATTATTGGCCGGCGACGACATCCGTGGCGCATCGCTTGGCGTGTTTTCGAGCGCGCAGTTCCTGGGCGCATTTTCCGGCGGGCTGATCGGCGGCCGCTTCCTCGGACAAGGGGAGCCGGGTAACGTGTTCTTTGTCTGCGCCCTGCTGGCCGGTATCTGGCTGGCCCTGCAAGGTTTCGCGCCGAGCCGACCAACGCTCGACGTCCGCCGTGATTAGCGCGGCCCTGTTCCGCCGGGAAATAGGGCCTCAGGGTCAGAAATCGGACTGGCTTTTGGCCGGGCAGGCTCTACAATAGTCCCCCCTCGCTGCAGCGCGGCGAGCCTTAAATAATCATAAGACACCAGACAGGGGACCGGTATGGCCCGCGGAATAAATAAAGTCATCATCGTCGGTAACGTTGGCGGAGATCCCGAGACACGTTATATGCCAAGTGGTTCGGCCGTAACCAATCTTACGGTTGCGACCAACGAGTCGTGGAAAGACAAACAAACGGGCGAGAAGAAAGAGCGCACCGAATGGCATCGCGTTGCGATGTTCAATCGACTGGCCGAAATTGCCGCCGAGTACCTGCGCAAGGGTTCGCAGGTCTACATCGAAGGCAAGCTGCGTACGCGTAAATGGCAGGATAAAGACGGCCAGGATCGCTACACCACTGAAATCATCGCTGACGAGATGCAGATGCTCGGCGGGCGTGGCGGGGGCGGTGGAAGTTTCGGCGGCGGCGATACCGGCGATACCGGCGGTGGCAACCGCGGTGGCGGCGGTGCACCTCCGCAATCGGCTCCTGATGACTTCGACGACGATATTCCGTTCTAGCAATTCCAGCGACAGGCGCTTGAAGCTCTACATCAAAACCATGGGCTGCCAGATGAACGAGTACGACTCGGACAAAATGGCAGACGTGCTGCGGGAGTCGCACGGCTACGAGCTGACCGATGCGCCGGAAAACGCGGATCTGTTGCTGGTTAACACCTGTTCGATCCGTGAGAAAGCGCAGGAGAAGGTATTCTCCCAACTCGGTCGCTGGCGCAAGCTGAAGCTCAAAAACCCCGGGATCAAAATCGGCGTCGGCGGTTGCGTCGCGAGTCAGGAAGGCGAGGGGATCGCGAAACGTGCGCCGTTTGTTGACGTGGTTTTCGGGCCGCAGACTTTGCACCGCCTGCCCGAGTTGATCGACCGCGCTGCGGAAAACGGCAAACCGGTTGTTGATATCTCATTTCCCGAAATCGAAAAATTCGACCGATTACCCGAACCCCGCGCCGACGGTCCGACGGCATTTGTCTCGGTCATGGAAGGCTGCAGCAAGTACTGCAGCTTCTGCGTCGTGCCGTACACGCGCGGCGAGGAAATCAGCCGACCGTTCGATGACGTGATTGCCGAGGTTGCGAGTCTCGCTTCGCAAGGCGTGCGCGAAGTCAATTTGCTCGGCCAGAACGTCAACGCCTACCGCGGCCCCATGCACGACGCGCAGGTGGCCGACCTGGCAACCCTGATCTACTACATCGCGGCAATCGAGAGCATCGAGCGAATTCGCTTTACGACGTCGCATCCGGTCGAGTTCACGGACAGTCTGATTCAGGCGTACGCCGAGGTGCCGAAACTCGCAAGCTATCTGCACCTGCCGGTACAGCATGGTTCGGATCGCATATTGGCGGCCATGAAACGCGGCCACACGGTTCTTGAATACAAGCAGAAGATTCGCAAGTTGCGCGAAGCGCGCCCGGATATTTCATTGTCATCGGACTTCATCATTGGCTTTCCCGGCGAGACAGAGCGTGATTTCGAAGCACTCATGAATTTCGTCGCACAAATGGGCTTCGACCAGTCGTTCAGCTTTATCTACAGCGCTCGTCCCGGTACGCCGGCGGCAAGCCTGGCTGACGACACGCCGATGGAAGTCAAAAAGCAGCGACTACAGCTGCTACAGGCGCGCATCAATCAACAGGCGATAGAACTTGGTCGTGCGATGATAGGCACAACGCAGCGAGTGCTGGTCGAAAAACCCTCCAGGAAGAGCAGTAATCAGGTGTCCGGCCGCACTGAAAACAATCGCTGGGTCAATTTCGACGCAAATGCTGCGATTATTGGTCAGTTTGTGGACGTAGTGATTACGGAAGCCCTGCCAAACTCCTTGCGCGGACGACTTGCGGAGAATCAGGCAGCGGCGTAGTCTTTAGGGCAATGATCTATTGTCTTGATAGATTTCCAGTCATCGTCTGCCGCAGACATGGCAATGCTCCGGTCCTCCCGACTGGCGTTTTTTCACGCAGAGGTTTTAAACACAGATTTTGAACGCCGCCCAGATTTCTCGGGACGTGGTCCTTGAGCCCGCCGATAACAGCCGCCTGGCTAACTTGTGCGGTCAATTTGATGAACATCTGCGCCAGATCGAGCGCCGCCTGAACGTTGAAATAGCCAGCCGCGGCAACCGCTTTCGTGTGTCTGGCCGGGAGCGCGCGGCCAGACTTGGCGGTGATGTGCTGCTGTCTTTGTTTGAGATGACGGATCAGGAACGACTGGACCCGGAACGCGTACATATGCTGTTACAGGAATCATTCATGGACGATGCGGAAGCGCTGACGAGCGACGCGGTGCCAAAAGCTTTGAACGATGATGTTGTCGCGATCCAGACGCGGCGCAAGTTGATACGGCCGCGCGGTGCCAACCAAACGGCGTACATGCGGCGCATTCGTGACCACGACCTGGCGTTCGGTGTCGGGCCGGCGGGCACTGGCAAGACCTACCTTGCCATCGCGAGTGCGGTGGATGCGCTGGAAAGCGATCAGGTACGGCGAATCGTACTCGTGCGGCCGGCGGTCGAAGCTGGCGAACGGCTGGGTTTTCTGCCGGGCGATTTGTCGCAGAAGGTCGATCCCTATTTGCGACCGATGTACGATGCCTTGTACGACATGATCGGAGCGGAGCGGGTAACGCAGTTGATCGAACGCAACGTCATTGAGGTAGCGCCGCTGGCATTCATGCGCGGCCGCTCCCTGAACGAATCGTTCGTGATACTCGATGAGGCACAAAACACCAGCATCGAGCAGATGAAAATGTTCCTCACGCGCATCGGCTTCGGGTCGTGCGCGGTAGTGACCGGTGACATTACGCAGATTGATCTGCCATCCGGTCAGATGTCCGGCTTGAAGGACGCCGCCGATATTTTGCAAGACGTGAAAGGCATCTCGTTTACTTATTTTACTCCCAAGGATGTTGTACGCCACGAGCTCGTGAAGCGCATCGTCGAAGCCTACGAAAGAAATGACCGTTCAGGTTGACGTGCAGGTCGCGTCCGACGACGGGTCAGTACCTGATTCGATAGACATTCGCGTCTGGGTTGAGCGTGCGCTCGCCATTGTGGGTCACGGTGATGCGGCCGAGGTTTCTGTCGCCGTGGTTGGTGCGCGTGAAATGCAGGCCTTGAATGAAGAGTTCCGGGACAAGGATGAGCCGACCAACGTCTTGTCGTTCCCGGCCGGGACGTTGCAGGGCTTGCCGGCGGATGCGGTACAACCCTTGGGCGATGTGGTGATCTGCGCTGCGGTCATCGGAGATGAGGCTCGGCAACAAGGCAAGCCGTTGGCGGATCATTGGGCCCACATGATTGTGCACGGAACCTTGCATCTGCTGGGTCTTGATCATCAGGATGATGCCGGGGCCGCGCGAATGGAATCTCTGGAACAGGAGGTTTTGAGTGCTCACGGGATCGCAAATCCCTACGGTGAGTTTCCAGTGAGACCTGATACAATTCAAAGCCTATGAACGAAAAACCTCCAAGTACCAGCGGCTCAGGTACACGCGGATTGGTTGCGCGAGTGATGCGGGCGATCAAGGGCGAGCCCTGGAGCCGTGACGAAATACAGTCCTTTATTCAAACCGACGTTGAGCTCGACGACGAGGAAAAAAGCATGCTTTCGGGCGTGCTTGAAGTGTCCGAGACTCAGGCGCGCGACGTTATGGTGCCGCGTTCGCAGATGGTGGTTATCGATATCGAAGACGAGTTTTCGAAGACGCTAAAAACCATCGTCGAATCCGGCCACTCCCGTTTTCCGGTGATTGGCGAAGATCGTGACGAGGTGCTGGGTATCCTGCTGGCCAAGGACCTGTTGCGTTATTTCGGTAGCGATGCGGCAAAGAAATTGACGATTCAAGAGTTGTTACGGGACGTTGCCGTTATCCCCGAATCGAAGCGCCTCAACGCATTGTTAAAAGAGTTTCGCGCCAGCCACAACCACATGGCTGTTGTTGTCGACGAATACGGTGGTGTCGCCGGACTACTAACGATCGAGGACGTGCTCGAAGAAATCGTTGGGGAGATCGATGACGAACACGACCACGAAGAGGCTGTGTTTATCCGGACTGACGGTGATCGCGACGGTCTGCCGTCTTACGCGGTTCGTGCTCTGACTCGCGTCGAGGACTTTAACGAATACTTCAAATGCGAGCTGAACGGTGAAGAGTACGACACCATCGGCGGTCTGGTGATGCACGAAATGGGTCGATTGCCGCGACGTGGAGAAAAGGTGAGGTTCGGAGGATTTCATTTTGCCGTCGTCGAAGCCGATGAACGACGTATCGACTCGCTCCAGGTACAGCGCAACAGTGACTGATTTCTGTGGCAAATAGAAAAGACCAAAACGCGCTGTTTACTCTTGCGGCCGATCAGCCAAGAGTCAGCCGCCTCGTTGTTTTTCTCGCCGGATGCCTGATGACGCTGGCGTTCGCCCCGGCCGAGTGGTGGATACTTGCGCCGTTGCTGATGTTGCCATTGTTGTTTCTCGCGCTTACCGTTTCTCCCAAAGAGGCTGCTGCGCACTTCTTCTGGTTTGGTTTCGGGTTGTTTCTGACCGGTACCTACTGGATCTACATTTCTGTGCATGTGTTTGGAAATGCCGCGTTATGGATTGCGCTGCTGCTAATGGTTGGCCTGTCATTTGTCATGGCGACGTTCCTCTGGCTTGCGGGCTGGCTGGCGAGTCGCCTATGTCATGGCGAGCCGTGGCGCCTGCTTTTGGTGGCGCCCGCGGCCTGGGTGTTGATTGAGTGGTTGCGCGGTTGGGTATTATCAGGGTTCCCGTGGCTGGCGCATGGCTACGCTCAGATTGATACACCGTTGGCCGGTTGGGCGCCGGTATTGGGCGTGTACGGTGTGTCGCTGATGCTGATGTTCAGTACGGCGGCGATACTGGCAACGCTGATGACGGTAGGCCGTGAGCGGTTGCTTGCGGCGTCTCTGGTGGTGTTGCCGTGGATAACGGGCGGTCTTCTCAGCGTTGTTGACTGGACAGAGGCGTACGGAGTCTCGATCCGAACGACGATCATTCAGGGCGGCATTGCGCAGGACAAAAAATGGTTGCGCGAGCAACGGGCACCGACCCTGGATTTTTATCGCAGTTCGACGATGAGTGTGCCGGACAGCGAGCTGGTTGTCTGGCCCGAAGTGGCGATTCCGGCGCGGCACGATCAGGTCACCGAGTATCTCGACGACATAGAGCGCGATGCAAGGCGCAACGGTCAGACGGTATTGACGGGCGTACTCGAGTACAACGTCGAGCGCAGCACCGAACCACGGCTCTACAATAGCGTCTTGATGCTCGGCGCGGACGAGCGGCAATTCTACCGTAAACGCCACCTGGTTCCGTTTGGCGAGTATTTCCCGGTCCCCGCGAGTGTGCGCGAGTGGATGCGGCTGCAAAATTTGCCGTACTCGGACCTTGAGGCTGGCGACGACGTGCAGACTTTGTTAACCGCCGCGAACGGCACAAAACTTTCGGTAGCGATTTGTTATGAGGATGCCTATGGCGCCGAGCAGTTGTACGCATTCCCCGGTGCGGACCTGCTGATTAACGTCAGCAACGATGCCTGGTTCGGAGATTCCATCGCCCCTCACCAGCATCTGCAAATCGCCCGTATGCGAGCGCTGGAAGTTGGCCGATACGTGGTCCGGGCGACGAATACCGGTGTCAG
>VAPL010633925.1_pt1 | contig 14840 bp, 12 predicted proteins | sample 3395061 | NCBI WGS metagenome assembly VAPL01 (sample SAMN08290444, study PRJNA428436) | hydrothermal vent metagenome | isolation source: Deep-sea hydrothermal vent chimney 2 | place: Pacific Ocean: Juan De Fuca Ridge | depth 2182 m m | reverse complement strand
TCGGCAACTGCTCCTGCGTTGCTCTACTACATGCCATCCATGGCATTAAACCGTGTAGAAAAGGCGCATAGCAAGCTACGCAACTTTTTCTACACGGTTGAGAAGACGGACAAAAAGCCAAGCTAGATTGGATAATTATTTGTTTCCATCTCCCTAAGTGTTGGCAATTATGTAAATAGCAAATTAGGCAGCTCTCGGCCATCAATCAGAGAGTAACAAAATCAAAGGCTTACGATTTGTTTACTCAATAGGATGCGCTTCGTTCCTCAGCACATCCTACAATTTATTTTTGCTCTATAAACTTTGGTAATAGATATAAAACAAAAAACGCCCCAAAAAGGAGCGTTTTAATGTTGCGCTTGCTACAAAGTAGCAATGAAGAATCTTACAAGCTGTAGTACATATCAAATTCTACAGGATGTGTGCTCATACGAAGACGAGTGACTTCTTCCATTTTAAGGTCAATATAACCATCAATTACATCATTAGTGAATACACCGCCACGCGTTAAGAAATCACGGTCTTCATCTAATGCTTTTAGAGCTTCATCAAAAGAGACAGCAACTTGTGGAATTGCTTTTTCTTCCTCGGGTGGTAAGTCATATAAATCTTTATCCATAGCTTCGCCAGGATGGATTTTGTTTTCAATACCGTCAAGTCCAGCCATTAGCATAGCCGCAAAGCATAAATATGGGTTGGCAGTTGAATCGCCAAAACGTAGCTCGATACGACGACCTTTAGGATTGTTGACGAAAGGAATACGAATAGAAGCTGAACGGTTACGAGCAGAATAAGCAAGCATAACAGGTGCTTCAAAACCAGGAACTAAACGTTTGTAGCTGTTAGTTGAAGCGTTAGCGAAAGCATTTAGTGCTTTTGCGTGCTTAATGATACCGCCAATGTAGAATAAAGCCGTTTCAGATAAGCCACCGTACAAATCACCAGAGAACAGGTTTTGTCCATCTTTAAAGATAGATTGGTGAACGTGCATACCATTACCGTTATCACCTACTAGAGGCTTAGGCATAAAAGTAGCTGTTTTACCGTATGCATGTGCAATGTTAGCTACAACATATTTTAGTTCTAATACTTCATCAGCTTTTTTAACTAGAGTGTTAAATTTAGAACCGATTTCACATTGCCCTGCTGTTGCAACTTCGTGATGGTGTACTTCAGTTGTTTGCCCCATTTCTTCAAGCACTAAGCACATAGCAGAACGCATGTCTTGTAAAGAATCAACAGGGGGGACAGGGAAATAACCACCTTTTACGCCAGGGCGGTGACCTATGTTGCCGTCTTCATAAGCTTTTTCTGAATTCCAGCCAGCTTCTTCAGAGTCAACTTTGTATCCACAGCTACCCATGTCAGAATTCCAGCGAACATCGTCAAAGATAAAAAATTCATTTTCTGGGCCAAAGAAAGCTGCATCGGCTATGCCTGTAGATTGCATATAAGCTTCAGCACGACGAGCGATTGAGCGTGGGTCGCGTTCGTATCCTTGCATATCATTAGGTTCAATGATGTCACAACGTAATATTAAAGTAGTATCATCGAAGAATGGGTCTAAAACAGCTGTTGATGGATCAGGCATTAAGATCATGTCAGACTCGTTGATGCCTTTCCAGCCAGCAACTGAAGAGCCGTCGAACATGTTACCTTCTTCAAAAGTGTCTTCATCAATACTATGAGCGGGAAATGTTACATGCTGCTCTTTACCGCGAGTGTCACAAAAGCGAAAGTCAACAAATTTGACATCGTTTTCTTGGATCATTTTAAGAACGTTCTCTACTGACATTTAACTTGTCTCCAGTGGGTTGTTTTTATTGGAAGTATAGTTTTTTAAAAAACTTCTATAACCATACCATTTTTTTTATAGCTATGGCTAATAAAAAAACGGGACATAGAGTCCCGTTTTAGTTTCAAGTAGTTAAAACTAATATTGTTAGAATGTTGTGGATAAAGTTGCGACTACATGACTATCTTGAAGGTTGCTGTCCCTTGCCTGGTCGGTTTCTGTATAGGCTACCTCAGCATTAAACATGCCGAAGTCTCTAGCGATACCAGCCTTCCAATCCCAATAATCATCACCTAGGTTGACGGCATCTTTTTGGTTGTAATAACCTGCATGACCAAGAATGGTAATGCTACCGAGAGACTCTGGAAGTGTGTAGTCAGCTGACATATCGGTATATTCTCCAGCTCTGGGGGTATCTATTTTTAAACCATAATAGTAATACGCACTCACGTTTAGGTTTTTAACAGGTGATACTGAGCTACCGAAGTAAAGTTCCGTAAAGTTATTATTTGAGGCTGATGTGTATTCATAATGAAGAATACCTGCATCGTAGGTTAGTGCAATTGGAAGTAGGCCGCCTAAATCTGTTTCCCTGGAAAAACCAGCATATAAATCAACCTCCATGCTTGATTGGTTTTTAAACTCATAGCTAGATGCCCATACACCAACATAAGCACCAGAGTCATGAGAGAGATCAAATGAACCTTGAATGGCAGGCTCGTTATTAGTTTGAGAAACGCCACGCCAGATATAATCTGTCGTTAATGCAACGCTTGCGCTTGTGTGGAAGCCATCAGGAAGCATTGCATCTGAGGAGTTGCCACCCAGTGACCTGGAAATAGTAGCAACAACTCGACCATCATTTAAGCTTTGCCCATTAACTCCGCCATAAACATTACCACCACCAACATTGTCGGTTCCATAGTAAGCAACTTCAAAGTTAAATCCTGCTATATCTTTAGCAATACCTGCTTTCCAGTCCCAGTAGTCATCACCATTTAGGATTCCAGTATTTTTTTGGTTATAGTAACCAGCATGAGCAAGAAGTGTTATGCCACCAAAAGAATCGGGAAGTGTATAGTCGGCAGAAATGTCTGTGTACTCACCTGGGCGAGTATGGTCAATTTTTAGACCATAGTAATAATAAGTACTAAAGTTGAAATTTTCAAAAGGAGAAACTGACCCACCAAAATATAGCTCGGTAAAGCCTAAATTTGGTGATGCTGAATATTCGTAGCGTAAAACACCAAGATCATAAGTGAAGGCAAAAGGTAGAGCGCCACCAAAATCTGTATCTCTAGAAAAACCACCGTAAGCATCAAGCTCCATACTTGTGTTTTGATCACCAAATTCAACATTAGAAGCCCATGCACCAACATATAGTCCAGACTCGTGAGATAAATCAAATGAGCCTTGAATCGCCGGGTCATTATTAGTTTGTGAAACACCACGCCACATATAGTCAGTTGTTAGGGCTACACTAGCAGATGGCGTGAAACCGTAAAAGGACTTGTCCTCCTCTGCAGCGAATGATGAAGCACTTGTTGCTAGTAGTGCAATTGCAACAGATAGATTTGTTTTTTTCATGGCATCCTCTTTTATTTTTAATGTTAGATTAAACGTAGCAAAAAAAATGCCAAATAGTATTTTACTAAATAACAGTGAGTTAGGTGTATTTTATTAGGTGGAATAGGTGGGGCTTGTATTGTAGTGGTGCAAATTTATTGTTGTTTATATGCAACGATTTATTTTTATCATTCTGTAAGTGATTGAAAAATATTGGTTTATTAGAATGATAAATTAAAAATAAAGGGTGGGATAAAATGGATGATAAAAAGAGTACCTAAAAAGTTATGTTAAAGCAGTGGTTTACATCTTTTTTGTACTTTTATGGTGCGTAGTTAATTTTATCGCACCATAATGGGTTTATTGTTTGGATGGTTGAAGGATGTTTTTTTTATAAAGGCTTATTAAAGCAGGGGTTATCAATTGGCATATTAAATGCTTTATTAAAATAATGCTTACTACTAACTAATTACAAAGAAGGTATTTATGAAGTTAATAACCGCTATTGTTAAACCGTTTAAATTAGATGATGTGCGTGAAGCACTGTCTGATATTGGCGTTTCAGGTCTTACAGTTACTGAAGTTAAAGGTTTTGGTCGTCAAAAAGGGCACACTGAACTTTATCGTGGTGCAGAATATGTTGTCGACTTTTTGCCTAAAGCTAAAATTGAGGCTGCTGTAGGTGACGAGATGGTTGAACAAGCCGTTGAGGCAATAGCTAAAGCTGCAAATACAGGGAAAATAGGTGACGGTAAAATATTCGTATCAACCCTTGAACAAGTGGTGCGTATTCGCACGGGTGAAACTGGCGAAGAAGCTTTATAAATAATAATTACAATTAAGAGGTGATAAAGTGGAAGTTTTAAATAAATTAACTGAATTAAGTTATGCACTGGATACGTTCTATTTTCTGATGAGTGGAGCTTTAGTCATGTGGATGGCTGCTGGTTTTGCTATGCTAGAAGCGGGTTTGGTTCGGGCAAAAAATACCACAGAAATTTTAACTAAAAATATTGCATTGTATGCGATTGCTTGTGTGATGTATATGTTGTGTGGTTATAACATTATGTATCCAGCCGAGGCAGTGAATAGCGTGTGGCCTGGTATTGGGTTTTTATTGGGCGAAGATCATACAGTAGAAGCTGTTTTGGGTAGCAAGGGTGAAACATATTACTCAAGCTTATCTGACTTTTTCTTTCAAGTTGTTTTTGTTGCGACTGCGATGTCAATTGTGTCTGGTGCAGTGGCTGAAAGAATGAAGCTTTGGGCATTTTTAGCCTTTGCAGTTGTTATGACGGGGTTTATTTATCCAATACAAGGATATTGGAAATGGGGTGGCGGTTTTTTAGATGGGCTAGGTTTCTTAGACTTTGCGGGTTCAGGTGTGGTGCATCTATGTGGTGCAACAGCTGCTTTTGCTGGCGTACTTTTATTAGGTTCGCGTAAAGGTAAATATGGTGAAAATGGTGAAATATATCCAATTCCTGGGTGTAATATGCCATTGGCTACTTTAGGAACCTTTATCTTATGGTTAGGCTGGTTCGGGTTTAATGGTGGGTCTGAGTTAAAAATATCAGATATTGGTGAAGCAAATTCAGTCGCTATGGTTTTTGTTAATACCAATGCCGCAGCTGCAGGCGGTGTTGTTGCTGCATTATTAACTGCGCAAATGATGTTTGGTAAAGCTGATTTATCCATGACATTAAATGGTGCTTTAGCTGGGTTAGTTGCTATTACTGCTGAACCATTAACACCAACCCCCTTAGTGGCGACTTTAATTGGTGCTGTTGGTGGTTTGATCGTGGTGTTTTCAATCGTGACTATTGATAAATTAAAGCTTGATGATCCGGTGGGTGCTACTTCGGTGCATGGAATTGTTGGTATTTGGGGGTTGTTAGCGGTATGTATTTCAAACCCTGAAGCCTCATTGAGCACTCAATTAATAGGTATTGCCTGTATTTTTAGCTTTGTATTTATTACTAGTTTAATTACCTGGTATATCATTAAAATGGTTATGGGTATTCGAGTCAGTGAAGAAGATGAATATCAAGGTGTTGATTACTCCGAATGTGGAATGGAGGCTTATCCTGAATTTACTGATTCAAGTAAAGGTTAGTAGTGGAGAAGTTTCTATTTTAAGTTAAGTTACTCAACAAACTGGGTATTAACTAAAGCGGGCGCAGTAATTGTGTCCGCTTTTTTTTGCATAAAAAAAAGTATATTACTGTGTATTGCACTGTTTTGGTGTGTAATAATTGTATCTTGGGTCATAATTTACTATGATTGCACAACAGCCTCTTTGAGGTACCTTATATCGACTAGGAATGAAAATGAAATTAATAACAGCAATAATAAAGCCATTTAAATTAGATGATGTTAGAGAAGGGCTTTCTGAAGTTGGTGTAACCGGTGTGACAGTTACTGAAGTAAAAGGTTTTGGACGGCAAAAAGGGCATACCGAGTTATATCGAGGTGCTGAATATGTGGTAGATTTTTTACCAAAAGTTAAGTTGGAAATTGCTGTTGATGGTAAAAATGTTGAGCAAGCTGTTGAGGCGATTGTAAAAGCCGCAAATACTGGGAAAATTGGTGATGGTAAAATTTTTGTGACTAACTTGGAGCAAATTGTACGAATTAGAACGGGTGAAACAGGCGTTGATGCAATTTAAAATCTAATATGTGGATGTTAGCTGTTTTTATATTTTATTGATAACCCTGTTTAAAGAAATAGAAAATGAATTTTAAGAAAAATAAATTACTTTTGGGCCTTTTATTGTTACCTGGTGTTGCAATGGCTGGTGAGTTGAATCAAGCCAATACAGCTTGGGTTCTCACATCAACAGCATTGGTTTTATTTATGACACTGCCAGGACTATCCTTGTTTTATGCAGGTTTAGTCAGAAGTAAAAATGCCTTGTCTGTTTTAATGCAGTGTTTTGCAATTACTTGTATTGTATCCATTTTATGGCTAGCAGGGGTGTATAGCTTTATATTTTCTGACGGTGGTGAACTGCAGAAAATTATTGGGGGCGGATCTAAAATTTTTATGCCTGATTTAGGCGTAAATAGCTTAGTTGGCGATATACCTGAAACAGTATTTTTTATGTTTCAAATGACTTTTGCCATTATCACTCCCGCTTTAATTGTGGGTGCTTTTGCCGAAAGAATGAAGTTTTCAGCCATGCTCTGGTTTAGCACTTTATGGTTGATTGTTGTTTATATGCCAGTATGTCACTGGATTTGGGGTGGCGGTTGGTTAGCTGATTTAGGGGTAATGGATTTTGCTGGAGGAATTGTTATTCATGTTAATGCTGGCGTTGCAGCATTAGTTACCGCTTTAGTCCTAGGTAAAAGAAAAGGTTTTCCTACGACAGCTATGCCACCACATAATATGCCAATGGTTGTAACAGGTGCAGGAATGTTATGGGTTGGTTGGTTTGGTTTTAATGCAGGTAGTGCATTAACGGCTGATGGAGCCGCCGGCATGGCGATGTTGGTAACTCATATCGGTGCGTCAGCAGGGGCATTGACCTGGATGTTTATCGAGTGGATGAAGTTTGGTAAACCCAGTGTATTAGGTATAGTGACGGGTATGGTAGCAGGTCTAGGTACTATTACGCCTGCTTCAGGTTTTGTTGGGCCAGCAGGTGCTTTAGCTATAGGGGTTACAGCAGGTATTGTTTGTTTTTATGCGACTCAATATGTTAAACGTGTGTTAATAATAGATGACTCATTAGATGTATTTCCTGTACATGGTGTTGGAGGTGTTATTGGTTCATTATTAACAGGTGTCTTTGCTGCTAGTTGCTTAGGAGGTTTAGGGTTGGCAGAAGGCGTATCCATTATGGATCAAGTGAGCGTGCAAGCATTAGCTATTGTAGTAACAATCGTTTGGAGTGCCGTTTTCAGTTATCTGATTTTGAAAATAATTGATAAGCTAATTGGTCTACGAGTATCAGGAGATGAAGAGGTTGAGGGTCTTGACATTGTTTTACATGAGGAAACGAGTTATCACAACCTATAGTCTGGGAAATGTAGAGACAAGGCATGCCTTGTCTCTACAAAAATGTGGGAGTAACCGTTAAGCTTATTGGTCGTTATATATAAAAATACCTGATGGCTTGTTAACCGGAAAGGTCAAACTTTTTCTCCACTCATCAGTATTGTATGCCAAGACCTCGCTGGTATCATTAATAGAGAGGTACAGATATTTGCCATTATTAGACCATCTGACATGTAACACCATACCTTTAAATTCAAAGTTCTTTACCACTGCAAATGTTTTGGTGTCTATAATTTGAACTTTGGGAAAATCTTTTCCACTAAAAGTGACAGCTAGATATTTCTTATTTGGGCTTAATGAAGTAAAAACTGGGCTACCGATAACATCAATCTTTTTAATGAGATCAAATTGATGATTAAAAACAAAAACTTTTTTAGCACCAACTGCAGGTATAAAAAAATAATTGTCAGAGATACTCCATAATCCAAAGTGAGGGACTTTTAAAACGCGCTCTTTTTTATCTAAAGCCAAGGGAATGATTTTGATCTTTAGTGTATCAAGGTTTAAAACTCCAATAGTTGATGAATTAAAAAAACCAGCAATGTATAAATTGTCTTTTATCATGGCATCAAAAGGAACCTTGCCAACATTAAGTAATTTTTTATGCAGTTCGAAGTGTGGTTTTTCTGCTTTTATTTGAGTGTTTTTCATTACCCAAATTTCATCATTATCCATACACTCAAATACTAAATAATCTTTATATAGCTTTATACCCACGTTTCGACTATTTGTTTCTATGCTTTGAACAGGCTCTAAATCACGGGTTAAAATCTCGATAGTTTTATTATCATAATTGGCAATAGCAAGGAAATTGTCACCAATAACAAATCCTATCGCACTTTTACTGGCACGATATTCTTTGATTTTTACTTCATTGACTGGGTCAAATTTTATAACATAGCCATCGCGCGTTATAACATAAGCGTCTTTATCTTTAAATTTTACAACCGCATGATTAAGGTTATGCATACCTTTAATCCGGTTGCTTAAAAGATTATGGTTTATCACTGCCAAAGCTGAATCTTCTCTTTCAACAACAAAAATTTTATCTCTCGCATCAGCCTGTGTGGCAAGTGTGGAGCATAATAATACGGTAACAAATAAGGAGGTTGTTTTTTTCATTTTTTATTCTTAAAACTAAGTATATAGTCAACAATCAAATTTAATTGAGTGGTACTAAGGTCATTAAAAGCAGGCATTGAATTTCTTTTATACCCCAATAATTTGTAAGTATTTTGCGGAGCTATTATTTGGGCAATAATCTCTTCTTTTTTTCGATGATTTGCAATTTCTTTAAAAGAAGGGCCAAATGCCTGAGCCGTTTGATGATGACATCCCCAGCAGTATTCTTTAAAAACGGGCATGGCAAAATTATTTTCAGCCAGGGTATTGCTGGTGATGCAGGAAAGTGTGAGAAAAATAAATATAAATCGTATGCTTTTTATCATTTTATTTTTTTGTAATATTATTTTTTAGGTTTGGCCATTTGCTAAAAGCAAAAGCCCATATCATAATTATATTGACTAGCGGAATTAGAAGGCAGAATACCCATTTTTTATCAAGACCTGCTTTCTCTAAAATTTTGGAGCCTAGCCAAAGGGTGAAAACAATAAAAAACGGTATCAAAAAAAAGAATAAAATTTCCATGATTAGCTCCTGTTGTTTTTTTGATTAGGCCAAGGTGATAGTGCCAGTTGTAAGAAAATTAACAGTAGGCCAAACCCGGGTAGGAAGACTAAAAAACACCACAAAGGGTTAAAACCAGCTTTTTTGTATATCATGGCGGCTGGAACAAGAATAAACAGTCCTGTTATAACAATTTGGAAAATATCAGGGATCATCAGCATACTTCTTCCTATAAGGTGAATAATTAAAATGTGCTTAGGAACGCGCACGGAATAAGTTTGGCAACTGGCGCAAGATTTTTATTCGTATTCAACTAACACAGGGATGTGTGTAGGTAGAACAACGCAGGAGCAGTTGTCGAGGCGTACAAATAGGCGTATAGCTGGCTACGCAACTATTTGTACAACGAAGAAGACGGATAAAAAAATTAGAAAAGCTTTAGCGATTCTTATGCTTTAGTACAAGCGAGCTGTCGAAATTATTTTGTGCACGTTCCTTAAGTATCAATACCAAATTTAACTTCATTAATCAATAAACCGATCATAATATTCACGGCAAAATCGTTCTAAAAAACCTGATTTTGCACTCGATATTCCAGTTTTTTAACTTGAATTCAGAAAACACTAAAAACCATAGAGTAAGACTAAGCTTGAAACGATTGATAAAATTGTAGGGGCAATCCCTTGTGGTTGCCTGGGTTTAGGCACATAAAAAGGGCAACCACAAGGGATTGCCCCTACAAAATACGGGGTTTGCTTGAGGAATTTGAGGATGTGAATTATGGTCCTACAGTGACCCTGTTTGAAGGTACAGGTGATAGTGACGATTGAATTATTAAGTTCCATGCAAACAGTTGCTACCACCTAAGTTAGAATCTGTTTTCTGTGGGCGCTCAGGTTTTAAGCTGTATTCTTCATAGCAAGAGCAGGCTAAAGCCTGCGCGCTGACATTGATAAGGTATTTAAAATAGCTTTATCAACAGATTCGACCTGCCCCCCAAATTTCTTAGCTGTTAATGATAGCTGGTAAGAGGAAAGAGCAATAAAATGACTTGGAAAAGGATGGCTTTTAGTGAAGTTAAGCTGGTTTGTAGAAATGGAGTTTGCAATTAAGGGCTGGAGTGTAAATATATATTAAAATTGTTAATGAATTTATTGGCATAATTCCGTAGAATACCAATTATTTTTCTAACTTAAGAATGGGATGCGCTTGCATAAAGGCGCGTCCCGTTTGTGCATTTAAAGGTGACTGATCTTGAGTAATCCTGCTTTACTGTTATTGGAAGATGGGACAGTGTTTCATGGTGTGTCGATAGGCGCGGATGGTTGTTCTGTTGGTGAGGTGGTTTTTAATACCTCATTAACGGGTTATCAGGAGATCTTGAGTGATCCTTCATATGCCCGTCAAATTGTGACCCTTACCTATCCTCATATAGGTAATGTCGGCACTACCCATGAAGATAATGAGTCAAACGCAGTTTTTGCAAGTGGCCTGGTTATTCGTGATTTACCCTTGCAATTAAGCAGCTGGCGTAGTGAAAAATCACTCCAGCAGTATTTGCTTGATAATAATGTAGTTGCTATTGCTGATATTGACACCCGTAAATTAACGCGAATTTTGCGTGATAAAGGGGTGCAAAAAGGGTGTGTTATTGCAGGTGAAAATATTGATACTGTTACTGCTGAAAAAGCCATTGCTGGTTTTTCGGGCTTAAAAGGATTAGACCTTGCTAAAGAAGTAACGACAGATAAGCAATATGTCTGGACAGAAAATACCTGGTCATTGGTGGGTGGTCATTCGGAGGCTGAAAACTTAACAAAACATGTTGTGGCTTATGATTTTGGAGTAAAACGTAATATTTTACGTTTATTAGCAAATCGAGCTTGCCGTGTGACTGTTGTTCCAGCAACAACGCCAGCTGAAGATGTATTGGCAATGAATCCTGACGGTGTATTTCTTTCCAATGGGCCGGGTGACCCTGAACCCTGTAGTTATGCTATTGCAGCAATTAAAACAATTTTAGAGCAAAAAATTCCAACTTTTGGCATTTGTTTAGGGCATCAGTTACTCGCTTTAGCAAGTGGCGCTAAAACAGAAAAAATGAAATTTGGTCATCATGGTGCTAATCATCCTGTGCAAGAAAAAGCGACAGGCAGGGTGATGATTAGTAGTCAAAACCACGGCTTTGCTGTGGATGAGAAAACACTTCCTGCAAATATCAATGCAACTTATCATTCATTGTTTGATGGAAGTTTGCAAGGTATTGAGCGAACAGACTGTCCTGCCATGAGTTTTCAGGGTCATCCAGAAGCCAGTCCAGGTCCTCATGACGTAGAGTCTTTATTTGATCAGTTCATCGAAATGATGGATACCCATTCAGCTAACAAATAATTCAGGTAGATCTAACAACAATGCCAAAAAGAACTGACATAAAATCGATTTTATTATTAGGTGCAGGCCCTATCGTGATAGGCCAGGCCTGTGAGTTTGACTACTCAGGAACGCAGGCGTGTAAAGCGCTAAGAGAAGAAGGTTATCGTGTAATTCTGGTTAATTCTAATCCGGCAACGATTATGACTGACCCTGATATGGCTGATGCAATTTACATTGAGCCTATTGACTGGCAAACAGTCGAAAAAATTATTAAAAAAGAAAAGCCTGATGCTGTTTTACCTACAATGGGTGGACAAACGGCATTAAATTGTGCTTTAGATCTAGATAAGCATGGCGTATTGGAAAAATACGGCGTAGAAATGATTGGAGCAACAAAAGAAGCCATTAATATGGCTGAAGATAGAGATTTGTTTAATCAGGCAATGGGGCGGTTGGGGTTTGAGGTTGCGCAATCTAAAACAGCACACTCAATGGAAGAGGCCTTTGCGGCACAAGCAGAAGTAGGTTATCCAACAGTGGTACGCCCTTCATTTACCATGGGTGGAAGCGGCGGGGGTATTGCCTATAATAAAGAAGAATTTGTAGAAATCTGTGAACGTGGATTGTACTTGTCTCCAACTAATGAGTTATTGGTTGAAGAATCAGTATTAGGCTGGAAAGAATATGAAATGGAAGTGGTTCGAGATAAAAATGATAATTGTATTATTATCTGTTCTATCGAAAATTTTGACCCCATGGGTGTGCATACAGGTGATTCAATTACCGTTGCCCCAGCTCAAACATTGACAGATAAAGAGTATCAGATTTTACGAAATGTTTCATTAGCTGTATTGCGTGAAATTGGTGTTGATACTGGCGGTTCAAATGTACAAGTTGCGATTAATCCAGAAGATGGTCGTATGGTGGTGATAGAGATGAACCCAAGGGTTTCTCGTTCATCTGCGTTGGCATCCAAAGCAACAGGTTTCCCTATTGCAAAAGTGGCCGCAAAATTAGCGGTTGGTTACACCCTGGATGAGTTAAAAAATGAAATTACCGGGGGGGCGACTCCAGCTTCATTTGAGCCAACAATTGATTATGTGGTGACTAAAGTCCCTCGATTTACCTTTGAAAAATTTCCTCAAGCTGATGATCGTTTAACCACACAAATGAAATCTGTGGGTGAAGTCATGGCGATTGGTCGTACTTTTCAAGAATCATTGCAAAAATCATTGCGGGGTTTAGAAATTGGTGTAGATGGGCTGGATGAAATTGTTGATTTAAAAGATCCAGATGCAGCAGATATTATGCAACGTGAAATGCGTCATCCCGGGCCAGAGCGTTTATGGTATGTTGCTGATGCTTTTCGTAGTGGTATGTCATTTGAGGCTATCCATGAAGCAAGCCGAATTGACCCTTGGTTTTTAGCGCAGGTTGAAGACTTGGTGGTGACTGAAAAATCGCTAGCGACTAAAACTTTGGCGACATTAAAAGAAAATGAGTTATTTCGTTTAAAACAGAAAGGCTTTTCAGATGCACGGTTAGCTAAATTATTAGGTGCTAAACAATCTGAAGTGCGTAAGCTAAGACATCAGCAGAATATTCGCCCCGTCTATAAGCGTATTGATTCTTGTGCAGCAGAATTTTCCTCGGATACGGCTTATTTGTACTCTACTTATGAGGAAGAGTGTGAGGCACAGGTAACTGATAAAGAAAAAATTATTATTTTAGGGGGCGGGCCTAACCGTATTGGTCAAGGTATCGAGTTTGATTACTGTTGTGTTCATGCGGCCCTGGCCTTACGTGAAGCTGGTTATGAAACTATTATGGTGAATTGTAACCCTGAAACAGTATCAACTGATTTTGATACCTCTGATCGCCTTTATTTTGAATCACTCACTTTTGAAGATGTTTTGGAAATTGTTCAATTGGAAAAGCCCAAAGGTGTTATTGTGCAATATGGTGGTCAAACACCATTAAAACTGGCGCGTGATTTAGAAGCGGCTGGTGTGCCAATTATTGGTACCTCACCTGATGCAATTGATTTGGCAGAAGATCGTGAAAGATTTCAGGAATTGCTAAATAAATTAGATTTAAAACAGCCGCCAAATGGTACGGCCCGTTCAATTGAGCAAGCTATAGGTGTGGCTAAAGAACTTGGTTATCCTTTGGTTGTGCGTCCTTCCTATGTTTTAGGTGGGCGTGGCATGGAAATCGTGTATAACGAGGAAGCATTAACTCGGTATATGAAAGAGGCTATCGGGGTTTCAAATGATGCGCCCGTATTATTAGACCGCTTTTTAGATGATGCGATTGAAATGGATGTTGATGCTGTTTATGATGGCGAAACTTTATTAATTGGTGGCTTAATGCAGCATGTTGAGCAGGCCGGTGTACATTCGGGTGATTCTGCATGCTCAATTCCACCTTATGATTTAGCTCAGCACTTACAAGATGAATTGCGGGTTCAAGTGGGTAAAATGGCGGAGGCTATAGGTGTTCGTGGTCTAATGAATACCCAATTTGCAATACAGGGTGAAAATATTTATGTGCTAGAGGTTAACCCCAGGGCATCAAGAACGGTGCCCTTTATTTCTAAGGCAACAGGATACCCTTTGGCCAAAATTGCAGCTTTATGTATGGCGGGTCTCTCACTAAAAGAACAAGGTTTTACAGAAGAATGTGTGCCTGATTATTATTCGGTAAAAGAAGCGGTATTCCCTTTTGTTAAATTCCCAGGTGTTGATCCTCTATTGGGGCCTGAAATGAAATCAACGGGAGAGGTTATGGGCGTTGGTAAAACTTTTGGTGAAGCTTTTGCTAAGTCACAACGTGCAGCGGGTGTTGATTTAAGTGCAGGAGGAAAAGTCCTTATTAGTATTCGTGAAGCAGATAAACCTAAAGTTGTTGAAGTTGCAGAAATGCTAATTAACAACAATTATCAACTTGTAGCCACAAAAGGAACGGCACAGATAATTCAACGGGCTGGGCTTGCTTGTGACATTGTGTTTAAAGTTAACCAAGGTCGCCCAAATACGGTTGATATGATTAAGAATGATGAAATTCAATTGATTATTAATACCACAGATGGTGTTAAAGCAATTACCGATTCATTTACGATGCGTAGAGAAGCATTACAGCATCATGTTACCTATTACACCACTATGGCGGGTGCAAAAGCAGCATGTCATGCATTAGGTGAGTTGAATGCGAGTGATGTTAATTGTTTGCAGGATTTGCATAGTAGTTTACATTAAAAAAACAAGGCGGGCTTTGTCTTGCCTTAACAATATAATTAAAAAGGCTGGCTTTTTTGTCAGCCTTTATTATTTGTCCTCAATAGTGGACTAAGAAGATTGGAGATATAGAAATGGTAGATAAAGTCCCCCTTACAGTAGCAGGCGCCGATAAGTTGCG
>VAPL010133159.1_pt1 | contig 14844 bp, 18 predicted proteins | sample 3395061 | NCBI WGS metagenome assembly VAPL01 (sample SAMN08290444, study PRJNA428436) | hydrothermal vent metagenome | isolation source: Deep-sea hydrothermal vent chimney 2 | place: Pacific Ocean: Juan De Fuca Ridge | depth 2182 m m | reverse complement strand
GCTCTCGACCCTTGCCGGATCGCATGCCAAGGCGCTTTCATGGGCCGCAAGGGCTTCTTCCGGACGCCTGGTATCCTTGTACACATGGCCCAGATTATTGTGATAATCCGCCCGCTCCGGAGCCGCCGCGACGGCTTCGCCGATATGCCGTTCGGCGGCCGCGAAATCGCCCTGACGATGGGCGCAAACCCCGGTCAGATGGTGGGCGTCGGCGTTGTCCGGTTGCGCCGCCAAAACGGCGCCGCATTTTTTTATCGCCGCGTCGTATTTTCCGGCCTGAAAATCGGCCAGCGCCTTTTGCAGCAGGCCGCCGCCGGCCTTCTTGTTCGCTATTTTTTTCTGGCGGCGACGTTCGGCCCTGTTCATGATCGATGCGGATTTCAAAAGCTCTTGGCATTTACCGGTCGCCACTCTATCTCTACCCGGTCATGAGCACTACCATCATCATTCATTCTCTCGAACACGCCACTGCGGCGCTGGCGGCGGCGGCGGAATTCGATTGTCCGGTAACCCTGCTGAGCGCCCCTGGGGCCGCCGCCTATCTGGGCGCCACCGTGTTTCGCGACCTTATCGCCGCCGCCGCCGTCGCCCACCCCAAGGCCCGTTATCGGGCGGTGCTTGATTGCGGTGACGACCCCGGCCTGGCGCTGGGCGCCCTGCGCCACGGCATCACCGGGGTGCGAATCAGCAACGGCCAGGAAATCCGTGACAAGCTGGCCGATATAGCCGGGCAGCGCGGCGCCTTCGTTTATCAGGACGGCGGCGAAACCATCGATTTGCTCGATATGCTCGATCCCCTGGCGGCCTGCCGCTCGTGGGTCAAACATGCCCCGGACCCGGATGATGACTGATTCCTGCCGACTGTACCTGATCACACCGCCGCGCATCGACGCCGGTTTCGCCGATACCCTGGCCCGTGCTCTCGACTCGGGCGATGTCGCCTGCCTGCAATTGCGCCTGAAGGACGCCGACCGGGACACCGTCCGGGCGGCCATAGACACCTTGCGACCGGTCACCCAGGCACGCGGCGTCGCCTTCCTGCTCAACGACGACCCGGCGCTGGCCGCCGAGACCGGCTGCGACGGCGTCCATATTGGCCAGGATGACGGCCCCTATGACCGGGCGCGCACGGCGGTCGGGCCGGATCGCATCGTCGGGGTGACCTGTCACGACTCGCGTCATCTGGCCATGGACGCCGCCGCGCGGGGCGCCGATTATGTCGCCTTCGGGGCCTTTTTTGCGACCGCCACCAAAGATCCGAAGGAATGGGCGGACCCCGATATCCTGACGTTATGGAATGAGGCGACGACGGTACCCTGCGTGGCCATCGGCGGCATCACCGTCGAAAACTGCCCGCTTCTGGTTCGCGCCGGGGCCGATTTCATCGCCGTGATCGGTGGCGTCTGGGATTATCCGGACGGGCCGGTCAGGGCGGTGCAGGACTTCAATGCCGCCATTGCGTCGGCCATGGCAAGCTGATAGGTTCCGCGCCTTCATTGGTTATCAATCAACGGTCCGGTCACATGAAAATAAACGGCAATGCCATTCGCCCCGGAATGGTCATCGAGCATCAGGGTCGCCTGTGGCGGGCGGTCAAAATCCAGCACACCCAGCCCGGCAAGGGCGGCGCCTATTTGCAGGTCGAACTGAAGGACCTGCGCAGCGGCACCAAGCTGAACGAACGGTTCCGCTCTTCGGTGTCCGTCGAACGGGCGCACCTGGACCAGCGGGACTACCAGTATCTTTACGCCGACGACGACATGTACACCTTCATGGATACCGAAACCTACGAACAGATCACCCTGGGCAGGGACATGCTGGGCGAAGACCAGATTCCGTTCCTGCAGGAATCCATGATCGTCACCGTTGAAAGCCATCAGGACGACCCCATCGGCGTGCAGCTTCCCGATACCGTGGTCCTGGCCGTCACCGAAGCGGACGCCGTGGTCAAAGGCCAGACGGCATCTTCGTCATACAAACCGGCGATGCTGGAAAACGGCGTCAGGACCCTGGTCCCGCCGCATATCGAAACCGACACCCGCGTCGTCATCAACACCGCCGACGGCAGTTACGTCGAACGGGCCAAGGAATAACGGCAATCATGGCCCTCCGCTCGGCCCTTATAAATGTCATGGTCGCCGCCGCCCAGAAGGCGTCCCGCAAGTTGTTGCGTGATTTTGGCGAGCTTGAAAACCTTCAGGTCTCGAAGAAGGGCCCCGCCGATTTTGTCAGCGCCGCCGACAAGACGGCGGAAGACACCCTGCACCGGGAACTCCGGAAAGCCCGCCCCAATTACGGATTCCTGCTTGAAGAATCGGGCGAGATAGAAGGCCGGGACACCTCTAACCGCTGGCTGGTCGATCCGCTGGACGGCACCACTAATTTCCTCCATGGCATTCCCCATTTCGCCATTTCGATTTGTCTGGAGCGCGATGGCGACCCCTATGCCGGAGTCATCTACCAACCGGTTCACGACGAAATGTTCTGGGCCGAAAAGGGTCAGGGTGCGTTTTTAAACGGCAATCGGCTGCGGGTATCGGGGCGCGACAAACTCGCCGACAGCGTCATCGCCACCGGCATCCCCTTGCGCGGCGCCCCGGATCACGCCGAATTCCTGGCCCGGCTGCAAGACCTGATGAATGTATCGGGCGGCATCCGCCGGACCGGGTCGGCGGCGCTCGACCTGGCCTACGTCGCCGCCGGCCGCCTCGATGGTTACTGGGAAAATGGCCTGAAGGCCTGGGATATCGGCGCCGGCATCGTGCTGGTAAGGGAAGCCGGCGGCTATGTCAGCGAAATGGATGGCGGTGGCGCGATGATCCGGAACGGTGATATCGTAGCCGCAAACGACCGGCTGCATAGGTCTTTTTGCCAGGTATTGCGCGGCGGCGGCGGGTAATTGCCGGCAAGTCCCGCAGTCCAATTTGCAAAACAGTTGTACCTCCGGCTGGCCTTGGTTATTTTGGTGACCGCGAGGAAAAATACGGGGATAATGTAGGCCCATGAACGCTTTCTCAATTATTCGATTCGGCGCCCTGATCGCCGCCGTTGCCATACCGGGTTCGGCTGGTGTCGCCGTCGCCCAGGATTCACCGTACATGGACTTCAATGATCCCAGCGTCACCGTTGACCTGAGCGTCATCGATGACGGCGGCTATGGCCCCGGCGGACCGGGCCCCGCCGGAAACCGGACCAGACAGTTGAAATTGCTGATCCCCGGCGCCAGGGCGCCCACATCCATGCTGCATGTGCCGCCGGCTGGCGGCGGCAGCGCCGCATTATCCAGGCCCGCCCCGGCCCCCCGTTCCGTGGCAAGACGCCCGGCGCCGAAGCCGAAGAAAACGAAAAAAACCATAGTCAGGGTCGAACCGACCGCCCCGGCCCCGGTCGTTGCGCCCGCCGCACCGAAGAAACCGATAATCGCCGCCGCGCCGCCGAAGAAGCTGGAAGCCCCGGCCCCGGCGCCGTCCGCGCCGCCGAAAAAGAAGCCGGAGGCTACGACGCAGACTCAATCCGCACCACCGCCGCCGACCATAGCGGCGGCCCCCAAGGTGACCCCGAGCGAACCGCCGGCGCCGGTCGTATCGGCGGCGAAAAAACAGCAAACCGAACAGGCCTCCCTGCCCGCCGCCAACGCCGCCGGTGGCGATACCGAGCCCGGACTGGCCATGCAGGTCGTTTTCAGCAATGACGCGACGCGGCTTCCGACCGATGCGAAAAACAAGCTTAAATCCCTGGCCAGCAGGCTTAAATCAAAGGACAACCTGCGTTTGCAATTGATGGCTTACGCCGGCGGCGACAAGCTTTCGGCCAGCCTGGCGCGGCGATTGTCCCTTTCCAGGGCGCTGTCGGTGCGTTCCTTCCTGATCGAAAACGGCATCCGCAGCACCCGTATAGATGTCCGTGCGCTTGGCAACAAAACCGACCAGAAACCGCTTAACCGGGTCGATCTGAACATTACTGAACGATAGGTCCGGGACCATGACCAATCCGCGTCGCTTCCTGCTTAGAATGCTGGTGTTCCTGGTCGCCGTGACCGCCGCCACGGCGTTTATCTTCGAACCGCTGCGGGGCGCTTTCCTGTCGAACGCACCATTGAACGGGTTAATTGTCGGCGTGCTGCTGTTGGGCGTGATCTATAATTTTCGGCAGGTGCTGATGCTGCATCCGGAAGTGTCGTGGATCGAATCCTTCCGCCAGAACAATCAGTCCGCCGTCCAGCACCGGGCCCCTCGCCTACTGGCCCCCATGGCGACCATGCTGGGCGAACGCAACCGCGACCAGTTGAGCCTGTCGACCCTGTCCATGCGCTCTTTGCTCGATGGCATCTATTCCAGACTCGATGAATCCCGTGATTTGTCTCGCTACACCATCGGTTTACTCATATTCCTGGGTCTGCTTGGCACTTTTTGGGGATTACTGGAAACCGTATCGTCGATCAGCGGCGTGATATCCGGCCTTAGCGTAAAGGGCGATATGTCGGCGGTGTTCGCCGATCTGAAAACCGGGCTAGAGGCCCCGTTGAGCGGCATGGGTACGGCATTTTCATCATCCCTGTTCGGTCTCGCCGGCTCCCTGGTGTTGGGATTCCTGGATTTACAGGCCGGCCAGGCGCTGAACCGCTTTTACAACGATCTGGAAGAATGGCTATCCAGCCTGACCCGGCTGTCGAGCGGGGCGCTGGCCGGAACGGAAACCGACCAATCGGTCCCGGCATATGTCCAGGCGCTGCTGGAGCAAACTGCGGAAAGCCTTGAAAGCCTGCAACGGACCCTGACCCGGGGCGAGGAAAGCCGCATATCGGCAAACAACAACCTGATTGCCCTGGGCGACAAGCTGAGCACCCTGACCGACCACATGCATACCGAACAGGCGCTGATGATGAAGCTGGCGGAAAGCCAGGTCGAAATGAAACCCATCCTGGCGCGCCTGGCTGAAGTCGGCGGCCATGACAGTGGTGGCCTGGACGAGGCGAGCCGTGTGCATCTGCGCAATCTTGATATCTATATGGCCCGTCTGGTCGAAGAAGTCAGCACCGGGCGGGAAGACCTGATTTCGCAGCTTCGCAGCGAGATCAAGTTGCTGGCCAGGACCATCGCCGCCAGCAAAGACACGCCGTAGGGCGGCGGCGCATGTCCTCCCTCGCCCGGCGTTCGCATCACAACACCAATATCTGGCCCGGCTTCGTCGATGCCCTGGCGACACTGCTGATGGTTATCATCTTCCTGCTGATGATTTTCGTGATGGCCCAGTTCTTTCTTAGTGACGCCCTGTCGGGACGGGATCAGGCGCTGGACCGGCTGAACAGCCAGATTTCCGAGATGGGCGAACTGCTGGCCCTGGAACGCAAGGCCAACAATCGTTTGCAGACGGACTTCGCCAAGATAACCGAGGAATTGCAAGCTTCCGTCATCATGCGCGACGACCTCAATGCGTCGCTGCGGGTGATGACCGAAAAATCCCGGGCCGCCGAAACCCTGGCGCAGAACCTGAGCCTCAAACTGGATGACGCTTTCAAGACCATCGACGTCAACAAGCAAACCATCGCCGCCAAGATTGCCGAGTTGGTGAAATTGAGCGAGGACATCGACGCCCTGACCGCCCTGCGCGAAGACCTGGAAAGCAGGATAGGCGAGATGACGACCAAACTCGCCGGCAAGGACAAGCAGATCGTCAAGGAACGAAAAATCTCGGAAAGCGCGCGAGCCCAAATCGCGCTGGCCAACAAGCAAATGGCGGCGCTGCGCGATCAACTGGCCGGCCTGGCCGATGCCCTCGATGCCTCGGAACGCAAGGCCAAGGAACAGGGTGTGCAGATATCGGCGCTCGGCAAACGCCTTAACTCGGCGCTGGCCTCCAAGGTCCAGGAATTATCCCGTTATCGCTCCGAATTTTTCGGTCGGCTGCGCAAAGTCCTCGGCAATCGGCCGGGTATTCGGATCGTCGGCGACCGCTTCGTATTTCAGTCGGAAGTCCTGTTCACATCCGGTTCGGCCGATCTCGGCGAGGTCGGAAAGGAGCAACTGGTACGGCTTGCCGGTACGCTGCGCGAGCTGATGAAAAAAATTCCCGCCGACATCAACTGGATTTTGCGGATCGACGGCCACACCGACAGCGTGCCGATCTTCAATTTGAAATTCCCGTCGAACTGGGAATTATCGGCGGCCCGCGCCATTTCGGTGGTCAAGTTCCTGACCCACCAGAACATCCCCGCCAACCGGCTGGCGGCCGCCGGTTTCGGCCAGTATCAGCCGATCGATACGGCCCATGATGAAATCGCCAACCGCCGCAACCGCCGAATCGAACTTAAATTTACCCAACGCTGACCGCCACCTTTTCCAATTTTCCCCAAACACGGTTACACAACCTGATGCCTATCCTTTTTCTGATCGTTTTTGTCGATCTTGTCGGCTTCGGGGTAATTATTCCCCTGCTGCCGTTTTTCGCCGAACATTTTGCCGCCTCGCCATCGACCGTCGGCCTGCTGATGGCGACCTATTCGTTGGGCCAGTTCATCGCCGCGCCGTTCTGGGGGCGCACCAGCGATCGTCTCGGTCGCCGGCCAATTTTGCTGATTACCCTCGCCGGGGGGGCCGTATCGTATGTCCTGTTGGGCTATTCCGATAGCCTGTGGATGCTGTTTCTGGCCCGTGCGCTAGGCGGCTTCATGGCCGGGAATATTTCCACCGCGTTTGCCTATGTCGCCGATATTACGACGGCGGAAAACCGGGCCAAAGGCATGGGCATGATCGGCGCCGCGTTCGGCCTTGGCTTTATAGCCGGGCCGGCCATCGGCGGCATTCTGGCGGGTCCCGACCCCCTGAATGCCGATTTCCGGCTGCCGTCCCTCGCCGCCGCCGGATTGTCGCTGTCGGCTTTTCTGATAGCGGTTTTCATGCTGCGGGAATCATTGTCTGAAAACCTGCGGCGCAACATGTCGGAAAAGCCCCGGGCGAGCCGTGCGCGGCAGTTTAGAAACGCCCTGGCCCGGCCCAATGTGGGGCTTATTATCGCCTTATCATTCCTCGCCACCTTCGTCTTCGGCGGCATGGAAACCACCTTTGCCATGTGGTCTGAGCGCCGATTTGACTGGGGGCCGCAACAGAACGGCTATCTGTTCGCCTTCATCGGCATCCTGAGCGCGATTATCCAGGGTGGCCTGGTCGGGCGGCTGGCCAAGCGATTCGGCGAGGCAAACCTGATCGTTCAGGGCGCCGTCGCGCTGGCGGTCGGTATGCTGGCGATCCCCTTTGCCAATTCAGTGGCGGCGCTGCTGGTCGCCATGGCGATTATCGCCTATGGATTTTCGGTCATAAATCCGGCCATGAACAGCCTGATATCGCTCCAGGTTGGCCCCGAAGAACAAGGCGGCATTATGGGCGTCAGCCGCTCGGCAACGACCCTGGCGCGGGTCGTTGGTCCGATTTGGGCCGGAATGCTGTTTGCGGTACTGGGCATGGACTGGCCCTATTTCGCCGGCGCGGCGGTGATGCTGATAGTAGTCGCCTTAAGCCTGTGGGCGCTCAATCGAGAATGAACGAGGCCCCGGTCAGGCGCGACAGTTCGTCCGCCAGCTTGGGCAGCAGACGTTCCCCGCTGCGGCTGTCGACCCAGGCCTGGCCGGTATCGTCGAAATCATAGTGCGACGCGCCGCTAAGCGGCGATGACAGCCAGATTTGCCGGTTCGGCCCGTGCCTGTTGATGATATACTGGCCACCCGTTTCGGACGCTATGGTCAACATGCCATTTTCCATATCGACTTCCAGCAGATCGCCGAGTTTGTCGTCTATAACGTCGAACAAATGATTCAGGGTCGCCTCGGCAAGGCCATTAAATTTGCTTTCATCGATTGTCATGCAGCGATTCCATATAAATCAGGCCAACGGGAATATGTTATAGACGTCCTGTCGCGATGCAATAAGTTCTCTTGCAGTGATGTAGGCGGCAGAGTATATAGACCGCTTGTTTTAGGAGAGAAGGCCCGTGAAAAAAGACATTCATCCCGAATACCATGAAATTACCGTCCAGATGACCGACGGCAGCACTTTCAGCACCCGTTCGACTTATGGCGCCCCCGGCGAAACCATCAAGCTGGACATCGACCCGAAAACCCACCCGGCATGGACCGGCGTGCATCGGCTGATTGACAGCGGCGGCCAGCTCGCCAAATTCAACAAGCGCTTTGCCGGTCTGGGCCTCAAAGATACTTGATTTTTATCGTCCTCCCTTGTTTATTTATTCCTAGTACAAAGTACGGACAGGGGCGGAATGGCTCATACTACCCATTACGAGGTGCACGTAAAGCATAAGGGGCGATGGGAAATCCATGCCCGCTATACGGCAACCGAAAAAGAGGCCGCCATCGAGGAGGCCAAAAACCTCGATGGCCAGAAGCACGTAGAATCGGTCAAGGTCATCCAGGAAATCTATGATCTGGACGATGGCACCTCGAAGGAATACAACGTCTATGCGCCCGGGCAGCAAAAATACCGCCCCCCGGCCAGGCCGTCGGCAAGAAAATCGGCCACCGCCAAAGATGATTCCGGCGCGGCATCCAAAACCCGATCCGCCGGCAAGCCGCAGCAAAGCCCCACATTCACCGCCTTGATCTGGCGAATTCTGGCGATTAGCGTGTTCAGCGCCATCGTCGGCGGTTTGTTCACCTGGTTCGTTTCCATGGTCACTGCGGAAACCACAATCGCCAAAAACGCCAGAATCAATATCATGACCATCACCTTCCTGGTGACATTCGTGATGGCCGCCATACCAATGGCGATCATGTTTCTCAATACCAAGAAAAAGTAGCCTGTTCCGCGATCCTGACCGGCTCCGTCAGACCGGTTTCCATCAATCCGGATATGGTCTAGGATTCTGCCGACTCGGATCGAATGCGTTTCCCCGGAGGAGCCAAGGTGGGCCGGCAGGTAAATTTTGAAGTTCATGTCTATCAGAAAGGCCGGTGGGAGATCCACGCCCGTCACGAAGACTCTGCGGCGGCGACCGAAGAAGCCAAGACACTAGATATTTTGCCGTCGGTCGACGAGGTTAAGGTGGTCCGCGACACCTATGATCCCGAAATCGGCGAATCCGTAGAAACGGTCGTTTACCGTTCGCCTAAAGGAAAGAAAAAACATGCCGCTTCCATATCGGCGGCGGGTCGCCGATTAAGACGCAACAGAAGCTTCCGGGGAAGCGGCGACGAAATCGATTTATCACTGTTCGGCGATTACGGCGAAGAAAAAAAGAAAGCCGGACCGGGCAAGCCGCAAACCTTCACTTCAACCCTGGTAAAAATACTCCTGATCATCTTGTTCGGCGTCACCATCGCCGGCTTGCTGGCCTTCGGTTCCATAGTTTTTTTGCGCGATACGTCTTTCAACCACAATATGCAAAGCAACATTGTGTTCGTTGTTTTCGTGTTGGCATTCCTGCTAAGCACCGTCGTCATGTCGCTGAGTTTCCTGAAAAAAGAAAATCTGGCGACTTCGTCCCGCTCCGGCGGCAGGCGCCGTCCGACGCCTAAGCGGCACCGGGATGCCGAAAAAAAACCACCCCCGCCAAAGGCGCCGGACACCGCACCGCTTGAGGCCAGCATACCCGGCGCCCCGCCGTCACCGGAAGCCCTGACTTCCGCCGCCGACCAATCCGGTTCCCCGGAATATCCCACCGCCGAGGCGGCACTGCCGGAGCCGCCGGAAATACCCGAGCAAATTGATCTGGCAATACCCGAAATTCCCATCGAACCGGAGCCGGAACCTGTCGCGGCGCCCGAAAGCGAGCCCGACGATCAGGCCGGTTTGCCGCCCCATGCCGAAAAACAACGACTGGCGCTGATGAAATTTCTTAGCGACAGCCTGGAGACAATGCACGCCGACGCCTCCCGGTTCGACAGTTTCAATAAATTCGGCATTAATCTGTATCTTGCCGGGGCCATCGAGGCCTTGGGGCAGAAAACCATGCTTGACATCCGCTCGGCTTCGATAATCCTGAGCGAGACGGTTAGCATAATTGGATTCAAGAAATCCGAAGCGGTTAAATTTGCCGACAAATATGAAGATTATCTGCTGGCCGATTCCCGCTATATGCAAATGTTTCAGGCCGGTCGCAACGCCATGAACATGAACCTGGATGACGATCCGGATGCCGTTAAGTACCTGGAACGAGGCCTGGCCGAATGGAACAAACCGAAGCCCAAGGATGAATATTCCGGTCCCGTGACCGTACTGTTTACCGACATCGTCGGTTCGACCGCGATGACCCAGGAACTGGGCGACGCCGTCGCCCAGCAGATTGTCCGGGCCCACAATCGCCTGGTGCGGGATGCATTGACCGATTTTGCCGGCAAGGAAATAAAGCACACCGGCGATGGCATCATGGCATCATTTTCCGCCGTCTCCAGCGGTGTCGAAGCGGCTATTTCCATGCAGCAGAGCGTCGCTACTCACAACCTGAACAATCCCGACCTGCCGCTGCATATAAAGATAGGCATCAACGCCGGCGAGCCGATCGCCGAGGACAACGATCTGTTCGGATCGACAGTACAGTTGGCGGCCCGCATTGTCGATAAATCGAGCAAGGACGAGATATTCGTTTCCGAAATAGTGCGCGCCCTCTGCGATGGGAAAAAACTGGCCTTCCAGAGCCGCGGCGAGTTTGAAATGAAGGGTTTCGATAAGCCCCAGACACTTTATGAAGTGTTATGGAAAAATAGCTGACGATCCCTTGCGCGGGAAATGCCACCTTCCTATATCACCATTGGCGGCGGATGCCGATACGGGTCCTGTCGCCGCGTGGATTGGGAGTCCGACCGCTGGGTGGGCTCCGCGATTATCATCTCGCTTGTCAAAGGAGACTATATCATGCGTACTATCGATCTTTCCCCCCTGCATCGTTTCGCCGTCGGTTTTGACCGGATGCAGCGGCAATTCGACCACCTGCAACGGCTGGACGACACGGCCAATACATATCCGCCCTATAATATCGAGGCCATCGATGAAGACAGCTACCGCGTGACCCTGGCCGTGGCCGGGTTTACCGAACGGGACCTGGACGTTACGATCAAGGAAAACACCCTTTACGTGACCGGCAAACTGGACCACACGGAGGAACAGAAAAAGTACCTTCACCAGGGCATCGCCGGGCGGACTTTCGAACGCCGCTTCGAACTGGCCGATCATATCAAGGTGCTTGGCGCCAATCTGGAGAACGGTCTGCTGCATGTCGATCTGGTCCGTGAAATTCCCGAAGAAATGAAACCCCGCACCATCAAGATCAGCAATCAGACGGTCGCCAAAAAACTCGAAAGCAAGGCCGCCTGACCACCGGCATCAACCCGAAGCTGGAACGTCTGCCACAGCCAGGCGTTCCAGCGCGGTGCGTATGGCGGCGGGCATCGGCGTTGGCTTGCCGGTATTACGGTTTATGAATACATGCACGAAATGGCCCTCCGCCGCAGCTTCGTCGTCCCCGCCGCGAAAAACCGCCAGTTCGTAGCGGACGCTCGACACCCCCAGCCTGGCGACCGCCATGCCGACCCGAATGGTCTCGGGATAAGCCACCGATTTATGAAACCTGCACATGGTTTCAACGACAACGCCGATTACCGGGTCGCCGGATATGTCCAGCCCGCCCTCGGCAATCAGGTAGTCGTTCACGACCGTATCGAAATAGCTGTAGTAGGTGGCGTTGTTGACATGGCCGTACGGGTCGTTATCGGCCCAGCGGGTCTGAATATCGACCAGATGGGGGAAACTGCCGCGGTCGGGTTCCCGGTTATTGCTCATCTTGGGCTCCATAAAAAAAAGGCCGCCTGATTATCGGGCGACCCCTTTTTTATATGCCTCAACCTGTCAAACTCGCCATTGTCTTTTATTGGCAGGGCCGACTCTACCCAAGCCGGACGCCGCCGGTCAAGCGGGTTTTTCGATGTTCTGGAGGCGCTCTAACCTGACGACACCCTGGATTGTATTTCCCGTAGTTTTAAGTACTTTTAGCGGGTTATTCAGCTGTTTTTATGATGATTTTCACGTCCAGGCGCGAATACAGCCGAAAAATTATTTATTCGACCTGCCACCTTGCGAGCGGCTATAAGCCAAATTGGTAAGTAATACAATAGCGCGGGGCTAGCCAAATGAGAGAAGCTATCGAATGGGCACCGGATATGAGCGTCGGCGTCGATGGTCTGGATGACGATCACAAGATTCTCATACAGTGCCTGAACGATTTCATTGCCGCCACCGACAATGATCTGGGCGCGCTGGCCATCGACCCCATATTCGGCAGTCTGCTGGAATATTGCGCCTATCATTTCTCCCGTGAAGAAGCGGTAATGGAAGCCTGCGGCTATGCCGACCTGGACGCCCACAAGAAGGAGCACATAGCGCTGGCCAAGCACCTGCTGGAATGCCGCGAGCAGTATATGCTATCCAGTACCAAGGAATTTTCCAACGAAGTCAGAAAGTTTCTCGAAACCTGGCTGCGGGGCCATATTCTGGGATCAGATCACGCTTATAAAGAGGCTGTCGCCGGTCGGAATGCCGATTTCGCCGACATGTTATACCAGTGGGAAAAAAGGCCGCCCCAATAAAGGGGCGGCGAGTTTTAACAGGGAGGCGTCGGACGGAATGCCGTGTGCAAGGACCATGATTCCATGGTCCGAATCCGTCCAACGTTAAACCTTACCCCGTTCAACATTAACGGAAGATTAACGCCGGTTCAGGACTTGAAGAATTTTTCGGCGCCGTCGCGGGCGCCGTGCTTGCTGGTAATCATGGCGCGGGCGCGGGCGATCTCGCCTTCAAGTTCTGCGATGTAGTCATGCAGGGCCTCGATCGACATCACTTCCAGGTCCTTAATGCCCGGTTTCCCGACCGGCGGTTCCAGGTCGTCGGCATCCATGTTGACTATCCCCCCAATACGCCGAATATAACAACTCGGGAATGTTCTAATTCAAATAAGTCGGCGGCCCGCCAATTCGGCAAATTCGCGTTACGAATATATAGGGCGGGACACCGTCCCGTGTTAGTTTTTATTCTAGATTCATCCAGGAGTCGGAGCAACCTGACCATGGCCGAGCCAGTTCCGGAAATCATGTCGTGCATTGAAATCAGCGATCGCCGATTGATCCCGGCGAACCGCCCCGTTCCGGTTCCGGGCGATGGCGAGGTGCTGATCCGGGTCCACGCGGCCGGCGTCAACCGGCCCGACGTTTTACAGCGCAAGGGCGCCTATCCGCCGCCGCCGGGGGCATCGGACATACCGGGACTGGAAGTCGCCGGCGATATCGTCGGGCTGGCCGATGGCGCCGGGGGCTGGCGGCTTGGCGACGATGTCTGCGCCCTGGTTACCGGCGGCGGCTACGCCGAATACTGTACCGCCCCGGCGGCGCAATGCCTGCCGAAACCCGAAGGCCTGGACATGGACGAAGCCGCGGCGTTGCCGGAAACCTTTTTTACCGTGTGGTCGAACGTGTTCGACCGGGCCGGCCTGACGGCTGGCGAAACCTTGCTGGTGCATGGCGGATCCAGCGGTATCGGCACCACCGCCATTCAAATTGCCCACAACATGGGCGCCCGGGTTATGGTGACCGCCGGATCGGACGAAAAATGCGGCGCTTGCGAGGTTATCGGCGCCGATCTGGCGGTCAACTACCGGGAACAGGATTTCGTCTCGGCGGCCAAGGAATTTACCGCCGGTCGCGGTGTCGATGTCATCCTCGACATGGTCGGCGGAGATTATGTCCGGCGCAACATCGAAGCGCTGGCCCGGGATGGGCGATTGGTCAACATCGCCTTCCAGAACGGCAGCAAGGTGGAAATCGATCTGATGCCGGTCATGCTGAAACGCCTGACCTTGACCGGTTCGACCCTGCGCATGCGTTCCGTGCCGTTCAAGGCGGCCATCGCGGACAAGCTGAAGGAATGTGTCTGGCCGCTAATCGAGCAGGAAAAAATCTCGCCGCTAATCCACGCCGCCTACCCGCTTGCCGACGCCCAGGAAGCCCATGCCCTGATGGAAAGCGGCGAACATATCGGCAAGATCGTGCTTTACACCTGAAAATTGGGGATCAAATGGTTTACGGGCGGAGAAAAATGAACTAAATGTCACGCATTGCGCCATTGAAGGCGTTTTCCCCGGTCAATTTACGAACAGGATGATAAGCGATGTCGCATCCCCTTATGCCCAAAGCAACCGCCATATGGCTGGTCGAAAACACCGCCCTGACTTTCGATCAAATCGCCGATTTCTGCGGTTTACACGCGCTCGAAGTCCAGGCCATCGCCGATGACGAGGTGGCTATCGGCATGCAGGGTCTGGACCCCGTCGGCGCCGACGAATTGACCATGGAAGAAATTGAACGCTGCGTCGCCGACCCGACCGCCAGGCTCAACCCATCGCCCAACCGGACTCCGATCCCGAAACAAAAAGGCGCCCGTTACACGCCGGTTTCCAAACGCCAGGACCGCCCCGATGCGATTTCGTGGATACTCAAAAACTATCCGGAAATGAGCGACGCCCAGATTTCCAAGCTGATCGGCACCACCAAACCGACCATTAACGCCATCCGCGAACGGACCCACTGGAATTCTCCCAACATCACGGCGCAAAACCCGGTCGGTCTGGGGCTGTGCACCGGGGAGGCGCTGGAAAAGGCCATCGTTATCGCCCGCGCCCGCGCCGGCACGGTGCGGGCGGCCAAGGATACCGGTACGGAACAGCCCGCCGCAGAACCCTCGACGGAGGGATAATACCAAGTTGCAGAAAGAATGACCCATAGAGATCGTCACAGCAGTCCTTCGGGTAGGAGAGAAGCCGCCGGCGATGCCATCGCATCGTCAAGGCTTT
>VAPL010039306.1_pt1 | contig 14859 bp, 11 predicted proteins | sample 3395061 | NCBI WGS metagenome assembly VAPL01 (sample SAMN08290444, study PRJNA428436) | hydrothermal vent metagenome | isolation source: Deep-sea hydrothermal vent chimney 2 | place: Pacific Ocean: Juan De Fuca Ridge | depth 2182 m m | reverse complement strand
GGCTATAGCTCGTCGGCCTGCTTGAACGAATATTGAGTACTGGTAAACCTTTACAGTACCAGAATATAGCCCGCTTCGGATACCCTGGTGAACTATTACAATCGCATAACCTCTTGTAAACAGATGACCAAATAAAAATTTTCTGCGTTGATTATATTTCATCAGGAAGTTGCCCTGTGGGCAGGTGACCGTCCACGGATTATACAATGAATCAACTGATTTTGATATCTCCGACCATGAACTTCTCCTGCTCTTCCATGGCCTGTCGTCGCTGCTGTTCAAGGGTCCTGATATGCTCCCGCTCCTGTTGCCGGATATCTTCAGCACTGAATGTTTCCTGTTCATCCTCCCTGACTTCAGGGAGGGGATCTTCCGTACTGCTCGCCTCTTCGACTTCGGAGTCAAGGGGGCTGTAACGGTCCGGTCGCTTAAACAGAGTCAGCAGTCCATCCTGGACCATGGTCGCGCTGATCAATTCCCAGCCGGCACGTCCCTGCTCGTTGAGGGTTTTTTCCATTTCCTCATCGTCGATAAACCGGTCACCAAGCAGGCCGTCCTTGTGAAACTCAAAAATAACCGTTCTGTATTGCCAGCGCATCTCATGTACCTCGCCCTTCATACCCGTCTCGGGGTGTCCGTCACGCCACTGTTCACAGATCTCAGGATAACCCAAACAGTTCCCCTGCGCCCTGCTCGTCTTCAATGAAAAAGCCTCAGGGTGTAATCAGTTGATCATCTTTAAACTCACCTTTTGTCATTCGCCCGTCGGCAGATGTCAAATGACCGCTACCACTTCTGCGTCCGCGTTTAAAACCACCTTCGTACATGGTGCCATCCGGCGAACGAAGTGTTCCCCTGCCGTCGGGCAGGTCATTTTTGAATGATCCGGTGTAGACCTTACCATCGGCATAGACCAGCTTTCCCTGACCGGAAAATCTGCCCTCTACAAAATCACCCTCATAGATGCTGCCGTCACGGAAACGATACTCACCACTGCCGCCAAACAACCCTTTTTTAAAGGTTCCTTTATACAGTGAGCCGTCGGGGTAGGTATAGATTCCCTGCCCCTCCCGTTCACCGAGATGGAATCCTCCGGTATATTTCCTGCCGTCTGCATATTCCAGCTCTCCCTGCCCTTCCATGAAGCCATCCTTAAACAGGCCCCTGTAGATACTTCCATCGGGCAGCGTAACCCTGGCCTTGCCGGAATATGGAACCGTATCCTCGTCGGCATAGACCAGGCCGTTTTTCAGAATAAAGCGATGTACCTGAGTGGCCGGCTCCACTTCGGCATCGGTTGAGACAGCAGGGGCCAATGCCTTTTCCTGGATCGCAACCTCCGTGGCCTTCGCCTGCTTGGGGGAGGGGGCGACAGCCTTCTGAGGTGGAGTAGAATCAACCGGTTGGCCGGCAGCAAATTGACCTTCAAAGACCGTTCCATCAGTTTTTTTCAGAAGACCGTAGCCATCAGGCTCTCCAGCCCGAAAAGTACCCTCATAACGGCTGCCGTCGGCGTACTCCAATGTACCCATCCCCTGACGGCGTCCGTTTTTCCACTCCCCTTCATACCGGCTCTTATCACTGTAGACCATGGTGCCCTTTCCCTGGGGCTGTCCGCCGACAAATTCGCCGGTATACTCCTTGCCGTCCGGCCAGGTCATGGTTCCCTTACCGGTTATACTGCCCTTCTCAAATTCACCGCTGTAGACATGACCGTCATCGTAGACTAATTTTCCCTGACCATTATAAAAATTATTCTGAAACTCTCCCTCGTACCGGGAACCGTCCGGCATTTCCAGCACGCCATACCCCTGACGTTTGTCTCCGACAAAACCACCGGTATAGCGACTGCCGTTTAAATACCGACGGGTTCCCTCACCATCTGGTCGTCCATTTTTAAAGGATCCCTCAAAGATACTGCCATCAGCATAGATCAGCTTACCCTCTCCGTGGAGAACATTGTTACGAAAATCACCGGTGTACTCACGACCGTCGGGATAAAACAGGCTGCCATGCCCATGAAAACGACCCAGCACAAATTCGCCGTTATACTGCAGGCCATCCGGAGTAATCAGTGTTCCCTTGCCCTCGATAACACCGTTCTTGAACTGACCGCTGTACTTTCGACCATCGGCAGACTGCAGGGTGCCCATGCCGTCATAGCGACCACGAACGAAATCTCCGGTATAGATAGAACCATCAGCCAGCTTCAGCGTTCCCTTGCCCCAGAGATATCCGGATTTAAACTCGCCCTCATATATTCGTCCGTCGGGACTCTCCAGCCGACCTGTACCGTTCTTGCAATTGCCTTCAACACAGGCAGCCTGAACAACAGAGGGAATGCATAAACACAACACCAAAATATACAAAAAACCTTTCACGAAAAAACAACCTCCTAACCTTGGCTATAAACTGCCTGAACCTCATCAGCAATAATCCGCAAACCCTCACGAACATCCTGTTCATCCTGGGAATAGGTAATACGCAGACATTCACGTGTATGTTGCCAGCCCGCTTCCAGGCCGGGAAAAAAATAATCTCCGGACACAACCAGAACCTTTCTCGCCTTAAGGCGTTCATAAAGAGCACGGCTGGAAATCGGCAGATCTTTAAACCAGAGCCACAGGAACATGGCACCTTCCGGGGTATGCACCCTGTATGGCAAATCTGTAAAAAATTCTTCCAGAGCGGCCATGGCCTTTTCCATTTTACGCCTGTAAAACGGTTGAACCACGGTCCTGCTCAGGTGAAGGATCTCACCGGTTGCTACAAGATCCGTCGTCAGCATGGCACCAAAACTTCCGGGAGCCAGATTTAAAATGGCATTGATACCGGCCAGGGTCCGGATGATCTCGGGCCGGGCAATGACTATGCCGGTTCTGGCTGCGGGCAGACCAAATTTCGACAGGCTCATACAGACAATCAGCTGCTCATTCCAAAACGGAGTTGCTTCGGTATATATAATGCCCGGAAACGGCACCCCATAGGCATTATCGAGAATCAGCGGTATATCGTTATCCGCCGCAAGACGGCTCAACTCCGCAATTTCATCATCGGTCAGCACATTACCGGTGGGATTGGTCGGCCGTGAAACACAAAGCGCGGCAATATCATCGGTAATCTCCAACTGATCAAAATCCACCCGATACTTGAATTGATGATCGCCAAGCAACTCAATTTTAGGCCTGACCGCAGTAAAAAAATCATCACAGAGCCCAAGATCGGCATAGCCGATATATTCAGGCGCCAGGGGGAGCATAATTTTCTTTTGGGATCCGTCTTCAAACCTGCCGGCCAGCATATTAAAGAGCAGAAAAAACGATCCCTGGCTGCCCTGGGTCAGACAGATATTCTCAGGTCCCACCGCCCAGCCGTATTCACGTTGCAGCAGATCGGCAAGGGCCTGCAGGAAGCCCTTATCACCTGGTGGCGGATCATAGATCCCGATAAGTTTCTGAAACCTGCCCGGATCATCACAAAGCCCAACCAACTGCTCGCGCAGGGCGGTCTGTACCTCGGGGACATGACCGGGATTACCGCCACCCATCATCAACATCCCTCCCTCGGCAAGGGCGTTGCCAAGATCATCCATAAGAGATAGAATTCCGGAGCCCTGGGAAAAACGCCTGCCAAACGATGAGAGTTTAACCATGATCACCCCCTGTACCGCTGGTTACCTGGGGCATCCCTGACGGTTTACGGCCATGTGATATAGGATAGTTCATAGTTATAACTCCAATAATGAGGAATCTTTTCCTCTGGCTGCCCGGCAACAGGAGACATTAAGCCTCTACCAATGGTGAACCGCTAAATATACAAAGAGAATTTCCATGGAAATATATAGAGAGTTCCCCGCACTGTAAACAATATAGTCGACCATCCTGTTTTTTTTGAGATCTTTTATCGGTGATGTTCAACAAAGACGCCCCTGTGTTCCGAAGAAACATCTTGTATTTCATGTTATGTACTTTTTTTTAGCAATGTCTGGTTAAGGACTTGCATGCAGTTGTTCAGAGTTCTGAGGATTGAGCGCCTCCGGATCTGGACAAGCCTATCGGCATATCATCCAGAGACGAAATCAGCTCATTGGCTTGAGCGGTTGACCGGTTACGAATCAGCGTGGAAAGGATACTGAAACGTTTCCAGAAATAGAAGCAATCCGGAAAACCTATAGCAAAGGCCCTTGCCGTCCCAGGACGGCAAGGGCCTTTGTATTTTCAGCAGCAATTTCTCTGCACAATCCGGACGGGGCAAAGAGGAGGCGAGCGGTTGGAAAAAACAGCATCCCTGTTACAGAAGAAAAGAGAAGCCCAGGGGCTCTGAAGCTATAGAGGGAGGAGGATTATAAAATAGTCTGAATTTTGTTGGAAAAATCTTTTGCCAGCTCGCTATCACCGATCTCTTCCTCAAGCATCTTGACGAGTTCAGTTAGCCGGTACGGAATAACCGGACCGTCTTTTTTCCATTTTTCCAAGAAATCCTGCATGACAACTCCGGCAACAGGGCCTATCGCACCGGCAAGGGCCTGCTCAATCTCGTCGTAGAGCGCCAGCATGTCCGCATCATCACCACCATCGTCGACGGCCTTGATTCCCTCGTCTCCAATGACTGTATCGGCTGTATCGGTAAGGGTTGTTGTAACACCTTGACGCAGTTCATCCCTCATGTCTGCTACCAGCATGCCTGCTGTTGTTGCCACCAAAGAGCAGTTTGCCTGGGACTCACATATAGTCAGCAAAACAGCACCGGTTTCCAGGGGGATACCAATCACCGTGTACTTATCAAAACGAAAATGACTCGATTGAATATCCAGTTCGGCCATGGAACCCATCTGAATCAAACGAAGAAAATGAATGCCAACGGTCTGTAGGAGTTCTTCAGAAAGCTTAGGGTGTAAATCCTTGCACAGCGGGCCTTCTTTTTTATCAAAGATGCAGGAGCCGGTTACCCCCGGGATGACCGAAATTTCATTTAATAATCTTATCATACTTCAATGACTCCGTTGACAGTCTTCCACACGCTCTTCACACAGTTAAACTTGAGGCTACTTTGAGTACGCAATCACCTTTTCCTGCATCCGGAAAAAACGTCCGCAAGCTCAAACAGGCGACGGCCTGCTCAAGGCAGGACGCAGCTTGGCTGTAATTCCTGAAATAGATGCATTCCGGATCAACTGCAGACCGATAATCATACCGGCACCGGGAAGGATCAATAACACTTCACCATTTTCCAGAACCAGCCGGATACGGTGTGGGCCTTTTGCATCAAGAGCTTTTCGCATCTGAATTCCACTGACCACGCAATAGGTGATAAAGTCAGGAATTTTGTTGTTTTTTGATGATTGAACAATCATCTTTCCCTGTCGGCTGAGCAGGTAATAGTGTTTAACCTCGGAAATAGAGACAATAGTTTCAACCAACCGCTGCAGTGCCGGGTTATTTTTCACGCCCGGAGCCTCCATCGGATTGTTTTCAGGCCTTGGCAGAACTTTTTTGCCTGCATATGCCTCTTCATCCTGACGGGTTGCAGCATTGAGAAGAATGTGCGCAAGTGGTTGATTGATTCGACGAAGCCGATCTTCCAGCTCACTGACGCTGAAAGAAGGGTTTTTCCAGGTCAGGAGCAAATAGGCAGCTTCCAGGCCGACTTCTCCTTCGCATTCAGCATCAATCAGCTCACCTTCATCAAAATAAAAGTTGCCCCTTTTTCCATCGGACAGGACAGTCAGGGTACAGTTTTTTCTCTCCTGTTCAAGCATCTGTAAAAAAGATGCCAGAGAGACTCCACCTAGTTGTCCTGATCCACTTTCTCCTGTTTGTCCCATACGTATGGCTTTCTCTTGATAATAATTCTTCCAGCAACATCATCCCCAGCAAGACCTTTCTTTGCTGGTCAGCAGGGTCTCTTATTGAGAGCGCGGACTACCTGCCATACGTCCGGCAAGTCGCGGACGGAATCTTTTCAATCAGGATCTTCAACACGAAACCTTTGCAGTATAGTATCACGAAGCTACTGACTTTCAAAAGATTTTTTCTGCTTTTATTTTACCTTCCGCCTGACTGCAAACAGGGTACACGATTTTCCAGAACTGCTCTGGACAACATCTGCAGGGATACGATGACTTTTAAAACCAAAAGCACGGCACCCTCTTGGCTGTCGCATATCATAGGTCACATAGAAATACGTGCACTGCAGGCATAAAGAAGATTTTGCCGTTGCTCGCTCCGAGCAATCATTACTCATGCACCTCTCCAATACAATCTTTTCGTGCCCGAGCCAGGGAATCCCGACGCCCAAACAGGGTTATGATGTCGCCATCTTCAAAAACCGTATCCCCTTTTGGAATAAGGATCTTACCTTCTCTTTCGACAGAAACAACATTCACCGCGCGGGGCAGAGAAAGGTCTTTGAGTTGCCGATGCACCGCATTGCTTCCGGATCTAAGCCTGAATTCCATAAAATCATTATGTTTTTCCTTGCGAAGAACTGTATCGTCACCAAGAAGCTGTCCTCTCTGCTTACGGACAATGCCGACATCATAGGCCCGAAGAATATCGCTGCGGCTAATCAGGCCGATCAGCTTTCCCTCGTGTTCCCGGCTGACCACCGGCAGACGGGCCAGGTCGCGGGGGGCCATTTTCTGAATCGCATTCCAGATAGGTTCATCGGGATAAACAGTGATTGGATTGGCAACGGCAACGTCCTGGACACGCAGAGTATGCAGAGTAATGGCTATGGTTTTATGGGCAAGAACCCGTTCCAGATCCTGCAGGGTCACAATCCCGCTGAGGATCTTATTTTTATCGACTACCGGAAAACCAAGTAGATTTGTTTCCTGAAATTTTCTGTAAAGTTCAGCCAGTGAATCCTTCTCATGGACAGTGACCGGGTCGGTAAGCATAACTTCACTCACCTGTACACTCTGCATAATATCCATGTCCCGTCCCTGGGAAAATCGAATCCCGCGACGCATCAATTTAATAGTATAAATTGATTCAGGACAAAGGGCCTGGGCAAGATGACTGGCGGTGACAGCGGCAACCATCAGAGGAAGTATCATCGAGTAATCATTGCTCATTTCAAATACAATGAGCATGGCGGTCAGCGGGGCCCGGGCCGTAGCAGAAAAAACAGCCGCCATTCCGACCAGCGCATAAGCTCCCGGTGGTCCGGCAATCTCAGGTTGCCAGGCATGAAAACCAACTCCCATGGCACCACCAAGCATAGCACCGATAAACAGTGAGGGAGCGAAAACTCCACCTGAATTACCTGAACCCAAGGTAAAAGAGGTCGCAAGCGGCTTGAGTAGAACAAGCAGGCCAAGAAGATATACATTCACCTGACCTTGCAGGGCCTGTTCGATAAAAGTAAAGCCCGCACCGAAGACATGGGGGATATTCTCAATAAGGGGCATACCCAGCTCAAACTCAGTGGTCGTGGAAAAGGCAACACCTGACAACTGCAGGTATAAAACTCCGAGTAACCCCAGGAGCAGGGCTCCGACGGCGGGTTTCAAAGCCAGGGGAAAATGCCAGTCATCAAATGTATCTTCAAGCCAGCTCAGCATATGGATAAACATGATGCCGACCAAGGCACTGGCCAATCCCAGCAAAAGATAAAACAGCAAGGTCAAGGGAGATGCCAGGGTGTAGGACGGTACGGTAAAGGCGGGACGATCGCCAAGAAAGTTCTGGCTGACAATGGCCGCAGAAACTGCCGCAATAACCACATTGCCAAACATTTTCACCTGGAGCTCACTCATCATCACCTCAATGGCAAAGGCCACTCCGGCAATGGGGGCATTAAAAGTGGCTGCAATACCAGCCGCCGCCCCACAGGCAACAAGATTTTTTATCCGTTCATCAGAAAGATGGAGAACCTGACCGACAACGGAACCAAGGGAGGAGCCGACCTGGACGATAGGGCCCTCACGACCGGCTGAACCACCGGTACCGATACAGAGAGCTGAAGCGACTATCTTTGCCAAAGCTACTCGGGGCCGTATACGACCTCCATTCATGGCAAGCGCCTGCATGACCTCCGGAACCCCATGGCCTTTTGCCTCACGGGCAAACCAGGCTATAAGGGGACCGACCAGCAATGCACCAAAGACCGGGACAAAGACATAACTCCAAACCCCAAGGTGAGGGAAGAGAAATTCAATGGAGGTATAGGACCGATTCTGGATGAGGGCAATAAGACGGATAAAAAAAACAGCGGCAAGTCCGGTACCCCCACCGATGATAACGGCAAGGATAAGCAACAGCAACTCTTCAGGTGGTGATATTTTATCCAGCAGTGCTCCCAAAGGGTTACGTTTCATTATCCGGCCACCTGTTCAATGCATATCTTTTGATTTTAAATACCTGCGGGTTACTTGTGTCTCATAATGACAGGGAGAAAAAATCAGCTTCTATAATCCGCATTAATAGTGATATATTCTTTTGAAAAATCACACGTATGAATTTCAGCGGATTCCTTGCCTTCATGGAGATGTACGGTCAGCGTGAATGCATCTTTCTGCATGACCCGAGCGGCTTTTTCTTCCGCTTCAGCACTTGTGCCCATCCCCTGTTCAGCCATCACAACCTCATCAAAGGCTATGGAAACCCGATCAGGATGAAAGAAACAGTCGGAGCGGCCAAGAGCAGCCATAATCCTGCCCCAGTTAGGATCTTCACCAAAAAATGCCGTTTTAACCAGCGGTGAATTTGCAATGGTTCTGGCCGCATCCAGGGCGCCCTCTTTCTCTCTGGCACCAGTCACCCGTATGGTGACGGCCTTGGTTGCGCCCTCACCATCAACAACGATCATGGTGGCCAGTTCCTGAAAAATGGCATGTATCGTACGGGTAAATGTTTCCGTCTCCTCTGGACTGTTCTCATCCAGCCATTGATTACCTGCAGCCCCATTGGCAAGCACCAACACCATGTCATTGGTCGAAGTGTCTCCGTCAACGGTGATTCGATTAAAGGTTTTTTCCACACCGCCTGCAACGATTTCCCTGAGTATCGGAAAAACAATCTGCGCATCCGTTACCACAAAACAGAGCATGGTCGCCATATTGGGCATAATCATCCCCGACCCCTTGGCCACCCCGAGAATCGACACCTGAACTCCAGCAATATCCACTGTTTTTCGAACGATCTTGGGGACGGTATCAGTGGTCATTATGGCACGGGCAAGGTCATCAAATCCATCCTCGGAAAGCGAGTCAACCAGCGCGGGCATCTGTTGTGCAAACGGGGCCGCATCAAGCTGCTCACCGATAACTCCAGTGGAGGCCACCTGAACCAGCTCTTCATCAATCTTCAACCGCTGGGCCGCCATCCCGCTGACGATCCGGGCAAGCTCCATCCCCTGTTTACCAGTACAGGCATTGGCATTGCCGCTGTTCACCACAATCGCCTGAGCCTTACCCTGGCGCAGGCGCTTGATATCAAGTAATACGGGTGCGGCTTTAACTTTATTGGTGGTGAATACACCGGCAGCAACCGCAGGCCGATCGGAATAAATCAAGCCAAGATCAAGCCTGTCCTTATATCGTATTCCTGCCTGAACTGCGGTGGCGGAAAACCCCTTCACTTTCATGGCCACTCCGTTTTTTTGTTTATTCAATATTCTTTTATCAGTAATGTACCATTGTACCAAAACAGTGTAAAAAGAGAATACATTCTCCTTTTTTTACTCAATATTTTTTATCTTTCCTTTCAGCGGATGGTTCAATGGATAAGATGTACTGGATTTTAACCTCTGTAATATTCCTGACAGATCTGGCAATACGTATCGGCCTGTCCCTGAGAGTGCTTATGCGAAAAAAGGCCGCGCCGGTGACGCTTGCCTGGCTGGTGGTTATCCTGCTGCTTCCTTTTTTCGGGGCAATTATTTACCTGCTCTTTGGCGAAAACAGACTGGGCGAAAGACGGGCAAAACGTGCTGCGGCAGACATCCCTCTGATTCTTAACTGGGCGGAGAGTCTACGGCAGCGTTCCTTTACCGATTGGGACACGATCAACCCTGAATGTGAGCCCATCCATCGTCAGATAGATGCAGCAATAAAAATCCCGACCATGCCCGGAAACCAGTTGCTGCTCATAGAAAACAGCAATGATTTCTTCCGGCATCTGATTGCTGATATTGATCAGGCCCGGGCAACCTGTTTCCTTGAATTCTACATCTGGAGCAGCGGCGGCCAGGCTGACCTGGTCTGTCAGGCACTTATCCGCGCCAGCAGACGTGGGGTGCACTGCAAGCTTCTGCTTGATTCCCTGGGCAGCAAAATGTTTCTCCGCAGCAGTCAATGCCATGAACTGAAAACACATGGGGTAGAGGTTCTTGAATGTTTACCGGCCGGACTGTTCAGGGCGCTTTTTGTCCGGGTCGACCTGCGTAACCATCGAAAAATCATCTCCATTGACGGTCATACCGGCTATACCGGAAGCCAGAACCTTGTCGACCCCAGATTCTTCAAACAGGATCAGGATGTAGGGGAATGGATCGATATCATGGTTCGGATCAAGGGACCGGTTGTCGAAATCATGACCGCCTCCTTTCTCTATGACTGGGCAATGGAAAGCGGGGAGAAGCTTGATGATCTCAACAACACAGGGGCGACCTACCCGGTTCCGCCGGCAGGAAATATTCCGGTACAATTGGCACCTTCAGGTCCTGGATTTACCGAAGATGCCATCCACAACCTGCTGTTGACCACTATTTACGCCGCCCGTAAAGAGCTGATACTGACCACCCCCTATTTTGTTCCCGACAACGCCATCCTGGCGGCTTTGAAATCAGCGGCTCAGAGAGGGGTCAGCGTAACCATTATTGTACCGGAGAAAAATGATTCCAAACTGGTGCATTATGCCAGTCGGGCCAGGTATGGTGAACTCGTCGCAGCTGGTGTCCATGTCATGGCCTTTTCCGGCGGCCTGCTCCATGCAAAGACTATTTCCGTGGATAATGACTTCTGCCTGATCGGCTCGGTAAACCTTGATATGCGCAGTTTCTGGCTGAACTTTGAAATGACCCTGTTCATTTATAATAAAGAGTTCACCAATTCCCTGTATGATATTCAGCAGGAATATCTGGCGGCCTCTTCATCGCTTGATGAAGAAGCTTTTAAACAACGATCTTTTCATGAGCGCTTCCGTGAAAACACCGCCCTGCTTGTCGGTCCCCTCCTGTAAAAGCAGAGAGCAGGAATACGGATCAGAGAATCCGCCAATAGAGTGCCCGGTGGAATAAAAAAATGAAACTTCTTCTCATCAGTGACATTCACGGCAATTTTCCGGCCCTGAGAGCGGTTGCAGCGGGATTGGATGCCGATTCCTGTGATCATATACTGAATGCCGGCGACTCCACGGTGTACGCACCGTTTGCTAATCAGACCCTGGACTGGCTATGCAGACACAAAGCTGTCTCCATCCTCGGGAACACGGATATCAAGGTCAAAAAACTGCTTAAGGGAAAAGGATTCAAAAAACCGTCCAAACCGGAAAAACGGATCATGTACACATCCACGGCAGAGACTCTCAGCCCGGACTGCCGCAGGTATCTTTTAAAACTGAAAAAAAAGAAAATCTTCTCAGCCTGCGGCTATACCATTGGTCTTTTCCATGGCAGCCCGGATAAGCCCGATGAGTTTCTCTTTGACTGGACGGCCGACAAGCGCTTCCTGGAGCTAGCAGAGAAGACCGACTGTGATATTATTATTACCGGCCATTCGCACACGCCCTATCACAAAAAAATCGGCGGGGTACATTTCATCAACCCCGGCTCTACCGGCAGAATGTTCGACGGCAACCCCAAGGCCTCCTGCGCTGTCCTAGTTTTGAAAAAAAACAGGGTGATTGTCAGGCATCATCGCTGCCCGTATGCCGTTGAAGAGGTTGTCCGGGAACTTGCCCGTCAACAGCTGCCCGCCATCTATGCCGAGATGTACAAAACCGGCAGGAAGCTCAATTAAAGAAGGTAACGTGTTCAGGTCGGGGCAACAAATGACCGTTGTTCCTAAATGTTACAGAAGATGATGCGTTCTCAGGCACAACCGCCGGCAACATCCAGCAGCATCTCCTGATCAGGCCATTTTTTAATCCCGCCCTTAAGAATAAAGACTTTTTCCGCAGGGATACCCAGTTCAATGAGAGACTTGGCTGCGCGCTCGGATGCAGATCCCCCACGCGGCCCGATGACAATCACGTTATTGCCTGTTTTTTGAAACATATGCCGGACAACATCAAGTTTTCCCTTATCCGATGCTGATTTAACAGGGTAGGCATCGGTTTCAACCGCAGCGAAAAAATGATGCTTTTTAAAATCATGCGGTTTCTGGATATCAGCCAGAACCAGTGGTTTTTTGCTGGAAAGTCTTTCCTTGAGTGAGGCGGCATCCATGTAGTTTAATTCTGCGGCTTCCGCCGTCGCAACAACCAATCCCAAGAGCAATACAACCAGGATACATCTGAGACCTTTTTTGTACATTTCTACCTCCGGAGTCAAATAAACCAGCATGGCTGGACCTAAATGGCCATGCCGGGCTTTGTTTTAAAATCCAACTTTTTCAGCTCTTCAATTAAAGTAGAGTGTTCTCAATTTAAAAAAAAGCAAATCGGAAATCGATTTTTTATTTTTCCACTCATTCATCACTTTATTCTTGTTAACAATTCAACATGTTGCCTTAGTTCCGGCCTCTAGTTATGCAATATACTCAACTTTTCCAGAACATACATAGTGGTACACTCAAACACACCCAACCCCGTATTTTCAATAAAAAAGTATTAAGAATAATTGCTTGTAATAAAAAATAGATATATACCATATGTAACGGCATATTTTCAGGGCGTGCCTGGACAACCCGGAACTTTCATTTTCACGGAGTCTTCAGCTCCATAATTTCAGATACGAGGCACTTCGACATGACACACAAAAGGAAGAAGAAAAGCAAAAAAAATGGCCCGTCCTGTCCGATCAAGGTCAAGCTTCTTGAAGAGACTGCCCTGAAAAATATGGGCAAGAAAGAAAGCAAGAACCGATGTGCAGTCTGGGTTAAGGCCTCTCACCTGGAATATGAGCTTGAGCTGAAAAGACTGCAGATCGAGCTTATGAAGCTGCAAAAACATATGAAGGCCGAAGGCATGCGAATTCTTGCGATTTTCGAAGGCCGGGACGCAGCGGGAAAAGGTGGGACCATCAAGCGGATTACAGCCTTTCTCAATCCACGCAACACCAAAGTCGTGGCCCTGGCCGCGCCAAACGACAAGGAAGTAACCCAGTGGTATTTCCAGCGCTACGTGCCCCATTTACCGGCGGCGGGAGAGCTGGTGCTGTTTGACCGCTCCTGGTATAATCGGGCCATGGTGGAGCCGGTCATGGGGTTCTGCACCGATGAGCAGCATAAACGTTTCCTCAAAGATGTCCCTCTGTTTGAAGAGATGCTGATCAAAGACGGCATCAAGCTGTTCAAGTTTTATTTTTCCGTCTCCAAAGATGAACAGTCCAGACGGTTTGAGGCCCGCAAGACCGATCCCCTGAAACAGTACAAGCTCTCTCCGGTGGATAATCTGGCTCAGAAATACTGGGACAAGTACAGTGTTAAAAAATTCCAGATGCTCAACGAGTCCAACCGAACGCTGACTCCCTGGACCATTATTCGCTCCGACGTTAAAAAAACAGCCCGTTTGAACTGCATCAAACATATCCTCTGCAATGTCGACTATCCCGACAAACTATCTAAAAAAGAACTGGCCACGGACCCGGAAATCGCCATTTCAGGGATTAACGAAATCAAGCATATGGAAAAGAACCTCTTCCAGCCGGATATCCTGCGAGGATAGAGAGTCGTTTTCGTTCAGGGGCCTCAAGTTGCGGCAGCAGAACTCAATCTGTTGTTTGCAGCGCTCCCATCTTCTCCGCCACATCTGCGTCCACCGAACGTAGGTGAAGGTCGGCCTGGGGAAAGGGAATCTCTATTTCGGCAGAGGAGAACTCCGACTCAATATCCAGGTTGAGTTCACTGAGCACTTGGCGACGGTCCGAGAATTCGGCTATCCAGACACGAAGCTCAAAGTCAAGGGAACTGGCACCAAAGGCCAGAAACAGAGCCCTTGGCTTGGGCTGACTCAGTACAATAGGGTTGTCCTCCGCACAGGCCAGCAGTATTTCCTGAACCCTGGTGACATCACTTCCATACGCCACCCCAACCGGAACTTTTACCCGAATATGCCGATCACCAAGGGTCCAATTCGTCACTTGGCCGGTAATCAGATCGGAGTTGGGGATGACGATATCCGCATTGTCAAAGGTTCGAACCACGGTTGCCCGCAGGCCCAGTTTCTTGACCTCTCCCATCTCAACTCCCACCTGGATCATATCACCGACCTTGAGCGGTCGCTCAAAGAGCAGAATGAGGCCGCTGGCAAAGTTGTTGACAATAGCCTGGAGGCCAAAACCAATACCAACACCCAGGGCACCGCCAAGAAGAGCCAATTTGTTTAACTCCAGGCCAAGGACCCGTAACAGCACCAGAAAACCAACTACCAGCACTGCATAATGCACCAGGCGGGTTATGGAAAGCTGCACACCGATTTCAGCTCCTGACCGGGGAAGAACCTCTTGCATCAACAGGGCCCGAAGAGCCTTGGACAGGAGCAGTGAGCTATAGATGACCATGAACACCAGCAGAAGATATCCCGGAGTCACCTTAAATGAACCGACCAAAAAACCGATGCTGAGCAAGCTCCTGCGCGCCTCTTCAATCGTAGGGTACGCCTGCCAGATAACCAGAGAGATCAGAAAAAAAATCAGGCTGAAGACAATGGCAAACGGCGGCACACAGTGTTTGACCAGCACGGAGCTGTTCTT
>VAPL010729796.1_pt1 | contig 14878 bp, 10 predicted proteins | sample 3395061 | NCBI WGS metagenome assembly VAPL01 (sample SAMN08290444, study PRJNA428436) | hydrothermal vent metagenome | isolation source: Deep-sea hydrothermal vent chimney 2 | place: Pacific Ocean: Juan De Fuca Ridge | depth 2182 m m | reverse complement strand
TGAAATGATTTGGGCAGCACAAAAATTGGATCAGCCGCCCGATGAAAAAGCGTATTTAAAATGCATTCGTAAACGGTTAAAAAATAAGTAAAATGAGATTGATGCTGGGGGGGCAAATCAACCGCCATTGGATAACGATACTCAGTTTGTGGTAAAACGCTCGCCACCTAGAAATTTCCAGGTACGAATCACATGGAGCACATCATAATCTTTACGGATTTCTTTGGGAAAAGGGGCGAATGGCGCCGCTAATCGAACAATTTTAATGGCGGCATTATCCAACATTTTATGACCTGATGAGCGACTCACACGGATTTTATTAATGGTCCCATCCACATTCAGCGCCACATCTAAAATGAGACTCCCGGAGATTTTTCGGCGGCTGGCTTCTTCTGGAAAATTCAGGTTACCCACTCTTTCAATTTTTCGTCGCCAACTGTCCACATAACTTGCAAAAATATATTCTTGAGTGCTTGCCGTCACAAACTTCTGGCGCGGTAATTCCGAATACGCTTGCATCGATTCCCCCAATTCAACCTCTAAACTGGCAATATCGAGACTTCGACTAATGAGCTGTGCTGCCGAGATTTTTTCTGACTCGGTCTCCTTCGCAGGAAACACGTCCGCAATCATATGACTCTCTGACGTCTGCTGGGTTAATATTTCTCTTCGCGTCATTTTTTGTTTAGGTGCTGGCGTAATAATCGGCGGACTTTTGGAGGTAATTTCTGCGCTGTCCTTAGGTATCAAGGCCGGCGTTAAGGTTTCCGGGTGGACTTTTTCCTGAGTATTACCTGCACCTTCTTGATTGGTTTGCGCTAAATAGTCGACATTTTCTGGTTTGCTTTCACTGCGAGTATTCGTCAATGTCACGTCCAGCGTGGGTGGAATTTTACTATCAAAAGCGTCTTCATCCACCCCAAATGCAATACCAAAAATGATAATGGCGTGAACAACCAAAGCAAAAATTAAAGTCAGACCTAAACGATCAGTTGTGGTAATTTGGGCGGTTAATTGGCTCATGTTTTCCTGACATTCTTACTAACAACTGTTGCGTGATCAATCCACTCACCCAACCAAATACAATCGCTAACGACAACAATACCGGCAATAAATTGAATAACGCCTGATGCGGTATAAAAAGATAATAGGCGACCGCAAACTGCCCTAGCATATGCGCCATCGAAGCCAACACAGCCAAACCGATGGCACTTAATCCTAGGCCGGATAAACAGCTTATCGCCCCGAGCACCAATAAACTGCAGAGTGCTCCACTCAAACTTAGCAAAAAAGTGGGTGACAAAAAAGTACCCAGCACCAAACTACCGACAAAAACCCGCAATAACGACACCCACAAAGCCATACGCCAACCATATAATACAAAAACCATCAGCGTAATGATATTTGCAAAACCCGGCTTAACGCCGGGTAACGGGCTTGGCAAAGCACTCTCTAATATATGAATGCCGATGGCTAAAGCAGCTAAGTGAGCGATCAATTGATCCTCATGGGAAGCCACTAATTTGATTTTCAAAACAACGCCTCCTAGCTTATCGACAGCAGCAAAAAATATTCCAATCCAAATATCACCTGCCTTTTTGTCTAAAAATTAATCGCATCATAGTGATTATTTGCCCCAAGTAAATATAGACTGACTTTATTCGGTAAGCAGGCCATAAAATCACCGGCTTGATTCAACCAACCCCGGTGAATACACTGTTTATTCGTACAAGGCGAAGAAAAAAACCGGACCGAGCCCGCTTTAATTTCAATACGGCTCGTCCCTAAGTCACCGACCACATCGAGTATTTTATCCTGTTGCAAAGCCAAGCGATATTGTTGCTGCCCATTCACCAGGATGGAAACATGATCTCCCACTTGAGGCGCCCGCCATAACCAAACATATAAAAAAAGTACAAAGCCGACGGCCACAACAATGACTATTTTATCCGCCCAAGTCATCATCTCTGCACGATGATTTTCGGGCGTGGTTCAATCTCAAAGCGTATTCGCTGCTGCATCTCCGGCGTCATATATATCACGCCCTTATCATCAATCAACATAACCTCATGCAAACTCATTTGTTTAGCAATGTTTCGCCAATGCACCGGTCCGGCGACAAATAACGCAGTGGCCGCTGCATCCGCCGTGGCCGGCGAGGAATGCACCACCGTGACTGAGCTGACCCCCTGGACGGGAAACCCTGTCTGCGGATCGAGAATATGATGATATCGCTTACCTTGGTACTCGTAAAATCGCTCATAATCGCCCGAGGTAAACACACTTTCCGATCCTTCGACATCAATCGACGCTAAAATGCCTTGGCCCCGCGGATTTCGAATACCAATTCGCCAAGGTTGACCCGCTTTATTGCCGATGACATGTAGATCACCGCCCACATTAATAATGGCGTTAGTCGCGCCCAGCGCTTTGATGTGATCAATGACTTGCTGTACCGCATAGCCTTTGGCAAATCCACCAAAATCTAAAATCACCGCCTCATTATTACTCCGAACGGTAAAACCCTTGATGTCTAAATTATCCAAGCTGGGTTTTTGCTTTAAAATATTTTCGATATCCGCCAAGCTTGGCGGCGGCCCAAGCGGGATTTCATCTTGATGAAATCCCCATAACTTCACCAGAGCACCGATCGCCGGATTAAAATAGTCATCACTCATACGCGATAACTTACGGGCCTCGGTCATCAATTGAATCACACCCGGCCCCGTAGAAAACGCGGATTTTGTCGGCAATAACTGATTCACTCGCCCTAACGAACCGGCCTTCCAGGGATGCCAAACATTTTCTAAATAAGAAAAATCATTCACTACCGCCCCAATGATTTCATAGGCTTTTGCTTCGGGTAACCCATAAAGCGTAATGTTTACCAGCGTGCCAAACGCATAGACTTCTTCTTTGACGATTGGTTGCGCCGTTTTATTCGTCTCGGTACATGCAAATAAGACAAAACAAGCCAGCAGTATCAGGACAAACGCACTGGGTGAAAATGGCTTAATAGTAATCATTCGGTATCTGACAGACGCTGGTCAATGGCATCGAGCAAAATACCCGCAATATTTAACGAGTAAATTTTGTCCAGCTCACGAATGCAAGTGGGGCTTGTGACGTTTATCTCAGTCAGATAGTCACCAATGACATCAATGCCCACAAACATCAATCCCATAGACTTTAGCTTGCCAGCCAACTGCTCGCAAATCCAACGATCCCGCTCAGACAATGGCATACCAATGGCTTCCCCTCCGACAGCTAAGTTGCCGCGAGTCTCCCCTTTTTTAGGCACCCGAGCTAACACATAGGGAACCGGTTCACCATCAATCAAAAGAATTCTTTTATCTCCTTGCTCAATTTCAGGGATAAACTGTTGTGCCATGATTGTTTTTGTGCCGTTTTCCGTCATTTCTTCTAAAATAACAGACAAATTGGGATCACTTAAACTCAACCGAAAAATAGAAGCGCCGCCCATACGGTCCAATGGTTTTAAAATAATATCTTGGTTTTCCTTGAGAAACTGCCTGACTCTTCGCTCTGATTTAGTCACTAGGGTGGGCACACAACACTGAGGAAACCAAGCCGTAAATAACTTTTCATTGGCGCTACGCAAACTTTCGGCCTTGTTTACCACCAAAACACCCGCCAGTTCAGCTAACTCCAATAAGTACGTCGTGTAAATATACTCCATATCAAATGGAGGATCTTTTCTCATTAAAATCACATCACAATCACTGAGTAAGCCGATAGCTTCATCCACTACATCAAACCAGTGATGGGGATCATCCGTAACCGTAATCTCTTGCCAGCACGCCCATACTTGGCCATCTTGCAAAAATAAACTATCGTGCGATAGATGTCGTAATCGCCAACCTCGGCGCTGGGCCTCCAACAACATCGCAAATGTGCTGTCTTTATGTACTTTTATGTGACTTATCGGGTCCATCACGACCCCTAAAATAACTTGATTTACATTATTCATGAGGAATGCTTTTTTCTTGTCAATAAACCGTCTAATATATTGTCCAATAAATAGGCTAAGCAGTGAACAAATTGCTAACGCCGACGAGTAATGGCATGTTTTTAACAAAATAGCCCAATCCAAACCTAAAAAAAACGACAAACCTAATCTTAGGACCGTATAATCCTGGAATGGCGAGATTTATGCTTGGTTTTTATTGTTGCTACCAGAATAAATTTTACATGATTGAATCGCTATATGTTAGAAACTCTTTTGCATAACAGAATAGAAACTATCCATTTACAGAAGGCACCAACACATGGAAGCTAACAACAGTCGCGGGGAACATAACGAAACGGCGCTCAAAATCATGGTCATTGATGACAGTAAGACCATACGCCGTACCGCCGAAACACTTTTATCTAAGGCGGGCTATGAAGTCATCACAGCGAACGATGGCTTTGAAGCCCTATCTAAAGTCGTGGATTGCCATCCTGATATCATTTTTATGGATATTATGATGCCTAGACTTGATGGCTACCAAACTTGTGCGTTGATAAAAAACAACGAATCGTTTAGTCATACGCCAATTATCATGCTATCGAGCAAGGACGGTTTATTCGATCGAGCCAAAGGTCGTATTGTCGGTTCTGATCGCTATCTTACCAAACCTTTTACCAAGGAAGAGTTACTTGAGGCAATCAAAGAGTACACACCACAACCCAAACAAGCACGGCCAGTAGAACATAGCATCATTATGAAACAAAGCTAACACCCATTTGTGGTAAAGCCTATCCGACTTGTCACTTGGGCAACCTATTATCTAATCGCGCTCGACCTTTGATTTCCGCTGGCCTTTCGTTATCAAATCTCATGCCTTCCAGGGAATCCAGCAGGTTGCCCAATGCTAAAAAAACGTCATATACTCGATTAATCCACGGAATAATATTGGTTATAAAATCAGCTAAAATTTTATAACCATTGACACCCCATAGCGAGCCTAACAAAGCATTGTGACACAACAAAAAAAACATCATAGCCCACTACAACATCCATTGTTAGTTTTACAAGAAATCCAAACACAGTGTCAACAGACCCCTCCCCCGCTCACAATAGCCCCCACCTCCAGCCATACCCACTACATCGGTCTTGCTTTTAAAATAGGCATGAATCACCTGGTTTTCCCGAAATCAATGGTCTCTAGCATTTATAGCCATCGATTTACCCCATTCTCAGCTGTCCCCGGCGCACAACACTGGATGCGTGGTTTGTGTAATCTACATGGCCAATTAGTCATCATTATCGATTTAAATCGATACTTGATTGAAGAAACCACCGGCTCTTGCCGAAATAGTAGAATAATAGTTTTGCACTCAGGATCTGGCAATGTCGGTTTTTTGGTCCCTGAAGTCTTAGGAATCAAGTATTTTCAGCACTCAGAACAAATCAAAAAAGGGCCAGCCTTTGATGGGTTAATCGCTCGTTTTTTATCGGGTGTGTTTTACCAAGACGGCATCTATTGGGGTGTTTGCGCCGCTGAAAAATTAATCCACAATGCGGATTTTCATCATCCTAATCTTGAATAAATTTACCTGCTCACTTGCCTAATTCATTCCTTAGATCGGTAATAGTTAGTTTAAGCAAAATAATATGGACACGGAATTGTTTGTTGACACAGCATCTCGCAAACCAATAATACTGTTTGCCGTATTATTGGTTTTCATGTGTTCAATAATAACGACCCTCAGCTATGCCATATGGATAAGTCCCACTGAAAATAAGTACCTAGAATTAGTCTCTCAGCAAAAAATTTTAGCGCTACAAGTGATTAGCAACATACCCGAAGCGCTATCAGCAAAACCTGAAGCCTTTATCCAATTACAAAACGCCAGTGAACAAATTGAAAAAAATATTCGTATACTAAAGCAAGGTGATCCCGCACTTGGTTTGCCGGCCGTGCCCCATTCCATATCCGCTGAATCCATGGCAACCATTAATCAATGGAACGCGTTCCAAAACGAACTCAATATCATTATCAAAACCGAAAGCGTTATTCGCATTCTCAAAAATTTTAGCATTACCATTAACGATATCACTCCGGAACTCATCGACAAACTCAATGAAATTTTAGATCTGCTGCACAACGCGAATGCAAAATCGCAGCACATAAGCATGATTAGCCAACTGATGGTTCTCGTGCAAACCATTAACAATAGCGCAATGGTGATCATCCGTGGTGAAATCGGATCTAAAACGGCGGCTGAATTTTTTGAACGAAAAACCAAACTGTTCGATGAATTACTCACCAGTCTGTTGCGTGGCAACAAAAATAAAAGCATTCATAAAATAACAAACAGAAAGATCCAGAATAAATTACAAACCATCGCATCAACATTCTCGAATATAGAACAATTGGTGAATCGTATATCAGAAAAAACACCACAACTTATTCGTGCTCAAAAAGCCTCAAAAGATATCGTGCTACAAAGTCATACCTTACTCAACAGTATTTCTCTATTAACAAACTCGTTTAGCGTTCGCCAAGCGCAGCACCAAAAAATCATCTGGATAGGACTCACGCTCAGCACAATTACGCTACTTTTTTTAATCTTTTTATTGATAAAATACATCACCCTGACCCCAAACAACTCAACCGAAAAAAATCAGACCGCAGCCACACCTGCCATGGATCCGGCCCCAAGTATACCAAGCAAACACGTCCAACAAGCCATTGCCAAATTACTGAACGACATCGAAACATTTGCCAAAGGCGACTTAACTGTCACAGCCACCGTTGATAGTGAAATCACCGGCGCTATCGCAAACGCGGTTAATTCAGCCATCTATTCCTTAGTTAAATTAATTACCGCCATTGATCAAATGACAAACCAGGTCGCAGAAAATGCCGAAGAAACTCAAGTCACCACCATTCATCTAGCACGCGCCAGCGACCAGCAAAGCGAACAAATTGCACAAGTCTCTCAATCCATCGAAAGCATGGCAAAAGCGATACAAATGGTTTCTGAGCACGCCGTTAAATCATCCCACGTCGCCACTAGAGCCCTCAATATTGCCGTGGCTGGATCAAATACCGTAAAAAAAACCGTCGCCAGCATGCTTACCATTCAAACCGATATTAAACACTTTTCCGCACAAATTAAACGACTCGGCAAAAGCTCCCAAGAAATTGGTGATACCGTTGAACTGATAAAAGATATTGCTGACCAAACAAATATTCTTGCGCTCAATTCCGCCATCCAGGCCTCGGCGAGCAGTGGTAAAATAGATAACCCAAGCTCCGTCGCAGAAGAAGTCCAGCAACTGGCGGATAAAGTGGGTTTAGCCACCCATAACATCGAAACCTTAGTTCACTCGATTCGCACCGATACGGCAAAAGCCGTCAACGCCATGGAACAAACAACCGCCGATGTTTCAAACGGTACCGCATTAGCCCATAGTGCGGGTAAAGCCTTAGTCCGTATTGAAAGTATATCAACGGAACTGTCCGAATTAACAAAAAATATTTCAGATGCTGCCAATCAACTCAGCAGCACCTCCAATAAAATTTCTCGTAATATGAACACCATTGCCAATGTCACCAACCAGAATTTAGCCGGCACCAAACAAACCGTCAACTTAACAGGCAACCTGGCAAATCACGCCAAACAACTCAAAGCGCTGATTAAAGGATTTAAGCTTCCCTAAACGACGATAATCGATTGTCCGATTCCGCCCAATGTCGGTTAAAACCCCATTAAGTTTCTATTACATCAAAAAACGATAGGGTAACGATTTGACCAACGCTATATGTAAGATATATGCCTCACGCTCAGCACTCACGAAAAAACGCGATTTGTGGCTTCAGCAAGGTTATAATGCAAAAATGCCTCGTGGTCATTCTAGAATGTCAGACTGAGCCATCGGCAATAACAAAATATGATGTTAAATCAACAAATAAAGCGGCAATTATCACGTTGCTATGGTGGGGTTTTAGGCGACACTCAAATACAATCTAAAGCAAATCATTTTTTATGCACTGACGAAAAAAACCTTGATTTTTTTGATTACGCTCAACTGAAGCACAACCTGGCCTACCAAATAAATTGGCGGCTCATGCCAGTTCGGTCGAATTTCAGGCTAACACTCAGTGTCATATGCTGTCAGAGATTGCATGCAAATAAAAACCTCGCAGTAAAATTTGCCATACGTTACAGGTAAAACGTTTTACCTTGGTGATGTAAAAAGCGTTTTCGACCACGGAATCATTTAAGAGCGCTTCTCACCTCACCAAGCACAAAACAAACGTCTTAATACTTACCTGCCACGATGATTCGTACAAAAAAATAACAAATTAATACAGCTCGATACGGGAGGGCTATGGATGAATACATTAAAATATAACGACTTCCATCAACCATTAGACTGGCTAAAAAATGAGCTTGATCAGACAATCGATGAAATTAGGCATTCCTTAAGGCAATACGGCGAATCGTTAGATAATATCGGACCGTTATTGCCTACCGTCTCCCGGCTACACCAAATCGCTGGCATATTCCATATTTTGGAATATTATGGCATCGCCTTATTGCTGGAAGAAATGGAAGAAACCATCAAACAGTTACTGGCTAAACGAATCGACAAACGTGAAGAGGCCTATGAATCACTGGTACAAGGTACCATCGCCTTAGAAGGTTATTTAGACCGTCTCAAAGCCGGTAACAACGACATACCGATCGCCCTGCTGCCCCTACTCAATGATTTAAGAGCGGCCCGCAATGCACCACTTTTAACAGAAAACGCGCTTTTTATGCCGGACCTGTCCATTGTACCGCAAATCCCGGACACCCTTCCAAAAAGTAATCAGGCCACCAACCATGCCGCACAAAGCGCACAAACACTGCGTCCCTATTATCAGGCGGCCTTGCTGTCCTGGTACCGCAACCCGCATGATATTCGCAGCTTAAAACAAATGCACGCGATTGTGCGAAACCTGGAAAACTCCAGCTATTCTCCCCGCCTACGTCAGCTGTGGTGGATCATCGAAGGATTGTTAGAGGCATTAAAAGACAAGGGGCTAAGCTCCAATGTCTCGATACGCTTATTGCTCGGCCACACCGACCGCCAAATGAAAAAAATCGCAATAGACCATGGCGCTCAAGTCGAGTCAAACCCACCGATTGAACTTTTAAAAAACGCCCTGTTCTATATTGCCCAGGCCACCAGCCGTGGTGAAAAAGTCACACTCCTAAAAAAAGCCTATCAATTAACCCATCTCATCCCAACAGAAAAAGAAATTAACTTATTAAAGAAAGATCTACGTGGCGCAAAATCCATAACGCTGCAAAACATTGCCCGCGAGCTCGACAAAGCCTTACAACAAGTGAAAACCTCAATTGATGTCTTTACGCGCAATGCGAATAGCCCTGTCAGCCAACTCACCGAATGCAGCAAACCACTCAAGCAAATCGCTGATACCCTAAGTTTAATTAACTTTGGTAGAGAACGCCATTTGCTCTTGCGTCAAATTGAATCAATCGCCCAAATCATTGAGGCAAAAAAACACCCCGAAGACAAGAAAATGATGGCCATTGCCAGCGCCATTGTACAAGTTGAAACATTACTTGATAACATTAATAATTCAGATACCGTCAAGATCCAACCCACTGTTGAGGAAACGGAAAAAAACATGAGCATATCAAGTGGAACGCACTTACCAGAAACGGAAATTCGCCACCTCATAAAAATTGCGATTGACGAAGCTAAACAAAACGTTGGTGAAATTAAAAACAATATTCTGGGATTTTTAACAAGTCAGTTCAAACCAAAATTATTGGCCAAAACCCCGCGACTACTTAACGAAATTAAAGGCTGTTTTACCATATTGTCACTACACCACGCTGCCGATTTAGTCGAGGCCATCAATAAATTTATTACAATTGATTTATTGGAAAACGATACCCTACCAGAGAGTAATAAGCTCGATACCCTCGCGGAAGGCATTGTTTCATTAGAATATTACCTCGATGCCGTTGCGTCGGATAAAACGTCCGTCGATGCCATCCTTGGCATGACCCGTCATTGCGTCACAGAACTGGGCTATCCCGTCGCCAAACCTCAAGAAGAGTTGACTGATAGCATTCCCGTGCTCGAGGCTATCGTCACCCGCATTAAGCATAAAAATTCACAGCGAACACAACCACAAAAACCCATTGATAATATCGCTCTGCAGCCTATAAAAGACAGCTATACTGAAATACAAAATACACTGACACCCAACAATGACAGTGCATTAAGACAAAGCGAATCGATCGAATATCAAAACAATATTGTTTCCTTCGCGGCAAGCCAAGAATTTATTGACGATGAAGTCGCCGAAATTTTTATTGAAGAAGCCTATGAGGCGATCGCTAATATTCAGAAGAGTATTGAAGCTTTAAAACTTAATATCCATGACGACAAAGCGCTAGGGAGCATAAGGCGTGCCTTCCATACCCTAAAAGGCAGTGGTCAAATTGCCGGCGCCATGGAAATTAGTGAATTTGCCAAAGGTTATGAAGAATTCATTAACAATACGCTGTGTGACCTCTACCCATTTGATAAATCCGCACTGGCATTCATGGAGCATGGCTTTGTCGCCCTAAAAGAAATCACTCGGTGTTTCAATGAAAGAACCCCCGCACCAAGCGAATTAATGCAGTTATCTGACAAGGCCAAAATATATCATGAAAATCCCGACACGGAAACGCCTAACTTAACTCACCAAACCAACGAAATTGATGCATTAATCGCTAACTTTGAAGACTTACCCAGTGCTGTCGAAGCGGAACCCCAAGTGAGTGCAGTCACTCTCACCCCAAATAATCGACACCAATCCGATGAGCCAACCAACGACCCCATTGAACTCAACCCACTTGATAACATCGACCGTCTGACATTTTTTGAGCCCTCCCCGTCGACCACGGAAACCTCTCTAAAAACCAATGACGATGAGACATTCGAGCCATCGCCGGTACAATCCACCGATGTCCTTGATTCGTTCATCAAATCATCACTATTAGATATTGAGAAACTCGAAAATTTTATTACTCAACAATCCGCTCAACTCGCCAGCCTACCCGTACCCGATGAACTCATCAGCACAATTCAAGCACTGCACTCTAAAGCCACCGCATTAGAAATCGAAGATTTCTTGCAAACTACTGACTTACTGCATCAATACTTCAGCAACATGTTAGATAAAAATGAAAATATTGATGACGAAACCATCGAAATCTTAAGAGAGTTTAGTAGCACCACAAGAGAAATGTTAGTCAACCTACAAAACAGTAATAAAGCAGAAGAAGAACCACACCAAATACTGCGCGAATTAGAGCTCACCAAAGAAACATCAGCACCCAACAAATCCCAACCAAAGAAAATATTATCCGATGATGAACTCGCATTAATCGAAGTCTTTCTCGAAGAAGCCGAAGAGCTTATTGAAGAAGCAAATAGTGAAATTAGCATTTGGCAAAATAGCGGAGCGACACCATCGACCTTCCCTAAACTACAACGATTTTTACATACCATCAAGGGGAGTGCGAGAATGGCTGACATCCCCCCCATTGGTGACTTAACCCATCATCTTGAATCACTCTTTGAAAGCTTGGTCGAGAAGCGCATTACTGAAAATGAGGAAATTGAAGAACTCACCCGCCATGCCTTTGATCTGTTAGCAAACATGGTTGAAGATGTCAAAAATGGGCAAGATGAGATTCGCAACGACGATACACTGATCACACAAATCACCGATCTCTTAAGTAACAAACCCTCCACACGTCAAAAAGAAAAAGAAACCACCGCAATCGAGCCCTCTGTCATTATCGAAACAATACCAGAAGTACCAGCTCCCTTACTCACTACCGAATTCACACCTCGCGAGACGCCCTCCCCCGACGCATTTGAGCCCATCAATTCGTTAATGATGCCTAACAGCACAATGCTCGATCAAGAAACGCCGGAAAAACCGGAAGAAAAAAATGTCAGCCAAAACCAAGGAAAAGAAGAATCATCCTATCCATCACTAGATAACAACCTAGAAGCAGCGACGCCCAAGTCTAACAGTGAAGACAAAAAGTCAAACATGGTACGACTCGCCGCCGATGTCCTTGACACGATGGTTGAGCAAGCCACCGAGCAAAGCACGTTACAAAACAATATTGAAAATAATATTGACGCTTTCAAGGTTCAACTATTAGCTTTAGAAAAATCGATGCTTCGTTTCAAAGAGCAACTCAAGAATACAGAACTTGATGGCACTCAATCCGCCGAGACAAACCCGTTTAATGACAATACAGCGGATTATAATGCGCCGCAAAGCACCACCCTATTTCCTCAAACCCTAGCAATACACTTAAGGGAGAACCTGGACGAGCTCTTCAATCTGCATGGAAACCTGTCCCAGCTCACACTCGATACCGACACACTCATTTCACAGCTTAACAAAGTGCAGGAAGAGTTGCATGACACCCTAATAAGTTCACGGATGATCTCATTTTCAAATCAAACCAATCGGTTACAGCGCATCGTGCGACAAACCTGCCGGGAATTAAATAAAAAAGCCAACTTGGTATTTGATGGCTCAGAAACAGCGATCGATCGCGCATTATTAGAAAAACTGATTGCCCCGCTGGAACATATCATTCGAAATGCAATATCCCATGGCATCGAAACACCTGAGCAACGATTAAAGCAGCATAAGCCAGAAACCGGTAAAATACGCATTGAATTTTTCAAAGAACGCGCTGAAAATATTATCAAAATCACCGATGATGGCGCCGGCATTGATCCAAATAAAATTAGTGCTAAAGCACTAGAAAAAGGTTTAATGTCCAAAGACGATACGTTATCTGAAGAAGAGGCCTTACAATTAATTCTCGAACCGGGCTTTAGTACTGCCGACAAAATATCGCAAATATCAGGGCGTGGTATTGGCATGGATGTGGTTAATTCTGAAATACAAAAGCTCGGGGGATCATTATATATTGAAACTCAAGTTAACGTTGGCACAACCTTCACCTTACGGCTCCCCTTTACCATTGCACTGAACGAAACCTTACTGGTCCAAACTGGCGAAGACATCTACGCCCTACCCGATAATTTTATTGAACACACACTACCTATCGATCGCCGCCAGTTAAATGAAATTTACCAACAAAAAACACCGTGTTTTACCTGGAATGCACGACACTTTCCGGTGCTTTATCTCGCGAGTTTATTCAACGGAAAACACACAAAAGTACCAACCACGAGCAATACTGTCGCACTCGTCCTGCTCCGTGACAACGATAACCTAGTGGCATTACATGTTGATAAAATCTTAGAAAAACGAGAAATTGTATTAAAACCAACCGGACCGCAACTACCGCATATACGAGGTATCTCCGGCGCTTCTATTTTACCCAATGGCAAAGTCGCCTTAATTGTTGATGTAAAAATATTACTCAAAATTATCCAAAGCACCTACCAACCCAAACCACTCAATACTCACCATACCAATACGCCCGACCCGACCCTCAATGTCCTCGTAGTTGACGATTCAGTAACAGTGAGAAAAGTGACGCAGCGTTTTTTAGAGCGTTATGATATGCAAGTGACAACAGTAAAAGACGGTGTTGAAGCACTCGATCAGATCAAAAAAGAAACCCCTACCATTATTCTATTAGATGTTGAAATGCCTCGTTTAAATGGTTTTGAAGTGGCCAAACAAGTTCGCAACAATAGCCAATGGCAACATATTCCAATTATTATGATTACATCACGCTTTGGCAAAAAACACCAAAAAATGGCAAAACGTTTAGGGGTGAATATTTTTCTCGGTAAACCCTATCAAGAAAATGAATTGCTATCGCATATTTGCCAATTAACCGGAAGAGAATTTAAAACCTAGATACACAGCATGCCTGTGGCTTGCCCATCTACTAAGGAATGGGTATTTTAACAAATACCTCATTCCTTAGCACATAACCCCCTAAACTCAGTAAGAATAGCCAAGCAAGTAGGTCGGGTTAGCGCAGCATAACCCGACAAAGCACTGACTTATCAGCACCGGACTAAAATTAAGTTTTATTATCTGAAAAACTAATATGTTGGAGTAATTTTTGATTCCTAAACAAACCGGTGTTGCAAACTCATCTCATGACTGTTGATCCAACACTTAAAATATCTACGTTATTAATCCCGATAGAAATGTCACATGTGTTATTGCCCACCGCAGCCATTGCTGAAGTTTTATCGCTAGCCTATCTAGTAAAAGATAATCGACAGAGTGATATTGCAGGCTATACACAATGGCAAAAAAAACCCTTACCTGTCATTTGCCTTAATCGGATAAATTCAGCAGCACAAGAATTAACAAACAACGTGACAAGATACACCATTGCGGTCGTAAAAATGCCATCAGAACTGGGAAATTGCCTATATATAGGTATCATCGCAAACTATACCCCGCGCATCATTCAAGCCACTTCGAGAAATTTAAAAACGGATTTACATCCTCAATATTTATATCCATGCGCACTCAGTTACGTATTGATAAATCAACTGCCCGCCTTTATCCCAGATCTGCTGAAACTACGCCACTTCGGGGTGGACAATATAATCAGACCAAAAACCGATGGGTGATGAGTTTATCTGCTATTTTTTTCAGGTTTCATTAGCAAAATTCTGACTAATTCAAAGCAAACTCAATGACTCGTTCTTTTTCATTATATGAAATAACTTCCACTCCGAGTTCACGAAGGTCATTCGTCATTTCAAGGCAAGCCTCCATTTGACCATCCAATTTTTTTTGTGGGCCTTCAATAGTAAACATCACTCTTTCAGGCAGCAAGTTACGCTTCTTGAGCTGTTGAACTTTTGTTAACCAAG
>VAPL010797200.1_pt1 | contig 14885 bp, 12 predicted proteins | sample 3395061 | NCBI WGS metagenome assembly VAPL01 (sample SAMN08290444, study PRJNA428436) | hydrothermal vent metagenome | isolation source: Deep-sea hydrothermal vent chimney 2 | place: Pacific Ocean: Juan De Fuca Ridge | depth 2182 m m | reverse complement strand
TTTCGTGTTTTTCGTGGTTAAAAAGAAAGGGTGGACAAATTTATTTTCAATAATCAAGACCCAAAGGCAGCGATCCTTTTGGGGACTGATTTCAAAAAACTTGATTTATCGGCCTTTGATTTTTATAGTATTTATAGTCAGTATTCGCTTAATCAATTATACTCATTTGGCGATTACCCTATCATAATAGCACTCAATTTTTAATAAACTCCAAGAAAAAGAAAATATTTATGGCCAAGGATACTGAAAAAAATCCAAAACAGCTCCCGATTAATCAGGAAACGCTCGATATAATTGTCGCCAACGTAATCCCCACCTCCAAATATTTTGAGGTTCGCTTTGATCATCTCGAACAAAGAGTTGACCGGATGCAGGACGATATAAAAGATTTCCGGGCCGATGTTAATAATCGTTTTGAGCAAACAGACAGGCGATTAGATGAATTTAAGAATGATGTTAATCTACGCTTTGATGAAGCCAAAAAAGACGTTAATCTACGCTTTGAGCAGGTCGATAAACGCTTTGAACAGGTCGATAAACGCTTTGAACAAATCATTGCCTCAATTGACCGCTTAACTGATAAGCTGGATAACCGTGATCATGATCTACAGTCTTTTACTATGCGGATGTTCAGTATTTCTATTTTGATTTCTTTTCTCGGTGTTCTTGGTGTCTTCTTGAAAATTTTTAAGGTTGTTTAAGCCTGCCTCTTTATCGCTTTATCATGTAATCGGGAACAGAATTTTTTGGCAGCCTCCCCTCCTTTTTGAACCGCCCCAGGGAACAGGGCGGGAGACATCTTTATCCCCCCTTTACAATGAGGCGTTTTGCCGCCTCATCCACAAGTAATGACCTGCGACATTCTGATTACCAACGTCAAATTCCTCCCTGCTGCCGGAGAAAAAATCATCGAGAATGGTTTTATCATCACGCAGGGAGGATATATCGAGCTTACAGGCTCCATGAGTACCATGCCCAACCAGGTGGAGGCAACGAAGACCATTGACGGCCACGAGCAGTTGGTAATGCCCGGCCTGATTAATGGTCATTGCCATGCCGCCATGACCCTGTTTCGGGGGCTGGCCGATGACCTGCCGCTCATGACCTGGCTGCACGACCATATCTTCCCGGCCGAGGCGGCAAGTGTAAACAGTGAGATGGTATATTGCTGTTCACAACTGGCCGCCGCCGAGATGATCCTCTCCGGCACCACCACCGTGGCCGATGGTTATTTTCTGGAAGAGGCGGCGGCCAGAGCCTTCTGCTCCGCCGGTCTGCGGGCGGTAGCAGCCCAGGGTATTATCGATTTTCCCGCTCCCGGCGTACCTGATCCCTCTTTGAACATCGAGGCCGCCCGCCGCTATCTCAACAATATGCCCGTGAATGATCTGCTGATCCCGGCCCTCTTCTGCCACTCGCCCTCCACCTGTTCCCCGGCCACTCTCCAATCTGCCGGAGAGCTGGCGGCGGAATATAACTGCCGCCTGTTCATCCATACCTCCGAGACCAAAGGCGAAGTACTTGAGCATCAGAAGCTCTATGGCCTACGTCCTGTTGAGCATCTAAATAAACTTGGTCTGCTCTCCGAAAACACGGTCTGCATCCACTGTGTCTGGCCCAGCAGTGAGGAGATTACCATGCTGGCCGACAGCGGCTGCGGCGTAATTACCTGCCCGGAGAGTAACATGAAGCTCGGTGCGGGCATCGCCCCCATCCCCGCCATGCTGGCCGCCGGGATTAAAACAGGCCTCGGCACCGATGGCTGTGCCAGCAATAATGACCTCAACATGTGGGGCGAGATGGATTCCCTGGCCAAAATTCACAAAGCCGTAAGCCTTAATCCCGCTATTCTGCCAGCCCCTGTCGTTCTTGATATGGCGACCAGAGGCGGAGCCGCCGCCCTGGGCCTTAACCTGGGCAGCCTGCAGCCCGGCATGGCGGCAGATATGATAATCATCGACCTCCACCAGCCGCACCTCACCCCGTTTTACGGCCCGGATCTTCTGGTTTACGCACTCAATGGGGCAGAGGTCAGGCACAGTATCATCGGCGGCAAGCTGGTCATGGAGAACCGTAACTTACTGAATATAGATATTAAGGCCGTCATGGCGGCCGTTAACCGCCTTGCTGAAAACTACATGATCAGCCGCTGAGCAAAAGAGATGATGGGCAGAATGATTTTGGGCAGGATGCCGGTATAAAAAAGCACTAACATAATGATAAAGCCGTAAGGCTCAATGCGGGCGTAGGAAACCGCTATTTTCTCAGGCAGCAGTCCCATGAGAATCTTACTGCCGTCCAAAGGCGGCAGGGGCAGAAGATTAAAGACCGCCAGCAGCAGATTAATCCAGATACTGGCACCAAGCATCTTTATTAAGGGGCTGATAATAAAGAGGGGCCAGAGTGATGAGGTGGCGAAAAGCAGTTTCACCATGAGGACACTGATAATGGCCAGGACAAAATTGGTTCCCGGCCCGGCCAGGGATACCCAAATCATATCCCGGCGCGGATCCTTAAAATAACGAGGATCAACCGGCACCGGTTTGGCCCAGCCTATTTTGATCAGGATGAAGCAGATAACCCCGATTGGATCCAGATGTTTGAGCGGGTTAAGGGTTAAACGGCCCATATTAGAAGCGGTTGGATCGCCAAAAAGCCTGGCAATATAGCCATGGGCGTATTCATGGAGAGTGAGGGCGAAGAGTAAAGGCGGGGCCAAGATTATTATTTCTTGCAGGATGGACATCATGAGCCAGTTTGTTGTTCTTGGATAAATTTTTCTTCCTCGGCCCTGTTGTTCACCAGACCGTCTAAACGGGCGTTAAGTAAAGCGGTCAGGAGAAGGCCGATTTCAGGCCCCGGCCCGTATCCCATTTCTAAGAGATCGCGGCCGTTTAAAGAGGTTTTAACATCCCGCAGACGCGTAACATAGAGAGAGACTGCCTGTTCCGTACCTTTATCACCGGCCATGCCCATTAAATATAACAGGGCTTCGCCGCTTAGTCCATAGAGAAGACGATATATCTCGCTGGCCTTAATCGGCTGCCCAGCGGATTTATGGTGCCGCACCGGAGGTTTCTTACCCTTCCGCCTCATTAACTGGGGGATGACCTTACCAGCCAGCCCCAAGGCCGCGCGTTCAGCCGTTAGTTTATCGGCAATCAGGCGCTGCCGTTCACGATCAACCACCTCAAATTTTACGAAAAACTCCATAAGATGAGTGGGCTTGAGCCGGGAGGTGAGGGCCAGGAGGAATACCCGCCATTCAGAACAGGGCCGATCCAGATAGAGCCGTTTATACCAGGCCAGGCCGCGATGAGTCTCGCGCAGAATCTTTTTCAGGCCCTGCTCAAGACGCAGGGCGGGATGCAGAAAGGGCAGAAGCTTAAACTGATTCAGGCGGTAGATGGCAGGTTGGGGATTTTCCTCGGCCAGGATCATTTGGAGTTCGTAAAAGAAACGCCCCCCGGAAAAACGGTCATACATATTCATCTTGATGGCGTTTTTCATTAGCTTGGCCGTTAATTTACCAAGTTTAAAGCCCAGCCGCTGCTCAAAGCGGATGGCCCGAAATACGCGGGTGGGATCTTCGACAAAACTCAAATTATGCAGCACCCGGATCTGGCCGTCACGAAGATCATTCTGGCAGTTGAAAAAATCTACAAGAAGACCGAATTTATCCGGATTCAGGTGAATGGCCATGGCGTTAATGGTAAAGTCGCGGCGGAATAGATCAAGCTTAACCGAACTTAACTCCACCGTCGGCATGGCGGCCGGGTATTCATAATACTCAAGGCGGGCGGTGGCCACATCAATCTTGAAGCCGTCCCGCAGTTTAACCACGGCGGTATTAAATTTCTCATGCACCCTGGCCCGGCCTCTCAGCTCTTCGGCAAGGCGGCGGGCAAAGGCAATGCCATCCCCCTCAACCACTATATCAAGATCAAGATTAGCGCTCTTAATAAGAAGATCACGGACAAAACCGCCCACGGCATAGGCCCGGTAATTATAGGCGTGCGCCACCTCGCCGATGGTACAGAGGAGACGTATCATCTTCTTGGAGAGGCTCGCCACCAGCAGGCTGTGAAGATTACGGTTGCGCTCCAGGGAGGGCTGGCCCCCCTGGTGGAGAGCGGCCGGTGAATGAGCCGGATCTTTAATCAGAATATTTAACAGATCGGTGCGGGTAATAACCCCAATGACCTTGTCGGCCGCCACCACCGGAATAAAACGCTGCCGATGACCGATAATAACCTCCTGAATATCGGCCATGGTGGCGCTGGAGGGCAGGACGGCAAAATCCGTGGTCATATAATCATCCACCGGCTGCTCGCCAAGGCCGTGGAAGATAGCCTTTTCCACTACCCGGCGGGAGATGAGACCCCGCACCCGTTCTTTCGCCATAATCGGTAGTACGGTTATGCTGTAACGAGTCAAAATTTCATGGGCCTGGTTGATGGTTATTCCCGGCACCGCGAAGATAACCGGGGCCGACATCAGATCCAGAGCCCGGCTCTCCGGCAGCACATATTTGTGGAGCAGACGCACCAGTTTTTCTTCGGCCTCCACCATGGTCTGATCTTTAATCGTCGCCGAGGCGGCCGAGGCATGGCCGCCGCCGCCAAATTCCTGGGCTATATTACCGACATTGACCTCCGCCATCCGGCTGCGGGCAATAAAATATATCCGGTCACCCATGCGGGCCAGGGCGAAAATAACATTGATATTTTCCAACACCATAAATTTCCGTACCAGGCGGGCAAACTCATCCACATAGGCCGGGGCGTTAACCTTGGCTACCACCATTTGAATCCCCCTGATTGTATAGGTTATGGCCCCGTTAATCATATCATTTAACAGGCCCAGCTCGGCGCTGGAAAGTTCCTGGGCGGTGAACTGACTTATCAGAGAGGTCTGGCCGCCCTCCTCCATGAGCCAGGCGGCGGCGGTGAGATCATCGGGGGTGGTGGAATCAAAGGTAAAGGAACCGGTGTCCTCATGAATGGCGATGAGCATGAGTCCGGCCTCCTCAGGGGTGAGGATAATCCCGCGGCGCTGGAATATCTCAACAATGATCGTGGTGGTGGAACCCATCTCCTTAACCACCTCCAGATCACCACGCATATCGCCGGGGGCATCGGGGTGATGGTCGTATAAATGGAGGCTGAGACCTGGATTTGTCAGGCAGGCCGCGAGTTTGCCAATCCGGCCGGGCTGCCTGGTATCAACCACAATGAGCCTGCTTATTCTGGCAATGTCGATATTTTTAAGGCGTTGAAAGGGGTATTGGCCCCATTGCTTAATATAATCACGGACATTCTTTTCCTGAGAACCGGGAAAAGCCATGAGCGCCTTGGGATAGAGACGGCGGACGGCAACCATGGCAGCCATAGCGTCAAAATCGGCGTGAAGATGAGTAGTGATTAGTTCCATAACCGGCTGTTCAAACGGCAATCCGGGCAGGTGCCAGAATATGAGGCCAGGCCAGCCCTTGAGCGGCCTGAGCCAGGGCCTGATTGGCCAGCGGATGGCCGCCACCCTCTTCACCCCAGATAATATTCACCACATCCCCGGCCGTGAACTCCGCCGGCGGAGCCGCCGGGACATAAGAATCACCATCCTCTACCCGACGCAGCAGACCACCCTCGGTAAGTAGAGCGAGAACCAGGGTAATTACTTTCTGCTCATGGCGGTTGTGCCGTTCACGCAGCGAGGCAATGGTGCTGAGCTTACGGGCGGAAAAATCGCTGAAAATATCGTCTAAGAGATCAAAGGCCAGGGCCAGGCGGTTATAAGGAGTCAGGCGGGGCCGCCGCCAGGCATAATCCCTAAACATCTGACAGGCAAAGGCAAACTCAGCCCCGGCCAGGAAGACAATCCAGGCAATATTCAGCCAGAGCAGAAAGAGAGGCAGGGTGGCGAAGGAACCATAAATAGCGTTATATTTCGCCACCCCGATCTGCAGGCGCACATAAACAGCCTGGATAACAAACCAGCTGACCCCGCCCATGATCCCGCCGGCCAAGGCGGGAAACATGCCAACCCTGGCGTTGGGCAAAAAGCGGTAAAGAATGGAAAAGGTAACAACAACAAGAATTAAGGGCAACAGTTTAAAGATGAAGGCCGCCAACCAGGCAATGGGCAGAACAACGGCTATCCGTTGGAGGATTTTCTGGTTTTGCAGCATGGCCTCAGTGGCAAAGCCGAGGTTAACGCTTAAAGGCAGCAAAATCATCAAGGCCAGATAGTCCATGAGCTTGCGGCCGAATGGCCGCCCCTGCCGGGCCTGCCAGATTACATTCATGGCCTGTTCAATGCGGCCCAAGACGCTTAACACGGCAAAGACCAGACCGATAATACCAAAGGCCCCCAGGGCGGCAAAATCCGTCCGATCAACATAATCAAAAATTTTAGCCACGGCGGTATGCAGATGACCGGCAATCTGTTGATCTTCAGCAGCCGCGGCTGCCGACGGAATACCCTGGCCCGGACGGCTGTCGGCCACAGAGGCCTTCGTGCCGTCCCCTTGCTTTGCAGGGGCAGACTGCGTCTCAAGCGACCCCTCAATCTGATCGACAAAACGAAAGGCGGCCTGCCGCATCTGATCTCCAGCCCCCAGCCCCTTCAGAACCGCCGTTCCCAGGGCCAGAGTGGGAACCAGAGAAAGAACAATGGTAAAGGTCAGGGCGCTGGAGCGCATGGGAATATTGTTCTGCTGGAATTCGCGCCAGAAAACGACAATAATCCGGAAAGCGGCCCAAAGAGCGCGGCGGAACAAAGGGGCATCCACCGCCGGCCGGGGCCAGAGATAGCGCCATATCCTCTCAAGTAGAGAATCCGCGGCAGAGTTGGCAGTCGTCGTCCCGGGGCTCAAAACTAACGGGGCTGGCGGGCCGACAACTGATTATTGATTACCCAGTTCAACCAGTCATATTGTTTATCCGAAAAATTCTTCCTTTTCTGTTTCAAAAAGGCCCGCAGAGCGGCATCAGAGGTAAACGAGACGGAATAAAAGCCCTTGGAATAGGCGCCATGCCCCAGCAGAGAAATCTTACCGTTACCCTCAACCCCCACCATTAAATCATGGTTTTTAAAGGTTTTGGAATCACCAATTACCGAGACGGTGCCATATTTTTCCGCCTTGATATACTGGTAGGAGGCAATGCCGATAATCACCAGCAGAGCCAGAGCGATAAGTGAGATTATCCGGGTGGCGCGGCCATAGACCTGGGGGTTAAAAATATCACGGACCGAAAAAGGGATGTGAGAGCTGATAGCCTGAGAGATATCCTTTTCCCTGGCCAGCATGGGTTTGACCACCATGCCGGTGTAACCCTCAATATCCTTGATGGCATCATCATCAGAGGGATCAACCATGGCGAGATTCAGGATATTATTACCCTCTTTGGCAATGGGCAGTACCGTGTATTTCTGACATAGATAACGAGGGATAGCCCCCTTGACCTCGGGCGAGAATTCATCGTCAATCCTGATAATCGGCACATCCAACTGAGCGGAAAGAATATCCAGCAGTTGATCGTCACTGATAACCCCCATTTTAATGAGGATATAGCCCAGACGGCGGTTACCGCCCACCTGAATCCTTACCGCCTCATCAATATCTTCTATTTTGGCCAGTTTCTTGTGAACCAGGATCTCACCAAGACGCATTTTTTTACCCATATCACTCCCTCCCCGCAATTATTCATTTTCCTAATTATATCACATAATATTGCCTGAATGTACAACAAAAAAATAACCGTTAGCGGCTGCTTGAGGGTATTCGGGAAGAACAGATAAGCGCCAAAACAGTTACTCCGATATTTCGTAACTGCCCACTCTCGTCCGGGCGTATTTTTTATGTAAACAATCAACAAGGTTGAGGGAAGCTGAGAACTACAGTAAGATGAAAATTGATTTTTCAGGTTGCTTATACCATTAGCTAATGTGAAACCCATCCATATTAAAGGGCCTGTAAGGAGAGATAATAATGGCAGACAAGCTGAAGCGGGTTTTATTAGTTGACGACGAAGAGGTAATCCGAGAGGTATTATCCGCCATTCTGACCGCTAACGGCTATGAGGTGGAACTGGCGGCCAACGGCAAGACCGCCATGGCTAAGGTGGAGAAAGAGTTCTTCGATCATATCATTACCGACATTGATATGCCGGTAATGGACGGCCTGACCTTCATCAAAAAGCTGCGGGAAAACGCCGTTGATTCCATCATTACCGTAATTTCCGGCCACGCCGAGCTTGAAAATGCCAAGGAGGCCTTTAAACTGGGGGCCAGCGATTTCATCGCCAAACCCTTTCAGTCTGATGATGAAATTGTCCTCACCCTCCAGCAGGCCGAGGAGAAGGCCCGGCTGCGCAAAGAAAACTGCCGCCTGCAGAGGGAGCTGGAAGATAAATATATCTTTGCCAATATTGTCGCCAAAAGCCGGGGCATGCACCATATATTCGCCACTATTCAGAAGATTGCCAATTATAAGACCACGGTATTAATCACCGGCGAATCCGGCACCGGCAAGGAGCTTATCGCCAGAGCCATCCACTATAACAGCAAACGCCGTCACAAGGCCATTGTTGACCTCAACTGCGGCGGCATTCCTGAGACCTTATTGGAGAGTGAACTCTTCGGCCACGCCAAGGGAGCCTTCACCGATGCCCATCAGGGGAAAAAGGGCCTTTTTGAAGAGGCCGACGGCGGCACCCTGTTCTTAGATGAGATCGGTGACATGCCCACTCCATTACAGGTAAAATTACTGCGTGCCCTTCAGGAAGAAACCATCCGCCCCCTGGGGCAGAGTCAATCTATTAAGGTGGATGTCAGGATTATCGCCGCCACCTCCAAAAACCTGCCGGAAGAGATCAAAGAGGGGCGTTTCAGAGAGGATCTTTTTTACCGGATAAATGTCCTGACTATTGAGGTACCAGCCCTGCGCCAACGCCCGGAAGACATCCCCCTCCTGGTTGATTTCTTCCTCAAAAAATACAACCAGCGCCTCGGCCTGAGCTTTAAAGGGGTGGAAGGGCCGTGTATGCAGAAGTTGGTCAACTACCCCTGGCCCGGCAATGTCCGGGAACTGGAAAATGTTATTGAACGCAGCATGGCCCTCGGTGACGGTGATATGCTGCGCGCCGACGGTCTGCCCGATGAGCTGCGTCAGCGGGGTTGCGGCACTAAGCTTGGTATCGGCAATTTCGACGGCTTTTCCATCAAAAAGAACCGGGCGGTCATGGAAAAGGATCTGATTTCTAAAGCCCTGGCGGAGACCCATGACAACCGCACCAAGGCCGCCGCCCTCCTGGAGATAAGCATCCCGGCCCTCCTCTATAAGATTAAAGAATATGGCCTTACCGACCTGCGTAATAAGGATTAATGGCAATTATCACCCTGACTACTGATTTTGGCCCCGGCAGCCATTATGGCGGCCAGATGAAGGGGGTACTCAGCAGCCAGGCGCCGCGGGCAGCGGTTATTGATCTCTGCCATACCATCCGCCGCCACGACATCGCCCAGGCCGCCATGATAATTGCGTCATCCTGGCGTTTTTTCCCTGCCGCGGCCATCCATATCGTGGTGGTTGATCCAGGGGTGGGCGGAGAGCGGCAAATCATCCTGCTGACGGTGGACGGCCATTATTTTATCGCCCCGGATAACGGGGTGTTGAGCCGTCTGCCACTTGCTCATCCCCAGGCAAGGTGTTTTATTGTCCAGCGTCCTGATCTTTATCTTAAGCCCCTGAGCCGCACCTTTCACGGCCGAGATATAATGGCCCCGGCGGCCGCCCATCTCGCCTCAGGGGGGCAACCCGCAGATTTCGGCCCGGAGATTTCGCCCCGCCGGTTAATCACTCTGCCGCTTATACCTCCCCCCAAATTCGAGGGAGGCAAACTAAGCGGCGTAATCTTAGATATTGATTCCTTCGGCAATATAACAACCAACATCAAGGCCGCTGATCTGGCACACTTATCAACGCCGCTGGCCGCCAGCCTTAATAGCCACAAGATAACTCTCATGGCTGAGAGCTATGAACAGGCGGCTCCCGGCAGACCGCTTCTCATTATCAACAGTTCAGACGCCCTGGAAATTGCCGTAAATAAGGGCCGGGCGGCGGATTTGCTCCAGGCCGAAATCGGCATGCCGGTAATTTTAGAGGCGAGCGGCAGGATATGAATAAAGCATATCACCAGGAATTAGAACTCTTACGGCAGGATTGGCGGGAAATCTCCCAGGCTCCGGGTCTATCGGACGAACAGGTCAGCAGCCTGACCTTAAATCCCGGCCTCAAACTGCGGCAGGTAAAATGGCACGGTCTGCCTGCCCGGCTTAAAGATGAAAAAACAGAACCAGCTCCAGGGCGGGAGTTCATCCTCACCTATTATGATCCAGCCAGCGGCCCGCTGCAGAAAACGGCTGATGATAATGATTTACTGGTCATGAAGATCATGGCCGAAGGCCTCAGCCCCGCCAAGGCTGCCAGGGAAGGCGGGGTGCCGGTGGGTACCGTTGACCGTCTGCTCCAGGCGGCGGTGGACAGCGGCCTCCTGCTCCGGCCGCCCTCGGCAATCCGGCGGCCGCCATCATTCCCTCGCGGCCAGGGGATTGCCCCTGGTTTCATGGCCGCCCAGATCTTCACCCTACAATGGCATATTACCCAGAGCTGCGACCTCCATTGCCGTCATTGTTACGACCGCAGCCCCCGGCCCGCCGTGCCTTACGCCCAGGGCTTACAAATTTTGGATGACCTCCGGGAGTTCTGCCTTGAAAAAAATGTCCGGGGCCAGGTCTCATTTACCGGCGGAAACCCCCTGCTCTATCCCCATTTCCTAAAATTATACCAGGCGGCGGTGGACAGAAACCTGCAGGTGGCAATCCTCGGAAATCCCGCCAGCAGGGAGATAATGGAGAAAATCTGCGCCATCCAGCCGCCCATCTTTTATCAGGTGAGTTTAGAGGGATTAGCGGAGCATAATGATTATATCAGAGGGCAGGGGCATTTCCAGCGCCTGATGAAATTTCTACCCCTGCTGCAGGAGTTGAATATTTATTCCGTGGTGATGCTGACCCTGACCAAGGCCAATATGGAGCAGGTTCTACCCCTTGGTGAACTCTTACGAAACAAGGCGGATGAATTTACCTATAACCGCCTCGCCATGGTGGGTGAGGGGGCCGGTCTCCAGTCGGTAAAACCGGCGGACTACGAGGATTTCGCGGCCCGCTATCTTGCTGCCTGCGGCCATAATAATATCCTGAGGCCCAAGGACAATCTCCAGAATATCCTCCTGCACCGTGCCAGCCGCCCGCTTTTCGGCGGCTGCGCCGGTTACGGCTGCGGGGCGGCCTTTAATTTCCTGGCCGTCCTGCCTGACGGTGAGGCCCACGCCTGCCGTAAACTGCCATCATATATTGGTAACGCCTTTAAAGAGAAAATCAGCCATATATACAACGGCAGCCTGGCCCGCCGTTACCGGCAGGGCAGCGCGGCCTGCGCCCATTGCGATATTCGGCCGGTATGCGGCGGCTGCCTGGCGGTGGCTCACGGCTTTGGTCTTAACATTTTTACGGATAAAGACCCTTATTGCTTCCTTTAATTTTTTTCTAAATGGCAGGCTACCCTTAACGACAATCGACGGGAAAAATAGACCATCAAAGCCGCCAGCAGCCCGGCAGCAGCCACGAAAGACATAATCCAGTAGAAGACATCCACCCCGTAATTATCGGTCACATAACCACCGCTGGAGGTGGCCATGGAGCCCAGCCCAAAGATAAGGAAAAAATTAACCCCGAACCCCATGCCGTGTGAAGCCTTGCGGGTGTATTTGGCGATAAGATAATTCTGGGCCGGCTGCCAGGCGTAATAAATGAGACTGAAAAGAGCGGCATAGACAATTAACGGGGTATTGGAACGCTGGCTGATAAGATAGAGCAGTGGTGCCACGCAAAGAAAAATAAAGGCGGGGAACAGCTCCGGTTTTTTCAGTTTATCATTGATATAGCCCCCGAACCAGGCCCCGATGAGCCCCATGGAGAGAACGGCCGTAGTCAAATAACCAGCCATAACCACCGGATGATCGTTGTTGGTAATGAAATGAACCTCCTGACGGAAAAGGGCCGGGAAAAAGGTGAGAGAGCCCCGGAAAATAAAACCGGAAAGGGTACTCACCAGAAAAAGAACCAGGAGCGAAACCGGAATCAGCACAAAACCGTCCCCCGCCCCGGCCTTTTCATCTTTAGAAGTCTTATGGCCCGCCGGGCGTTTAAAGGTCTGCCGGAAGGAAAAATCCGCCTCCTCCGGAATTCTGGCCTTATAGAGGAAAAGAGCAAAACCCAGGCCGATAATCCCATAGATGATATAGGCCGAGCGCCAGCTGTTAAAGAGCCATATACAGGAGGCGGCGAAGAGCGGGGTCAAAAAAAGGCCCACATTGCCCATTACCCCGTGGATACCCAGGGCCTTACCCTTATTGACCGTAACCCGGCGGGCGATGAGGGAGAGCCCGGCCGGATGATGAATACTGGCGAACATACCAAGCAGGGCGTAAGAGAGAGCGAACCACATCAGACCATGCGATATCCCCACCAGCAGGGATGAGAGGGCCATACCAATTACTCCCGCGGTCAGTACTCGTTTAGAGCCAAAACGATCAGCCAGCCAGCCGGCCGGGAATGAACCCAGGCCATAGAGGAAATAACCGATATTGGCGATAATACCAATGTCCATAAAGCTCATGGAGTTTTCACCGGCAATGACCACCATCACCGCCGGGAAAATAGTCATAAAGCCGTGGGTAATAAAATGCGAGCAACTGGCCAGAAGGACTACTTTATGTTCATCGGTCATTTATTTACCTTCCCAGTCAATTTTCTGGCGCGAAAAGGGTTGATAAAAAACCTGGCCCAGATCCTTGTCATCATGTTTATCAAATATTGATTCTTCAATCTTGCGGCGGTCAATGGTGCCGAACCAGTTATCGGGCGCCGTCACATCATAATCCTGCGCCTCGGCCACGGCAATATTATATTCACTGTTATCGTAGATATTATTATGCTCAATACGTACCTTACGGGTCTGATAGAGATAGATCCCCTTTTTATTACCGGTAATCTCGTTATAGCTGATCTCCGCGTCGGCCTCTTCCTTGGGGAAGATACCGAAATATTTATTATTTTCAATGAGATTATGGCTGATAAAAGCCTTTGAATTACGAAAACCGATACCGCCCTTATTGTCATAAATGTGGTTATGGGTAATTTTCAGGTCGGAAATTTTGCCGTACCAGGGGACATTTTTGAGTTCTTCTGCTTTTTTGAAACTGATACCCACCCCGTTTTTGGCAATTTCATCATGACTGACCACCGCCTCCCCCCCATGACTGTGTACCCCGTCATAGGCGAACATAATTTTGCAGTACTCAATAATATTACCCCGGCTACCGAGAAGATTAATGGCCCCCCAGTCCTTGGGCCGGGCGTCAATGGCGGCCGAAGTAAAGACAATATGACGTTCAGGGGTACCCCTGGCAATGATCCGGCCGCGGATGATGAGCTCCGCCTCCGGGAAATAGGGCGATTCGACCCCGAACATATTAGCCGGTGATTTTTCGTCAATCCGTTTAAATTTAACCACCGTGCCGGGTTTAATGGTCAGGGTTATCCCCGGCGGCACATAGATATCACCATTTACCAATACTATCCCTGACCAGGTAGTGTTCTGTTTCAGGGTCTGCTTGTTAAGGGTGGTGGTCTTTTGATTCCCGGCGCAGGCGGAGAGCAGGATCATAATAGTTACATTAAGGATAACAGCGTATAATTTATTCATATTTTTTATTCCTCCCCTAGAATCACGGCCGACAATTTAAATTTTCTTTATCAAATTCCCATTTGGCGGGATTTTCGACGATATATTGCCGCATAAGGCCCAATTCATCTTCATTGCGAATGACTCTCTCATAAAAATTTCTCTGCCACAATTTTGTCCCGGCACTATTGCGGATTATGTTTATCTGTTTGGTAGCGGCAGATTTAAAGCCCCTGATTATGGCGCCAATCGTCTGGGATGGAGATCTAAAATCCTTTGCCGGGGCATATGGCGGCAGGCCATTCTCTGTTGGTTCGATAATCAGCACAATCCCGTGAATATGATTCGGCATAACCACAAAGACATCCAATTTTACGTTTGCGCGTAAGGCGGATGTTTTAGTCCATTCATCAACAATCGTCAATCCTATGTCATTCAACACCATTTCCCCATCTACATTGCTGCCAAAGAGACAGGCCCGATGATGGGTGCAGATGGTAATAAAATATCCCCCGGCCTGGGCATAATCATAGGCCGGTAAACGAATTGAACGGCGGTTTTTTGGTATTTGCCGGTGATGAGCCATCTAATTATCCCGTCAGGTATCTAATTTATTTTAGAAAGGGCGTATATCAATACGCCCCTACACCAACGCACCGGGGGTACAAGCCAGCATAAAGCAGCTGCTGAAACAAAACCACCAGCAAACAAATAACCGAATAGAAAGAAACAAGCGGCGGCGTAGGGGCGTATTGATATACGCCCATGGTAACGAACCACAAAAAAAATCACCAAATACAAAAACAGGCGGCGGCGCAGAGGCGTATTGATAGGCCCAAAAACAATGCGTCCCCCCTAATCCAGCCCCAGCTGATATTCCGGGGCAATACCATATCCCCGCCGCCGGTTCAACAAACCAGCGGCAATGAGCAGGGCGATACCGAGCAGAACCGCAATCCGGGCGGCGGGCGGAGTTCCGGCCTGGGTACCGCCCAGGCCCCAGTTCTGCACCAGAGCCGCCCCCACCAGCATCCCCATGGTGGTAACCCCGGCGTCGGTATCTCCCTGACCGGCGGCA
>VAPL010181572.1_pt1 | contig 14885 bp, 6 predicted proteins | sample 3395061 | NCBI WGS metagenome assembly VAPL01 (sample SAMN08290444, study PRJNA428436) | hydrothermal vent metagenome | isolation source: Deep-sea hydrothermal vent chimney 2 | place: Pacific Ocean: Juan De Fuca Ridge | depth 2182 m m | reverse complement strand
TCTCCGCCCAGAGTAGTAAGTGCACCCGCGTCGGGAAGAGCATCAGTTACTGCTTTGATACTTGATGTTTCTCCGCCCAGAGTAGTAAGTGCACCCGCGTCAGGAAGTGCATCAGTTACTGCTTTGATACTTGATGTTTCTCCGCCCAGAGTAGTAAGTGCACCCGCATCGGGAAGTGCATCAGTTACTGCTTTGATACTTGATGTCGAAGTACGTAATACTCCGGTATCAGTTTTGACCAGGGAGATATCGGTATCTAGATGCGCGAATTGGGTAATCCGTGCATCCGGATATATAATCCAACTATTATCAGCCCAACCACTGGCTCCATCTTTATCTGACGCCGTGATAACGAGCATATCATGATTCATTTGGGCGGCCGTCAATTGTAAAAGTATAGTGGAACAATTAGAGGCCGAATCAGCAAGAATACAATGATCCGAAAATACGCCGGTCCCGCCGCCTGAAGTACTTTCTAATAGAAACACTTTATTCACCTTCTGGATAAAGCCGTCCGTAAAATCAAAAGTTTCAAGTAGTAGATCCCCAGATTCAACTATGGGGGCAAGCTTAATAGAAATCATACTACTTTTTAATACCTTAACAGGCATGATATAGACCGCATTTTTTTTAGGGGAAATCCCGAGCATAATTGACTCCTAAGTAAATATTATATCAAAAGGGGGCACATTAAAAACCTCTGAAGAACTTAACACTATTTCCGGGACCGCGAAGACTTTAAGAATAGTCGTATCATCATGAAGAACTATGCAAGTTCCGGTACCCTGTACTACGCTTGTCGGAATGGCTGAAGGTTCTATATGAAGTGCGGGTCTAGTATTAACTGTTATAAAACTGAAATCACCCCCTATAGTATCGGATACTATGATTAATGGGACTTCGAATAACTTATCCGCATTTACTTGACTAATAGACCAGGCCGGATCCGAAAGAGTATTACATAGTACTAAAGTTGTGGCCTGTGCGATAGCGGTAAAGTATGCCTGAACCATGGTTGAGTTTGAATATTCCGATATGCTCATCTAAAAATAACCTCCAAAGTTCCCCTGGAACGCCCCTAGAAATTCAGTCGTTAATCCAGCGGTTCGTAGTATTTGCATAGTGCTGAAAAAGGTAAACTGGCCATACTGTTCAGTTATTGCAAGAGTAGTATCTGTACCGACAGGCGCGCCTAATGGATTCTCATACCAAGACCCTATATCCGAGTCCATTTCATCAGCATCGAGTCCAAATGGGACCTCTTCCCAGTCAATACAGTCTTTAGTTTTAAGGGTAATCGGCATAATAATCGAATACCCTTTAGTATTTATAACTGTTTTAAATGAGCTAATAAATAAATCCCCAACATTATTATTAGTAACGCCCATCCTAGTTGGACGCGCTATATGATCTGTTCTATGGCGAATTATCCAATGATCAGTTTCAAATGTAATCCACGGGAAACCCGTTCCTTCATAAGCGCCTAAAGGGGGTGCTTCCCCCACAAAATCTCTAGACGATTCATCGAGGTTAAACCCAGCGACAGGTTTTGCTGGGTTAAGTATATCGCCTGACCAGTCATAAGCTCGTACAAATCCGTCAAGAAATAGCGCATATTCAGTCCAAATAATTGTCCCATCTGTAAAAGTTTCACCATGAGATACATTGGTACTAAAGGCAGTTGGAATTGTACTCGCAGTTACCCCCGACATCGGATGAGACTGAAGATTTGTAAGTGAGACATGCCAAATTGAAGAATCGGCTTTTTTAGCCCAGAAGTTCAAATCGACTGTTCCAGTTCCAACAGTTTGACCTGTAATACTTAAACCGTCCGGAAAATGCTGCCAAATATTGTTGCTTGAGTCCCAAAAGAAGGCCCGGAAAAGTGACCCAGATCTTGTAAGACGAATAGTTCCAGTTAAATCGGTTGATGGAACTTTAGTTTGTATTCCTGAACTTGCTTTCGTATACTGAAGCCCATTAGTCAAAACATTAAGGCTCACCCATAGAGCTGCATAATTAGTCCAAAAATCACCGCTGGAGCAGATCTGTAAACCCAACTGGTTATTACTAGTCGCGTTTATGGTATAATCGATAATAGTAAAATCGCACCGAATATCAAAATCCCCGGTTAACCCGGTAGTTAGAGTTCCTGTTGTATCAACAGTTCCACTTATACTCGTTAAATCGATATCGCATATACCATTTGCAGCGGTGACCCCGGCACTCCCGGCCCCACTTATAGTAAAGTCAGACAAATCATTAAATGAAGTTAGATCGACGGGTGCTGTCGTAAAAGCCATTGCGACATAGCATTTCTCATTTACTAAGTCATATATCCCCTGTCCAAAAGGGACCGTCATATCCGCGGTCCAGGTAATCATATTATCTCCCCAAGAACTCGTGTGGGCATTCATCGAGGTACTTTTAAGAATGCAATCGCATGGCGAGATTAACTCCGTGGTATCATGGGGTAATGGAATGGGGTCGCCATTTGCTTTTCTACTCTCAAAAAATGTCCGGGAGTTTGTAGCATTTTGGAATTCGGTCATAGTCAAAGCCGAAAAATCTTTAGGGATAATCTTAGTATAAAATCCTCCCCGCGATCCTGTAACGGGGGCATCCGCCTTAGATCGTAAGCCATAGAATAGATGGAAATGCTCTTGCTCGTCTTTTATTAATTTACGACTACGCCAACGAAAATCATCGGGCCAGTTATCCCCTGCAGATACAACTAGAGGGAGTTCTGCTGACCAAGTTTGATGAGAATGTGAGTAGATTTTAATACTCATGTTCCCATAGAATTGCCAGAAGACATAAATATTTCCCCACTGATCAGCGATCATAGTTTTATATCCACGACCCGCGGCGATCCCGGGATTTTTATTCTGCCACAAAGAAATATCGGCTGAAAATGCCGGGTCAGAAATAGTTTTGTTACTTTGGAGAATTAATAAGTCTGCGGATTCAGGGGCCCCTACACGACCCCGACCAATCAGCCACAAGTACCCAGAACTATCAACAAAAGCGTAGGTCGCTTGATGATTATCTGAAATCTTATTATTAAGTCGTCTAGCGTATGGCCATTTTAAAGTACCGGTTTCTGAATTGATTATATTTATGTAGAGTGAACCTAACCATTGTCCAGCGATTAAAACTTCTTTAGGCCCTATAGGTCTTGGAGCCCACATCCCATAATATTGGGTGGCACCTATACAAGCAAGATCAGCACCACCCATATGCATCTCAACATTCCAGAAATCCCAAAATTGTTCTTTAAGCATACAAAGATTATTTAACGAATCATGATAAAGAACGCCAAGAACTAAGGGGTTCTTAATTTCACAAGAAAGGCGGTTGTTTCGTAAACTGAGCGCCGAAAGAACTATCTCTTCTGGATGGACTATAATGGGCCAGGTTCCTAAATTAGGTTCGTAATTACTAAAGGTATTTGTGAATTGAACTTTAACTAACGCCATGGCACTTGTTGAATCACCGTTATCATTGAGATAATAAAAATGGAATTCAGTTCTGCGATTTGGTATGTATAATAGTCCACCAGTAAAGCCAAACATAGTTCCGGGAAGACTAGTAGTTAAAGTTCCAGAAGCTATTTCTCCCATATCGGAATTAAATATCTTGTATTTTAAGGTGGTTCCAGCACGCCATAATAAGGCGCCTATCCCATTGCGGGAGGCCGCGATAAATCGAAAGTCTCCCGGATTTGAAAGATACTCTGTAGAGCCATCTAGAAGCGCTGTTTCAGAATTCCAATGAGTTAAGTCACCCCACCCAGAAAAATCAGACTGAATACTCGCGTCTTCTTTGTGCTGCATAAATTTAAGCGCATATTTTCCTACTGAATTATACTCGGACCAAAAGATAAAATGCGCTGATTGAAATACTATCGACTGACTGATGCTATCTGCACTATTGGGTAAACTAGTTTTTAGTATGTTAGTTATTGAAATATCGTAGGCCCTATATGAGGCCGGGGCATTGGCAGATGATGCACAAACCAGATCCCCGGTTGTAGATACGTAAGATAAAACCGGAGTTGGATTCCCCAATGTACCCCAATCACTTGCGACCGAGACCGAGACCATATCAGACGGGTATGTATATATGCCTAACTGTGTATTATTGATTAAAAGGTAGGTCGATTCGGATTCTACAACATAAGCTGAGGGGGACCCTTTAATGCCATACTGATAGATACCGCCATCATTATAAGTTAGCGCAAAAAATGCGGCTCCGAAATCCGTACAAGTCCCGTTAGTAAGGGTATTTGTATGATCTTTCCAAAAGGGCCCGATATCTGAAACGCCATGCCACACCCGAGTTCCTTTTAAATTAATATTCCCATCCGCCCAGGAGCATAGAAAGGCTGAACCAGAGTAACAGACATTTTGTTGGGATGGTGTACCAATCGCTGTATCTGAGTCCACATTAGCAACCACGCCTACTAAAGTGTTTACTATTTGCCGATTAGGAACTATATGAAGGCTATTTGAACCAAAGGTAAAGGGCCATGCAGCTTGCACTGGATTAGAAGAAAGAAACCCGGTTAAACTAGTTAGGGATGCGGTTTTAAGGACCTCCCACGCTGAACTTCGAGGTAGATAAGAGCTAACGGTAATATTACTAAGTGTTGCATGAACTGACGAGGACGCCGAACTCCCGAAAATATCTCGCATAAAATACTGTCGGCTATCTGCCTTAATAAGTGTAAATCCATCGGTAGCCCCATTCCATTCCCACTTATCGGTCGACGGGTTCCAGTAGTATACTTTTAACGTACCATTCGTTCGACTAAATTTAATAGTTCCCTGGGCAATCGGGAGGGCTATAAAATTTGCGAGCATGCTCTCTTGAGACATTATGGCGGCTAATAGAGTTCCATCGGCATGCCGTTCTACACGTATTTGAAAGAAATCGATCCAAGAGGGGAGCGATTGTAAACCAATTCTGATAAACACATAGTCAGTGGATCCTGAACTTGTACAGTCAATTAAGTTATAGTCTTGATAAACTTCAAAGTCCTCACCATTTGATCCGGGTTTAAATGCAGTAGGGGCTGAAGCTGCCCATAGATCGAGATTCCCGGATACTACGGTATAGTCAAGGGCCCCTGCTGATACTATCGCAGTTCCAATATTAGTATGCCAAGAGTTAGTTGTAAGATCGTTAAACAATTCTCGGCAATCAAATATAGGGGGCTGTTGAAAAATCTCCATTTCAGTAGCCGCCTGCGGATCCCGCCAGACTAAACTGGGGCTAGATTCTGCATTTGCATTCGCATTATTGTACCAAAGCCATACTGAGGTTAATGCGGGCGTTACTTGGGGAAGTTTTACAAAAATTTGAGCTATCCCAAGAGTTTGATTTAACGTTTTAATGTAGTAATCTAATTTCTCTTGTCCAGTCTTATCAGTTGAAAAGCGGAAATCCGCGCCGTCTGATAAAATATTCTGGTATACCTCGGATTCAAGATCCGTATTAGTAAGTAATAAAGGAAACCCGGTCTCATTAAAATTTGCGGGTTGTTGGGTGTTAATCGTATAGTTGTCTACCGTCCCATGATAAACTCCATTATCGTTCCAACACCACCACAGTATTTGCTGAGTAGTTATATCTTCTGTTGATACTCGTGCAGTTAAATCGGCTATAAATTCCCAGAAGTTATTAACCTTATGATACGCTGAAACAGTGTCCCCAACACGTTTTAGTTTTAAAATTTCGGTCGCTTGAATCCCGGTAGTTAATTGCGGAATATCGCCTAAGTCGGTCCCCATCGCCAGAACAAAGGTCCCATTATAGTTGTGCCTATGGTCGATAAACCATCGGTCTCCGGAAGTTCCGGTTAAGGTTAACCTACATACATGTTGCCCGGTTGAAGGGAGAACGGTGTCAGTTTCAAAGACAGATGTAAGAAATACCTCAAAATCTCCTGAAAGAACTTTTGAGGTATTGCATGCCGCGGATAATACCGAAGTTGTTGAGGTGGCAAAAAAGTCTAACTTATTTGATGCTATACTAATATAGTTATTACTGTCTGACTCAGACCAATTTGTATCAGTTAAGATAGCCGTATCGGCCCTATCAAAGGTGTCAGTAAAGAACGGCTGAAGAGTACCAGGAAGTACTGATAGATCAATTGATACCTCTTGTTTATTCGGCCAGCCAATAGGAAATGACATTAGGATAACTCCCGGGTTATTGCAGACAATAAACCATTAGTATAGGTAAAGCCAGCCGTTAATACTCGGGTATTAACCTCGTCAGTAAGTACAGTTGTATCAAGGTTCCCCGAAGTATAACTTAATACTTTTGAATATAGTTTAAGAGCCTTTGAATTTGATACCCAGATATCAATACCAGTAAGTTCGCCCGATGTATAGACCAGTTCAGTATAGGCCGCGGTATAAGCTTTATTAAATCCGGATATAATACCGTCAATTTGAAGGGCCCTATGTATAGCCTGCAAAGAACCTGCGGTTAGGCGCAGTTCAATAGAATCACCCGCAGAAAACGCATAAGGGCCAGAGAAACCGGGTATCTCCTCCGCTTGTCGAAGAATAGTAAAGGTATCGGTATCCCTGCCAACCACTTTTATAATTTCGGATTCAGTTCCGCCAGAATTAGAAAGGGTGCATAAAAAAAAGTCCTGGCCCGAAAGAACCGGAAATAACGCTCCTTGACCAGAGAGTATACTCAAGGTTGCGGCAGAACTCGTTATATCGGCTGTCAAACTTGCCTTTGCATTATTCGTAAATACCTGTTCCATGGTTAATCCTGTTTCATAGTCAGCTTAAATTGAGGACCCCATACTAGTCCTTGCGGGTTTACCTGAGAATATATTAGCAATTCGCAGGCCGCATCATGCCCCGGAGTGGTTAGATCTGAAGGGACTCCCGGACTAATTTCTGTAATTAATCCGGGTCGGAATTTAATTACTGCGTCCTCATCTGACTTATCGCACTGGGCGGGGTGCGTATCAGAATTATATTCCAGGCCCTTATAAGTAAAACCATACTTTGTGATTAATATCATATCAGTTGATAGAAGTGTCTTTAGTGGGGCTCCAGACTGTAATATAAAGTCAATCGTATTATCACGTCCTATCCAAGCTGTATATTTAAGCATTGTTGCACCTTTTTAAGAAAGGGTGAAAGTTGCTCCGCCCGTTGCAACTTGAATTGTGTCAACTGTTTTTGGTGTCTGGTCGGCCACATTAGCATTATCATAGGCCAATAGTTCCCCCGTTGAAGCCGCTGAGCATAACATGAGTGAGTTAAACTCAGGCCAGTCATCTGCTGTAGGGGAACCCATAGAGATAATTCCGGTATTGACTATACTACCCCCCGAGGCTGCGGCCCAAAGAATAAAATTCTTTCGACTATAACCAGAACCCGCAATTTCGGTTACACTTGCTAAGGTTGATAAATCTGAAATCTCGCCACCCGCGGTCGCCGTTAGGCCTAAATACACATCTGGTTGGGTCCAGGCGATGTTTCGGAATAGCATATTTAGCATATGATTCACTGCTATATTTGTAAAACCAGCGCCTGTTGAGGTCGAATCAATAGTGATACTTACAGCCGCGGGTGGAATTGTCGGAGTATTTCCGGCTACCGGATTGAAAGCAGAGGAGAATGCACCATAGGCCAAAAGGGTTCCTGAGGTCTGTGTAGAATGAATGGTGTAATATAAAATTTGTCCCCAATCCCCGCCGGCGGTAACTTCGGGAAAACTTATCGGTGCATCTTGCTGTACGATTTGACGGGACGCAGTTACAGGGGCATCAAATATAATTGGGACTCGCGCATAACCATAGGCCCCGGGTTCAGTGACCGCAGTTGCCGGATCAGTTGTACTTAACCCAATCCAAGGTGTATCACCGGGCATAGTATAAGCGTCATTGAAAATATGATTTAGTAAAGCATTTCTCGCGGCTAATGATATTTTCCCCATGGTTAAACTCCTTATGTCGATTTTATATAATTGTAAAGGCGGACTGGTTTTTCAAAAGTCCGCGGAACTTCAGTTTTAATAAACCCCAAATGACTTGAAGCGAGTATTAAAATTAACAGTAACACGATATCATTAGATACAGTTGAGGTATTCATAATAAGGACCTGAAGGGTCTTTATAAAATTTGCGGTAACCTCAGTAGTCCGGGTAGTATTTTGAGCATATGAAAGTATCTCTCGTGACACTTCAACTGGGGTAGACGAACTGGTTGTTATACCCAGAGCTTTAAAGATAAACTTAACCAGGGGGACTAAATGGGCCGTCGATGTACCTGAGGTATTTTGCCCGATAAATAGCACCTGAATTGCATTTAAAAATATCGGCGTAATAAATGGGAGGTCTGAGACCCCACGAATATCGGTAAATAACTGTCTAAGGGTCGGACCTCTCGATATACCGGAGGTATTCGTAAGGGCCTCAATGACTGGGTATAATACCCGCAGTATAGAATGGTTAATTGTCCCTGTAGTTAGGGAATTTAGCACTCGTAGACTAGCCCATGTGACAAGTAATAACTGGGCCGATGCAGAAGTTAGGGTATCTGTATTATTTTGTATACTCACCACTATCTGATGAATTAGGTTATACGCACCTCGGCTTATTGTTGCATTCGAAATATCTGGGTATAAAGACCTAAGGATCCCTCCCCAGGATATCATGGGGGTCGATAAAGTATTTAGTACTTCTAGAGTAAGAGCAAATACAAATCCTAGTGTTATAGCAACAGTATCTGAGGTTTTAGAAACATCGGTTGCTAGTATAGCTAGATTACGTATAAGTGCAATCTGCGCTATCGATAATTGCGAAGTACTGGAAACCTGGGCAATTAGTTGGATTAATGTTGCTATAGAAACCATTGTGGTTTGTCCTTTGTTTAGACAAGCCACAACTAGTTTAACATATTTAACAATATCAGTTGTAGGGGTAAAAGATTCCCCGGTAATATCAAAAAGTAGCTGCCGAAGAACTAGTATGCCCGGAGAATCTGTTGAACTCGCATTAATAACGCGACAGATTAAATAAGATCCTTCTGTTACAGTATAATTAATGCTAGTTGTATTTATGGGATTCTGATTTAGCATAGGTTAGCTCAATTTAATTAAAAGAATTTAATTAATTATATCATAATTTTTGACATAAGTATAACTTTAAATAGGTTTAACGAAAACTATAATACCCATTTAGTATTTTATTCTAGCGCGTTCTTGTTTTGACGGGCGGAAATTAGATCGTAGAACTCGTCTAGCCCAACTATCTGTTATAACTGGAATCAGGAGATCTTGTCGAGTATTAAGAACCGCCTCATTATACCTAGCTTTAGCCTTATTAAAACGTAAATAGTCGTCCTTTGATAAAATCCCATGCTGAACTATACTTTTTGTTAAGGCGCTTTTTATATCCCCGCGCCATTTTCCATAATTCGCTTGTACAAGTTTAGTCCTATACTGCTGTTCACGAATACTTGATGTAAAAGCCGGATTAAACCCCAGCGCACGTTTCCATAAGTCTTCTCGAGTTCCTCTAAGCTGAGAAGTACCATAGAATACAGGAGAATAACTCGCATCGGTTACACCCTCAGAATATTCCCGTTCACCCTTAATAATCCCAGTTAGCGCGCTCGGTGCTAATTTTTCAAAGGCTTTATAACCCTCCCCTTTTATAGCAAGTTTTGTTCCGGCAATTAAATTAGCTGCTAGACCACCGGGGGCACCTAGTATATCTGAAAGATTTCCAGAGGATAACGGGTTATTGAGTTGTAAAGAACCCTTAAGATTTACACCAAAAAGAGCACCCGCTATACCTGTCTGAGTTAGGGCGGTCTCAGTAGACCTAGTTCCATAATGCCGGTCCATCCAGGCGTAAAACTCCTCTTCTGGATCATTTTTTCCTAAAGCTCTAGCAGCCTGAGATAAGGCCATTAAAACTGGGGAGGCTGCGGGTCCGGCAAGAATCGCCGGAGCAAGAAGTATATAACTAAGAGCGCGCCAGTCTTTATATTTCATTCCAAGTTCTAAGGCATTAAGCATATAGTTATGTTGAAACTTCATAAAAGTATAAGGTAAATCGAGAGGCGGAATTCGCTGTACCAACCAGGGTTTTGAGGTCTTTCCATAGTTACCATGGGCCCGATCTGAGGTATGATGGGCTAGATCTAAAGCGTCACGTTCAGTAAGACTTGTATTAGCTAGTTTATGCGCTTGATATGCTGCAAATATTGTTATGGCTCGGTTTGCTTTTTCAGTAGCCCCAAACATAAACATTGCGGCATGCATTAATTTATTGAGTATGAGGTTGGGAGTATCCGCAAGTGCTTTGGTTGCTTCTGCATTGAAATGTGCTTCGTCCCAGCCTAGCTCAGAAATTTTAGCAAAAACTTTTTTATCCGCTACTGATAACTTTTCATGAAAGGGCTTCGATGCATTAAAAGCTTTCTCGGAAATTATCCCGGTTCTTTTAAGTATGCTAGCTCGATAGGTTGCATACTTCCCAGTGGCTTTAGTTATTTCTGCACTTACAGTTTTAAAACTTAACCCGGTATGTCCCATCAAGGTCGCAGGAACCCCCATTAGCATATTTGTTGAATTAATTGCCGCAGAACTAACCCGACCGCCTAAAAACCAGAGAGATGTTAAGGCTTTAGCATAGCCTACGGCCTTTGTAAATCCTGACGCGGGGGTTAATACGTGCGTTATATACTGTTTGGTATCTTCCCACAATTCCTTCTGTCTCGTGGGGTTGATCGCGCGTTCTCGTACAAAAGTATTATAGTCAGTCTTGGTTCCTTCAGGATGCGTAGCATGCCAATTGGTAAAAGAGATATCCCGGCCAGTAAAAGCAAGTAACATGCGCCTTGCTACGGTTCTTTTAGACGCACCTGAAGCTACCCGTTGACTATAGGTTATACCAGCCTTAATCAGGTCTTCTTCATAGCCTTCCCACACCTTATTTGACCTATGCATGCGGGAACTAAAGCTCCCCTTTTGCTTATGAATATCAGCTATCTTCTGCGTCATCGTTCCACTGATATTGGCTAGCATCGCCGTATAGGCCTCGTCAGACCCAGCGGGGGGTTTAATATCCAGGGCTTCTTGAATCATGGCATCCATAGAAGTCAGTAAACCTGGGGCATCAAATAATGACTCAGACATTCGGGGGGCCAATTCCGGGGTTTCGACAGACCAACCGGAAAGTTTTAACTCTTTAACTTTCCTGGCCATAGGAGTTAATCTATTCAAAACTGATTTAGCGGAACTATAATTTTCTTGTGACTGAGTTAAATGCGTATTAAAGGTTAAGAGAATATTTCGGTCACCCTTAGTGGCTCGTAGTATCCATTTCTTCTGGAGACGCTCGCGCGGAAAATATGTCCCTCGAAGATCGCCCATTCGCGTAATAAGTTCTGTTAGAGGTATAGTCTGTTTTTGCCCGGTGTCTGTAATATAAGTCGTAGTAGGTTCAGGTCGGTCCTGATCTTTTGCTGTAAGAATCTGCCGTCGAAGATCCGTCACAGCGGCGTCAAATCCTCTATTGGTTAGTCCTCGAAAGGCCCCGACTATGGTCCTAGTATCTTTACTAAACCCTAGTCGCTGTAAGAAAGCCTGTTCAGCATGCTCTAACCCCTTGATAGCTTTAACTTCATTCGGATAGACCGCTATCTGAGTACCTTCCGGGTTCATAACGCGCCAGTGTTTATCTTTATAGTTAAGAGCAAAACCCTTTCCAGAACGATCGGTGTTAATAATGTATTTCTTTGCCTGTTCGTATGCCCGTGGATTCGTTTGTCTAAGAGAATCTGCCGTGGTTAAAAAGTCCCCTTCAATATGCTTTTGAGTTTCAAAGGTAATTTTATCCCCCTCTTGAGCATGCTTTAGAACTCTATTAGCAGCTTTATCTTTAGTTAGATAGTATTCAGGAGAACTTAATAATCTTGATACTGCTGATGTTGTGGACTCATTGGGTTTACGAAAATATTCTGGATTTTCATCACTTATAATCTTATCTATAAGACCCGCTAATTTCGGGTCTGCCCGGTGTAAGAATTCCTGAGTCTTAGCGTTTAATTTATTTTTAATAGTACGCGGCGAACTCCCGATACCACCGGAGGCTTTTTCGCTTTCTGTTTCTGCTTTATCAACAAACGCGGGAAGCGGAATTTGACCGGAGTTTAGCATAACCCGCATTTCTGGAGAGATCTTTAAATAGTTCACTGTATTTGACCCGGTGTACTTTTGGCCGCGAATTAGACCCTTCATATCAGAAACCTGCATAGTTCCAGTAGTTGAATTGAATTCTTTTGCTAGTCGTGCAGCTAGTCTAGGAAACTTTTGTAAGTACGTTTTATAAACGCTTGGTTTACGATCAGCTGTACCCCAATGCTCGATAAATCGAATTTGTTCTTTGACAGATGGCCATACAATATAGTCTAACCCTTGGTTCATAGCATCATGTAGGGCTTGCTGAAAAGTAAAAGTCGACCAGGAATTCTCAAAGGGTGCCCGAATGATTCCATCGGCCTTTTCAGTAGTCCTGTTCCGACGATCTATTTTTACATCATTAACTAAATCTGACTGCGCCTCATAGATCATATATCCAGTGGCATTATTATCGAGTGTAACATGGCTACTTCGAACATGCGCGATTATATTAGTAATGCCCTCGTAGTGCATACTCGCGGTTCCAGTATAAATAGTCCCGGATGGATCATTATACTGGACCAGAAGTTCTTTATAGGTCCCTGGAATTCCGCCGGGTAATACTAAGTTATCCCATGTCGGAGTTAACTGATCTTCTGAGTCTAGATCAGTTAGGTATTCTTTTGGTGGTATGTTTGAGGTTATTTGCTCTATACTAGAGAGCAAATTAGGGGACACCTTGGCCAAATGACCCATCTGATTTAGTAGAACCTCGGCTAACACATTTGATGGAATACTACTGAGGTCAGGATCCGGAAGGTCGGGAGTGAATTGCATTTCCCTACTAAAATATCTATTGACCGCATCCTCAAAGACCTTATGCGCTTCGGCCAAAGTATCGGGTATACCTTCTATAATCAGATCAGACGTATGCGGATCCCTCAAATATGCTCGAGCTTTTTTTTGAACCTTTTTACGGTTCTCATAGGTTTTTAACACGTCATTCCCCGATGCAGGAATTAGTCCTTGATTTACTAATTCTTCTGCATAATCTGTTACAAGTTTATACTGTTCGGAAACAGCACGGGCATGAGCAATTTTTTGCAGATGCATAGGGCTAGAGGAAGTAATCCGCGTTGGTGCAGCAGTTGATACTGAGGTAAACCATGAATTATTATTCCTCAGATGCGTAAAAAGATCCTCTCGAGTTAAACTAGATGAACTCTGGGTATCTAATTTATCCATTAGACCAGAAAAAATAAGTTCGGTTTTATTGACTTTCCCCTTGGCCATATATGATTCTAATAATTTAGTGTATTGTTTAGCTGTAGCCTTTTTTGGGAGCCCGAGGTCCTTTAGCTGATTAATGGAGGGAAAATAGAAGTCAGAATGCAGGGCCCCCAGAATTTTTTCATCGCCTCTTCGGGTCAGATATTCTATAGTACTTTCACGTTGCCGTATATGTCGTGCTAAATCAGAGGCAACGATATCGCCCATTGCAATAGGAGATAAACCGAATGTTTTATTATTAAGCCCGAGACGAAATGCCCAACGCTGTACATAGGCTAATGACTTTTTAAATATATTAAATTTTGCATTAGCTGCATCTTGCATAAAGTACATTAGGGCCTCTTCATGAAGATCATCTGTAGTATAATCAGCCCGGTTTTTATTAACATTGAAGGCCCGGTTGATGGCCTTTTGATAAGCTTTTGCCTCAGGATGGTTTGGGTTTGTCGCCAGTAAATGGTTTGCATATGCACGAAGATCATATATTAAAAAGGTGAGCTTTTTATTTGCCCGTCTTAAAAAATGACCGCCCTCATGGATTAGTATACCACGTAGTACTTTAGTATTCAGATGGTCCGCGATAAGGTACAGTTCGCCTTTACTATAGAATCCAGCCAGTACATCCCCAGCATTAACTGGTTTAATATCTTTTCCAAGACCGGTTAAATCAGTAAGAGACTGTACTACATGAATTAATCGAGGGTGTTTTTTTAACTTTAATAAATCCTTTATTTTATCCGTAATTTCTTCAACAGTTGCTCCAGTAGTCGTAGGCTGATATGCAGCGAACATATCTAAAAGATCAGGGACCTCGTCTTCATGCTTTACAAGATCTGAGTTTAAATACTCATCAGTATCATAGGCTAGGTCGGCCAACTCAGCATCGGTTAATAATACAGGTTCATCGGTAAGTTTAACTCTAGGATCAGCTGCGACCTTTTCTCTAATAAGTCTCTTCTTTCTGGTCGTGTTAAGAACAGTTTCCTGATTAACAGAAATAGGATTTGGGGTTTTTAAATCAACCGAGGAGACACTCGCTGGATTTAATAAATGCAATTCCTTTCCTAGGCCTTCACCATTGTAATTTTCTACTAGGTCTATTTTATTGGCCCGTAAGTGCGAAATGACTGAGGTCTTAATCGATCCCCCTATCTGCGCAGAGGGATGCTCTGTATAATACTGTGTGACAGCATCGATATAGGCTCTATGTTGAGGGTCGGCATAGTCCAGTCCCAGGCCTTCAACTTTTACAGTAACCCGGGTTTTACGCTTTCGTACATTCTGTAAACCCGGGGAAGAGGTTTCTTCTGAAATATTCCGGGCTATAGGAAACCCAAGATCCCGCAACTCAATCCCGTGAGTTAACTCCGTTGGATTTGATGATAAATGTGTTCCGGTTAGCTGTACATGCTTTAACTCTGGGAGAGC
>VAPL010122335.1_pt1 | contig 14893 bp, 15 predicted proteins | sample 3395061 | NCBI WGS metagenome assembly VAPL01 (sample SAMN08290444, study PRJNA428436) | hydrothermal vent metagenome | isolation source: Deep-sea hydrothermal vent chimney 2 | place: Pacific Ocean: Juan De Fuca Ridge | depth 2182 m m | reverse complement strand
TCGGCGCGGCACAACTCGGCGAGGAGTGGGCCTGGTCGCGCCTATATGAAGTGCTCGCGCCTCCTCTGATGGGGTACTTCCGGGTGCGAGGCATCGGTAACCCGGAGGACCTGATCGGCGAGACGTTCGTGCAGCTGGCCCGCAACCTCTCATCCTTCGATGGTGATGCTGAGTCGTTTCGATCGTGGGTATTCACGATCGCTCACCACCGTCTCTCCAACGAACGGCGGCGGTTTGCGCGCAAACCGGAGCGTCTGACGAGTGAACCGATCGATGACGGACGAAGGAGCCCCTCGGCTGAGAACGATGCTCTGACAGAGATGGGCTCTCACGAGGCGATGGAGATGCTGTCCGTTCTGACGCCGGACCAACGCAACGTGGTGGCCCTTCGGTTCATCGCAGATCTGAGTGTCAACGAGACGGCCGCAGCGATCGGAGCAAGTCCCGGCGCGGTCAAGCAACTCACTCGTCGTGCACTCGAGCGCCTGAAGAAAGAAGTTCCACAGGAGGCCGTAACCAGATGACACGCTCCGGGGGTAACTACAACGAGATGAGCAAGAAGAACCACACTGTCGACGAAGGCCTCGAGGCGATGATCACCGGATCTCCTGATCCCGATCACCCTCTCGGCCGTATGTTCTCAGACCTTCGGGAATCGGCTACGGGCTGGCCGACCACCGACAAGGCAGCGGATCATATCGCGGCAGCAGTTCAGGAATCTCGTCTCAACGTATCAGCCCAGGCGTCTCCGGCAGTCATGCCGACGAGACGTCGAGTACCAAGGAGACGCACAGTGTTCAGCTACCTAGCCACCAGCCTGATTGGAAAGATCCTCGCAGGAACGGTTGCGTTCGCAGCGACGGGTGGAACCCTCGCCGTGACCGGCAGCCTTCCCGACCCGGTCCAGACCGTAGTCGCCAGCACGGTCGAGGTCGTCGGGATCCACATCCCGGATCCGTCCGATGCCGAAGAGATCGCTGTGATCGACGAAGCGCCCGAGGCAGACGAGGCAGTCGCAGCCGATGAGGCCAGCGAGGCAGTCGAAGTCAAGGATGCCAAAGATGCGGTCGAACTGGCCGACGGCGACGAAGCAGAACTCGAGGATGCAGCGGCAGCCGACGAGAGCGAGCATGGAGCCCTTGGGCTCGAGTGCGCCGAGAAGGCAACCGAACTCGGTGACTCCGGGGAAGCCAAGGAAGTCGACGGCTCCGACAGCGCAACCCAGCTTGGTGAGTCCAAGGAAGCCAAGGAGCTCGACTGCTCCGACGAGGCAACCGAACTCAAGGATGAGGAAGCTGTCGAACTCGAGGACGGCGAAGCAACCGAGATCGAAGGTACCGACGAAGCCGCAGAGATGAAGGAGTCCGAGGAAGCATCCGAGGTCCAGGAAGCACCCGAAGCCGAGGAAGCACCCGAAGCCCAGGAAGCACCCGAAGCCGAGGAAGCACCCGAAGCCCAGGAAGCACCCGAAGCCGGAGATGCCGCAGTGACCACGACCACCGTCGCATCCCAGAGCGGATCAGACCTCTGATCCACAAGTAACTGAATCCTCCGCAAGTGAGGAGATCCGGCGTAGTGAGAGAGCCCGCCTACCAAGGCGGGCTCTCTCACGCCCAGGGCCCATCATGGGCGTGGAGACCAAACGCACGTCACACGATCAGTCCCTCTCCGTATCGGACAATTCACGATGCCGACGACCGAACCCGGCCGAATCGCATCTCGCCACAGATCACCCCCCACCGCCACGTCGCAGCGGGCCGATCATCTCTCCATGTCGAACGTATCGATCTTCGCCTCGGTCTCGCAGCAGAAGTCGGATGACACCTCCGTGTGTGAAGATGAGGTTGTCACCGTTGGGGAGCGTCTCGAGAAACGCCGAGACCCTCCCGCGGAACTGGGCGACGGACTCGCCATCGGGCGCATGGAAGCCCTCGAACCCGAGGAGATCGTTCTGGGCATCTGCAGGAAGCTTGCTCCAGTGAAGACCCTCGAACCGGCCGAAGTCGATCTCGCGAAGACGCGCATCGATACGTGGCTCACCCCACGACAGGCGCGCTGTGTCGAGCGACCGCGTGAGGTCTGAACTCCACACTGCTGAGAACGTACGAAGCTTCAGATCTTCGCGAAGCGCCAATGCCTGGCGTTCACCGAATGCATTGAGCGGGATGTCCGACCAACCTGCAAGGCGCCCATCGACGTTCCAGTCCGTGACACCGTGACGAACGAGCCACAACGCCGTCTCGCCGATCATTGGATCCACCACACGACACCACCGGCGATGGTAGAGACGACCATGGCGACGCCTACGAGGATGAGGACCTCAACGAACTGCTCGACCGCACCTGCCACGTCACCGGTCGCTCCACCGATCTTGCCCACAGTCCAGCGTCGAACGCCCCATACGGCAGCGACACCGACAACAGCGGCCGGGAGCACCCAACCGAGGAGAAGCGCCCCAGCGATCACAACACCAACCATGTACACAACCCATCCACTCCCGACACTCGGTCGGAGCGTGGCTCCCAGTCCCGTCATGCGTGCCGGGGGTGTGACGGCCAGCAGCAAGACGGCGGCGCCCCGGGAAAGGGTGTGTGCTGCGGTGAGTGCAACGACACCCTCCCAACCGCCGAGTCCGGCGAGCGCGCCGACCCGTACGACGACGCTGAGGATCAAGCCGATGGTGCCGAACACGCCGATCCGTGAGTCGCTGAGAATCTCGAGGGTTCGTTGTCGATCGTGAGATCCACCGAAGGCGTCCAGCGTGTCGGCAAGCCCGTCTTCATGGAGTGCACCGGTGATGACGACGCCGGCGAGCACAGCCACGCTGGCAGCAAGCAGAGGTGATGCGGCCTCGAGCGCCACCGCGTAAACACCTGCGATGGAAAGCCCGACACCCGCTCCCACGACGGGGAACCACACGAGCGCCCTTCCTGGAAGCCCACCGTCACTCACCCGGATCGGGAGACGCGTCAGGAAGCGCACTGCGGCAGCAAGGTCACTCACCGACGGGCAATCCGAACTCCTCGAACGTCGGGACGTCGACGACCACCGCGGCTGCCATACGGATCAGCGGGATGACCGCAACGGCACCACTGGCTTCACCGAGCCGCATCTCGAGATCGAGAAGTGGCCTCAAACCGAGATGGTGCAGGAGCATGTCGTGGCCCGGTTCGGCAGAACGGTGCGCAGCAATACAGTGGGAGAGACTCCCGGGCACCGCAACCCCCAATGGAGCCGCGGCGGCAGTGACCACGTATCCATCGAGTACGACCGGTATCGAACGCCTCCGCGCCTCGACGATTGCGCCGGCGATCGCCGCCAGCTCCGCCCCACCGATTCGCCGAAGTACCTCGAGGGGGTCTGAAGATTCTGAGATCCGCTCGATGGCCCGTCGCACCACGGCCGTCTTACGGTCAAGGGCCTCGTCGTCGACGCCGGTCCCGCGGCCCACCCAGGCGGCGGGGTCTCCACCGAAGACCGCGCCAGACACTGCGGCAGCCGGTGTCGTGTTGCCGATCCCCATCTCACCGAGAGCGATCAGGTCGCTGTCTGTGTCCGCAACTGCCTGCCGGCCCATCGCAACGCTGCGGGCGAACCGCTCCTCCGACATCGCGTCCTCGACGGCGAGGTTCCCTGTTGGGTCGCCAACACCCACGTCGATCACCCGGACCGTTGCTGCTGCCTCCCTTGCAAGGATGTTGACGGTGGCGACCTGCCGCTCGAAGGCCTGCACCATCGCACCCGTCACCTCCGATGGGTACGCGCTGACGCCTTCGGCGGTGACACCATGATCCGATGCAAAAATCAGGGCGGCTGGACGTTCTATTCGTGGATGTGTCGTGCGTTGCCAGCCCGCGAGGAAGACCGCAATCTCGTCGAGGCGGGCAAGGGCCCCAAGCGGTCTGAGGACCGAGTCGGCTCTGGTGGCAGTGACATTGCGCGCATCTTCGTCGGGTCCCGATGCCTCCTCGAGGTCCCGACGTAACCTGTCTGCAGTATTCATAACTCCGAACCCCCGGACCCCGTGAGCCGGGATAGTTCCAGTGCACGGCCGGCGACGAGCAGGTACACGTGCTCAGTCGCATCGGCCCAGATCTGGTTGACGTCTCCGAGAACGTCGCGGTAGACCCGCCCGAGATTCGTCGTGGGAACGAGTCCGGAACCGACCTCGTTCGAGACCGTGATGAATGGGGAGCGGTGAGTCGTCGCGACCGCAACTGCATCGGCGGCTCGCTCATAGATCTCGGTGCTGGTGACCCCGTTGCCGAGGAGGTTGGCGACCCACAACGTCAAGCAGTCGAGGACCACGCAATCACCGTGGGGGGCCTCTCCGATAGCCGTGCCGATGTCGACCGGCTCCTCGACCGTCGTCCATTCAGATGGGCGTTGTTGCTGATGGTCGACGATGCGAGCAGCCATCTCATCGTCACCGGGCTCTGCGGTGGCTATGAACGTCACCGGTCCGCCGAAACGTTTCGCAAAATCGACCGCCAGGCTGCTCTTACCGCTTCTGGCGCCTCCCAGTAAGAGAACCGAGTCACGATGAACCCCGCCGGCACGCTCACCCGTTGGTGAAAAGATCAGCCGATTCAGAAAGTCGGGATCTCGTGGCGAAGTGATGTCCTGTGTGCGTCCCATGAGTCGTCGGGTTCCTTCCGCTCGACGGAGGAGTGGCCTTCAACGACTGTGGATGATCCCCTCCTCCGGGGGCGCGCCCACCACCACCACGACAGGCGACCTGGCTCGTCCCCTCAGCGGGGCTTCACAGTTGCGGTACAGCGCCGGACTTCAACCGGACTTCGCTGTCGATGGAGTGCCGTTCCACAATAGGGCACTCGAGAACCATGGGGATGGAACCGGGCACACGCCCACCTATCTCGAACCGGTCCAGATCGACAACGGTCGCTGTGACCCGGCGCTACGATGCCGTCGCCATGCAACAGCACACCTCTCTCGAAGGTTTCCCGACCCCGCTCCCCGGCCCTCACGGAGGCGATGGGCCGCTGATCGCTCGGGCACTCGGCCTCGACCCCGCATCGATCCTCGATCTCTCCCAGAGCATGAACCCTTTCGCGCCTTCGATCTCGTCCATGGCGCGGGACCATCTCGACACGTTGAATGCCTATCCGCATCCCGAGGCCGCGACACATGCCCTCGCCGCTGCATTCGATGTCGATCCGGGGCAGGTCCTGCTCACCAACGGTGGCAGCGAGGCCATCTCCCTCGTGTCACGCGAGATCGGTGGCCGGGTGAAGTCGGAACCCGAGTTCAGCCTGCACCCCCGGAGCGACACGGGCCCTTTGTGGCGCAGCGACCCACACAACCCAAGCGGCCGGCTCGCAGCGAGCGAGGAGACGGCCGATGTCTGGGATGAGGCGTTCTATCCGCTTGCAACGGGGACCTGGTTCTCGAAGCGCTCATCGGTGATCGTCGGGTCGCTCACGAAGGTGTTCGCGTGCCCCGGATTGCGGATCGGCTACATCATCGCCGACGATGTCGACCGGTTCTCCCGGCATCAACCGACGTGGTCGGTGAACAGCCTTGCAGCAGCCATGCTCCCCGATCTCCTCGACACCGCCGACCTACCCGGCTGGGCAACGGCGATCACCTCTGGCCGCCATGGGCTCTCTGCCATGTTGGCTCACCGGGGCATGGACCCAGAGTCGGAAGACGCCCCGTGGGTACTCGTGTACGCCCCGGGCCTGCGGGAACGCCTCACGCCTCACGGGATCATCGTTCGCGACTGTGCCAGTTTCGACATGCCGGGTTATGTACGCATTGCGGTGCCCGACGACACAGGGCTCGCCCGCCTCGAGGCGGGACTGGACCAAGCGATGTAGCGCCTGGCGCGCGAGATCACCGCGGTGTCGGTGTACCGGCACTGCCACAAGTCGCACGTCCGACGATCTGGATTCGGGTTCCGCCACGTCGAGCCGATACCGCGCTCAGGGCTGTCCGGGGAGTTGCAGAAACGGGGGCGCGGTACCATGGCGGTCGGTACGGCGATGAAGTCCGGTTGGAATCCGGCACTGTCCCGCAACGGTGAACTGTCATCGAGCCACGGCTCGATCGCCAGCAAGTCCGGTCACACCCCGTACCGAGCGAACCGTTCGACCCGCGAGGAAACGGGTTTGGTTCGGCCGGCACACTTTCTGTCGATCGAGCTGCTGATCCTCGTCCGACAGGAGGTACTAGATGCCGAGAATCCGAGTCCTGATCGCCACCGTGGTGGCACTTTCGTTGAGCGTTGCTGCGTGCAGCGCCTCGACCGAGAGTGCCCCGCCCACGACACAGGTAGCTACGACCGTCGCGACCACCACGGTCCCGGTCGCGACCACCACGACACCCCCCGAAACAACGACGACCGTTGCAGAAGCGTCAGACTTTCCTGTAACGATCGAATCCGAAGGCGGCACCTGGACGCTGGACGCTGCACCACAGCGCATCGTGTCCTTGTCCCCGACCGCAACCGAGATCCTGTTCGAGATCGGCGCCGGTGACCAGATCGTCGCTGTCGACGCCTACTCGTACTATCCGGAGGAAGCACCGGTGACCGACCTGTCGGGCTACGACCCGAACGTGGAGGCTGTGGTCGCTTATGAGCCCGATCTCGTCGTGATAGCCAACGACGCCAACGACCTGGTCGCTGCCCTGACGGCGCTCGACATCCCGGTACTCGTCAGTCCGGCACCTGCCGATATCGAGGGTGGGTTCGAAGCGATGGCAGAGATCGGTCTTGCATCCGGTCACGTCGATGAGACCGCAGCGACGATCACACGACTCCGTGATGAAGTCTCCACGGCGTTGGCGGCAGCCCCGAACGTCCCGATTCGCATCTACCACGAGCTGAGCGACTCGCTCTATGCAGCGAGCTCCTTCGGGTTCATCGGAGCCGTATATGCCGCGATGGGGACGATCAACGTCGCCGACGAAGCAGACCCGGACGGCTACGGGTACCCTCAGCTGACCGAGGAGTACATCGTCACAGCCGACCCCGAACTGATCATCATCACCGATCAAGTTGCGTACTCCGCCGATGACGTTGCAGCCAGACCGGGCTGGGACGAGATCACTGCAGTCAAGAACGGCAACATCGTGGTCGTCGATGCCGACATCGCTTCGCGTTGGGGTCCCCGACTGCCACAGTTCATCGACGCTGTTGCGAAGGCCCTTGCAAGCGTCACCGTCTCGACACCGTAGCGCCGACCGTGCTCGGCAGCCGCGTGCGTACCCCTCCTCCAAGAGACGGTACGAACGCGGCTGCCGAGCGAGCATTCCGGCTACCGGTCGGTGCCGTCGTCATCGGCGTGGTGGTGGTGGTCGTCGTCGCCATCTTCAGCGCCTCTCACGGTGCGGCAGGATTGCCTGTACGAGGTGTCGTCTCATCACTCGTGGACCGTCTGCCGTTCCTCGATGTGGGCAGCGGATTGACACCCCGCCAGGAGAGCATCCTGTTCCAGATCCGTCTCCCCCGACTCGCTCTCGGCATGCTCGTGGGCGGGGCACTCGGCATGGCGGGTGCGGCCTATCAGGGGGTGTTCCGGAATCCGCTGGCGGACCCCTATCTCCTGGGGGTATCTGCCGGCGCAGGGTTCGGTGCCGTCCTGGCTTTCGGATTTGGCCTCGATCTGGGCTGGGGGCCGTTCGATGCCGTACCTGCCGCCGCCTTCGTCGGGGCGCTCATCGCCGTGTCGGTCTCCGCTGCGATCGGCCGGGGGATGGGATCATCGCCTGCAACGTTGCTGCTTGCAGGAGTAGCGATGGCCGCACTGTTCTCTGCCGCCCAGACCTACGCCCTTCAGAGCTTGAACGAGACCCGTGCAAGGGAGGTGCTGTCGTGGCTCTTCGGGCAGCTCAACACGACAGGATGGGATCAGATCCTGATCCTCACCCCGTACCTCGTCGTCTGTGGAACGGTGCTGATGGTGCATCGAAGGCATCTCGACGTACTGCGGGTCGGTGACGACGAGGCCAGGGCACTGGGGCTCGATCCACGCAGGTCGCGTATCCTCATCATCGTCGCTGCGTCGCTCATGACCGCCGCAGCCGTATCCGTGAGCGGGTTGATCGCGTTCGTCGGCCTCGTCGTGCCCCACATCGTCCGGATCTTGATAGGGCACAGTTACCGGATCATCATCCCGCTGTCGGCGCTCGTCGGTGCAGCGTTCCTCGCCTTCGTCGACGTGGGGGCAAGAACCCTCGTGTCACCGTCCGAACTGCCGGTCGGCGTCATCACAGCGTTCGTCGGGGCTCCATTCTTCGCGTTCGTGCTCCGTCGCGGACGACGGTTCAAGGCATGAGTGCGCCTCCTCAGACATCGTTGCTCACCTGCAGGAACCTCACCGCTGGTTATCGGAACAAGGAGGTACTGCGAGGCATCGATCTCGAAGTGCGAGGCGGCGAGTGGGTCGGCATCATCGGGCCGAACGGGGCAGGGAAATCCACCCTCCTGCGGGCCCTTGCCGGGCTGATGAACCACGGAGGAACCATCACCCTCACAAACGGCCGGCCGCCGACCAGCATGGACATCGCGCTGGTTCCCCAATCCCCCATCATGCCCGAAGGCATGACCGTGAGCGAGTACGTGCTCCTGGGCCGGACGGCTCATCTCAGCTGGCTCGCACACGAGTCACGACGGGATCGCAGCATCGTCACCTCCGTGCTGCACCGGCTCGATCTCGACTCGTTCGCCGCTCGACTCGTATCGGATCTCTCGGGCGGCGAGACCCAACGTGTCGTCGTAGCGCGAGCTCTCGCCCAGGAGACACCGATCCTGCTGCTCGACGAACCGACCGCCGCCCTCGACCTGGGACACCAGGCCAAGGTTCTCGAACTGGTCGACGACCTCCGACACGAGGACGGTCTCACCGTGATCGCAGCGATGCACGACCTGACTTCGGCGGCCAGGTTTGCCGACCGGATCGCGATCCTCGACGAAGGCACGATCGTCTCTGAAGGGCCGCCACGAACGGTTCTCGACCCTGGTGTGCTCTCGAGGATCTACGCAACATCGTTGACCGTTCAAGAGTTCGACGGTCAGCTGGTCGTCCTCTCCTCACCTCCGACGCCGCGCCACGACGACGAGGGAACCCCGTGAGTGGCTCGGGAGAGCCCCATACTCCGGCCCCGCGAGATCGTCCTGCGCGTCGGGGTGGTGCGTTGATGGTGTGTGGAGCGACGAGCGGCGCTGGCAAGTCGACGGTCAGCGCTGCGCTGTGTCGCTCACTGGCGAGACGGGGGCTCAATGTCGCTCCCTTCAAGGCACAGAACATGTCGAATCACGCTGCCGTCACCGATGACGGTGGCGAAGTCGGAAGAGCTCAGGCGATGCAGGCCCTTGCAGCCAACGTACCGCTCGAACGTCGGATGAACCCGATCCTGCTGAAGCCGACGTCGGATCAGCGAAGCCACCTTGTGGTGATGGGTGAGGAGGTCTCAACGACCGATGCCTTCGGGTACGGTGCAACGGCCCGTCGGCTCCGTCCGATGGTCCTCGACGCGTTGACGTCACTGCGATTCGACTACGACTGGGTGATCGCTGAGGGTGCCGGTGGAGCAGCCGAGATCAACCTTCTCGATCGCGATCTTGTCAACCTTCCCCTCGCCCTCGCTGCGGGCATCCCGGCGATACTCGTCGTCGACATCGAACGCGGTGGTGCGTTCGCTGCAGCCCACGGAACGATCGATCTGCTTCCAGAGATGCTGCGATCACAGATCGTCGGCGTCGTCTTCAACCGATTCCGTGGCGATGCGGCCCTGTTGGAGTCCGGGATCACGCAACTCGAGGCGCGTAGCGGTGTGCCTGTACTCGGCGTCTTGCCACATCTGGGAGGCGTGCCGATGCTCGGTGTCGAGGACTCTCTCGACATCGGCATCACCCCTCCCCGGTCCGTGAACTCCTCCCTGCCCGTGCGCGTCGCCGTGATCCGTCTCCCCCATCTAGCGAACCCCTCCGACCTCGATCCGTTCGCCGTGGAGTCCCACGTTGTCATGCGGTGGGTCACCGAACCCTCCGAGATCATCGATGCCGACCTGGTCGTGATCCCTGGCAGTCGGACAACGGTCGACGACCTTGCCTGGCTCCGTGCTACCGGCATCGCCTCGGCACTCGAACACACGGACGCATGGGTAGTCGGGATCTGTGGTGGGTATCAGATGCTCGGTCACGTGATCAACGACACGATCGAGAGCGATGCCGGTACGGTCCCCGGTCTCGGCCTCCTGAAGGTCGAGACCACGTTCACGACACCCAAGTTGGTGCGTCGCCGCCACGGGCTCGCAGCACAGTATCGGGTCCATGGATACGAGATCCGATTCGGCCGCCCCAGATCACACGACCAGCCATGGTTCCACCTCGACGACGAACCAGAGGGTGCCGTCGACACTACGAACAACGTATACGGAACGAGCCTGCATGGCCTCTTCGATGCAGACGCCTTCCGTAGCCAATTCCTTGCCTCGATCGCCGGGGATCGGGGGCGAATCTACGAGCCGAGCCCCATCTCGTTCACCGACCGTCTCGATAGCCAGAACGACCGCCTTTCCGACTGGATCGAGGCTCACATCGACGTACAGCACATCATCGAACTCGCCGGCCGTGCCCTCCCGCCGGGAGAAGCTGGCGGATGGTGATCGGCCCGACACTGCACACCGTTGCGGCCGCCGAGCGGGGCGTCCTGGTCTGGGAGACCACGACCCCGGTGATGGCGCTGTCATCGGCACCGGTCGGTGGAGGGTTCTGCCGCCCAGACTGGATCATCAACATCGGTGTGGCAAAGGACTACATGCGTACAGACCTCGCCGCCCACGTCGGGGAAGTCACCTCCCAGGTCCCTCTCAGCGGTGCAGGGATCGCTCTGTTCACCGCCGCTGCGATAGACCAGGTCCAACAGAGAGAGGTCGGAGGCGTGGTCGTCGACGCCACGGTCGGCATCACGAAACCGACCTGGGCCGCAGACGCCTCCGGGTCCTACACGTCGTGGTCTCCGGGCACCATCAACCTCGTGATCCGGCTACCGATCGGTCTCGATGCCGGTGCCGCGGTCAACGCCGTGATCACTGCCACGGAGGCCAAGACGCAGGCCTTGGCTGAGAGCAACGTCCCCGGCACGGGAACAGCGAGTGACGCCATCGTCGTCGTCTGGCCGGCCGAAGGGCAGCGTGAACGTTTCGCCGGGCCACGATCCGAGTGGGGATCCAGGATCGCTCTAGCCGTCTATGGGGCTGTTCGAGCCGGTGTTGAGGGATCCGCGTGATCCGAGCGACGGGACACAGACCACACGACACGGATCGTCGTCTTCGATCCCCAGCAGGCTGGAGAGGTGGCCTGTGAGCACTTTGAGCCGTAGGTGCCTTGGGGCTGCAGCCGGCATGATCCTCGATCGTCTTGCCGGTGAACCCCCATCCGCCATCCATCCAGTGGCCTGGTTCGGTCGGACGATGATGGCCGTGGAGCGGGCGACCTGGGCCGACCGTCGGGTGTCGGGGATCGCCTACACGGTGCTTGGCACCGGGATCGGTGCAACCGCAGGGCGTATCGTGAACTCGGTCTCCCTCGCCGTCGCCGTCACGGTGGCCGGCCGCGAGCTGAGATCGATCGCGACACAGATCGGGGACGTCACACGGTCCGGTGATCTGGAAGCTGCTCGAAGGATGCTCCCATCACTCGTTGGTAGGGACCCGAGCGAACTGAGTGAGAACGACATCGCAGCGGCAGTGATCGAATCCGTCGCAGAGAACACCGTCGATGCCGTTGTCGCACCCGTGTTCTGGGCGGTCGCCGCCGGAGCACCCGGAGCAGCCGGGTACCGGGCAATCAACACCATGGATGCCATGGTCGGACATCGCAGCGACCGGTATCGCAACTTCGGGTGGGCGGCAGCACGGCTCGACGACGTTGCCAACTACCTTCCCGCTCGTCTCTTCGCCACACTCGTCGCCCTCCAGAAGCCGGCAAGTGCCCGGCTGGTCCTCTCGAGCGTTGCCAGATACGCCCCTGCCCATCCATCCCCGAACGCTGGCGTTGCAGAGACCGCCGTTGCAGCCTCCCTCGGTCGTCGGCTCGGCGGGCCACTCCGCTACGGCGATGTCAGGGAGGATCGGCCGTTCCTCGGCGAGGGTCCCCGGCCCACACCGAGCGATATCACCGACGCCGTTGCCCTGGTCGAGAGAGTCGAACGCACGATGATCGGTGTCCTCATCGCTGTGGGAACCATCGATTGGCTGCGAACCCGCCGGTGACCGGGCGTCCATGAGGCCGACCTTCGTGGCAGGTTCCCTCGTTCACATCGAGATCAAACGGTCGTCGGTACACGCCTCCACGGTATGACGAATGCCAGGAGGAACCCGAGGTTGAGCACCACGTTGATCGGGGCGCCGGCGACAAACGAGCCTGCACTGTCGATGACGAACCACACCCAGATGGCCGGCAGGATGATGGAACGAGCGAGTCCGGGATCGACCGGGTAGACCTTTGCAACCACGAGAAGCACCATGGTGCCCCAACCCACCATGACACCTCCGAGAACCGCGGCGAGGAGCTGCGACTCGGGGGTCAGGTTCTGGGCACCGTCGACGGGCCAGAAGACGACGTCGGCGAGCAACACGGTCGGACCCGAGGTCGCCGACCACGCCGCCAGGGCGATGACGGCTCCCACACCGATGAGGAGCCAGGCTCCGAGGTTCTTCCAGATGTCGGCTTTGGTGTCCGGCATACGCTTCACTACTCCGTGTTGCTTGACACACAGTGTCTATCGGACGGGGTCGTGCCACAACTACCTCACAGGTAGGTGCCACACATACATCGGTCCCGTAAGGTCGTCACCATCGAAGGAGACGACACGCATGGAATCGGAGTTCGGAACGGCGCTCAAGAAGTGGCGCAACCACAGACGGATCAGCCAGATGGATCTCAGCAACCGTGCGGGCGTCTCTGCCCGTCACATCTCATTTCTCGAGACCGGTAGATCGAGACCGAGCCGTGAGATGGTGCACCATCTCAGCGAGAATCTCGACGTTCCCCTGTCGGCCCGCAACACGCTGTTGAACGCTGCGGGGTTCGCCGCCGTCTACGACAGTCGTGACCTCAGCGACGATGAGATGGCTCCGGTCAGGGCTGCAATCGAGTGGACTCTGCAACGACACGAACCGTTCCCGGCTCTTGCTCTCGACAGACACTGGAACGTGGTCCGCGCCAACACGCCGGGCAAGCTGATGCTCGCCGTGATCGGAATGGGTGAGGGTGAGAGCATGCTCGAAGCGGTCACCGATACACGGCGCATGGAGAACGTCGTGGCGAACTGGGGAGAGGTTGTCCAGTACTTGACGGCGCGGCTCCATACCGAGAGCGCGTTCGTCGGAGGTGACCCTGTGCTCGACACAGCAGCCGCCCGGCTCGGTGCAACACAGCCACCCCGGAGAACAGAACGCAGCGGACCCCTCCCTGCCGTGGTCCCCATCGAGTTCGAGGTCGCCGGGGCTACGCTGTCACTCTTCAGCACGATCGCCCAGTTCGGCACTGCAGAGGACATCGCGCTCGCCGACCTGCGCATCGAGATGTACTTCCCCGCGGACGATGAGACACGGCACGCGCTCACCATGCTGATGCCCGCCTGACCGAAGATCGTCGAAGACTTCGGGTCCCCGCCGATGAGTAATGTCGGAACGTACTCGTTCCGCGATCGACGCGACTCGTCGACAGACAGAAGGCCACCATGTACGACTTCCTCTTGAACGATGAACAGCGAAAGATCCGCGATGAGGCCCGTGATCTCGTCGCCTGGGTCCCCAAGGACATGATCACGAAGATGGACAGCGACGAGATCCGGTTTCCGACCGAGTTCCTTGCCGAAGCCGGGCGACGCAACCTCCTCGGTCTTCGCTACCCCAAGGAGTGGGGTGGGCGAGACATGGACTGGGTCACCACCTGTGTCGTGATGGAGGAGATCGGCACGCTCGGCTACATCTTCGCCTGTACTTTCGGTGTAGGCGCCGAACTGGTGTGTGATGCGATCATCACGCACGGCACGGATGCCCAGAAGGCGAAGTACGTCAAGCCTCTGCTCGCGGGTGAGGTCTTCGCCGCGGAAGGACTCACCGAGCCCCGCGGTGGGTCCGACTTCTTCGGGACGACGACAACGGCAGTCCAAGATGGTGACACGTTCATACTCAACGGACAGAAGCGGTTCATCGTCGGTGCCGAAGGTGCCGACTTCTTCCTCATCTATGCACGGACGAACCCCGAGGCTGCACCACAGGCAGGGATCACAGCGTTCATCGTCGATCGTGGACCCGGCCTCACCGTCGACTACCTCTACAACCTCATGGGCTCGAGAGGTGGAGGCGCCGGGCGGGTGGTCCTCAAGGACGTGGTCGTGCCCAAGGAGAACGTCATCGGCTCCATCGACAATGGTGTCGCCGTGTTCAACACGATGATGATCCCCGAACGACTCGGAACCGCAGCGATGACGATCGGCCCGGCCAAGGCATCCCTGGAGGTCGCAGGCGGCTACACGACGCGACGCAAGGCGTTCGGGAGAGTCATCAACCGATTCGAGGGTGTGAGCTTCCAGGTCGCCGAGGCATCGATGCTCCTCGACGCAGCCCGATCGATGGTCTACACGACGGCCCGAGCGGTCGACGATGGCGCCGATGCAGGGGCAACCCGCAGGTACATCTCAGAGACGAAGAAGTTCGTGACCGAATCGTGCCAGACCGTGGTCCACAACGCCATGCAGGTCATGGGCGGCATCGGCTACACGTCCGTATATCCGATCGAGCGACACTACCGCGATCTTCGGCTCGCGTCGATCTGGACCGGGACGAACGAGGTGATGAGCATGATCATCGCCCACGAGTGGTACTCCGAGTACGCAGACCGATACAAGCGTGGTCC
>VAPL010016846.1_pt1 | contig 14898 bp, 14 predicted proteins | sample 3395061 | NCBI WGS metagenome assembly VAPL01 (sample SAMN08290444, study PRJNA428436) | hydrothermal vent metagenome | isolation source: Deep-sea hydrothermal vent chimney 2 | place: Pacific Ocean: Juan De Fuca Ridge | depth 2182 m m | reverse complement strand
GCTGCTGATTATATCAGTCACATCATGCGGCCCGACACGGCCACCTGAATTCTCTGCAGGGCATATCAATTCAGTGACCATAGAGGATAAAAACATTCCTGCTACGGTTATACAAACAACATTATTACCTCCGCCATCGAATCTTTCACAATTGCAAACCTATACGGTTATTGTTAACCATGTTGCCACCAGAGAACTACTATTTTCCATAGCACGCGATGCAAAAATTAATCTCGACATACATGATGACATAACCGGCACCATCACCCTCAATGCCATTGACCAGACATTACCGCAGATACTGGAACGCATATCACAACAAACTGATATTCGGTACAACATAAAAAATCAAACATTAAGAGTACAAGCCGATAAACCTTATCTTGAAACCTATATTGTTGATTATGTAAATATTTCACGGGAATCAAAAGGTATTATCCGTGTCGCGACTAATATCGGTTCAACCGGTCAGGGCAGTATCGGCAACTCTAATACTAACGGCGGCTCTGCTAACAATAACGAAAACAACAGCTCACTAACCGAAGTACACTTAACTTCTGATAATAAATTTTGGGAAACGTTAACGCAAAACATTAAAGAAATGCTGGGCAGGTCAAACAATAGCAATGATAAGTCTAATGCTCAAACTTCCAATAAGAAAGCCATTAGCCATAAAGTTATTGTTAACCGTGAAGCCGGACTAATTATGGTCCGTGCCACCTACAAACAGCATAGGCAGGTTCAAAAATTTATTGATCAGGTGCTGAACATTTCCAAACGCCAGGTAATGATAGAAGCCACCATTGCTGAAATAAAACTCAGCGATCATTATCAGGCGGGTGTTGACTGGTCTGTTGTTGCAAAAGATCCGAAAGCCGGCGTTAATATTCTGACGGATATGACCGCCAGTAATTTATCCCAGTCACCTTTTTCATCTTTTACCTTAAATGGTCAGGTCAGTGGCAACCAGGTCAGCATGACATTAAAAGCGCTTGAACAGTTCGGTGATGTACAGGTGTTATCCAGCCCTAAAATCATGGCGATTAATAATCAGCCGGCTATTTTAAAAGTTGTCGATAATATCGTGTATTTTGAAATGGATGTTAAAACATCATTATCACAGGTGACGTCATTGACTACATTTGAAACCCAAATTAAAACCGTACCCGTCGGTTTTGTAATGTCTGTAACTCCCTATATAAACGCACATAAAACAGTCACCCTGAATATTCGACCCACCATTTCCCGGGTTATCGATTCAGTTCAGGATCCGAATCCTGCCTTTAAAGATGCGGATGTTATTTCTGAAGTTCCGGTTATTCAGATAAGAGAGATTGAATCGATACTCACCATTAACAATGGCGATACGGCGGTAATTGGCGGATTGATGCAGGACACTGTTAATGATCGGAGTCAGGGAATTCCGCTGTTATCATCCATACCCATTATCGGCAGTCTATTTCGATATGATAATGACATACGTGAGAAATCAGAACTTATTATTTTTATTCGCCCCATTGTCATTCAACATGCCAGCTTAACTGGAGACTTAATTGAATATAAAAAATATTTACCGAAGACGCCTAAATCTGCAACCAAAAATAGCTTAAAAATACATTATCAGAATATTCCTGATTCTTCAGCACAAACACATAAACCTTAACCGGTGGTACTACTCTAATGAGCCTGCTACTTGATACCTTAAAATTATCAGATGCTAGCATTGATTCAGCTAGCGCTAAACCCGCCACTATTGCACCACAAAAAAAATATGACTCCGGAGCTGATCTCAATTTAGATTTACAGCCTGTAGATACCGATGCTATTAGTCTAACTCAGACTGGCTTACTAAACAAAAAATCTACATTTGATGCAGATACAATATCAAATTCTTCAATTAATTCTAATACTGATGATTTATCTGGAAATGCTGAAAATACAACAAATTTAAATTCACTTATATCCCGGGTTAATTCACATAGGCATAGACAAAAACGAATTGCTCGATTGGCTATCAGTTTTATTTTACTATTCATATTGTCAACCACTGCGGCATACCTTTTTATTGAATCGACATTGAGCCGACAAACATTATTTATTTTTCCTGTTGAAAATATTCCGAATTCTGTACTACATGATTCTCAAGTTACTACCGATAATTTTAATTTAGCCAAAATAATTATACCCTTATCCAGTCAGGCACTAACAGCTGACCATTCAGATAGCTTACCGACTGAAGCGCCATTAATGGGCACTACAAACAAAACCGACCCGATTGATAAATCAATTAAAAACATAATGACCAAAAATCAACCTCCAGCCATACCACTGACAAAAGGTCTCACCAAAAAGTCACCAGCAGAGGCCTTTATTTCGAGCCCAAAAAAACCTGATATTCATATTACTTATAAAACCATATCAGACCCTGTACATTTATTACTAAGTCGTGCATACACCTTTTTTCAAGCGGGCAAATATTTTCGTTCACAAAAATTATATCAACAGGTTATATCCTCAGAGCCTAAAAATAGAAATGCACTTCTCGGCATTGCTGCTATTGCAATAAAAAACCAGAACTTTGAGCTGGCTCAGCAGAAATATATATTTTTACTGCAACTTAACCCTAAAGATAGTTTAGCCATTTCCGGACTTAACAGCATTCAAAACAACAATCATTCGCAGTCCACTGAATCACAACTAAAATTTATGCTCAAACATCAACCTGATGCAGCGCATCTGCATTTTTCTCTGGGATCACTGTATGCATATAGACATAAATGGCAAGCGGCACAATCTGCCTTCTTTAATGCTTGGTCTTTTGATAATACCAATGCAGATTATTGCTACAATCTGGCGGTTAGTCTCGATCATTTAAAACAGCATCGACAAGCCGTCAAATTCTACCGACTCAGCCTGACACTCACTCAAAGCATCGCCGCAAACTTTTCATTCTCTGATACTCAACAACGTATTATGACTTTGCAGGAACGACTGAAATGACATTGCAAACTCAAAAATTACGCCTTGGTGAACAACTGATTCAGCGGGGTCTTATCAGCAAAGACCAATTACACATCGCCTTAAAAGAACAGTTAAAGCACTCACGGCCGCTGGGACAGTCACTGGTCTCCCTGAATTTTATCAGCGAGACTAAATTACATGATGCACTAGGCAATATACTCGGTAAAGAAAGTATCGACCTGACAAAGGTTGTACCGCAGATGGAAGCACTTGCACTTATTCCCAAATCACTTTCTATCCAATTCAATATTATTCCTGTCAGCCTTAATGACACTGAAAATCGTCTTAGTATTGCCATCGCTGATATTTATAATTTACGCGTACTCGACCAGCTGCACACGCATACCGGCAAACACATCAAATTACTGCCTTTACTTTGCGGAGCAAGTGAAATCAGCCATGCTATTGATCAGTTCTATGGGGTTGAGCTATCGATTGATGGCATCTTATATGAAATGGAAAATGGCAAAATCGAAATCAGTGATCATGATTACAGCCATTTGAATGCACAACAGCAAACCTACCGTCAGCCTCTGGTTCGTCTTGTAGATGCCATTTTATCTGATGCAGTAAAGCGTGGTGCATCTGACATTCACCTCGAACCTGAAAGTGCTTTCCTACGAATACGTTTTCGAATTGATGGTGTTCTGCAACAGGTTCGCTGTCTTCACATTGACTACTGGCTGGCCATCGTGGTTCGCCTGAAGGTTATGTCCAATATGAATATTGCAGAGACACGAGCACCACAGGACGGTCGAATTAATTTAAATATTCGCGGCCATCAGATCGATTTTAGAATGTCCTCACAGCCGACCACACATGGTGAAAATATCGTACTACGCGTACTTGACCGTAATAAAGGTATCGTAGCCGTTGATAAGCTCGGCCTGGAGGATGATGCTCTTTCAATGCTCAAACTAATGATGGCCAGACCCTCAGGACTCATCCTGATCAGCGGTCCGACAGGCAGCGGAAAAACCACAACACTCTATTCCATGCTCGACTTTTTACGCTCTGTCAAAGTCAATATTATGACCCTCGAAGACCCGGTAGAGTACCCAATGGAGATGATTCGTCAAACTTCAATTAATGAAGTCATCCGCATGGACTTTGCCAATGGCATTCGTTCACTCATGCGCCAGGATCCGGATATTATTCTTATCGGTGAAATACGCGATAAAGACACTGCTGAAATGGCCATACGCGCTGCAATGACAGGGCACCAGGTATACTCAACCGTACACACCAATTCCGCTATAGGCACACTTCCACGTCTTGCGGATCTGGGAATTAAACCTGAAATTATTGCCGGTAATATTATTGGTGTTATCAGCCAGCGCCTGATTCGCAAACTCTGCCGGCATTGTAAAACAGCTCATAATGCACTTACTTCAGAAAAAATACTACTCGGTATCAACTCATCCGAATCAATTCAAATATTTAATGCTCGAGGTTGTGATCAATGTGAATATACCGGTTATAAAGGCCGGTTTGCGATTTTAGAAATTTTAAAAATTACGGCTGAACTTGATGAAATGATTGCTCAGCATGCCACTATCGGCAAGTTTAAAAAACATCTGCAAGATAATAATTTTAAAACCCTTAACGATGATGCTATTCGCAACGTCAGAAATGGCATCACCAGTATCGACGAAATCAGTCGCGTCATTGATCTAACAGAGCAACTGTAAATCATGAGCACTTATTATAAATACAAAGCCATTGATGCCAGCGGAAAAATTCGCCATAACTGTATACATGCTGACAATATTGCCGATCTTGAAAATCGGCTTAATAACATGGGTTTGGATCTGATTAATGCCAAACTAAAATTGCAACAACCATTCAGCTTCGCCCATAAGGGCATTAACCGCCGCGATTTAATTAATTTTACATTTCAAATACAGCAACTTACTAAAGCCGGTGTCAGTATTTTAGACGGCCTTAGTGATTTAAAAAATGACATGCCAACGATGCGAATGCGAGAAGTTATTTATGGCGTTATTGATGAAATACAAAGTGGCAAAACATTTTCACAGGCACTGGCAATATACCCGCATGTATTTAACCGGGTTTATACCTCACTGATTAAAGTAGGCGAAGAAACCGGTCGTCTTGCACAGGTTCTACAGGACATCGCCGACACCCTTAAATGGCAAGATGAGCTGGCGTCTCACACCCGAAAAATCATGATCTACCCGGCGTTTGTTATTATTGTTATTAGCCTGCTTATTTGCTATTTAATGATTTTTCTGGTCCCTCAACTCATTCCTTTTATTAAAGATCTAGGGGGTGTTATTCCCATACATACTCGCGCACTGCTACAAACCTCCTGGTTTTTAGAGAACTACTGGCCGTATTTTCTTACTACGCCGGTAATCATATATGTCCTACTAAAATACGTAGCCAGCAAAAACCCATCGTTTCGACTCTATATTGACTGCCTGAAATTGAAAGTTATTATTTTTGGCCCCATTATCCTTAAAATAAAACTAGCCCGCTTCTCTAATTATTTTGCCATGATGTACGCATCCGGTCTAAGCGTATTGGATAGTTTAAAAATATCTGAATTAATAATGGGCAATACGGCGCTTACACAGTCAATTATTGATATTCGCAAGCATATATCTGACGGCGGAAATATAGCAGATAGTTTTGCCATAACTGAGCTCTATCCGCCGCTGGTCATTCGCATGTTAAAAGTCGGTGAAAAAACCGGCGCATTAGATGAATCACTATTAAATATCAGTTACTTTTATAACCGCGAAGTCAAAGAAAGCATCGACAAAATGGAAGCCACTATCACTCCCGTACTAACCATTATTATGGGTAGTATTATGATATGGATTATGTCCGCTGTTCTTGGCCCTATTTACGACTCGTTAAGCCTTCTACAGTATTAATATTATGCAACGTATTATTTACATATCTGCGTACCGAGTTGGTGTTTTTCACTATCAAAACAAACAACACCCGGTTCGATTTTATTTTGACACTACTCGTGATGCACAGATAAAATTCAGACACTATTTAATGTCTACTGATAACACTGCTGTCAATGTTCTAGTTGATTTAGACGATGAAGACTTTATAAAAGATACCATACCCCATGTCGGCCCTATTGATAGAAAGAAAATCATTCAACGTACTATTAATCGCCATTATAAAAAACATAGTCACTATTTACATTACACATTAATTGGCCGTGAAAACAATGAACGCAGAAATGATGTTATACGCTACAGCCTTCTCCGTAATCCGCAAGCATTAATATCATGGTTAGATATTTTAACTGACTGCAAAATATCTATTCGCGGTATCTGGTCCCTACCACTGCTGAGCGAAATTCTGTTATCTAAAGCCGAAATATCTGGCAAAAATATTTTACTCATTACACAGCAGCAACCCGGCTCCTTACGGCAAACATTTATTAGTAACGGAATTTTTCAAAGCAGCCGATTAACTTCCTTTGAAGCTGATGAAATACCCATTGGAGAGTTTATTTGTCAGCAAGTCGAATCTACTGTCCAGTTTTTATCTAACCAGAGACAGATTGAGTTTGGCCAAATTACTGAAGTTCATATCATCTGTAATAATATTGATCAAACAGCGATACAATCGCTTTGTCCTGACACATCTTTATATACATTTCATTATCATAATCTAGAAGGCACGTATCATCTTGTATCGGGAAAATTTGACGCTCAAATTAATTGTACTGATATTTATACCTCTATTTGTTCCACAATATTATTACCTGTTGGCCATTATGGAAATGCAGATCTATTTAAATACTATTACCAGCGGGTTTTATCTAAGTTCATCTATGGTGCCGGTATCTTTATTTTTTTATTCAGCATGCTCTACTCTCTGTCGCTATTTTCACCCTATCAGTCACTGTCTCAACAAACCCACTTACTAACGCAGCAGAGCAAACAGATTGATAAACTATATAATCATACATTTAAAAAAATCGAACCTGAACTTGCTACAGCTAAAGCAATGCAATCTGCGGTCTTATTTAACCATACGATTAACGATTATAAGTCTTTATCACCATTAAAATTTATGTCGGATATCAGCATTATTCTAGCCGAGTCAGGCGCTCATAATTTGTCAATAAACCATTTTAGCTGGCAATTATATCAACACACTAAAATAGTCGGCCAAAACAATAATTCTGCTCTATCAGCCATTGATTATGCAAAACCACAAGCGATTATTCAGCAGGCTATCATCGAAGGCTTTATTGACTCACCTCGAAGTGCTTCCTCAGCAATGCAGGACCCCATTAATACATTCGTCAGGGCACTAAACAAACACCCTCTTATAATAGAGGTTAATAGCAAACTCGAAAATATTTCAGATGCATCAAACATTACGTCATTTAGTAATGCGAATCACCCGCATAAACACAACTCACAGCCGCAAATAACAACACGGTTTTTAATTACGATTTTAATGCAAGGCGTCAATCAGGTGACAACGCCATGATTCTATCCCTTTTATATAAAACACGCATACCACTGACTTTTCTATTCGTTAGTGGTCTGCTATCAGCAATAATTATAAGTACAGCCATGTCATACAGGTATGATGCTGCTAATCATCATTCAACTGCCTTGAATAAATTAGATGTATCCCGACAAATTTATTTCACCGCCATTAATCATAATAAATTACTTGAAGTATACGGACAGCATTTTCAGCAGTTACTTAAAGACGGTATTTTTAGTGACGAAACACAGATAAATCCTGTGGTTAATGATAATTATTTAATAGATAAATCTAAAATATCTGATATAAAATACCACTATGACCAATCTCTTGAGTTTAACAGTGTTCACTTATCAAGCATATTTCCCGGCATTTCAGTCAATATCCTGCCGCTAACATTAACCATGCAACTCCTGCATGAAGGTGATTTATATACCCTGTTAAACTCCATTGAAGACTCATCAAGCCGGCTATTTGATATTCAATCCTGCTCTATTACACGTAACCGATCATTTAGTACTTCACAACTAGTTGTCGCTGATAATAACTTTTCTGCCCGCTGTAAATTAAACTGGTACACCATAAGTTACAGATCAACTAAAGCCGTTTTATTAAACCGGAAACAAAAATGAAGCGACTATATTTCTTTATATTGTTTTATTATTCTTTAAATGCATTACCTGATACACAACATAATACAAATGATTTACAGAAATTTTTTACCTCTACAAATATTCGCCAGCAATTAAATAAACAGCGTATTAAACGCGCTTTAAGTCCTGTCTCAAACAGCAGTAATCCATCAGTTATGAATAAGGTCGTTACTGTCAATATGCAGGGGCTGGTTATTAGACAGGGTCACCCGCCAATTGTTTTTCTAAATAATCGTAACACGTCAAAATCTAATATTATCAATCATTCTATAAAAATTAATAACTTCTTCCACACACAACATGATTACCGCATTCCTGTTGTCGTTAATCATAAAACAATACTACTCAAGCCCGGACAACAATGGAGCAATACAGCCAATAAAATTATTGAAAGCTACACCATCGAAGCTAACAAATATTCACCACTAATCACTCACATATCAAACAAAACTAACTAATACGTATTTTGCTATGAAAAATTTTATTCTCACTCCGACAACGGATAAACAAAAAGGCAGTGCACTCTTATTGTTTGTATTCGCGCTGCTTTTTACTGGTATTACTATCATCATTACCAACCTTCCGAAAAATATTAATGTTAAGCAACAGAACCAGACCACTCTTGCATTATCCAAAGCCCGTCAGGCGCTAATTGCTTATGCTGTAAGTAATTATTATCGAACCAATCTGAATACACGCGAAATATTGGCTGGCTGGCACGGCTACCTGCCATGCCCTGAAACCACCTCCGGCTCTGAGGGTACACAGGATGCAAACTGCAATGCATTTAGAATCAATGCATTAGGCCGTTTACCCTGGAAAACGCTTAATATAGAGCCGCTTAAAGACTCTAGCGGACAGTGTCTTTGGTATGCGGTAAGTGCAGCTTATAAATTCGGTCCGAAGCAGCTGCATAATGCGGACTCTTTGGGAATGTTTGACATTTATAATACACAGGGTCAGAAACTCAACTCTGATGTACCTGAAGATCGTATTGTTGCTATTGTTCTCGCACCCGGCCCACAACTCTCCGGCCAGAACCGGAGTATTCAAAATTCTGCCTTACCCTGTGGAAATCTACAGAGCTCCATTCATGCCGGTGATTATCTTGACACCATTAATAATATCAATAATGCTCTGATCTCAAATGACACCGATCAGATTGATAGCTTTGCCGGGTTACAATCGAATATTAGCTTGTTAATGTTTAACGATCGATTTATTACAATTACCCGTGGCGATATTTTTGCTGCTATTACCACTCAAACCAAAACTTCGCGCCCCCCCTCTGAAGTACAGGTTAATGCACTGGATCATCAGCTTCTAAATCTCGGCAGCATCCTCGCTCAATGTCTTGTCACTTATGCGCAAACCGGCAGCTTAAAATTTCCCAGACCGGCGGCCGTCGATTTAAATCTAAATACTATAACCGATGATTATCGTAATAGCAGAAACTATATTGACAGTGTAAACCATATTAATGGTTATCTTGGACGCCTGCCGATTGTGCTTACTCATTCAAACTTACTAACATCACAAAGCCGTACATTTTTAATCGACTACTGTCCTCAGCAGTTACTAACTGCTGCTCATATTCGACTTTGGAATGACTGGAAAGACCATTTCTTTTTTGTTATCGGGCGGGATTTTTCACCTGACTCTCTGCAACTTACAGCTACTTGCACCTCTACCTCATGCCCATCAGTTGCAGGTCAAAACTTCGCCGCTTTAATTATTTTTGCTAACGATGCAATTACAGACAATCAGATATACCAACTAAGACGCGATTCAGACATTGAGCCTCAAGAACAAAACCCGTCTGATTTAAAAGGTAATATTGCTAATTATCTAGAAGGTGTTAATGCCACAAACTTTGGTACTCAATCGCTCGGTAGCTATAGCCTGACCGCAGGCAATGATATCTTTATTGGTATCGATGTTAATATGAATATTACCTGCTTTAATCCTGACTCAAATTTAGCCGCTATCTCATGTCCGAATCTTTAACTTATAGTCGAGTCAGTGCAGTCAGAAGTTCTGGCTTTACACTACTTGAGCTGGCCGTGGTAATGGTAATACTCAGCTTTGTTTTAAGTTCTGCATTTATGTCAGTTAGCGCCTTAAGAAAATCGTCCCGTTTTATCGACGCAAGACACCATCTCAATAATATTGAATCGGCGCTTTATGGTTTTGCTATTGCCTATGATCGCTTACCCTGTCCAACCATGCCCGGCAGAGGTGCGCAATCTATTCCATTAAATCCACTGTCCGACTGCGCAGATGCCAATGCAATTAATGGTTATATTGGTTTCGTACCGTCCGCCGCACTGGGCATTAGCGGTCCGGTTAATTGTGATGGTTTATTAATTGACCCATGGGGCCGACCTTACCGCTACAGTGTAACCATGGCTGATGCCGGTCTGGTACCCGGAGGTGACTTTATCACCGGTGGCGGCATTCACAATGAAGGCATGGAAAATGTAAGGCCAAATTTACGTATCTGTCGTGATATTGATGCAGGATGTTCATCGAGCACAAGTGCTGGTAATATCATTACTCAAAATGCGGTGGCGGTCGTTTTTTCTATGGGGGAACCGGCTACAAACAGTAATGCCGAAAATGAGAATGCCGGCGAAGACGGCAGAACCGTTGCCAGCCAGTGTGAACTTGCTGATTATGAACTGGGCAACGATACTAATTACTATTCATCGCCCATTATTGAGGTCGATAGTCGACATTATGATGATATATTAATCTGGATTTCACCGACTATCTTATTTAACAAGTTACTTGAAGCCCGGCGCCTGCCATAACCTGACTACGACAATGAATTTTATTATGCCTTTAGAAGAACTATTCGGATGGATTGCATCCGTACTGACTACGCTTATTTTTATACCTCAGATAATGAAAGCACTAAAAACCCGACTCACTAATGATATTTCTATGTTAATGATGATTCTGGCCGTTCTGGGAAATGCTGCCTGGCTGACTCATGCCAGCCTTACCGGTAATGTACCGTTAATAGTTTGTGCTACCTTAATTATCTTTATGAGTTTGTTTTTAATCGGCTTTAAAATAATTAACGAACGACATTAATCTTACTGTGTAATACATTAGCTAATAGTACTACTTAAGCATTCTGTTGGTTTTTCAATCTTTGCTTAAGGTTTCTCATGATTTTAAAGGGCAGTGCTTTCTGTATAATATTAATTATCCAGTTAGGCAACCAGCCTTTGGGATCGGCGTGATATATCAGCACAACCTCTGTTGTATTATCATCTATCTTAGTTAATACATAAGTAGTTTCAAATAAGTCGGCACGTATTTTACTATTATTAACCGGCATCAGTACTGACTCAACAGACTTCATTGTATATATCAACTTATTATTTTCTGCCGATATTAATTCAATTTCATAAACAAAATCCCGATCTGATGCTGGCCATGGCGCATAAAAATGACTGTATTCTACTTTTTTATTATTTTTATACTCTACTAATGTTTTCGATAAAACTAAAAATGGAATCCACTCATGTCGATGATCAACATCATCCAGTATCATCTTAATATCATTTAATGGTGCATTTATAACTGTTCTGGCTTTTGACTTTACGATACTGGAATAAGCCATTTCTCGAGTATATACCTGAATACCATTATCATCAGTTACCTGTTTCCATATTTTTATAGCATTGTCAGCAAACACAACTGTAGGTGTTATACATGTAATACAAATCAGATATATTCTAAATTTCACTGTGTTGAACACACTCACTTGATTAGTGCAGTGGCTTTAAACTGAGCAAACATTTTCTTGCCCTGTTCAATTTTTAATAACTTAACAGACCGGTGACTTATCATCGCCATCAGCATTTGCTGCTTAGCACTATCACCACCTAATGTTGCTATCACACGTAGCTTACCGCTTTTATCTGACTGTACCTTTTCAATACACACCGGAATACAGTTTAAAATACTGCTGTCTTTCGGAGGACTTAAGCACAGGCTAACATCTCTGGCATGAATTAAAATACGTAAAGTTTGTTGTTCGACTTTATTCTCAGCCGCTATCAAAATATTTTCACCACAATCAACCTGTAGTAAATTTTCTTCTTCATATACTTCAGTGACTTTGCCTTCTAAAATAAAGCTGGCGCCTTCCTGCTGAGTTAGTAAGGGCTGTCGGATACATAAATCAGCTATATCACCCTTATCAATAATTTTCCCTTTATCCATCACCACAATATAGTCTGCCAGCCGTAACACTTCCTGTATATCATGGCTAACATATATGATCGGTATGTTTAACGCTTTATGTATATACTCAATATATGGTAACAACACCTGCCTTGACTGATAATCCAGCGCAGATAAAGGCTCATCTAAAATCAATAATTCTGGTTGTGATAATAATGCGCGAACCATTACTACTCGTTGTTTCTGCCCGCCGGATAACTGTTCTGGAAAATGCTGCAACAAATTTTCTATTTTAAAAGTTGCAATTAAATCAGCAGGCACCAAATCACTATTACACCGGTTATATCCAAACAATATATTGTCTTCTACACTGAGATGCGGAAAAAGGCGATAATCCTGAAATACATAAGCAATATGTCTAAACCATGGTTTAAGATTAATCTTGTTCTGTGAATCATCAATGACTCTGTCGTTTATAATTAAACTGGATTGGCATTGGTCAGCATTTTTATGCTGCTGTTGGTCTATCCCTGCAATTAAATTTAGTACACTGGTTTTTCCTGAGCCAGATGGGCCAAATAAAACCGTAATACCTGTCGGTGGTATACTAAAATCTACATCCAGAGAAAACTTATTTAACTGCTTCTTATATCTGATTTTAATCATTACAGTTTCACCATTAACTTTCTGTTGAGTGAATAGGTAATAAATAAAACAACAAATGAAAACGTTAATAAACCAACTGAATAATAATGTGCCTGAGTATATTCTAGAACTTCCACATGATCATATATCACTATAGACAGAACCTGCGTCACTTCAGGAATGTTTCCACCAATCATAAGCACAACACCAAATTCACCGACCGTATGCGCAAAACCAAGTGTTATTGCCACCAGAAAACCACGCCGGGAAAGTGGCAGTACAATATGCCTGAAAGTATCAACAGCATTTGCACCCAACGTATTTGCGGCCTGTTGTAAAGGCTTACCGACCATTTCAAAGCTGGCTTGCAATGGCTGCACCACAAAGGGCATTGAATATAGTACCGAACCAATTACCAGTCCGCTAAAACTAAAACTCAAGGGAGTGTCACTTATATAAGACCAGATATTTCCTATAAAGCCATTCGGGCTTAATGCCAGTAATAAGTAAAAACCTAAAACAGTTGGTGGTAGCACCAGTGGCAATGCAACGACCGACTCTATAAAAATTTTAAATTTACTTTGCGTTATCGATAACCACCAGGCTAGTGGTGTACCAATGATTAATAAAATAAGAACCGTAAGAGTGGCAAGCTTTAGAGTTACGATAATCGGTGCCAGCTCTATCAATGCCCATATCCATCATTTTCAATCACTTTTTGAATAGCCGGGCTTTGTATGTATTGTAGGAATTCTCTAGCGGTTTGTAACTGTTTGCTTTGTTTCAAAATAACAACTGTCTGGTTTATCGGCTTATGCATATAACTGTCGATTTCCCAATACATATCATCAATTACATATGACCGGGCAACCAGGCCTAATTCTGCTGCGCCGGATTGAACAAACTGCACGGTTTGCGAAATATTTTCTCCATATACCAGCTTTGATTTAAGCCCATCATACAACTCCATTTCTTTTAAAACTTCGATACTGGCTTTACCATAAGGTGCTGTTTTAGGATTTGCGATAGCCAGTTTTTTAAAGTCTTGCTTAATCAGCTGCTCTCTGAGTTGTTGTGAACTGTCCGCATCAGGCGTCCATAAAACCAGTCGGCCTACGGCGTAGATCAATGATTTTTGACTGTCATCTATATCCTGTGTTCTAGCCTGTTTAATCAGCTTATCAGGGCGCACTTCATCTGCTGAAAAAAACACGTCGTAGGGAGCGCCTTGCATAATTTGAGCATACAATTTACCGGTAGAACCACGAATAATGGTTATTTTATTTTTTGTGATCGCCTCATAACTTTGTTTTATTTTAACTAATGTCGGATAAAAATTTGCTGCACTGGCAACACGTAATTCAACTGGCTTTTCTGTGCCATTACAAATTAAAGGCACTGACAATATTAGCAGCAGAAAAAATCTGCGCATAATTAGTCGCCTATTTGCTCTATGTAGGTGCGCGAAATAGGCGTTTGCACATAACGTTTTTTACCATCAATATTTGTCCAAAAATAATAATATCCTTTTTCAGGTTCGGCAGTAACTTTACTATTTTTTACAAACCATGTTTTTACATGTGATCCCTCTGCAAAAGTCACTTTATAATTGCCCTCTAACCAGGTAACGCCTAAGCGTGAAAATTTATTCTGTTGTTCTTCTGTACACGCCGATATTAAAATACCAAGCAGACTTATGATGATTATTTTTTTCATTAAATTATTCGCTTTATTGATAAATACTCAGATGTTTTATTCTTTCTAATATAATTTCTTCCATTTCAACATATTGCTCACTGCTTTTGAAGCCGCTATTTAAGTCAGTTCTGTAGATACCTTCTGCCAGCTTTTCAATAGATGGCATGTATTCAGTTTCTTCTTT
>VAPL010024066.1_pt1 | contig 14902 bp, 8 predicted proteins | sample 3395061 | NCBI WGS metagenome assembly VAPL01 (sample SAMN08290444, study PRJNA428436) | hydrothermal vent metagenome | isolation source: Deep-sea hydrothermal vent chimney 2 | place: Pacific Ocean: Juan De Fuca Ridge | depth 2182 m m | reverse complement strand
AATAACATACCCATATTGCACAGGATTTTTGCCTGTCTTCAAGGCGCAACATAGGTTGCATAGGAAGCTATGCAACCGGAGTTGCAACACCGAAGACAGATAAAAGACAAGCAAGATGGGTATGTTATTGATTGCGAGTTACCTAACATGCATAACACTTCGATCGTTCTCAGCATTGATCAGAATGCACGATTGATTGCAGACCGTTCTGCAAGCTGCGCATTGTATTTGATGAACCACAAAACTTTTGACCTGTCTATTCTACGGAGCTGGTGGTTCTGCCACAATCCCAATTTTGAGCGGTGCTGAAAATTTATGCTTGCCGCTTGAATAATCTATCTTGATATCTGAACTCTTACAATCAGTCTCAATCAAACGAATCATTCACAGCGAGTTCAGGCAATTTATCTTAACCTTCATCAGGGAACGAATTGAAATTAAGCATTCGATTGCGGGATATTCCTTTGGTTAAATTTTCGTTCAATAGCACACGCACTGAATCGTTATACTATTTTAAAAACATCACAACATCCAAATCATGAAACTACACAAACAACTGATGATCACTCTGCTTTCTTTTAGCTTGTTCTTTGCTTCTAGTTATGCGTTGTCTGGCTCCTGGCCAGCTGTCTTTGGAAACGGCTCACCCACATCATTGGCTCCTATGCTGGAAACTGTTTTGCCTGGCGTGGTTAACATTGCCACATCTGGTTCAGTCGAAGTCAACCAGAACCCAATGTATAACGATCCGTTCTTTCGTCACTTTTTTGGCACCATTCCTCAGCAGAAAAAACGTACTCAAAGTATTGGTTCGGGAGTCATTATTGATGCAAAAAAAGGCTATATTGTCACCAATAATCATGTCATTGCTAACGCTGATACAATTTATGTGACCTTGAAAGACAAGCGCAAGCTGAAAGCTGAGCTCATCGGTACTGATCCAGAAACTGATGTAGCAATCCTCAAAGTCAAACCAGATAATTTGACCGCAATACCGCTGGCAAACTCATCTAATCTGCGTGTTGGAGATTTTGTTGTAGCCATTGGCAACCCATTTGGGTTGGGGCAAACAGTGACTTCCGGCATCATTAGCGCATTGGGAAGAACAGGACTGGGCATAGAAGGTTATGAAAACTTTATTCAAACCGATGCTTCGATCAATCCTGGTAATTCCGGTGGTGCATTGATTAATCTGAATGGTGAATTGATTGGGGTAAATACTGCAATTGTTGGGCCTAGCGGTGGTAATATCGGTATCGGATTTGCGATACCCGCCAATATGGCCAAGCAAGTCATGCAGCAGTTAATTAAACATGGCAGCATTAAACGCGGCTTATTAGGCGTAGAGGTTCAAGACATCACGCCAGAATTGGCAGAAGCATTAAATTTGGATTCGACTGACGGTACGGTGATTTCAGGAGTGAGTGAAGGCGGCTCAGCAGTAGAAGCCGGCATCAAACCGGGTGACGTAGTCATCCGTATAGATGGCAAACCAGTGATGAGTTCGGCATATTTGCGCAATATGATCGGCTTAAAGCGAGTGGGTGATTATGCAGAAATAGATCTGATTCGTGATGGCCAGCCAAAACAGTTTAAGGTTGTCATCAAAGCAGCGAAGTCGAGCAAGGCACGGACAGAAAACATCCCGCTACTGAGTGGCGCAGAATTTTCCAAAATTCCGCGTAATCACCCTCTTTATCAACAAATTAATGGGGTGATGATCAATACCGTGGAGCGTGGCAGTAGAATCTGGCAAGCTGGACTGGAGCCAGGGGACATCATTGTTGAAGTAAATCGCGATCCAATTGGGTCGGTCGATCAATTTCTGAGTATCGCAGGAAAAGTACGTGGTGGCCTGTTGTTACGTATACAACGTGGTGGCCAGTCTTTGTATGTGGTTTTAAGGTAAAGCTGTGTAACTAGTAATCTGTCAAGGTTATATTGACGGGTATAGGACGTTTAGAAGTAGTCAGCTGCTAGGCGCACGAGCGCAGCAATAGCAGGGCTAACGTAAGCGAGCACAACAACGCAGATGGCTGCTTATCAACTTCATATACCCGTCAATATAACCTTGACGGAGTAATAGCCTCTATATTGTCCAATCGTTGCGTTGAAAGTTACATATACTCTCCGCAACCACGCTTCATCCAGCCTGTTTCTTGTTTGCCTCCGACATGGAAACTATCTCTGAATGAATGTCTGTTAATACACCAGCAAACTTGACTTGGTTGCGCCCCGCTCGTTTGGCATCTAACAATGCTTGATCTGCTTTCCCTATCAGTGTGCGAGCAATCGTCTCACGTGAACCAGAAAATTCCTTGGGCTGAAATGTTGCCACTCCAATTGACACAGTGACTTCAATCTTAAGGTTATCCTCAACATCAAACTGCTGACGCTCAACTAATGTACGAATTCTGGATGCAACATCGATTGCCATTTGACTGGAAGCCCCGGTCACCACTGCTACAAACTCTTCACCTCCGTAACGTGCCAGAATATCCGCTGTGCGCAGTTGATGACGCATAATCTGTGCAATATTTTGAATAACTACATCACCACATTGATGACCATAGTTGTCATTGACCTTTTTGAAAAAATCGATATCAAGAAACAAACAACTCAAGCTGTCGCCACTTCGCAGTGAACGATCAATTTCTTCTCTGATGCGCTGGTCAAAATAGCGTCGATTATTGATTCGTGTTAACGGATCAACAAAACTGGTACGTTTCAGCAATTCCATGCTGATAGCATTTTCAAAACAAACCCCGACAATCAAAGCCAGTCGATCAAGAAATCCGGCGCTCAAACGCGACCCGAATCGTTGATTGTCAGTACTCCCCAATGTTAGCATGCCGATATACTGTCCACGTCGATACAAGGGCAAAATAGCTAAACTGCCAGGTTCAAGTTCAGAATTGGGATACAGCCAGGAATGCAGATCTTGCTGGTAAGCACCCGCATAAATCTGTCTTGTTTTGCCGAAAAACGATTGTAACGCAGTGTCATCCTCAACAAAGATTAAATCTCGATGTTGATTGATTACAAAACCACCTTCTTCAAGAAAATCTTTAAGTTCACCGTTACTATTGACTAAAACCAGACTAACAGCATCCAGTTCAAAAGATGACGCGGAGTTATCCAGACAGTAATCAATCAATTCACTAAGAGAAGTTCTGGACAGAAACTCAGTTTCCATCATCTGAAACTGAATCCATTTTTGGTCATTTATCTGAGTTCGCTTCACGAGCTCATCAATGTGACTATCCAGGATAGCAAGCTCAGTTGTGTAATTATCCAAAGAAATATCCAGCGTGTTTAATGAGTATTGACTCCTAGCATATCAAATAGTTCTTGTTCTGTCAGAATCTGGATTTGTAATTGCTTGGCTTTCGTATATTTTGACCCCGGATTGCTGCCAGCAACCAAATAATTTGTTTTGGAAGAAACACTTCCAACTACTTTAGCACCTAGTTTCTCAAGTTGATTTTTGGCCTGTTCTCGGGTTAGATTTTGCAGTGTTCCTGTCAACACAAAACGTTGATCTTGCAAAGTTTGAGTTTCAGTATCCAGCGTCACCACATCCCAGTGAATTCCTGCATTCTGTAATTGCTGAATGACTTCTCTATTATGTGTTTGTTGAAAAAAAACAACAATATGCTGAGCAGCAACAGGCCCTATATCATCAATCAATTCCAGCATCTCTAGATCACTTTGCATTAACATGTCTAATGTCGAAAAGTGTTGTGCTAATCGCTTGCTAGTCGTCTCTCCAACCTCGCGGATTCCCAATGCGTAGAGAAAACGTGAAAATGTAGTGTATTTGCTATTATTGATAGAAGACAACAGATTTGTTGCAGATTTGTGACCGAATCGAGGTAATTGAATGAGTTGTTGCAATTTTAGCTGGTAGAGATCAGCAATGGTGCGAATTAGTTTTGCTTCAAGCAATTGGCTAACAATTTTATCGCCCAGACCATCGATATCCATTGCCTTGCGAGATGCAAAATGCTTAATCGCTGCTTTGCATTGCGCTGGACAATACAAACCAGCACTACAACGAACGACAATCTGATTGTCTTCCTGTTCTAGTTGCGATGCACAGACCGGACACACATGAGGTGGTTGATAGGGTTGCGCTGTTAATGGTCGTTGTTCAGTGACCACACGCACTACCTCGGGAATCACATCCCCTGCCCTGCGAATAACCACAGTATCACCGACACGAGTATCTTTATGCTGCAATTCCTGGAAATTATGCAAAGTTGCATTCGTAACGACGACTCCCCCCACAGTGACAGGATCGAGCCTTGCAACCGGGGTTAATGCTCCGGTACGACCCACCTGCACATCAATCGCCAGCAGCTGTGTTTGTGCTTGTTCAGCTGGAAATTTACGTGCGATCGCCCAACGCGGTGCTCTAGCAACAAATCCGAGCTGGTGTTGTAAATCAAATCGATTGACCTTATAGACAACACCATCAATATCGTAAGGTAGTTGTGAACGTTTTGATTCAATTGATTGATAGTTGTCAAGACACGCTTGCAGCCCTTGAATCAGGTCGATTTCCTGGCAGACTGGAAATTTCCAACTGGCAAGTAATTGCAACAAGTCGAATTGGGTTTCAGGCAGGCTTAAGTCTGGGAAAACTCCATAGCCGTATGCATAAAACGACAGTGGCCGCTTTGCAGTAATGCCTGAATCAAGTTGACGCAAACTGCCTGCAGCTGCATTTCTGGGATTGGCAAACAGCTTTTCACCACGTTGCTCAGCACTTCGATTGAGTGCTAAAAAGCCTTTTTTGGAAATAAACACTTCACCACGCACTTCAAACAGGACGGGACAATGTTTAGTGTTGATTTGCAATGGAATGCATCGAATCGTGCGCACATTTTCGGTAATATTTTCGCCGCGAACACCATCACCGCGGGTAGCTGCTTGTTTGAGCATTCCGTTTTCGTAAATCAGGCTGACGGCCAACCCATCAAGTTTTGGCTCAGCAACAAATTCAAGATCCGTTAAGTTCAGGCGCCGTTCTGTTCGCTCAACAAATGCACTGATTTCATCCTCTGAAAATGCATTATCCAACGATAACATTGGCACTTTATGCGCTATCTGGGAAAAAGACTCTAAGGGTGTTGCGCCTACTCGCCTGGTCGGTGAGTCTGCTGTCTGTAGCCCAGGGAATTGTTGCTCCAATTGTTGCAACTCGCGCAACAACGCATCATATTCAGAATCTGAGACAACAGGATCATCAAGCTGGTAATATTGCAGATTATATTTTTCTATGTCTTGCTTGAGTTGTTTGGCACGCTGTTTATCGGCAACACTTGGTTTTTGCGAAACAGGAGACATTATTGGCAAACAATAAAAAATCAGGAATGAGGATTAAATAACTTGTGCATGATTACACAAATCCTTTTTTACCAAATCACGGTTAGACTTCAATACCCTGCAATCAGGGCAAAGCGAGCGATGTAACTGTTGTACAACAGAAGACGGACAAAAAAACACATCAGAATACACAAGTGATTTCATCCCTATTTCTTAGCTAGCAAGCCATCGACGCTGTTCATCCAAATAAGCCTGATTGATTTCCTGGCCTTTATCATCGAGTATTTCACCACCCAGTTCTGTATACAGTGTATCGGCACATACAATCATCTTTTCGTAGACTTCAGCTGGATTTGATAACGTCATGGGTTGCATGAATAAAATAATACCCTCGACCTCCAAATAGTCCATCTGCTCAGGAAATGTGCCAGGTTCACGCATATTAGAAACACTAAATAATTCCTGATTTAATTGGTAATCTATATAGTGATAGAGATCCATTGACCCATATTTCAAACCCGCTTTTTCAAATGCCTGGCTGATGTCCTTTCCTTGATATGGAGATTCGCCAGTATTGACAAGATATAACATTAAAATTGATGGCCGCTGAGGCTCATCTGTATCCTTAGTGATTTCTTGACTGGGGTCAGGGTCACCCAGGGGTTGAAGCAACGCAGCATTAATCTCCAACTCTGAATCAATGCTTTCATCCCACTCCATAGAAAGTGGTGAAAAAAGATCATCATCTGAATGCCGGTCAGAAAATTGAATGCGTTTACCACTAATCTCATCAGTATCATTCAATGCAGAAACTATTTTATTCTCTGAAACACTAATCGGTTTAGTGACAAAAGACTCTGGATCTGTTTCATGCTTTGTTTGTGATTGTTGAACCAGCTCTGAGATTGAGGAATATTGACCAATTTTTTTCCGAAACGGTTTTTCCTGCTCTTGATCATTTTTCAGGTTTTCAGCTAATTGCTGATCGTCTGATCCATCACTATCGTTGCTCACAACCCGAACATATTCTTCTGAATCAGGGTATTCAGAAGAATCCTCATTCTCTGCATACCAAGGCTTCTGACGTTCTGTCCTTAAACGTCTGCTTGAATCAAAATAATAAATACCTGCCATTACCAGCAACCCGATAATCAATATAATCAGGCGAAAAACATCTCTATCCATTTAACTCACCGCCATTTCAACTGCTTCATCAATATCAACTGCCACCACACGTGACACACCAGCTTCTTTCATAGTAACACCAATCATTTGCTGACATATCTCCATAGTCGCCTTATTATGTGAGATGGTAATAAACTGTACTGCTTTTGACATTTCTTGCAACATTGCACCAAACCGGCCCACATTTGCATCATCCAGCGGAGCATCAACCTCATCCAGAAGACAAAAAGGGGCAGGATTAAGTTCAAAAATGGAAAATACCAAAGCAACAGCAGTCAACGCTTTTTCGCCGCCTGACAGTAAATGAATTGATGCATTTCGTTTACCTGGGGGTTGTGCCATTATTTTTACGCCCGCTGTTAGCAAATCATTATCACTCAAATCAAGTTGCGCTTTACCACCACCAAACAGCCGTGGAAACTTATCTTGCAACCCCTGGTTAATATTATCAAATGTTTCTCTAAAACGCGTCTTACTTTCATTATCAATTTTGCTGATAGCTTGATCCAAACTATCCAGTGATTCTTGCAAATCATCATACTGTTGATTCAAAAAGTCCAGTCGTTCTGATTGGGCCTCCACCTCCTCAATTGCAGCAAGATTAACAGTACCCAGCCTTGTGATACGGGTTTTTATCTGCTCAGATGTTGCTTCCCAGGCAACTATTGTTGCATCATCTGGTAAAGATAGGAAAATAGATTGCGCTGTTTCATCGAGTTCTGCAAGTTGTTCAACGACAGTTTGTCGACGTACCTGACACGCTTGTTGATTAATCCGTGATTGCTCTAACCGCTCTCTGGATTGTGTCGCCTTTAATTCCAGACTACTGCGTTGAGTGGCCAGATCAACAACTTGTTGTTCCAGAGCCTCTTGTTCGCTACGTTGTGTATTCAACGAATGTTCATAAGTATCTTGCAGCTGTTTGTATTCATCCAATTGCAAATTCATCGTTTGCAGTGGCTCAACGCCATCTTGCAGAGATTGTTTCAACTCACCAATACGTACCAATGCCTGATCTTGTATGCGCTGACTACGAACCATTTGTGAACGTGCAAGCTGTTCTGTGGAATTCAACATTTGCAATTGAGACTGGAGTTGACGTACAGCTTCCTGGGTATTCTGATAGGTGCTTGTAGTCTGTTGTGCACAGAGCTCAATTTCATCGCGTGATGCTTCAAGCGCAGAATGTTGCTTGCGTTCAATTTCCAATTGTTGATTCAGCAATTCAATATCGGCAGCATGCGTGTGCTTTGATCGAACAATTGTATCTCGTTGCTGATCAATATCTGTCAGCTCAGCATCAAGTTGTAGTAACCGTTCGTTAACCTGCTCCTGGCGTGCCTGTTTGCTTGCCAGCATTGTTGTTTTATCCAATAACAATGCACCATTGTCTCTGTCTTGAGAACGTACATTGGCGATCTCAAGCTCCGTCGTGATTTGTTGCTGTTTAATCTGTTCGATGTTTTGTTCAATGGATTCAATAACAACACCAAGTTCCAGGAAGTCATTACGGAATGTTTTCAGTTGTTTTTCACGGCTCAACACGCCTGAAGAACGAGCACCAGAACCAGACTGAACCAGCCACCCCTGTCCAAACCAAGCGCCATCAGCTGTTATCAATGACTGATCGTCAGACATGCCAGCAAGCGCTGCTTGTGCTTGCTGGAAATCTGATACGCAATAGATGTGACTCAACAAACCATCCACTGCCCAGTCTGTACTGACTTTACTACTTAATGACAACATGCCAGACAGCGATTCCGGTGGTGCCACCTTTGCTTGAGTGCGAAGCTCAATCAGTGTCAAGGATTCAGACAACGATGTTGGCAACAATTTCTGTAAATCCTGGCAGCTCGATACACAAACAGCTTCCACACGATTTCCCAATACAGTCTCAACGGCAGTTTCCCAGCCATTGTCAACTTCGATTTGGGTGGCCAGTCGTGGAGCATTCTCAAGTCTCTGCTGGTCAAGCCAGTTTTGCACAGCTTGATTATCTTCACCTGTTGCATTTTTCTGTAAAGTCTCCAGCGAACTAATCTTACCCTGAGTGGTTTGAAATTGTTGCTGATGTTGATGCAACTCTGCTTGGTGATTTGCGAGGTGCTGACGTTGTTGCTGCATGATTTCTGTCAAACTTAGCAACGTTTGTTGCAATGTCTGTTGTTCTGCTTCTAACTGAGTGCGTTCTTCAGTCAATACTTCAATCTGTTCGCTTAAATCATTGACAGTGGCTTGCTGTTGCTCTGCACACAATCGATCTCGACGTACAGATAAGTGTTGCAGGTTAGCTTCTGCTTGTTCAATCTGGTGTTCACAGATTGTATGTCGAGACTGTTTATCAGCAAGCTGATGGCGAACTGTTTCCCACTCAGCATTCCACTGGTTACGTGCTTGTAGCGCCTCCTCATACAATACTTTAAGCTCTTCACCAAGCTGTAATTTTTCCTCCAGCTCGGATTGAAAATCGGCCCGATCACCATAAATTTGTTGCAATTGCGACTCATCTGTTTCAGATTCAAGTGTTGATTGTTGTTTTGACTCTTCCAATTGATCTAATTCACGCTGCATGTTTTCTGAAGCTGTTTGGCTATGTGCAATGGTTTGCTGAGTCTGTGTCACTTGCGAGTTGGCCTGATAATAAGCTGCTTGTGCGTCGTTTAAGATTTGCTGCGCACCCTTATAATCACTCCGCGCAGTTTCAATCGCTTTATCAAGCTCATGCATGTCACGCATCCGAGCATTAACCGTTTCGACAGAGGTATCAATTGCTTGCTCGAAACCCTGATACTCTACATCATAATCTTTCCAACGCATTGCCAATAACTGCTTGCGTAACAAGCGTTCTTCCTCACGCAATGCCTTGAACTGAGATGCTTTCTCGGCTTGGCGACGTAAATGCCCAACCTGTTTCTCAACCTCATCACGCAAATCGATCAAGCGTTCCAGATTTTCACGGGTATGACGCATACGAATTTCGGTTTCGTGACGACGCTCCTTATATTTCGAGATCCCGGCAGCTTCTTCGATAAACACGCGCATTTCCTCTGGCTTTGCTTCAATCAGCCTGGAAATGGTGCCTTGTTCAATCACCGCATAGCTTCTTGGTCCCAACCCGGTTCCCAGAAAAATATCAACAATATCTTTGCGTCGGCAACGCGTACCATTGAGAAAATACAGCGATTGGCCATCACGGCTTAGTTGGCGCTTGATAGCCAGTGTTGTATATTTGGCATATTCACCACCAACTGCAGCATCACTATTATCAAACACCAGCTCCACAAACGCCATTGACACTGGTTTGCGACCACCAGAACCATTAAAAATAACATCCGTCATCAAGCCGCCACGCAAATGCTTGGCAGAACTTTCACCCATTACCCAGCGGATTGCATCAATAATGTTAGACTTGCCACAGCCATTCGGCCCGACAATACCAATTAAGTTACCGGGCAAAGCAATTGTGGTTGGGTCGACAAAGGATTTGAACCCAGACAAACGGATTTTTTCCAGGCGCATGGCTTAACGATTACTCATTCAGCTGATGTCAATAATAGAAGTAAGAAAAGTGGGCGTATTATCCGATGTATTATAGGGTATTCAATCGTAGAAAACGAATCGCCTATGAGAACCTGCGAGCTTTATTATTTAACGAGAACCCAAAGCAACATTGAATGTAGTAATAGACACCTGTAGACTGCAACGTTATGAATTCAGGTAACTTGCAATCAATAACGTACCTATATCGCACAGGCTCTTTCGTCGTCTAAATAATTGCTCGTCTTAAAAACACAGCTTACAGCGCATATACTCTCCGCACATGAAAATATAGCATTCATGGCGCGCGCAGCTTGTATATAAACCGGGTTCGGATCGCTGCGTTGGAAACCCTTGCTGTAGAATGACTACAGCCAAGGTTTTCCGCCTTGCTCTCCACAAATAATCACCCACCCTAAATGCTACATTTTCATGGGCGAAGAGTATAGTAAGCTATGCAACCGAAGTTGTGACACAAAAGACCGACAAAAAGACAAGCAAGCTTGGTTAAGTTATTTGTTACCAATGACCTCATTAAACAACTGTAACTGCAGCATTAATCCACGCAGCACAACATCAAGACACTTTTGGACACCTCCTTATACAGATGTTTTTAATCAAAATTGTATATTTTTGTCACAAAATCACACAACTAATATTTCCCAACTTTACAGACAACTAAAAACAGCAAAATGAATACAGACAAGCCCACCATTCTGGAAACATTTGTCAACCCTCATCAACAAAATGATTATACGATTCGCATTGACATCCCAGAGTTCACCTGCCTTTGCCCAAAAACCGGCCAACCTGACTTTGCTACTCTAATGCTTGAATATGTTCCAGATAAACATTGTGTCGAACTAAAATCACTAAAGCTCTATATTGCATCATTTCGCAATCAAGGCGCATTTCATGAAGACATCACCAATCTAATCGTCGATGATTTGGCTAGCCTGTGTATACCGCGTTTCATGAGACTAACAGCTCGCTTTAATGTCCGCGGAGGTATATACACAACTGTCATTGTTGACCGAAAACAAGATGGATGGAAAGCTGAAACCCCTGTTATCCTTCAATAAATCCATACTGGTCATCACGACATGATTTTTCAAATAATATTCGTCACTACCTAGTAGTCTTTCAATGTGATATTGACGTGTATAGGGAGTTGAGAAGTGGTTAGCTGCCAGGCGCACGAGAGCAGAACTAGCAGGCTAATCCAATCGAGTGCAACAACGCAGATGACCATTTATCGGCTTTTTATACACGGCAATATCACATTGAAAGACTACTAGTGGTCTTCGCAGATGAATTGATACTCTCTGTAGCAACTTAATAAGTTAGTGGATTCATTAAACCAATTAAATTCAAATAGTTAGCAGTTATACCTAATCATTAGAATTAATTTTTGCATCAATCCATTTGCGAACATCTATAGGAGGCTGTCCGAGAATAGAAGCCGTAGCGAGGGAATGCGGTTTTGTGTCCATTTTTTTGATTCAATGAGGCGAATACTTGCTGTATTAAACGAATTTAATCGGAAAAATGGGCCAAAATCTGCTTTTCCGCGGTAGGCTTTCTATTCCCGGACAGCCTCCTGGCTACTTTGCCCCTGCTTGCACGTCTTGAATATGAATAAAGTGCTGCGCCAGTTACATCTATTATTTCATTTTCGTCAGCATTAGAGTCAGTCACTATTATTATCACACCTGCATTACATGACTAAATTTATGATATTAACAATCATCTCAATCTTTACTATAATTGATGTGACTAGCCCATATTACTAACAAGTGGGTGAGATGATTGCGTTGCTATTTGGATTCACAAAGATTTTATAAAGGAGTGGAATAACAGTGCGAATTTCTGACAAACTAAAATTTATTGCAAATTCAAAGAGGTAGCAAGGGTTCATCAGTCTGGCGAGCAATGTTGGCTAGTATGCTTCGCGCCGCGTAACGATCGCCTGCCGTAACTACTCAGCTTACCCGCTATTTTGCTCAATAACTGCGTTGAAAGTGCTCATTTACACCTGTAAACTCCGCACTTTTGCCTTGCTCTTGAACAAACTAGCGGGTAGTCTGAGCAGTTACTGATTACGCTGAATAGTTACCACCCACCTAATAATTCAGTAAATATTACAATCTTTTACATTTACAATTCTGTAACAATATTTTTTTAATCCAGAGGTCAACAAGTGTTATTGACGATAAAAGAAATCATACGGTTAATGCGTGTTCGCCAGTACATCAAAAACGCTTTTGTTCTGATAGGTATTGTCTTTGCCCGCCAGTGGGATCCTGATACTTTATTCTCTGCAGGATTGGCATTTTTATCTTTTTGTGCAATCTCCAGCGCTGTTTACACACTGAATGATTTACTGGATGTTGAAGCAGACCGCCAACATCCAGTTAAAAAATTTCGTCCCATCGCCAGCGGTTCAGTTACAACCAAGACTGCATTAATTTTGGCTGTGGTACTTGTTGTTTGCTCAATCTCCATCGCTTCATTAGTCAACCCGCTGGTCGTGTTTTTTGTAAGTACTTATGCATGCCTTAACATTGCCTATTCATGGCGTCTAAAACATATTCCTATACTCGATGTTTTTGTGATCTCAACTGGCTTTATGTTGAGACTGCTTACCGGAACCGCAGGATTAGAAATTACACCTTCTTCCTGGTTACTACTTTGTAGCCTAATGCTGACTCTGTTTCTCGGTTTTACCAAACGTCGCGCAGAATTACTAACGCTGGAAAACCTGGATCAAGATAATCTTACTCAAACTCGACGCGTACTCGATCAATACACCTCAGATGCCATTGAGCAGTTTATTGCTATTAGCGCAGCTTGTACAATACTCTCATACAGCTTGTACACAGTTAGCTCGGAAACCATTGAGAAACACGGAAGCTCGTACTTAATCTATACTGTACCCTTTGTCATTTATGGTATTTATCGCTACATTTTAATGCTCCATATGAAAGAAAAAGGCCATGATGCCGCACATGATCTCTATACAGACGCTCACTTGATTGTCACTGTAATCGCTTGGCTTACAGCCACATTGGCGATTCTTGCATGAATTCAAACAACGATTATTTGGACAGTTGGCAATTTCGCGGAGTCATCATTTCAATCGTTATTGCTGCCATTGCTTACCTTTCCTTTTCAATATGGGCAGGTTGGGAAGATGTTGTTTCAGCGTTCGAAATGGTTGGAATCCATGGTTTTTTAATCATCTTGGGCCTGTCTTTAGTTAATTATACTTTGCGTTTTGGACGCTGGCAGATCTATTTAGCGGCTTTAAAACATCGTATCGCATTAAAACCCAGTTCGACCATCTATTTTGCTGGCTTCGCTCTGACAACAACACCTGGCAAAGCTGGTGAGCTATTGCGTGGTGTATTCCTTCAAAAACGTGGTGTCCCGTTCACAGCCAGTACGGCTGCTTTTCTTAGCGAACGTCTTTCCGATCTATTTGCTATTACTCTCCTGGCTTCATTAGGTGCCAACCTACACAAGTATGGACAATTTTTTATTATTGGTGCCGTTGCCGTTGGTATCTGTTTATCACTATTGGTTTTCTCAAACTTTCTAACTCTTTTGCGAGCAAAATTTGCAACCAAGAAAAACCGATTGGCAAAATTTATCAGTCATTTTTTAACATTATTGAGTCAAGCGCGGCGCTGCCATACACCTGTCGTCTTAATCTTTGCTTCCATACTCAGCCTATTAGCCTGGGCAGCAGAAGCGTATGCTTTTTATCTAGTACTGCAGTGGATGGGCTATAATTCAACAATTGAGTTTGCCTTTTCAGTGTACGCATTATCGATGTTAGCCGGAGCGCTGAGCTTTCTGCCAGGAGGGCTCGGTGGCACAGAAGTCGTGATGGCTGGCTTGCTGATATGGGCTGGCATAGCTGAAACTCAAGCCATTGCTGCAACAGTGATTATTCGTCTCGCCACACTGTGGTTTGCAGTTGCGCTGGGAGCTGCCATACTGACTTTCAGCCAACATACATTGCGTGACAGAACTAATCGTCAAGGCTTACATAAATGACACAATCCTGGAATCGATACCCAACTGTTCATCATGCCAACCTGCTCGATTTTGAACATCGACATGCACAGCTTCCCCATGTTGAGCCACCGATGCTGGCCTTTGGTAACGGTCGCAGCTATGGTGATGTCTGTCTCAACGAAGATGGCATCCTCATACAAACCAGGCGACTCAACAAATTCATTTCATTTGACCGTTCAACTGGTCGCTTAGCCTGTGAAAGCGGAGTATTACTCAAAGATATACTCGACCTCATTGTTCCTCAAGGCTGGTTCTTACCAGTCACTCCAGGAACACGTTATGTGACGATAGGTGGAGCAATCGCCAATGATGTGCATGGCAAGAATCATCATGTTAATGGCAGCTTCGGTCATCATTTATGCCAGTTTGAATTATTGCGCTCTGATGGTGAGCGGCTGTTATGCTCTCCTGAACGTAACAAAGACTGGTTCAGGGCAACCATTGGTGGACTTGGATTGACTGGTCTAATCACCTCAGCAGAGATACAACTAATACCGATTGCCAATCCTTTCATGATCACCAAAACAGTGCGTTTTAAAAACCTGGAGGAATTCTGGCAGTTAAATTCTGAAACCGAATCATCCTGGCCATATACAGTCGCCTGGATTGACTGTGTTGCAAAAAATAAACGTCAGGGACGCGGCATTTTGATGCTTGGTCAACATGCTCCAACTCAGGCTGACTTACCAGCATGGAAAAACAAATCGAAGCGTTTTCCAATCGATCCACCTTTTTCCCTTGTCAATAATGTCAGTTTGCGTGCTTT
>VAPL010277965.1_pt1 | contig 14912 bp, 14 predicted proteins | sample 3395061 | NCBI WGS metagenome assembly VAPL01 (sample SAMN08290444, study PRJNA428436) | hydrothermal vent metagenome | isolation source: Deep-sea hydrothermal vent chimney 2 | place: Pacific Ocean: Juan De Fuca Ridge | depth 2182 m m | reverse complement strand
TACTGCTGAGTATTTAAAAACATGCGGGTTGCAAGAACTTAATTGATTTAAATGCAGAAATAAAAGTGTTGGAAAATGCTTTAATAATTTGTACGAATGCCCGAATGTTCAATTGTGCAGAATTGCTTTCCTCTAAATCTCTTGGCTTGCGTTGGCAACTTGCGCCATAGCGCAAAAGCGCGTTGGCAAAAACTATTAATAGCTGCTTGGTTAGGGTGGCCGTGCAGTTGCCCCGATGTTTTATCGGGTGCGCTGGCCGAGCGGCTATTTAATATAACGGCTAATTATAGGAACAAAAGATTGTATAGGGGATTTTTATTGGATGCTCAAGTGGAGCAGATTTTCCTACGGTAGTATTTAGGCGAAGCTCTTGACCGAAGCTTTAGCGTAGGTGCAAGCCCGAAGTCCCGATAATTATCGGGAGAGACATAATATACATTATAGCAACAAAAGAGTTAGGATTGCTATTGACCGTAATTACCTTAACATAAAATCGGTCGTTATGGTGCAAACGCCCCAGAACTGATTTTATGTATAAATACGCGCTGTGCTCGTATTACGGGAATTACTACTTTTGTTCTATAATTAATATTATGTTAAATATAAAATTCAATAAAATAGACGGTTTATATTCCGCCTATCCTATTCAATGAATTTCTAGAAATTAATCTTCGTCTGAAACGTATCCTAACGCTTTACGCTTCTCATATATTTCAGTAGCTTTATTTCCATTCTTTAGTTTAGCATATACAGCTTGTAAATTCTGCAGGCCAAGTTCATCATTCTCATCTAAAGACAGTACCATTTCTAATAATGGAATAGCCTTTTTATATTCAATGGCAGAATTTTCTTCGGCAGCATCAATATTCTTATTATAATCTTTAATGCCCATTTCATTAACTACCTCCATTATTTTATCACCTTTACCTATATAGAGCACAGATAAATTGATTGCTGCATTTCTATTTTTAGGTTCCATTTCTAAAGCTTTCCTATAATATAATTCAGCGTTATCGTAATCCTCTGTTATGTCGTATAGCATGGCTAAATTGGCCACTAGTAACGCATTATCTGGTTCGTTATCAATGGCTACTTTAAGACCTTCAATGGCCTCATCCATTTTATCCAATTTAATCAAAATATCTACCTCCTGACGCTTTAAATTTAACTCGTCAGGAAATTTTTCTTGGCCTATTCTCACATATTTTAATGCAGATTCGAGGTCTTCTTTTTGGTTTAAATAGATAAATACAATGCTGCTTAACACACTTGATGAGTATGCATCCATTTCAACCAACTTTTCATAATTCCTTAAAGCATCATCGTATTTTTCTATCTCTTGTGCCATCATACCACCATATAAATAACCTGTGGTATCTGTTGGGTCAATAGTTGATACATCCATAAAATTATTATAGGCAGCAGCATAATCACCATTATTATAGTTTTCCACACCTTTATTAAGCGCACGACCATATAGTTGATCGTACCCTACTTGAGCAAGTCCATTATAAGTACCACCTTCTTTTTCTAATTCAAGCGTTTTTTTATAGCTCTCAGATGCCAATTTTAAGGCTTCAGGATATGTTGCTTTTAGAGCTTCATCTTCCGATTGTGATATTTTGTCATAAATTTGAGCTCTGGTGTACCAGGTTTTCCCTTTATCCATAGTTTTCTCAAATGTAATTGCAGGTTCAATCATTTCAGCCGCTTCTGCTAATTCACCTTTGGTAAGAAGTGTATTTGCTTTTGTTACGTTTTTACCTTGACTAAAAGCAGTGATTACCGCCCCTAGAAAAATGGCCAACATCATTACCTTTTTCATCTTATTATTCGTTTGTATTTGTTGATTCTTCATTTGTATTATCTTCTCTAGTCGGGTTTTCAGGAGATTCATTCTCTTCCTCCAACCCTTCTATTTGCTCAATTTTCGCAATCGATGAAATTTCATCTTTTTCGTTTAGTCGAATAAGCTTCACTCCTTGTGTTGCTCTACCCATTACACGTAAGTTTTTAACCTCCATTCTAATGGTAATACCGCTCTTATTAATAATCATAAGTTGGTCAGTATCAACTACTTCTTTAATGGCAACTAAAGCACCTGTTTTCTCAGTAACGTTCATGGCTTTTACGCCTTTTCCACCACGTTTGGTAATGCGGTACTCTCCTACTTCTGATCGTTTTCCATAACCTTTTTCAGACACAACCAGCAATGTTGCATCTTCCCTAGCTACACATACCATGCCAATGAGCTTATGCTCGGCTTTATCAATGCGCATAGCCCGCACTCCGGTGGCCGTTCTACCCATCGACCTAACATCAGATTCGTGAAAATGAATAGCCAACCCTTTGGTACTTGCTATAATGATATGATTATTACCGTTGGTAAGGTTTACATCTAGTAATTGATCTCCTTCTGCTATGTTAATAGCATTAATACCATTAGTCCTTGGTCGCGAATAGGCTTCTAAGCTTGTCTTTTTAATGGTACCATTCTCCGTGCACATGACAATAAAGTTGTTATTGATGTAATCTTCATCAACTAAACTTTTCACTGCAATTACGCTCTTTACTTTATCTCCTGGTTCAATATTAATCAAGTTTTGGATAGCCCTACCCTTAGTAGCCTTACCTCCTTCTGGTATTTGCCATACTTTTTTCCAGAATACTTTACCCGATTCTGTGAAAATTAGTAAGTAATTATGATTAGTGGCCACAAAGAGATGTTCTGTAAAGTCATTATCTTTGGTAGTAGCACCTTTAGAGCCTACTCCCCCTCTACTTTGTGTACGATACTCTTTAAGTGCTGTGCGTTTAATATAACCCTCATGAGATATGGTTAACACCATTTCTTCATCCGGAATCATATCTTCTGCTGTCATATCATCAGCTGCATGCTCAATAACAGATCTTCTGTCATCGCCATAGCGTTCTTTTATATCAGCTAGCTCTTCTTTAATGATAGCCATTCGAATAGATTCATCTCCTAGAATCTCATTTAAATGAGCTATTAGCACTTGAATTTCATCGTATTCTTTTTGTATTTTCTCTCTTTCAAGGCCTGTTAAACGCTGCAAACGCATTTCCAAGATGGCTTTGGCTTGAATTTCACTTAATTCAAACTTCTTTATTAATCCATCTTTGGCAATTTCAGGATCTCTCGAACCTCGAATTAAAGCTATTACTTCATCTAAATGATCGAGTGCGATTAAATACCCTTGTAGTATATGAGCTCTTTTCTCAGCCTCTTTAAGTTCATATTTAGTTCTTCTAATCACAACTTCGTGGCGGTGTTCCACATAATGGTGAATCATATCTTTCAGATTCAACATTTCGGGTCGGCCTTTTACCAGTGCAATATTATTTACACTAAACGAAGATTGTAATTGTGTGTATTTGTATAAATTATTTAAAACAATATTTGGAATCGCATCCTTTTTAAGGTCATAAACAACCCTCATTCCATTTCTATCTGATTCATCACGAATATCGGAGATGCCTTCTATCTTCTTCTCGTTGACAAGACCAGCAGTCTTTTCAATCATAGAAGCTTTGTTTACTTGGTAAGGAATTTCTGAAACAATAATTTGCTCCTTTCCTGTTTTGGTTATATCAAAATGAGCTTTAGCTCTCAACACAATCCTACCCCTACCCGTTTCAAAGGCAGATCTAACGCCAGTATAGCCATAAATAGTAGCTCCTGTTGGAAAGTCCGGTGCAATAATATGCTCCATGAGCCCTTCCACCGTAATATCATTATCATCGATATAGGCAGTTATACCATCTACCACTTCTGAAAGGTTGTGAGGTGGCATATTGGTAGCCATACCAACGGCAATACCCGAAGCTCCATTTAATAATAAGTTTGGCAACTTACCGGGCATAACGGTAGGTTCCTTTAACGAATCATCAAAGTTGAGCTGAAAATCAACCGTATCCTTGTTGATATCCGTTACTAATTCATCTGCAATTCGCTTTAAACGTGCTTCTGTATAACGCATAGCCGCAGGTGAATCACCATCTACCGAACCAAAGTTGCCTTGCCCATCTACTAAAGGGTAACGCAACGACCAGGGCTGCGCCATACGAACCATAGTATCATACACCGAAGAATCGCCATGAGGGTGATACTTACCTAGTACCTCCCCTACAATTCTTGCAGATTTTTTATGTGCTTTACTATAGGTTACTCCTAAATCGAGCATACCAAAAAGTACTCTACGGTGTACTGGTTTCAAACCATCACGTACATCTGGTAAAGCTCTGGAAACAATAACTGACATCGAATAATCGATGTAAGCAGCCTTCATTTCTTCTTCAATATTTATTGGAATAATGGTTTCAGAGCCAAATTGCTCTTCATTTTCGTCCTCTGCCATTTATAGAGTTATAGGTTGTAAAAAATTAAAGCTCAAAAATACAATTAATTATGGTTTTTTAGGCAACTAATTGAGGGATAAAATAAGGTTAAAACGATTGCTAACTGACTAAAACTAAAATCAAGAAAAAAGAATCCTATTTGTTTAGGTTAAGGTTACCTGAAAACACTCCTCTCTACCTCCTCTCAAGGGGAAAATAGACAAAATATTAGGCCAGAAGTTAGTAAGGGTTTTTCTTCTTCTTATTTTTGCCTTTATACTTTATGAGTTGAGGGTAATTTTGCCCATAATTAGGATCCTGCCATTTCCAAAATGGGTGCATCTTACTTCTATATACTTTTCTGCCATGCCTATGATTTATTTGAGAATGGCACTGACTAACAGGGCACTTGTTTAAATCGGGCATTCTTATAATAGCACCAATGTTAAAATACATAGCAGGTGCAGAGTGGTTTACCACGTACCCAAGCCCGGGCACAGTTAATTCATAACTTTTTACTTCTAGCGATGGTCTAACAAACACCTTAAAATATTCTGAAAGCGACCGCTCAAATGAAACTCCAATATTTACAAAAAGCTTATATTTAATCTGGTCAGGATTGAATTTCTTTTTACCATATTTAAAGGTTCCTATCATTGCATCTACAGCAATAGTATGTCGTACAGACCTAAATACCTCACCACCAACATAACCATAATACCTTATTATTGAGGCGGTTAAATAGTCTGTCTTAAATGGTTGTAGATTATTTGAAAGTGCATTCGGATAGTATTTGGCAGCAAATGATTGCTCATAAGTAAGCCCTCCTCCGAACCTGTACCTGTCAAATGTATAACTCACAGCAACTGATACCGGTATGCTTCCTCCTACCCCTTTGTACTTTATGGCTAACGTATCGGTACCTAGTAAGTAATCTTCGTCCCCTATAGGAATGCTGGAGGAGGATTGAGCATTATTTACCCACCCTGTGTAGCCTGTATTGAGTGAATCTCCCCCAATAACGAAAAAATTATCGAAAAAATAAACATTGCCATTCTTTTGCTGCAAAATACCCGGGCCTTGAATCTCGTGTCTAAAAAAGGTCATACCAAACCCTGTGCTTGCATGCAACGAAAACCCTCCAATAAATTGCGAAAAAGCCCCATTTGGATTCTTTGCCTTTTTTTTCTCAACAGGTTGTTGCTGCGCTATGGCTATGGAAATTCCAAGAACCAAAATAAAAGATATAAATACGGTTTTAACCACGTTTTGCATTAATAGCTTGTAATTTACTTTACCACAAGCTTAGAATGATAAATTTGATAGAGTGGAAGCTCAGTAAAACCTAATTGGTCGGCTATTTCATTAACTCTATCGTATTCAATTTTCGAAATATTGCGTTCTGCTAAAATGTCTTCTTCTTCATCGTTCATAAAAAAAGAAGTTAAAAATCTAATGACTATAAAGGGAGCCTTAAGTATTTGTACGCATTGCTTGGAAGCATCAGTATTATCCAGCTTAAACGATGTATCATGTAATACATTCACATCCACGGTTTGGTGCATAAGTTTTTTAATATGTGCGTAAAATACTGGAGACCATTTATCATACCCTTTTATAAGGTGATCCATAGCAAAAACCACTGGGTCTGTTTTCATCCAATACCCTCCTTTTGACAGTTTTCTGGCTTTTTTATTTAATGCCATTTCTTCGAATAAACTTATGCTTCCGTTTGACAAAGCAATACCAACAGATGGGGTTAAAAGAATGAGCGATAGAAAATCATGCTCTTCAATTTCTAAAAACTCCGCTTCTTCATCAATAAACTTCTGTTTTAAGTCAGCTACCTCATCAAATATGCCAGGGTAGTTAAGCAAGGCATTCACTTCATTTTCGGTAAACATAGTATCAATTTTTTCTAAAGTTAGGTATAAATGGATGGACACCATTGGGCGGCTCCCATTTTAATGTATAAAAGTAATTTAAATCTATTGCATACTTACTCAAATAAGCTTGTAATTACTGTACAATTAGTACTAACTTGGATTAATATGTATAAAACTATAACAACTGCGCTTGTACTTTTATTATTTTCGGAAGCTAAAATTAGAGCACAGAATTCACTTTCAGGGCATGCTGGGGTAAATTATTCGAGTGTCAGCAGCAAAAATAGTGTTAACCCCGATGGGATTTTAGGCTTTAATGCAGGTTTTGCCTATAAATTATACATCGATGATTTGGGCTGGGCTGTTATGCCGGGCATTGACTACTCGCAAGAGGGTTTTGCTGGCCAAAGGCTTCATTATATCAACTTGCCTGTCTCTGTTGGATTTGATTTCACGAATTCTTTTAGTTTGTCTGCTGGCTTTCAGTACAGCCAATTAGTAGGTGGATCTAGCGAAACAAAGCAGCTAATCTATTCAAATAACCTTGCATTTTTAATAACCTTCGAATTTTTCCCAACCGAAAAGTTTGTCACAGGATTAAGATTTTCCAATGGGGTGAAAAATATTATAAAGACACCAGATATAATAATTATCGAAAATGCATCTACCTATTCCATTCAGTTTTATATTGGAGTTATGCTTTTCAAGTTATCTAAATAAAAGGTTTATTATTAATGGTTTTATATTTTTGCTAATATGAGAACAGCAAAATCAGATAAGACCATTGTTCTATGGCTATTAATTGGAGCATTTTTAGTCGCTTCTATGGTTATTTTAGGTGGCATTACACGTTTAACCCAATCGGGGCTATCCATGGTAGAGTGGAAATTAATTATGGGTTCAGTGCCACCATTGAACGAAACTGAATGGCAAAACACATTTGAGAAATACAAAGAATTTCCTGAATATAAGAAGCTTAACGTACATTATAAACTAAGCGATTTTAAGTCCATCTTTTGGTGGGAGTATTCTCACAGACTGCTTGGTAGGGTAATTGGTGTTGTGTTCTTAATACCTTTTTTAGTGTTTTTAATTAATAAAAAATTAGATCAACCTCTTATTAAAAAGCTTCTTTTTATTTTGTTTATGGGGGCTTTTCAAGGGTTTTTAGGTTGGTTTATGGTTAAAAGTGGGTTAGTTAATAATCCTCATGTAAGCCATTATAGATTGGCAGCTCATTTAGTTCTCGCTTTTTTCCTATTCGCTTATATATTTCACTTAGTACTTCAAATTGGGTGGCCTTCGAAAGCTAAAATTAGAATACCTTATTATAAATCTTTTTTAAATTTAATACTGGTACTTATTGCTGTACAAATAATATTTGGAGCTTTTGTTGCGGGGCTAAAATCAGGGCTCTTCTACCCTACTTTTCCTACTATGAACGGGGCATGGATACCTTCAGTAATAGGTAACGATTTGAATACAAAAGGATGGATTGCTTTAATAGATACGGTTGCTGGAGTGCAATTTGTACATAGATGGCTTGGCACTGGCCTATGGCTTATACTAGTTGTAGTAGGTATAGTTTTTGGTTCTTCATTAACTGGAAGTTTAAAAAAAGGATATAGTTTGTTGTTAGGAACAATGACGCTTCAGGCATTATTAGGCATATTTACTTTATTATACTCTGTGCCAATTAGCCTTGGTGTATTACACCAATTTGGTGCCTTACTCAGTTTAATGGCATGGGTGTATGCAGCTCATACTACAAGGCTAGTATTTGTAAATAAATAAACGCTTCATTTAGTCTTGTTCTTTTGCTCGTTAATTTCGCCTGTCTGCACATAGCCGTTTTCAGCCTACGTAGCCTTGCTACTTTGGCGAAGTATGCTCGGCAAAGGCAGGTTAAAAATACTCGCAATAGCGTTGCTATTACTGTGTTTTTTGCCTTATTAACACATAAAATAACTTCGACTATTCTGTAGCGTTTACTTATTTACAAATCAATGTCGTTTAGTTAAGGTTTGTCACTGCTTGCCTTCGCTAAAGCTATGGCGCAGCAAGGCCTGCCTGTTCGGTTCGCCTCCCTAGCCGTGCAAAGGGTAGGCAGACAGGCGAGTTCAACCATTTGGCGGATCAACACAGGGAAACAACGTCATTGCGAATCCTAGCATAAAATTAAAAACGCTAACTATGTAAATAGGATGTGGCAATCTGTTATAGTTTAAAACAGATTGCCGCACCCCATTCTCTTATCTGTAAAAATAGAAACTTAGGACGGGGTTCGCAATGACGTATGGGCTTAACTAAACGACATTGATTTACAAATACTTAGTCTGATCAGAAAAAAAAAATACTATCATCCGAGTAAAAAATCTAACGTTAAGAATATCTTAAAAAGACACCCCCTATAGTCCCCTCAAGGGACATCTTATCGAATCTTCCCGCCAGCTGGCGGGGAGAAAAAGAGGGGTGTTTTTAGAAAATGATAAAAATCGCTTTAAATTCATCATAAACCACCTTTTTTAGGTTAAATTGAAATTACCCGGATGATAGTAATAAAAAATTACGAATTTGTAACTAGTGCCTCTAAGAAAACAGGTCTTTTTTTATAAAAAGGATTATTATTGATAAGATTTTTATTTTGTTTCTATGAGTTGATGCTTGAGTATCAAGCGATTAGAAAAAATTAAAAATATTGCGATAAGTCCCGAAAGCTTTCGGGATTAATTTTGCTGTGTTTTCTTAGAGACACTAACAATATCAAAATAAGCCTCTATGCCATTTAGTGTTAGGTGCCTATCAATATGGTTAAAAAGGGGAGTTAATGGTTTTAATACATGGGATAACCCTCCTGTTGCCACAATTTTTAAATCTTGAGTAGTTTCTGATTTAATTTTATCAATCATAAAAGAAACTTGGCCAACAAAGCCCCAAATAGTACCTCCTTTTATAGCCGATACGGTATCAGTACCCAATGCTTTTTCAGGAAGTGCAGGTGTTATTTCAGGCAACTGAGCAGCCGTATTAGACAAAGCCCTAATAGCTGTATTTATACCTGGGGCAATGGCAACTCCTTTAATGGTGCCCTTGGCATCTACAAAAGTATAGGTAAGCGCAGTGCCAAAATCTATCACAAGGCTTTCGGTGTTGCCAAATAATTGATTGGCAGCTAGACTATTAACAAGCAAGTCAGTGCCCAGTTCATCAGGGTTTTCAGGTTTTATGGGCAGTAAGTGGTAATCAGATTTATTAATAACCAAGGGGCTAATTCCAAAAAGCAATTCAAGTTCGGAACGAACAAGTGGTGTAACTGTAGGTACCACAGAGCTAAGCCCTACCCCTCTTATCTTCTTGCTATCTAATTCCCTAATTTGTTCCCTTAAAAGTAGCAATGGTTGGTCTGAGTGTGTTGAAAATCTGTATTCCGTCCATTTATTCTTTATTTTCAACCCAACGGTTATATTAGAATTTCCTATATCTACGGCTACAAACATGGCTTTTTGTTAATCAACTCAAAGTAAGTGCAATTAGTATTTTAAAAAAAAATATATTTGTACTTATAATCTGAGGTCGAACTCAGGTTTATACTATATATGAAAGGAGCACTCTCTGACATCCAACTTGATTTTTCTGAAGACAGTCTATTGGTACTGAATATTGCTATGGCCTTTATTATGTTTGGTGTGGCTTTGTCTATTGAGTTAAAAAACTTTAAAGAAGTGACAAGAAACCCCAAGTCGATTATTACAGGGGTGGTTAGTCAGTTTCTACTCCTTCCCTTTTTTACGTTTGTTTTCGTGTACTTTACACAGCCTATAGAGGGTTTGGCCTTAGGTTTAATTCTGGTAGCAGCCTGCCCTGGGGGCAATATATCTAATTTCTTTTCTAATTTAAGTGGCGGTAACGTGGCTTTATCCATTAGTTTAACAGCTATAGCTACCCTGCTCGCTATTATATTTACACCAATAAACTTTGAGTTTTGGAGCAATTTGTATCTAGGAGAAAAAGTAGGAAAAGGAATTTCGCTTGAAACGTGGAAAATGCTTAAGACCATTTTTTCTATTTTAGCAGCTCCTCTCCTTTTGGGATTATTATTTAAATATAAATTCCCTAAACTAGCTAGTAAAATTTCGGAGCCAATAAAGTTTATTTCATTTATTTTATTGGTAGTGATTATAGCCATTGCCTTTATTCAAAACCTTGGAATTTTTAAGCGGTACTATCACTACATTATTTACTTAGTGTTTTTTCATAATGCCATTGCCTTAGGAAGTGCTTATTTAATTAGCAAATTTGTTGGTAACAGCGAACAAGATAGTCGTACCATAAGCATCGAAACCGGGATTCAAAACTCCGGGCTTGGGCTTGTTATCATTTTTAGTGTTTTTCAAGGCAATGGTGGTATGGCCATTATTATGGCCTGGTGGGGCATTTGGCATATTGTGGGAGGCACCGTTATGAGCCTTATTTTTACCCGAGGGCAATTATTTAAATTCCAGTCTATTAAACCATAGGTTTTATTTTTTTTATGAAATTGATTCGCAGCACAATACACCATCTTTTTATTGATGTAATAAGTTTTTTTACAGGAATTGTTATCAGGTTATATTTTAGGAGATGGCAAGTCGCCAATTACGAACGAATTCCGCATAAAGGGTCTGTAATTTTTGCTTCTAACCATCAAAATGCCTTTTTAGACCCATTAGTAATCTATTTTTCACAACCCAGACGGAACTACTTCTTAGTTAGGGCCAATATTTTTCAAAACCCCACTGCTAGGTTTTGGTTAGAAACATTGCATATGTTACCCATATACAGAGTAAGAGATGGCTTACGAGCTGTGGCTAAAAATGATGCTATTATTGAAAAGTGTGTTCACATTCTCACAGGGAAGAAAAACCCATTGGTATTATTTGCAGAGGGCAACCATAATTTAAGGCGGGCATTGCGACCGCTTCAAAAAGGGGTTGCTCGCATTGCTTTTGCCACCATGGAGGCTAATAATTTTGAGCTAGATTTAGCTGTTGTACCAACAGGCCTTAATTATGGCCGGCATACCCGCTTTCGATCGGATATGCTCTTAAATTTTGGAAAACCTATATTTTTAAAGCAATACACCGAATTATATAAAGAAAACCCAAACAAAGCCTATCAGGCACTTATAGAAGATGTTTTTAATGAGTTGGATAAGCAGGTTTTATCTATACGTCCTTCTAAGCATTATGAATATATTGAAAACGAGTGGCTGAGCAAACGAACTGAAAACTCTGATATGGTTCAACAATTTGAGACAGACAAGGCTCTGATAAAAGAGGTTTCGGAAAAATACCAAGAGGAAGATATTGAAGTGCCTGATGAAGCCAAGCAGGAGCCTATTCCTGCACTTCCATCTCTATTTTATAGAATAATGATGTTTCCTGTATTTATATATGGCTTTGTTAATAGTTTTATTGGATATAAAATTCTTGCTGTTTTTATCAAAAAAGTCGTGACCGATATTCATTTTTATGCATCTGTTAAAAGTACTATTAATTTAATACTTGGCCCTTTAGTATTTGGGTTACAAGCCTATTTGGTGTACATTTTTACTGGTAGTGGCGTAATTGCACTGGCTTATTTCATAACCTCTCCTTTTGCAACTATTTTAGCTTTTGACTATAAATTTGCTGTTTTTGATAGGTTGCCCACTATGAAAGGGGTTGCCGCTTATAAAATTTAATGTAAATCACATCTTCTTATTTGCTTGGTGCAAGTTTTCTGTTTTTCTTTGGGCATATAATTTAAACAACCGCCAACATGCTATTTACTGCTCTATTTCACACCCATAAATTAGTTGTTTTACTCTTTGCAGCTATCTATATAATTAAAACAATTCTACTGCTAGTTGGCAGTGATAATGGTCTTGAAAAATTCACAAAGATTATAAAAATTCCTGAAATGGTTATTAGCCTATTGTTCTTATTAACAGGAGGTTATATGGTTATGAATATCGCAGAGTTTGGGGTGCTATTTATATTAAAACTTGTATTTGTGTTTGCCTCTATTCCTCTAGCTATCATTGGGTTCAAAAAGAAGAAGAAACTTTTTGCATTAATTTCTATATTTTTAATAATTGGAGCTTATGGGTTAGCCGAAGTTCATAAAGCTAAATTAGGGAAACGACACGAATTTAAGGAAGAGGTTATTACTAACCCTGAGGCTCAAAATTATGTATTAAGCCTTCATGGCAAAGCTTTATACAACGCTCAATGTACGGTTTGTCATGGTGCTGATGGTAGTGCCGGGCTATCTGGAGCCAAGGATTTACGCAAGAGCAAAAAATCAACAGACGAGATAAAGAACATTATTATTTCAGGAAAAAACACAATGCCTAAAATTAAACCTGCACTTAATGAACAGGAGCTTAAGGCACTAGTTAATTATGTAGATGGGTTAAGAAAATAGGCTCTACAATCTTTCAGCTTCCTTTTTAAGAATTTCCCAAGTAGCAGAGTCTAGCACTTGTTTGGCTTTGTAGTTCTTTTCTTGGCTGTATTTTACAATTTCTTCAGCCCTTTCCTTAGAATATGGATGAGTGCTCACCCACGACATCATTTCTTCTGTATCAGGATTGTCTCCTCCTAATGTATATAAAAAATCAGCAAAAGCTGTTGGGTCAATATCCGCTTCTATCAAATAATCTACCGATTTAAAATCTGCATCTTCTTCTAACGACCTATCGTAAGCCGAAGAAGTGAGTGTTTTTAAAGATTCGAGTAATACTTGGCTGTTTCCATTACCTGAGGTCATAGTAATAATTACAGCAAGCCCTATTTCCTTCACGAGCTTTTTCATTACATGATCCATTTTCAAATGGGCTATTTCATGGCCAATAACACCACTTAATTCTGCCTCATTTTTTACCGCAACTAGTAAACCACTATAAATTACTAAATGATTATTGGGTAGCGCAAATGCATTAACTTCATCGTTATTAATAAGATGAAGCTTAATATCCTTCCTTTCAATTGAATTGGATTCACAAATTTTGGTCAAAATACTATCAACAGGTAATAAGAGGTCATCATTTCTTACCTCTGTATTATTAGCACTATAAAACTCCCAAAGCAACTCTCCTACTTTCTGTTCAGTTGAAGATATATTTTCTTCCACCCCAAACATCTCCATCCAATTTATCTGATTTACTGCCCAGAGGGAAATAAAGAAAAATGACACTAACGCTATGAGTCTAAATACTATTCTGTCCATTACCTGGTTTACAAATTATGTCTGTTAAATCTCCATACAGCCACCAGTGTATATGCATACCCTTACGTGTTTGTACAGCTGAATAAATAGTGGCTATAAATTCGGTTAAATTAAAGATAAGGACAATAACTATGTATGAAATGTAATTATTAGAAACCGACTCATCTCTAAAAATGATTGAAATTGTCCACCAAAACCCATAACTATTAATGAATACTAATGATAATTGAGAAAGCAAGGCTTGTGTAGCATGCCACCGCACATAATACGTTCCTTTTCTGTTAGCCAAATAGAAAAACAAAGTGGCAAACAAGTTAATGATAGGAATAGGTAAGCCAGCTATTAAAGCAACCAACGACATTAAGTAACTAGATGATGCTTTCTCAGCTTCATGCTCGTTTGGTTTGTACGTAAATGAATCAATACTAATCATAATCCTTTATATATATTCCACACCCAATTAGCAAGCATTAATATAATGGCTGGAATGGCATATTTTTTTTGCCTTAATAACTGTTCTGATTTTAGGTAAAAATCGTACAAACTACTTTTTCTACTAATTATATCAAACGAAATCCATATTGGAACTGATATTAATAAACTAATTAATATCAGCCCAAGTGGATTTAAAAATAATGATTCGATAAGGTTACCGTGTATAAGAGATTCAACTGCTCTAGTTGATCCACACGAAGGGCAAGAAATTCTTGTAACATTCTTTATAATACAAACCGCATATCCATTTGTAGATTGGTAGGTGCTATAATTATAAAAAAGCCAAGAGTATCCTACTCCACACCCTATGCCCATAAAAGTATATAACTTATTACGGGTAAGAGCCACTATGCTAGTGCTTGTTGAATTTTTGCAAAATTCTTTTCTCGTGTTGCTCCCATTATTAAAAACCAATCGACAATAGCCCAGATTCCCAAGCCTCCACATGTTAAAAGTTTACCTACTCCTAATCCAGTATCTCCAATCATAAATCGATCAATTCCTAAGCTACCACCAAGCAATGAAATAATTATACTTGTTGTAGGGTCTTTAAACTGAAGTGTTTGTAGAACAGACCATCTGCTATCATCCATAGCAATTAATCTATCTCTAATTTGATTTAGGTGGTGACTTTCAAAATACTTACCATTTGTCATGATAAACATATCTACTTTTTGTGCATCCATAATGTATAATTTAGGTTAAGTTTTTCTACTCTTAGGCTTTTCGATTACGCCCCGTTTAGCATATTGGTTTCGGCTCCAATTATCTCAAATGTAAGTAAATAGAACTGGATTTACTACTTGCCCATTTAAATATTATGGCTAAGTTCTAACTAGAACAGCATTTTTGTATTATCTAAAAAGGACATGTTGCTATTTGCTAAAAACTTAAAGAACGTCATTTCGTAGTGCAACGGAG
>VAPL010246286.1_pt1 | contig 14912 bp, 13 predicted proteins | sample 3395061 | NCBI WGS metagenome assembly VAPL01 (sample SAMN08290444, study PRJNA428436) | hydrothermal vent metagenome | isolation source: Deep-sea hydrothermal vent chimney 2 | place: Pacific Ocean: Juan De Fuca Ridge | depth 2182 m m | reverse complement strand
GGTTCGGTCGATTGGCGCCGCCAATTGAGAATCAGAAAACCATTCAGGCCGGCCTCCAGTTTAAAACATCCGGGACGAAACAAATGTTCCACATCGGCATCGTACTTCTCTTCCAGCCGCCAGAGGTCCGCAGCCGGCAGTTGCGCCAGTTTCCGCCGCCTTGGTTCCGGAATGATCGACAAAAGGTCAGGGTTATTGATTGCCGTTCCGGGATTTATGCGGGGCTGTTTCGGCACCCCGTTTAGCAGGGCCTTGCCTTTTTCCAGCTTGATCAGGGTCCGGTCGTTACTGACAAAATCGACGCCTTTGCTCATGAGATGAAGGGCCAAGGTAGATTTGCCACCGCCGGAAAAGGCGGCAACGGCCATGCCGGCGCCACCCCGGGCGACGGCGGCGGCGTGGCACAGCACCCAATCGCGGCACATCAGCCAGTTGATGTATTGGGATATCAGAAAATTAACGACCTGGTTATCGTTTTTCAGGCATTCGCCGAAGACCAGCAGTTGGCCATCGCCCAGCAGATATTGCATCCCGGTCCTGAACTTGCGGCAAACCCGGCCATCGGGTAAATCCAGGTAGCAGTCCTTTCTGCCGATCTTTCCCGGATTACGTTTCCAGTCCCTGAACGGCAACCCCAGATCCGGGGGTGGCATTTCCAGCGCCGTCACCCGAATATCCGGCATTCCGGACGCCGTCACGAAAGGGGCGAAATAGCCCGCCAGTTTATCCACAAGTTCGGGCGAATTTGTAGTCAGATGAATTTTGCAATGGCCGAATTCAAAACCGATGCCGGTGGCCGCCGGAAAATCTTCCCGTAGCCGCCCGGCGATCATCCTGACTGAATCGACGCTATCGGCCATTACGCCGCGCCGGCCTTGAAACCGCCGATTCTGTTTAAGACATGATCGGCCAGAAGGTCCGCGGCATCGACGCCGCCGGCTTCTTTCAATCCCCGAAATCCCCCGAACGCGCTGACTTCAAAAACCTTCGGGCCATCCGCCGTTTCGACCACGTCAACACAGGTAAAGTCCAGTCCGAAAGGGGCCTGGGCCCGTTCGGCCAGCCTGAGCACGTCCGGCGAAGGCTCGTGGGCCTCGTACTTGCCGCCGCTCAGGCGGCTGGTATGCCAGCTTTCACCGTCGTTAACGCGGGCGTAGGTGGCAAGATAACGCCCGCCCAGAAAAACCACGCCCAGGTCGCGGTCGGGAATATCGATCATTTTCTGCAAGTAGATCACTTTGTTGTCGGCCTTGAATTTATCGACCATGGCCTGCCAGCCCGGCTCCCGGCAATCGACCGCCATCATTCCCCGGGCCTTGGTCGAATACAGCGGCTTCAATACGGCCCGGCCGAATCCCCGGATCGCCCGCATGGCGGCTTCCGGGTCTTCGGCGATAACCGTTTCCGGCATTGCTATTCCGGCGTTGCGCAGCGTTATCGTACACGCCAGCCGATTGACCAGACGCAGAAGATTGTCCGGCCTGGAAAATACGGCGACCCCCTGGCCCTCGAGAAATCGCAGGATTTCCAGCCGGTCCATGTTGGAAGGAGAATAAACCAAGTCAATTTTTTTGACCACCAGGGCATCGAAGGTGGAAAGGTCGCGGCCTTCGAACAGCACCCTGCCGGATGACAGGTCGGCCTCGACCCGGCCCATGTCGATTAACGTCCTGGCCCCGGTTCGCGCCGCCAGGGCGTCGGCCAGGGTTTCCGAAGACCAGGCGCCGGGAATACCGATAACGCCGACACGGGGGGCCTCTTCAGTCAAGGATAACATCCTCCGGCACTTTGAATTTACGGTATTGGTTCGGTGATAATTTAATAATTATTTCCAGCAGATAACGGGCGCGCATTAACATTTCGCGGGCCGATATTTCGTCCAGCACAAAACGGGTCGAGGTGACGAACGAGCGCGCCAGACCCAGGCCCAGGCGCAATTCGAAGTATTGGTCGCCAAACCCGCCCGCCAGCTCCGATGTGCGGGCATGGAAGTTATGGATGACCCTGGCGATGCGGCGGCGGACCGGACCATCGAAACTCCGCAGCCGGAAATTGGAAACCATGAAAACGGAAATATCCTGAACATAGTCCTTGTAAGAAGAGCGATGCAGATCGATGAACCGAATTCGTCGTTTCCCGGAATCGAAAATGATGTTGTCGATATTCAGATCGCCATGGACCAGCACGGCAAAAGGCGTGACTTGTGTTTTTTCAATTTCACCGGCCCTGTCAAGCAGGTCTTCGAAGGAAGGAATTTCAAGGCCGCCCAATACCGCGCCGGCATCGGAAAAGCCCGGATGAACGGCATATATATCGCTCAGACGATCCCTTATCTGGGCCACGAAATCCGGTTTATCCGCTGTCTGTCTGCTTGTTTTCAGCCATACTTTCGATAATGTTCCGACCAGACAGTCGAGCGCATCATCCAACGCTTTCTGATCGTCACCCAGCAAAATTTGCTCGAACGTTTGTCCGCTAAGGTATTCGAAAAGTATAGCCGCAGAATTATCGGCCTGACGGTGGGCGTAAATAGTCGGCACGATGCCCGGCATCAGGGCATCCCAGTAATCGACACCCGCTTTTTCGCGTTCCAGTTTTTTACGGTGGCCTTCCTTGAAGATTACCATGGTCGCGCCGTCGCCGGCAAAATCTCCGGATACCAGATCGATTTTACATCCCGATTTCGTTTCCCCCATCGTCGAAAGCGACAACCCGGAAATATTCCGGCCTAAATCGGCCTCTTCCAGCGACTCTTTCAAAACGTCGAGCTGTTCGATCTTGATGCGTTCGCCCAGAAACGCCGAAATGGCCGCTTCGCCGATATTGAGCAGGGAATCCCCCATCCGCTCCAGGTACCGCGCTATGAAAAGGGCGGTGATAAGGCTCTGGGTCCTTTCGCCGGTTTTCAATTCGAGAAGAATTTCCTGAAACATCTCGGCATAAAGATCATCGATCAGGGATTCGGTCCGGCACAGCGATATGGCGACAGTATCGTTACCGTTAAGGACGGCTTCGGAAATCAGCGAAACGCCCGCGATGACCTCCCGGAACATCTCATCGAAACTGTACCGGTCGAGGATTTCCTCGTCCTCTATATAAGTGAGTTGACGCAGAATATTGGTACAGAAATCGGCGATGCGCTCCAGGTTGGAAGCGACGATGTTGACCGCTTTCAGGGCATCCACATTGCCGCCGTCCCCGTTATCGAGGCTGGCCGCCGCGGCGAAACAACGGCGCTGGACTATTGTTTTCAGATTATCGATGTAATTGTCGCGGGACAGGACGCTGTCGAGAATCTCCGGCGCCGGGTCGTTGATATAGGCGATGGTTCGTTCGAGCTGCTTCCGGACCTCGAGAATAAGGAACCTGAGATTCTCCTCGACGCTGTCGTTGACGTACATATTATTCGGCGGAAATTACGAGAATTCCGGAATCGTCGCTTGCGCTCTCGTCTTCTTCCTTCCAGTCAAGCGTGATCAGAAGCCTGCGGCGATTGCGTTCACTATGAACTTCCACGTTAAACCTGATCAGGCCATCCGGATTCAGGGTTATCTCGTTGGCGTTGTCGGAAAGTGACAAAACGCCTTTCGACACGCCATCGGTCATCGCCTTCAAATAAGCCTCTATGGATTTTCTGTCCTGAAGACTCTCGTGGCCGAATATGCGGTCTCGTCGTTCTGGCGTCATCTGCCAAGGACTCCATTAAACATCCAAATCATTTTGACGAAATCAAAAGGTCGGAAGTCTTTTCCGAAACCCAGGAAAGTTCGAACGTAACCGTTTCCTTGCGACCCTTTTTACTGGCGTGAATTTCCACATCGACCGTTTCCGGGGGCGTGACGATGATGGTGTTGTCGCCCTGCTTGAACTGGACGGAACCCTTCTTGAGACCAACGGTAAGCGCGTCGAAATAATTAACCGCTTCAAGGCGCTGCATACTGCTTTGATATACGATTTTCGATTTATCCTTGCCCTGCTTGCCGGTCTTTTTCCGGGCCGCCTTACGGGCCTTGTCGGAAGCTTTTTTTGTCAGTCTGGCCTTATCCCTGGCTTGCTTTTCGGCCCTTTTCTTACCTTCTTTCCGGTCGCACGCCTTTTCCTTGATCCCTGCCGCAGTTTCCAGGGCGGCCTTGGCGGTTTCCTTGTCGGACTTCACGGCGGAACCGGTTTTCCTGGCGGGGCTATTCTTCGGCACAGATTTGTTCTTGCTGATTCCGGTCATGCGAAACTCCCAGGATTATTTTTCGGAACTTTTTCGTCACCGGCGCCCACCGCCAATTCCATCTTGCGCAAGAAGGAAGGCGGGACCAGCTACCCAGGAGCCAAATTGGCGACCCCGCTTCCGTGGCTTCCAATATTCTACTCTCGGGAAAAGCTTACTATAGATAGTTTTCAGTTACAGATTTATGAATTTTTTGTGACTATAGCATTCAGCCAGAAACCACGGTTGTCAGGCCGCATACGCGGGTAGGATCGAACACCTTAACCAGCGGATAGTCGGTGCTGATGCCGAAGATATGGGCATCGGGGTGAATGACGGTGACCGCGCCACCGACCCCGGCCAGTCCTTCATTCCGCCTGGAACCGGCGTCCACCGTCGCATCACACTCGAAGTTCAGCAGCCCGTTGCGAAGGGTGATCTGTTGCCCCCTCACCAGATTTCGGTGTCCGTGCATAATGGCATATATGCCTGCGGCATGAATATCCTTAAGCCCCCGTTCGGTGAAGGCAAAATCAACGGGACGGTATTTGGTTCGAAAGACGTTGCCGAGCGGGCCGTTATACAACTCGAACAAATTGTCCTTTCGGGCCGCCGCGAAATCCGCATTAAGGGCGTCGACCCCGCCGGAGCGCAAAATGGCGGCGACCCGGTCATCGACCCCGCCATGCGCCATAAGGAAGGAACCTGCCTTGTGGGCCAGTTTCATGTCGCGAAAATACCAGGAAAATTCCCCCTTCGGATGCAGCAACAGTTGTTGGGCTTTTTTCATGGCGGCATATACGTTCGCCAACGACATTCCCGTCTCCCGGCAGCGGGCTTGAAATTCGCGGCTTTTTTCCCGTATGCGCCGTACTTCCTTCCTGATGCGGGCGGGTGGGAGCAGGCCGGAAACCGCATCCGGGAAATCCCGGTACCACGATTCTCCGGGGAACAGGACTTCTCGTACATAGTCATCGCCAAGCGGCTTTTCGCCCTCGCCGCCGGCCAGATAGGCGTCGTGAATTTCCTTGAGAAGCGGCACGGTCTTGCCGCCCATGCGAACGAACAGGTGCGCGTGACGGACATCCCGGCGACCGGCGCAGGCCAGGCCGATATATGTTCGAAGGTCGTGGTTGCCGACAAGTAGCGTCAGGTCGGCGCCGGTATCCCGCAGGTGGCCGATCGCCCTCAACAGGCGAAGGTTATGCGGCCCCTTGTCGAAACAGTCGCCGCCGATGATGAACGCCGCCTTTTGTCCGCTTTCGGTCAACGTCATGTCGCTATCTTCGGGTCCGGTTTTTTCAACGCCGCCGGATGCGACAAGCGATCTTAAAAAGGCTTCCGCGTCGGCGTGCATGTCGGTAAAAAAATACTGCGGGCGGTCGGGCCACAACCATGATTTGGTCCCGGCGTAATCCCGAATTTCCTGCTCCTGGGCCTCGAATTCATCGCCGGACCGGAAGATGCGGGAATAGTCGTGCGGCGACGGCCACGGCGCGCCATCGCCGGGAAGGGTTCCGCCCAGCCATTCAAGGCCCCGGTACCTGGGAAACAGATCATCGCGAAAATATATCGTCACTGCGTCGCCTCATTTATTATTCTGGTGGTTCCGGTTTCCGGTTGCGTTCTTTCCAGTGCCCGGCGACATGAATCCAGGTTCCATCCGGAATTTGTTCCAGAAAAACCGGCCGGCAATGATGCATGGAAAGACCGCCGACCTCGGCCAGAGTCAGGACGCCCAATTCGGCGGCAGCGTGACGGAAGGCGGCGCCGTGGCCGACGAAGATTTTTACGGTATCGGTTGATATTTCGGCACCCAGCGCCGATACCCGCACAGAGACATGCCGGGCGACCCGTTTTCCCGCATCGATCAGCGATTCGGCACCGATCAGGGGCAGCCTGAATCGGCTGTCCGACTTCCAGCCCAAGGGCAGCGGGTCGAACCGGGGATCGCCATCCACGACATCTTCTATTTCCTCGATCGTCAGGTTTGCCGCAGCGCCCAATCCCCGTTCGGCCAGGGCGTCGAACTGTTCCGTACGATATGTTGGTGATTTTGAATTTCCCGGTTCGCGGGACATAATCGCCGCCGTCCGCCATCCCCGCAACAAGGTCGAGCAATCGATGACAGGATGAATGCGCCATCCGTTTTTGTCTGCCGTCCGGCGCAGGACTTCGGCGCCCCGGCGGGCCTGTTCCTCGCCTTCGGGGGTCAAGGCCGCCGGAAGATGGGCGCTGGGCACGTTCAGGGGTTGCCGATAAGCGCCGTGGCGAACCAGGGCGATGATCAGTCTTGGCAAGACAGCCGCCCTTCGAAACCGCCGGGGGTTGTCCCGGATATGGCGGCGACGAAGGCGTTCAGGGCCTCCTTAGGTGCGCCGTCGTTGACGATGGTCAGGACATCCGGGCCGGAAATCATGATCCGCTCGCTTCTGACCAGCCGGGCTTCGAGCGCCGCTTCGGATTCCCGGCCGCGGGCGCTGATTCGCCGGGCCAGCAATTCCCGGGGGGCCGTGACCAGGATGATGGCGGTTCCGGGATAGCCGTCTCTGGCCGGTTCGATAACGGTTCGAGAAGTATTGACGACAACCGTTTTACCTTGCCCCAGATAATCTTCCACGGAACGCGGGATACCGTAGCCGGTGTCGTGCGCCTGCCAGTAAAGCGCGTATTCGCCGGCCCGTGACCGGGCGTGGAACATATCCCAGCTGACCGCCAGGTGATCTTCCCCGCCGGCGTCTTCCGGGCGGGTGATTTCCCGCCTGGGAAAGTGAAATCGCGGATCGCCAAACAGCGCTTTTCTGGCGCCGTCTATCAGCATATCCTTGCCGGCGCCGGATGGCCCGACGACGACTATCAGCCGCCCGTTCGCCAAATTTTTCACCCGTTCGGTTATAAACCACAGTCTGCCTGTCACGACGGGTGATATTCGCGCCGGGTTACCGCCGCATGACGATTTCTTGAAGGTTTTGTGACGCCCGGATTAATTTTCAGAAGCTGATAAAATCGATGGCGTCGAAAAACATATCCACGACCGGGCTGGCCGTATCCGACCGGCGAAAAACCACTTCATCGTATGTGGCCGTGATTTCGGCCACCGTAACGCGCCTGGCCCCGTCCTTCCTGCTGGTCCCGTGCCGCCACATGAAGGCGATCCCCAGTCCGTTGGTGACCGCTTCGTAAACTTCGCCACCGGTTTCCAGGACCAATGAGGCGCGGGGCTTCAGGCCGGCCTTTTCAAAGGCCGCATCGACCACTTTCTGGGTTGCCGAGCCTTTCTTATGGAATATCAGCTTTTCCCCTATCAAATCCGATATGCTGACCCGTCTCGACGCCGCCAGCGGGTGCCCCAGGGGAATCAGGGCAACCACATCCTGGGTCAGACACGCCTTGCAATGGAACCGACCGTCCTTCGGCACATTGGGAAGAATGCCGACATCGACGCGGCGGTCGAGAACGGCATCGATAATGTTGGCCGATATCGCGTATTCGACTTGCACCTGAATATCCGGGAATCGTTTCTGGAAAGCGCCAATCAACGCCAGGCCCGGCATCAGGTTGCCGAATCCTACCCGCAAAACACCGGTATCCAGACGCTCCCCGCGCTGCAATAACAACAGCGCAGCGTCTTCCAGACGCCCGATTTCCTCGGTTAGCGGCGCCAGTTCCATACAAAATTCCGTCGGCATAAGCTTACGCCCGCGCCGCTCGAACAACTGCACATTGAAGGCGTCTTCCAAATCCTGAACCGCCTGGCTTACGGCGGGTTGGGTCATGGCCAGGCGGCGGGCCGCAGCCGAATAACTGCCCTCGTCGAAAACGGCGTTAAGGGCGCGAACGCGGGCCGCGGTAAGTGACGTTTTTGCTACTCCCATAGCTTTAGTTATCTAGCCCATTAGCATTACTGTTTTATGTAATATGGGAGTCTTTTTCCGACCGTATACCTCGCTTCCAGACAGGAGTGAAAGATATGGCCGGCATCGACCTCGATGGAATCACCAAGAACTACGGCAATACGGAGGTACTCAGGGGTATCGACTTGCATGTTACCGATGGCGAATTTCTAACCCTTGTCGGGCCATCCGGTTGCGGTAAATCGACGCTGTTGAGAATTGTCGCGGGGCTGGAAAACCCGGATCACGGCGAGGTCGCCATTAACGGCGCAACAGTTAACGCCATGCGGCCCAGCAAGCGCGACCTGGCCATGGTGTTCCAGTCTTATGCCTTGTATCCGCATATGACGGTGCGGCAAAACATGGCGACGCCGCTGATGCTCCGCGACCTGGGTTTCTGGGAACGCATGCCCTTCGTCGGGGCGTTGGTTCCGGGCCGCCGGGGCCGGCTGGACGCTCTGAATGACAGCATCCTGGAAATTTCCGAAACCCTCAAGATTGGCCATTTGCTGGAACGCAAGCCGGGGCAGCTTTCCGGTGGCCAGCGCCAGCGCGTCGCCCTGGGCCGGGCCATGGTGCGCAAACCCGCGGCGTTCCTGATGGATGAACCGCTGTCTAATCTGGACGCGGCCCTGCGTGTCCACATGCGCGCCGAACTGGCCGAACTGCACCGCAACCTTGGTGTTACCTTCATCTACGTGACCCACGATCAGGCCGAGGCGCTGACCATGTCTGATCGCATGGCGGTGATGATGGATGGCCAGATTCTGCAACTGGGCACGCCGAATGACATCTACGGAAACCCCATGGACAAGCGCGTCGCCGAATTTATCGGCAGTCCTAAAATTAATTTTTTGCCCGGCGAGATCGACCGGTATGGCCGGGTAACCGCCTATGGCGCGCCGCTGAAACGCCGCGCCCCGATAGGCGCCGGCAAGGTCTCGGTCGGCATCCGCCCGGAACATTTTCAACTGGTTACCGACAGCGGCGACAACCAACGCTGGCCGTTTACGGTGACGCACAAGGAAAATCTCGGCTCTGATTTTTTCCTGCACGGCCACATCAATGGCTCGGCGCAGCGCACCGTCGCCAGGGCGACGCCGGGCGCGGTTGCCGGAATCGCCATAGGGGCCGAAATATATCTGCGCGCCGGTCCCGGCACGGCGATGATTTTCGGCGAAGACAACCGCCGTATCGAATTCTGCGAGGCCTGATTCCCATGTCGGCGCACCACAGCAGGGCGGGAACCATGTTTATCGCACCGGCCCTGATCCTGATGGTTCTGATCCTGATCGTACCGGTATTTATCGCCGCCGGGCTGTCATTCACCGATTATTCCCTGGGAAACCCCGGGCTGAACTGGGTGGGGCTGAAGAATTACGCCCGGATGGTCAATCATTCCACCTATACCAAGATGCTGTGGGCCAGTTCGACTTACGTTTTGGTCGTGGTGCCGATGTCAATCGGGCTGGGCCTGGGCGCGGCGCTGCTGATTAACTCCGTGAAGCGCTTCGGGGATATATACAAGACGATTTATTTCCTGCCGGTAATGGCGGCCCTGCTGGCCATGGCCATCGTCTGGGAATTTTTGCTTCACCCGACCGTCGGCATTGTCAACAAGACGCTGATGTCCGGATGTGGAACCTGGCTTGAAGACCTGTTCAGCTGGGCCTGGCTGCCGTGGGTGGATAGTTCGAAAAGCTGGTATGCCGCCGGTTGCCGGGGGAATTTTCCACTGTGGTTCGGCGACAAGAAGTACACCATGTGGACCATCAGCTTCATCGGCATCTGGCAGGCCTTCGGCTTCAACATGGTGCTGTATCTGGCCGGCCTGACATCGGCGCCGCGCGAACTGTACAACGCCGCCGAAATGGATGGCGCCATATCGGGCTGGGACCGGTTCCGGCTGGTGACCTGGCCGGCGCTCGGGCCAACCACCGTCTTCGTCGCCACCATCACCACGATTCGTTCATTTCAGGTCTTCGACACGGTCGATGCGATCACCAAAGGCGGGCCGTCCAAGAGCACCTACGTGATGATGTACGCAATCTTCGAAAAAGGGGTCAAGCAGAACCTGATTGGCATGGGTTCGGCGATTACCGTCGTTTTCATGGCGTTCGTCCTGATTTTGACCCTGATCCAGCGCCATCTTGTCGAACGGAAGGTTCATTACTCATGACCGGACAATCATTTCCATTTCGCGAAGCGCTTAAACACGCCGTCCTTATTATCGGCGCGCTGATCGTCATCCTGCCGTTCTACGTGATGACCAGTTATTCGCTGAAATCGCAAAAGGAAATAGAAACCAACACCGGTGGATATTTCGGCACCCAGGAAAAAGTGGTCGACGAATACTGCGTCAAGCTGGGTAATCCGAAGCCTGCGTGCCTGAAAACACCGTTCATTTTCAATTACACCCAGGCCTTCAAGAAGGCGCCGCTGCTAAGGTACCTTCTCAACGGCCTGATCGTTACCGCATCAATTTTTCTGATCCAGGTGGTTGTCGCCCTGCCCTGCGCTTACGCGCTCTCGAAGCTCCGGTTTTGGGGCCGGGATTTCGTCTTCGCCATGGTCATGTTCTGCCTGTTGATCCCGGTCCACGCCATCGCGCTGCCGATATACATCATGCTGGCGAAGGCCGGCCTGACCGATACCTACGCATCGCTCATCATCCCCTGGACGATATCGGTGTTCGGCATATTTCTCATGCGGCAATTTTTCATGACCGTGCCCGATGACCTGATCGACGCGGCGCGCATGGACGGCATGACCGAATTTGGAATCATCTGGAAAGTCATGTTGCCGACGGCGATACCGGCCTTGCTGGCGTTCGCCATTTTCTCGGTGGTGGCCCATTGGAACGATTATTTCTGGCCCCGTTTCGCCATTACCGGAAATCGCGACCTGTATACGCCGCCCCTGGGCATGCGCGAGTTCCGGGGCGGCTCGGATGGTTCGGACTGGGGGCCGATGATGGCGACGGCGACGGTTATCGTGACCCCCCTGATTATCGCCTTCCTGCTGGCTCAAAGGCGATTTATCGAAGGCATCACCTTGACCGGCATGAAATAGACCGCCCGGAAACGGGCGCCGTGAAATCCCCGAAACACGGGGTGTGAGATGGGTCGGCAGGCCGCCGAGACGGCCCCGGCCCTTGGTTCAACGAACGAATTTTAACAAGTGGAGCAAACACCAATGAAACGCATACTTTCCCTGGCCGCGGCGGCGGTCTTGTATACGACGCCGACGCTGGCCGTCGAAATCGAAGTCGGATACCCGTACAGCCATCTTTTCGATGTGACTTACGAGAAAATCATGAAGGATTTCAAGAAGGCGCATCCGGATATTCAGGTGAAATTTCGGGCCAGCTACGAAAACTATGAAGAAGGCGCCAATATCATCCTGCGCGAGGCGGTCTCCGGCAACCTGCCGGACGTAACCATGCAGGGCCTGAACCGTCAGGCCATTCTGGTCGATAAGGGTATCGCCAGATCGCTCGAACCGTTCATCGCCAAGGAAGCCAATTTCACCAAGGAAGGTTACCACAAGGCAATGCTGTCGCTGTCCACCTTCAATGGCAAGGTTTATGGACTGCCGTTCTCGGTATCGCTGCCGGTCGGCTATTACAACATGGATCTGGTCCGAAAATCAGGCACCGACAAGCTGCCGGAAACCTGGGAGGAAGTCGTCGGCATGTGCCGCAAGATGAAGGCCAACGGCGTTAAAAACCCGTTATTCTGGGGCTGGAACATTACCGGCAACTGGTTCATGCAAGCGCTGATGTGGAGCCAGGACAAGCCGATCATCGAAAACCGCAAAGTCAACTTCGACGGCAAGGAAGGCCTGATCGCCCTGAATACCATGAAGAAAATCTTCCGGGGTTGTGAAATGCAGAACCTGTCGTGGAAAGACGCTCTGGCGGCATTTTCCGCCGGCGAAATCGGCATGATGTTCTGGTCGACTTCGGCGCTTGGCTCCGTCGAACGCGCCAAGGGCGATTTCGAACTAAAAACCAACGAGTTCCCGGGCATCGACGGTAGCCCGAAGGGACTGCCGGCGGGTGGCAACGCCGCCCTGCTGGTATCGACCTCCAAGGACCCGGAACGTCTGGCCGCCGCCTGGACATTCATTAAATTCATCACTTCCGGCGTCGGCGCCGCAGCGGTCGCCGAAACCACCGGCTATATGCCGCCGAACAAGGCCGCCAACGAAATTATTCTGGCGGATTTCTACAAGCGCAACCCGAACAAGGAAACGGCGGTTCGCCAGTTGCCTTTGTTGCGTGACTGGCTGGCCTATCCCGGCGACAACGGACTGGCCATCACCCAGGTTATCTACGACGGCATCGAAGGCATCGTCGTCGGTGACAAGGACAACATGAAAGATGTGCAGGAAGAACTGGTGGCGGAAGTTAACGACCTGATGCCTAAAAACTGACGATCAAGACCTTGCCGGGGGGTGGCGCCTCGCCGCTCCCCGGTATTTTTCCACCATTTCAGAAGAAAAACGGCCATGAACTTTATTCAGATTACCGATACCCACCTGGTCCCCGGCGGCGAGTCGCTATATGGCATGAAGCCTTCCGACCGCCTGGACGGCGGCGTCCGGCTGATTAATGCCGACCACGGCGACGCCGAATTCGTGCTGGCCACCGGCGACCTGACCCACTATGGCGACAAGGCTTCCTACGAAATGCTGAAAGAGGCCCTGGCGCCGCTTGCAATTCCGGTTTTCCTGATGATGGGCAACCACGATAGCCGGGCGCCGTTTCGCGAAGTCTTTCCCGACACACCCGAAATCGAAGGCGGTTTTTTCCAGTTTGTGCTGGAAAGCGATGTTGCCCGAATTCTCTGCCTGGATTCCCTGAACGACGTTCCCGGCGATCATATCGGTCGGTTATGCGAGACGCGATTGCGTTGGCTGGACGCCGAAATTGCCGCCACACCGGCCGCCAAACGGTTAATTGTCGCCAACCATCATCCACCCTTCGAACTGGGCATACCCGCCATGGACGCGATCATGCTCAGGGATTCCGAGCCGCTTTGGGAAGTGCTGCAACGGCGCCTGCCGGACCTGATGATTTTCGGCCATGTACACCGCCCGATCTCCGGCGTCTGGCGTGGTATCCCGTGCCATATCCAGCGCGGCTTCAATCATCAGGTAGCCCTGGAATTCAATCCCGCCGCCGCCACGATGTTTGTCGATGAACTTCCGGATATCGCCGTTATCCGCAACGTCAAAGACGGCATTTTTGTTTTCACCCGTTCGGTCGGCGGCGAGACGCGGTCATATCCGCCCGACCCGGTAAACAATTAATACTGCGGCTAAGCCTGGCCGTGATCGCCGCCGCCGGCCCGCCGGCGCAGCAGGTACTTCTGAATTTTCCCGGTCGAGGTTTTCGGCAGCGGGCCGAAGACTATTTTGCCCGGCGTCTTGAAGTGGGCCATGTTATCGCGGCACCACGCAATCAGGTCGGCTTCGCCGATCGCGGATTCGCTGCCCGGTTTGGCGGTGACGAAGGCGCACGGCGTTTCGCCCCATTTTTCATCCGGCGCGGCGACCACGGCGGCTTCCATGACCAGGGGGTGCCGATACAGGCATTCCTCGATTTCCAGCGATGAGATATTCTCGCCGCCGGAAATTATGATGTCTTTCGAACGGTCCTTGATTTCGACATAGCCGTCCGGATGCACCACCCCCAAATCGCCGGTGTGAAACCAGCCGCCGGCCAGCGCCGTTTCCGAGGCCTCGGGGTTTTTCAGATAGCCCTTCATGACCGTGTTGCCGGTCAGCATAAGTTCGCCCATGGTCTTGCCGTCGGCGGGGACCGCCCGCATGGTTTCCGGGTCGATAACGTCCTGATCGAACATGGTCGGATAGCGCACCCCCTGGCGGGACATCCTTCGCGCCTTGCCGTCCGGGTCCAGGATGTCCCAGTCGTCCTGCCAGGCGCAATAGGCGGCCGGGCCGTAACTTTCGGTCAGGCCATATAAATGGGTAATGCGAAAACCCAGACGCTCCATGGCGGCGATCACCGCGCTGGGCGGCGCGGCGCCGCCGGTGGCGACCTCTACCGTATGTTCGAAGCCGACCTTGATATCGTCGGGCGCGTGGGCCAGCGCGTTCAAGACAATCGGCGCCCCACACATATGAGTGACCCGGTGGTCACGGATCGCCGGGTATATTTTTCCAGGATCGGTTTCGCGCAGGCAGACATGCGTTCCGCCGACCGCCGTCACCGCCCAGGTATAGGTCCAGCCGTTGCAGTGGAACATCGGCAGGGTCCACAGATAAACCGAACGATGATCCAGCCCGAACACCAGGGCGTTGCCCATGGCGTTCAGGAACGCACCGCGATGGTGATAGACGACTCCCTTGGGATTGCCGGTGGTGCCCGAGGTGTAGTTAAGCGCGATCGCCTGCCATTCATCTTCGGGCGGTATCCACCGGAATCCGTCGTCGCCCTCGGCCAGGAATGCCTCGTAGTCGGTCTCGCCGATCAACTCGCCGCCATCGGCCAGCGGGTCGTCAATGTCGATAACGGCGATCCGGCGGTCAAGGATTCGCAAGGCTTCCTTGACGACGGCGGAAAATTCCCAGTCGGTAATCAGCATTTTGGCTTCGCCGTGTTCCAGGATGAAGGCCAGGGTCGGGGCGTCGAGCCGGAAATTCAGGGCATTGAGCACGGCGCCCGACATCGGAATGCCGTAATGGGCTTCCAGCATGGCCGGCGTGTTGGGCGACATCACCGAGACCGTATCGCCGGGACCGATGCCGCGTTTTTGCAAGGCCCCGGCCAGCCTGTTGCAGCGCCCCCG
>VAPL010048560.1_pt1 | contig 14915 bp, 12 predicted proteins | sample 3395061 | NCBI WGS metagenome assembly VAPL01 (sample SAMN08290444, study PRJNA428436) | hydrothermal vent metagenome | isolation source: Deep-sea hydrothermal vent chimney 2 | place: Pacific Ocean: Juan De Fuca Ridge | depth 2182 m m | reverse complement strand
ATTCCCAACGGCGCTTGGCGATACGACCGTACCGTCTCCGTCTTGTGTGGTAACCGGCGTGTGCTCAAAGGATGGCATGACGCCACATACTGATTTAATTACATAACCAGTTGCGGATGCGGAAAGATACTGACAAGATATTTTTTGTTGTGTCGTGTATGCGAGAGTTTTTACGGTGTCTTGCCCCCAGCCGGCAATTTCGGTTACCGAAATTGCCGGCGTCGGTGTCCATGCGTCAATCGCCGAATGGGTTGCTGTTGCTTTGTTAATGAGCGAACTTGGGAGTGCTATTGGCGTATATAAATCATCGGCACCCCCTTGTGGACTATTTCCAAATAAGTTTCCAAGGAAGTCTATAATTTTTGGATACAAGGTAACGTTTGCCGAGTTTTCAAGAAAATCTGTAAGTTTCGGGAAAGAAATAATCGCGGTACCATATGCTTCGGCAAATTTTCTAGTAAGCAAATCGTTCGAGTCAAATGTAACGACCGGGGTGTTGATATGTGCAAAATAGGCGGGTGAGGGCAAGAGGTCATATGCGCCCGGCATTGTTTTGGTCATGGCGCGCACTTCACTTCCGCCCATAACAAGCCCAAGCCCCCGCGTTTGTCCGTCGCCATGCAACATCACGCCGATGGCATCAGGCGTACCCCATTGTGGTGTGGCAATCATAATGAGTTTATCAACCAAACTACTTTTCCCATCTGCAGAAAGTTTTTGCAAGAGTGCTTTTGCCACAAGCCCGCCGTTTGAATGCGCGATGATGGTTACTTTCCCGGTCGGTGAAGTGGAAGCAAGTTGCTCAAGCACTTTTTCAACATACACTCGTTTAATGGTTCCGCCGGGCATTTCTGTCAGTGTTCCGTTGTTTACAATATCGCGGACGCCATAGCGCCAATCGTACGGATATGCCCGCCATTGTTTTATGGTGCTTGATGCGACAAGTCCATTCATAAATTGCTCAAAGTTTTCGTAGACTTGTAAGTCGCCGGTGCTAAATATCTTTTTTACTATTACTTTCTCAGTGGAAGTATTTCCATACAAACTACCAACAATATCTTTTGTATACAATTTATATTTGCTTGTTCCGTCGGCATTCATTGCAAGGTATGGAATATCCGTATAAAAATCCGGTTCCCACACTTGGTGTTCTACATTAAATGTTCCGCGATAATACAAACGACTTGCCTCGGTCCCTGGAATGAAAAGTACATTATCTGTACACGTGTTATGTGTCGCACAAGCGCTACTTGCATTTCGTATGGTGAAATGAATCGTGGTAATAAATACCGGGTCATATATGCCTGAGGCGTACACGGTGTTACCAATTAAAAATGCAAGTGGACGTTGCCACCATGGTGCTTCCATCACTACTGGTGGGTAATACCCGTACAATTTTAGTTCATAAGCACCTGCCTGTTTCCAAGAAAACGGCGAAACCCAATCATCATGTAGTCGCGCAACCAATTTTCGTACACTTGATGTGGCGGATATATGATACAAATCTCCATACTCATTAAAATCGTATTCCGAATTTATAGCACCGATTTGTGCATCTCCGGATATACCAAACTCAACCAAGTACGTACCGCCATCTTTTATGTTTGTGGATATGTGTGTCTCTGGGTTTCCCCAAGAAAGTCCTGTGAAAGATAGTGGGGGGGGCGCCATGATGATGGATCGGGTACAGTGGTTGCATGAGATGTGTAAGGTGTGGCAACCAACAAAGCGACACCAAAAATCGCGAGTAAAAAAAAGAGATACGTACGAGCGCGCATTACTTTACACAGTAAACGCTTTTGCCGTTTGATGCCATGGTTTGCGTTTGTATGAGTGTGGATAACCACGGTGCGCCCTGAATTTGACGTCGTCAAATTCAGGGCGCGTGTTCGCAATCGTGCCCCCGCATCTGGACGCGGGTTCTTTAATAATCGGACATCGGATGTCCAACACTTAAATAAAGGGGTCTGACCCCTTTTTCTGGTGGTAGTTGACAAACGCAGTAACATATATTATTGTGGGTATAAGCTTTCGATACTCGTGTGGGGCTCTTGAGCTGCAGACGCTTGTTCTATATATGATAGTCACCGTTTGAAATTATTACCTGCACAGCCCTGAAACGCATCTGCGTTTCAATAACACATTACATTATATATGAATCCAACAAAAAGTCGGTCTAGCCGGAGTTATTCAAACTCACCACATAGTAGTCGCCCATCTTCGCGTCCCTCATCTTCACACCCCTCATCTTCACACCCTTCTTCTTCACGAGGGAGGTCTTACGGTGGTTTCTCCGCCGGGCGCGGTGGTGCGCCAAGAGGACAGAGTGGGCACGGAGGTTATCGCGGTGGCGCCGGAGGCGGTCGCCGTGGTGGTGGTGGTGGGCGAAAGATGTCCACATTTAATCCATCGCAGTTTATCAATACCAATCCTGTGGATAGAGTTGAGGAAGTGTATGAACCGAAACATCGCTTTGATACGTTCGGACTTAATGAAAAACTTGTGCAAACAATTGCTTCGTCAGGGCTTGAAACACCTTTCCCAATTCAGGACCAAATCATTCCGGAAATTTTGAAAGGGAATGATGTCATCGGATTGGCTGAAACAGGGACAGGGAAGACGGCGGCGTTTCTTATTCCGCTTATTGAAAAGACACTCAAAGAAGATAATAGGCAGACGCTTATTCTTACACCTACGCGCGAGCTTGCCATTCAAATTGAAGGTGAGCTTAGAAAACTCACGCGGTCATTTAGATTGTTTTCAGTCACGTGCGTTGGCGGAGTGAACATTTATCCGCAAATTAAAATGTTGCGAAAGAAAAATCACTTCGTTATCGGTACACCGGGGCGCATACTTGACCTTATCAATAGAAAGGTGTTTGATACCTCTCGCGTAACAACCGTGGTGCTTGATGAGGCAGACCGAATGCTTGATATGGGATTTATACATGACATACGCTCCATTGTTTCAACCACGCCGAAAGAAAGAGAAACGCATTTTTTCTCCGCAACCATAACTAATGACACCAAGCAGTTGGTTAATGATTTTCTCCACAATCCTGTTACAATTTCTGTTAAGAAAAAAGATGTGTCAAACAGTATTGCGCAGGATGTGGTGCACTTCAAGCAAAGTACAAAGTTTGAAAAACTCCTTGAATTGTTTGCCGACCCTGATTTAAAGCGTGTGCTTATTTTTGGTGCAATGAAACACAGTGTGGAAAAATTGGCAATACAACTTTGTGCACATGGAGTGAAAGCGGAATCAATTCATGGTAATAAAAACCATGGACAACGACAGCGCGCTCTTACAAAGTTTAAGACAGGTGGTGTGCGTGTGCTTGTCGCAACCGATGTTGCGGCGCGCGGTATTCACATTGATGATGTGACGCATGTTATCAATTATGATTTGCCAAACACGTTTGAAGATTATGTGCACCGTATCGGTCGCACAGGACGTGCCAAAAAACGAGGTCAGGCGCTTACGTTTATTCCGATGAGATAGGGATTTTATAACACACCGTGCGCAAAGCGCACGGTGTGTTATAAACAAAACCCCTCGCGCGCCCATTGGGCGCGCGAGGGGTTTTGCAGTCCCTCTCTCGCACTGCCATTTTATAAGAGGTGTCAGAAAATGCGATATTTTGGTATTATATAGTAAATGACACAAGAAAGAGAAATAAATAATATACGAATATTTCCATATAGAATAATAAACTTGGTCAATGTAACGTATGTTCCATGGTATTGATATTGTAGCCGCCGCATTGTCTTTTGGCGTATGGGGATATGCCATAGCGTTTCTTATTGCGTTCTCGGAATCATTGGCGCTCGTGGGGGCGTTCATTCCCGGAACCATTCTTATTGTGATTTTTGGTTTTTTGTCCGCGCAAGGAAGTCTGGATGTGTGGATACTCATCACTGTTTCCGCTGTTGGAGCGATTTTGGGCGACAGCACCAGTTATTTTCTTGGAACCAAAGGAACCCACTTATTTAAAAAAGAAAACCGCATACTAAAAATAAGTCACCTTGAAAAGGGAAAGCGGTTTTTCGCTCGGTATGGAGATAAAAGTATTTTTGTCGGAAGATTTATCGGCGTGTTGCGTCCAATCGTCCCATTTATCGCCGGTGCTTCGCGTATGAAAATGACCACGTTCCTTTTTTGGAACGTGGTCAGTGGAATATCATGGTCCGTGGCGTATGTCTTTCTCGGCTACTTTTTCGGCGACTCATTTTCTTCCATTGAAATCTGGACGGGGAGGGTCGGGGTTTTCGTAGTGCTTCTTGCTTTGGTGATATTTATATTGTGGTATGCCATTAAACAAAGCGCGCCGTTTTGGTACTTACTCTTTTCCTATTTTCGGTCTGTGTTGCTCACCATTCGCACCCACAGACATACGCGCGCGATGATACGTAAATATCCGTTGCCTGTTCGGTTCTTGCGTAATCGTTTCCGCAGGAATTCATTTTTCGGATTGCCACTAACGGTGCTTACAGTTCTGTTTGTGGGAGTATTGTACATGCTCGTGGGGGTACTTCAAGATATTCTCGCGTTTGATCCGATTGTTTTTGTTGATGTACGTTTGGCACATCTTCTTTTTGTGTTTCGTGATACTGGGCTTATTCGCTTTTTTCTCGCTATCACTTCCTTTGGCACTTTCCCAATTGTCGTAGTGGTTCTTATAAGTGCATCTGCGATTGGTCTTCTGTGGAATAAGAGACGCTATGTTGAGGCGCTGTGGGTAACCGTTATAGGAAGTGAGCTCTTTGTTTTGTTGGGAAAATATTTTGTACATCGTATTCGTCCGGAAGGATTGATTCCGGTATATTATGAGCCGAGTTTTTCATTTCCGAGCGGGCATGCTGCGATTGCCGTTGCGTTGTATGGATTTATCACCTACATGCTATGGCAACACGTGCACTCGTTTCGCAAAAAGACCACAGTTCTTTTTATTGGTGTTACGTTTATATTTTTACTTGGTTTCAGCCGTTTATATTTGGGTGTTCACTTTTTAAGTGATGTCATCGGCGGGTATCTTGATGGCGGCATGTGGCTTGTTGTTGGTGCAGCCATTGTGCTGTGGAGAAAATATACTCTCCGTGAAAATCCTTCGCCGGTTTCTCGCCATGCACTTCATATTACCGCCGCCGTTGCCGGCGCCGTTCTGATTATTTCCGGAGTGTATTCTTTTTCATACACTTCCGGTGTCACTGCGTTGCCACAGCGCACGGATATCACCAAGACTCGCACGGTTGCGGTTAATCAGTTATTTTCCGGACCGCTTGCCTTACCGCTTTTCACAAAAGGGATTGCCGGCGGGCAACACGTGCCGATCAATCTTATTATTGTCGCTCCAAGTTTCAGTGTATTGAAAAGCGCGTTTACGAAAGCCGGATGGTATCGCGCGGACCCGGTAACGGTTTCCGTTCTCGCTCACTCTGCAGTTACCGCTCTTTTCAATGAAGAATATCTCAGGGCTCCGGTGAGCCCATTTTTTTGGGATGAAAAAGTTAACGATATTAATTTTGAAAAGCCAACGGCGGCGCACTCAATAAGGCAACGTCATCATGTGCGGGTGTGGTTTGCCGGAGCCGTCACTCCTTCCGGAAAGCGCATCTATGTTGCAACGATTAGTCTTGATGTCGGATTAAAATGGCTTGTCGTGCACCGTATCAGTCCGGACATTGATGTACAACGGGATTATCTTGCAACCGGGTTTGAGAAGGCGGGTGTAGTGGTGCGCAAAAGATATCTTACTCTTTCAAAACCGTTTGCCGGCTCCAACATAACCGGTGACCCGTTCTTTTCCGACGGCAGGGCTTATGTGCTGTATGTGCGATAGATAAAACCCCGGCCTCACGGTGTATTCGGACATTCGATGTTCGAATACACCGTGAGGACGTCTTGCGTTGGCGGATAATTGAAACATTGTTATATTTTATTATCAATTTCAGATATGGAATTAGCGAGGTGGTTTATTATCTTTCTTGCGATGGGTGGTGTTTGTAATGCCATGGGATGATGTGGTACATGAGCAGGTATCCGATGCCGAGTCCTGCGAGTGCGATGATATAGGAGCCGATGATGTCGGTGGTGTGGTGTACGTCCGCAAGCACGCGAGCTCCTCCAACCATGATTGCCAGAATCCATAAGAGTGCACCAATGCGTTTATCAAAAACCATCACGATTGCCGCGAGTGTTCCGGTGAGGAGCGCGTGATCGGAAGGGAAGCCGTTGTCAGCGACGTGGTGAATGAGTGGTGTAATATGTTCGCTTACAAATGGGCGCGGGTTGTAATAAAGCAGGCTCGCTATACGAGAAATTATGTAACTTAATGGGAGTGTGAAAATAGAAAGAAATATAAACTCTCTCCGCCGTATGCTCACGGTGCCCCAGCCAATGAAAATTCCAACTGAAACGAGATATAGATATTTTGCGGAGAAGATGATGAGAATGGTAGACATGGATATATAAAGTATACAGCATCGGGAATATATTTTCTTGGGCGCTAGGGTCTTACCGAAACAGACAGCCCCACCCCGCGCGCCGAAGGCGCGCGGGGTGGGGCTGTCTGAAAGTTAGATACATTATAATATGGTACTATCGCGAATATGAATAATAGAACACCGAAAATTCTTTTTCTAACGATATTGACATTATTTCTTATCGGTATATTTCTTAATCCAATCACGGCACTTTTTGGGAGCGTTGTCTCTTCAGGGATTGCACAAAAAACTGTTATCTCATATCCGGCAGCCGTAGAGCGCAGGGTGGCGGAAGAGCAGAGCGCCGTCATTCCTTATGCTTATCTGCCAAGCTGTGCGGTCAATGGCATCATCTCTGTTGAGGACAAGAGATTTTATTACACAAACGGTATTGATATTATCGCGGTGGTGCGTGTCTTTCTGAAAAGTTTTCTCAATGACCACACGGATCATGGCGGGAGCACAATTACTCAACAGCTTGCACGGCGCATCATCAACGAGCCACGCGCCACGGCAGATCCGCTTTTGCATGCGCACGGAATTATTCGTGTTTTGTACTACACGTTTATTGTCAGTACCGTGTTTAGTAAACATGAAATCCTATCGCTTTACTTAAACAGTGTGTATTACGGGCGCGGTGCCACAGGTATAGCGCAAGCGGCGCGCACATATTTTCACACCGACTTGAACAACTTAACATTTGGACAGTGTGTGTATCTCACCGGGCTACCGCAAGAGCCAAGTGTGTTTGGAAATAATCCGGAGGGGAAGCGGACAATGGATAGGTATCGTCATGTTGTAGGGACCATGTTGCGCAACGGATACATTTCATCCGACGAAGCGGATAATCTTTTGCAAGAAAACTTATTTACATGGAGATAAAATTCACTTGGGGGGTCGTACCCACAAGTGAGCCCCAATACCCCGGCGCCGAAGGCGCCGGGGTATTGGGGCGAGTACTCCACTAACCTACACAAATGTACAAATTGACACTTTCCGCATCTGTGTAATCCTAATAGAGGATTAGATTGATTAATGGAGGAGGCTGTCATGAACAAAAGAACGCTGAATGAAAAGAGGAAAGCGGAAATAAGAACCATTGGTATTACGATAAACAATAACGGATGGCCAAAAGTTCCGGGTATGTTTATAGGGTATGTGCTTGCTCTTATGGAGATGCAATACCCGGACAAAACATATTCGCCGGAGGAGATACACAGAATGGCGCGGCAGGTTCACATGGAGTGGCTGCGCCGCCGTGTTCTTTACCGGTGGAAAGGACGTCGCCCGCTTTTGCGCGCCGTTTGTTTACGATAAAATTCACTTAGGGGTCGCACCCCTAAGTGAATTACGGGCGGAAATTATTCGGAGGTGTGCCATGAGCAGAAAGATAGTAATTAATGAAAGACTGTGGCTGAGAGTATCAGCCATACAAAAAGAGGCGACAAAGGACAAAAAACAACATGTTCCTGATATGTTCGTCGGGATTGCTCTTTCTTTTGCTGATAAACAGCAAAAGAAAAGAATATATCTTGGGCGTGAGATTTATACCATGGCACAACAACTACACAAAGAATGGTTGATTCGTCACGTTCGTTTCCAAGAAAAAAACGGGCATCCGATCTTTTATTGCGTTCCGCACTGATGTCAGTGCGGAACGCAAAGGCCGCCAACGTTTTTAATTTAACGGGGCGGTTTTATTTTTCCCCTCCCCGGTGCGGTGGCACAGCCACCGCACCGGGGAGGGGGTTTACATATGGCACATGTCGTGATATAACAAATGAGGAAAATATAGGGCATCTCAATAGCGTCGTCGCTATTGAGGCGTGTGAATTACCGAACAAGTTGGAGGGAGGTGTACCATGAAGCTGAAACTCGCGATTTTGTTTTTGCTCACAGTCGGGCTACTTCCGGGGTGTGCGATAGCTCCCATTGGCATGTTCAACGGGTTTTCTAAAAACCCGATGAGCAAGCTCATCGTGGTTAAGTATCCCGAAGGGGGTGCCGTGCCGTACATCACCTGGCACGAGTGGACGATAATAAAAAAGATGGCGAAGTCTTGCCAGGCGCAAATTTCACCTCAGATGTCTTCGCCGGCAGAGTCCGTGCTTGCAAGCGGCTTCGCATACGGAGCCGCCGGCGCCATCGGGGTTGGGATCGGATCATTGTTCCTCCCGGGAACGATCTTTAAGCGGTACGCCGGATATGGCGGTGCTGCAGGAGCAGTTTCCGGGGGTGTATACGGACTGATCATGTGGTCGTATAATGACGTGTCCACTGTCGCGTCGTGTGCGAAAGATTTCGTACATCGTCACGGACTGCAGGATATATTCATCTATCCCGCATATGTAAGGGCGAGGCATCCGAACGAGCCTCGCGAAAACAAATCGCACACGGCTCCAACCCACACCCCCCAAAAGGAGGGTTTGACAATCGTCATTCCCACAGATGCAGGAAGGAGTTCTTGGAGCACCGGTGGAGATTCCGGAGAAGGCTCAACCAACTCCTCACCGATGCCACCACCATAGGGCGGGTGTTCACTGGGCGCCGTTTTCGCTTGCGAAAACGGCGCCCAATCTTTTTACGCATCCACCCACAGTGAAAACTGCCATGCTGTATATACATTACCATCGGTCATTGCGTCGCCTGCTTGCAAGCGACGCTTCTTTCTTTCTATACTTTTTGTTATACTGCACACATATGGCATTTGATTTTAGTAAACTGAAAAAAAATATTAGTGAGACAAGTGAACATCTCTCTACTGAGTTTTCAAATATACGTACCGGACGCGCGGTTCCGTCGTTGCTTGATTCCATGCGTGTTGAAGCATACGGTACGCGCACTCCTTTGCGTGACGTCGCCTCCGTTTCTGTTGAGGATGCGCGAACACTTCGTGTGAGTGTATGGGATAGCTCATTGTTGAAAGCGGTTGAAAAAGCGGCTGCAGATGCAAACATGGGTGTTTCAACAGCCACAGATGAGCAGGGAATACGAGTTATATTTCCGGACCTATCCGCCGAGCGCCGTGCGATGCTTGTAAAACTTGTGGGAGAAAAACTTGAACAAGCAAAAGTAACGATGCGTCGGCACCGTGCAGATACTCTTCATGAATTGGATACTCTTAAAAAAAATAGTGAAGTGAGTGAAGACGAATTATCCAGACTGAAAAAAGAATTACAAAAATATATTGATGAGGGTATTGAATTGCTTGAGAGTGTTACAGTTCAAAAGCAAAAAGAGATTTCATTGTGATTACCGTCGCACTTGTTTTGGGTTTTATTAAAATCGCGTTGTTGCTTATAGCCGTGCTCGCGGTGTTAATATTGGTACATGAGGCGGGGCACTTTGTTGTTGCAAAGATGGTCGGCATGCGTGTTGATGAGTTTGGTTTCGGGTATCCTCCTCGCGTGTGGGCAAAAAAAATCGGCAATACCGAATACAGTATTAACGCACTCCCGTTTGGTGGGTTTGTGCGTATCTATGGAGAAGATGCGACAGAAGAAAGTGTTGTAGATAAAGAGGATGCCGCCACCACAGACGGCGCTAAAGCGCCGTCTGTGGTGGCGGCATCCGAGCCATCTCGCCCTGTCGCCTCGCGCGCTTTTGTTGGGAAATCACGCCTGGCTCAGGCGGCGGTATTACTCGCTGGTGTTACCATGAACCTCGTGCTCGCGTGGATATTGGTTGTGAGCGCACTTGCTGTTGGCGTGCCAAATGTAATCGCGCCAAATGAAATTGTTCCGGCGCATTCATTTTCTCTTGCAATAGATGCGGTGCTTCCGCATTCTCCCGCTTCAATCGCGGGGCTACAGGCAAACGACATCATAACATCGGCACGTGCAAAAAACTCTTCATGGAAAGGTCAGTCACCTTCAATTTTCACATCGTTTGTGTTATCGCAGGTGAATAAGCCAATCGTACTTACGGTCTTGCGTGGGAATACCGTGCGTACCATTACCGTTGAGCCAAAAACGCATGTATCAAAAAAATATCCAAACCGCGCCATGCTAGGCTTTGCATTTACTCCGCTTGGCACAGTTCCCCTTTCCATTGGTGAGTCAATTTCTCAGGGGACGACGCTTACTTTACAGCTCGTAAGTGCCACTGCCATAGGATTGGGAAAATTCTTTTGGCATATTTTTACTCTCTCAGCGAATCTCTCTAAAGTCGCCGGCCCGGTCGGAATTGCCGGAGCGGTAGGGACCGCCGCGTCGCAGGGCATAGGGGATTTATTTTTTCTCGTGGCTGTTATTTCAATAAATCTTGCCATCATTAACTTGCTTCCAATCCCGGCACTTGATGGCGGACGGCTACTGTTTGTCATTATTGAAGCGGTAAGGCGTCGTTCGATATCTGCCAGAATTACAAACATGATAAACACCATCAGCTTCGCACTCCTTATTATATTAATGGTGGTGATAACGATACACGACGTCATCCGCATGGTTTCTTGAGTGCTTGTGCGTACTCGCTAAATTTTTATCTATTTGCACGCATTTTTATCTTCCATATTTTCGTAAAACATGGAAGATAAAATATCATATATCAAAATATTATTAATCGCGCATATAAAATTAGTTATTCACAGATAATTTGTTGCGCGTAGCACGACGTCACCATATACTTATAATCATCATGCAACGACTTACTCATAGCGCAAATTCAAAACTATCATTTACGAATGGGAAAATATGCGGGGGGGGGTACTGAAGTTTTTTGCTAGATAATATAAATATTATGCATATACGTACATGGATTATATTTGTGATTGGTACAGCTGCGGTTTTTGTAGGTGCACCGATTGCTCCAGTATTTGCAGCTACTTCACAACTTACTGCGGTGCACGTGTACACAGCAAATACTGTTTGGGTAAAGCCTGCAAATCTTAATCACATCATTGTAAAGGTGTGGGGCGGAGGCGGAGGCGGTTTTTGCGGGTATGTATATGGCGGCGGAGCTGGTGGCGGTGGTGGAGGATACGCTGTGGGGACTGTCAATAATGTATTACTTCCAGACTCTGTTCGGGTAACTGTTGGGTCAGGCGGTGGCAAATGTCGTCTTTATAGTAATTATTATCCTGACACGTCTGGCGGAGAGAGCTCTTTCGGGAGCATTATAGGTGCTACTGGTGGTGCTCCCGCGGATAGTTTTTGGGGTGGTATTGGCGGTGTTGGTTATGGTGGGCACTTAAATCTTAGTGGATCGAAAGCAATTAATAATTCGTCAAGTCTTGTATATGCAAATGAATGCATGCATGATGGCTCATGTTGGACGGGGTCAGGCCCTGTTGGTTCTCCTGGTGGTTCTGCTGGTACGGGACATGGCATTGGTGGTTACTTCAGTGGATCGCCAGGGCAAATACCCGGTGGTGGTGGCGCCGGCGGAGGACCTCTGTTCGATGGTGGGCCTGGTGCACGTGGACAGGTCATCGTGTATGAGTATGAAAATACTGTCAAGGTAAATGGAACATGTTCTCCGGCTCACTACACCTGCACTGCCGGTACGAGCATACAAAATGTAAATGGCAGTGCCTCATGGACATGGAAATGTACCGGAGCAAACGGAGGAAGTGCGGCAACCTGTTCCGAAACTAAATCCGCATGTACACTCCCTTGGGGTGGCACCACTCCAAGTGGCACCTCGGTCACTTCCTATCGCACCTTATCGGTTACCTCACCATTAACTTGTTCTTCAGCGTTTCAATCCAAAACTCGTACTTGCGATAACGGTACGCTCAGTTGGGGCTATACGAAAGGAAGTTGTACCGTTAATCATCCGCCGGTAATTCATTTCCCTTCATCAAATAAAACCATAACCCTCGGACAAAGTGTCACTTATTCATCAAGTGCCACGGATGCAGATGGAAATATGAATAACCTCGCTCTTAATTGGCGCAATCCGGATGGTTCTTATAATTGGTCAAGAGGACAAAGTAGTTATCAGGCAACTGTAAGTAGCGGTCCTTATTTTCACTATGCACCGGCAAGAAGTCGCGGATTATATTCCATAAGTTTTACGCCGACCTCGCTTGGTACTTATAAAATATATTCCGTTGCACACGACCCGGTCGGGTGGGTTTATTCTTCCTCATCATCGTATCTTAAGGTTGTTCCAAAACCAATCGCCACAATCACTGTTGCGCCGAGTACTATATATAGTGGTCAATCAACGCAAATTTCTTGGTCTTCCACCAATGCAACTTCTTGCGTCTCAACGGGGGGCTTTTCAACAGGCGGAAGAACCGCAGGTAGTGTCTCTTCGGGACCTCTTACAACGCAAACACAATACCAAGTATATTGCTACGGAGCAGGGGGAAGCAGTGCACGGGCATATTCAGATACTCAGTCTGTAACAGTGCTTGTGCCGGCAGGCACGCTCATCGCCTATCCAAGCCGTGTGGAAGAAGGTACTCCAACGCCGATTAAATTTACGTGGACGCTTAATAATGTAAAGAAAGGTGTAAACACCTGCTCCATCAATAAGCGTGCTACAGGCACCTCAATGCACGTTCCGGGAAGGCACATAGCTGGTAGCTATATGTCACTTCCGGTCACTCGTGGACGTATCTCCAGCGAGAAGACTCTGCCTGATACAATCAACACACAAACCAAATACTATATTGAATGTAACGGCAAAATAGCAAGTCCGCCGGTCATCATAAACGTTGTTCCAACTTTCAATAACTTTTAGTCATTGAAGAAAATGAAAGCTCTATCCACCCCACCGGCGTCTTTGACGCCGGTGGGGTGGAACAATAAGATGCGTATATGTACAACGGAAAGCGGTTATCATATTGGGTGATGTGATGCGAGCACTTGACGTGACAACGGTGAACAGGTAATATAACTAGACCGCTCTTGTGGCGGTTTTTTAGTTGCTTTGAAATACTGAATCCGGTGCGGTGCATTGTTCACCGGATTCTACATAGCAATAGAATGTGTTCTATTGCGTTCCGCCTATTCTTAATGAGAGTTTGATCCTAGCTCAGGGTGAACGCTGGCGGCGTGGATAAGGCATGCAAGTCGAACGGTCCTTCGGGACAGTGGCAGACGAGGTAGTAACACGTAGGTACGTACCCCTTGGTCGGGCATAGTCAGCCGAAAGGCTGGGTAATTCCCGATAGTCTCGCGAGAGTAAAGTTTTTCGCCAAGGGAGCGGCCTGCGTAGTATCAGCTAGTTGGTAGGGTAATGGCCTACCAAGGCTACGACGCTTAGGGGAGCTGAGAGGCTGACCCCCACCAATGGGACTGAGACACGGCCCATACTCCTACGGGAGGCAGCAGTCGAGAATCTTCCGCAATGGACGAAAGTCTGACGGAGCGACGCCGCGTGCTGGATGAAGTTCTTCGGGACGTAAACAGCTTTTATCAGGGACGAAATTTTTGACGGTACCTGATGAATAAGGGGCTCCTAACTCTGTACGGTTGCGCAGGTGGCTCTGCGCACTTGAATTAAATCGTTAGTAATTTTCTTAGAAAAATTACTAACGTACCGTAGTGCAGCTTTCTCAAGTAATTGAGATCGAAAACTTGGCTATATGCTGGAACTCTCTTGCGGACTGCGCCCGCGCCTTTCCATGGAAAGGCGCGGGTCCCAAGAGACAATCAGCAGGGAAGTCCTCGCGTACAATCGCGAGAACCCCTCAGAGACTACACGCCGAGCCCCGACCATATTGGTCGGGTGATGATATAGTCCGATCCTCATAGCGATATGAGCGGTATACCCTAGAGGTATGCCATAATAAATTGGCCAGCAGGAGCGGTAATACAGAGGCCTCAAGCGTTACCCGGAATCACTGGGCGTAAAGGGTGTCAAGGCGGTCATATTAGTCTTTCGTAAAATCCGGGAGCTCAACTTCCGGTCTGCGGAGGAAACGGTATGACTAGAGAGCATGAGAGGTACATGGAACTCATGGTGTAGGGGTGAAATCCGTTGATATCATGGGGAACACCAAAGGCGAAGGCAGTGTACTGGCATGTTTCTGACGCTCACACACGAAAGCCAGGGTAGCGAACGGGATTAGATACCCCGGTAGTCCTGGCCCTAAACGTTGCTCGCTCGCTTTACGGAGTATCGACCCTCTGTGAGGCTAAGCTAACGCGGTAAGCGAGCCGCCTGGGTAGTACGGTCGCAAGATTAAAACTCAAAGGAATAGACGGGGACTCGCACAAGCGGTGGATCATGTGGCTTAATTCGATGATACACGAAGAACCTTACCAAGGCTAGAAATCCAGCTGCACGCCCTCCGAAAAGAGGGAAGCCTTCGAGGGTGCTGGACAGGTGATGCATGGTCGTCGTCAGTTCGTGGTTTGAACTGTTCCCTTCAGTGGGGTAACGAACGCAACCCCCGTTGCCTGTTATATATGTCAGGCGAGACTGCTCCCTCACGGGAGAGGAAGGTGGGGATGACGCCAGATCAGCATGTCCCTTGAT
>VAPL010376486.1_pt1 | contig 14922 bp, 3 predicted proteins | sample 3395061 | NCBI WGS metagenome assembly VAPL01 (sample SAMN08290444, study PRJNA428436) | hydrothermal vent metagenome | isolation source: Deep-sea hydrothermal vent chimney 2 | place: Pacific Ocean: Juan De Fuca Ridge | depth 2182 m m | reverse complement strand
GCTGGGGGCTGTCGTGGTCACACCACCGCCAAAGCCGACCAGTTCAACATTGAGGAAGCCCATCGGGGTATTGCCAAAACCAGAATTCTCATTGATCTTGCCGATGCTACTGGTGGATTCCTCTGCTACCTTATTACTTGAAGCGGACAGGTTGCTGACGCCGGTGAGACCGGCGGCGAGACTGACCGGAGCGGTGGGCACGCCAACAGATACACCACTGGTACTGATATTGTTACCACCTATAATTGTCGGCGCATCAAAGAAACCACGACCGCTACTGTCAATCCCTGCATCACCGGCATCGATCTTGCCCTGAGGCGCAAACAGGTATACATCACCTGCCTCACTGTTACCCGAAGCCACAGTGCGAATGCCACTGCCCTGAATCGCATTGGGAAATTCAACAATCAGGTTGCCTTTTTCATCATATGAAATACTTGGCGGTGGCGCGGCTAGCGCCGATTTGGCTCCACGCCCGGCATCAATATCACCTTCATGCGAAAATAACATGATATCGCCGCCAGCGAGGGTGAACACCCGGGACAGGTTGACCTCGAAGTTATCTCGAACAAAGGCATCAATCTTACCTTCACGTTGTGCGACGATGCCCAGGTCACTGGCCTCCTTTGACAGCCCCTTGCTGGACGCCAGACCGGCATTGATGCCACCGCCCGGAGTCAGTAGCTGAATATTGCCACCATCGATCGTGTGGATCTTGCTGAAGAACAGATTGATATCGCCTTCATAGCTGCCGGGAAATAAACTGGCAATCGCATCATAGGCGGGTTGATAGGAGCCACTACCGCTCTCTGCACTGCTAACGCCAACATCGCGTATCTCGTGTAAAAACAGTTCACGCAGGAAAGCCCGTTGTTTCTGTTCATCAAGTCCAGAAAATTGTTTACGACTGGAATTCAACTCCGCCAATGAATATGAGTTTTCCACTGCCTGGTCAAAGTCAATCACACCATTATCAACATATGTTTTCAATTCGACTAAATACTTGTCGCTCTGATTAACATAGGTTTCGGCAAACTCTGTATAGCCCATGTTATCTTTGACACCGGCAATCACAATCACATCGGCACCATTTTCTGGCAGCACCGGGTTTTTTGTATTGCCGATAGACTCAATCCCCGCCGAGGTGCCCAGTTCGATATCCCGACCCGCCTGCAATATTAGTTTCCCCGGTCCTGAAATCTGTACCCGCTGTTCTTTTGACTGAACTCCACCATCAAAGAGACGAGGAATCTCATAACGGAAATCACGCCCAGCCACGATACTGCTGCGATCTTCGCCATCTATATTCTGAACGATAAACGTGCTGTTGCGAATATCCTTGCCAGCATAGGCCTCGACTTTTTTCGCCACATTCAACACCAGGGTGCCGGGGCTGCTGATCGATCCGTTTTCGGCAACAATACGCACCGGTTTTTTATCGCCGGTATGCAGTGGGGTTTCGGCATGAATTTCATCATCTTCACCAAAACGTTCCAGTCGATCATAACGTTCATTGCTGATGGTTACAGGATGTACTACATTGGGAATCAGCGCTGGATCGGCATCCGACATAAAAATCGTAACTTCGGCATCAGCAGTCGTAATGCCATTGGCCGCCAGTAACTCCAGTTGGCCAATTGACGAGGGGAACAAAGTGAAGCCTTTATCTATGATCATATCGCCGGTCAGGCTGTTAGCTGAAAGACTGGCTGGATATATCACTTTATTTTTATTACCATCATTATAAAAACGAATGTCCCCGGCAACCGAAGTTAGCGTAAGTGACGAAGTATCCGAATAGGTAAAGAAATACGTATTACCTGCTGAATTGAAAGTCGGTTGTTCAATCAGCGGATCGAAAACCGCGCCAATACCAAGATCATTCTTGCTGATGATATCAAAGCTGGTATCGCCCATAGCGAACACGGGATGTACATTATTATCCCCCAGCAACAGGCTACCATCGGAAATAATGGTTCCATCACCCCTGCCCAGGTAGAACATACCACCGCGTATATCTCCTCCGGTAGTGATATTCAATACGCCACCACCGGAAATTTCAACCCGGTTCTCACTGAACTCAGGCACCGTCGGATCAGATGAAAGCGATTCTCCCATCGGCTTAGCGCTGCTCGGCATCATCACAGATACGTCCTGCATGTTTCCTGTTACATCGATATTAATATTGCCACCGCCCAACGCACCGATACCACGGCGATAAGCCGAGGTCGCCGGGTTGCCGGTAAACATAGTCTGGGTCAACGCCAGACCCCAGGCAGTGGGCATCTCACCCCGGTGGCTTTCATTTCGGCTCCAGCCACCTGTACTCATCAGCCAGTCGCGAATTGACTGGTTACTCACTGCGCCGTTCATATCGCCGCCGGTGCTAATACGGATATCACCGCCTTCGACGGGATACTCGGAATAATAAACAAAGGCGACAGTTTCATTAGACATCCCGCCCCAACGATTCGTTTTACTCGCCCGGCCTGCTGTATATATCACCGAGGCATTATTTTTTAGAGTTATATCATTGCCGCTGGCCATGTCGATGGAGCCAGTGCCGGTGCGTACTTTTGTGTTGTTGGCAAGCGTGATATTGCCAATTCCCTTATTCATATCCATGACGCCGGCGCTTTGTCTGTTACTGCCCGCCACCAGGCGGTATGACCACGACTTGTCGGTCATGAGTAGATCGGTTACCGGGATGGCGCCAAATGCAGTATTGATATTAGCCGTATCAAAACCGTCACTGATATCCTGATTGATTAACAAATCGTTTTCGGCTGAAAGGGTCAGCACACCTGGTGTTTTCTCTTCACCATAACGCCAGCCAGCAAAGTCCATGTCCGTATTGATGCGCATATCCCCATTGCTGCGAATTTCCAGACCGGGGAGGATACGTCCATTATTGCCCCCTCTACCATTCAGGCGACTTTCCATATCTCCGGCAAAGGCCATGTAGTTTTGTGTATCTCGCTGCCACCGGCTCACCTGCCTTTGACTAATAAGACTCACATCCTCATATACGCGTACAGCCTCATAATTCACCGCCGTCGCACCGATAATCGTACCCACATTGGTAATGGCAATCTCATCATCCTGTCCATCATTATTACTATCGATGCGAAGCGCGCGATAGCCAACTTCCCCACCCTGGCCATTGGCTCCGGCAGAGACGTCGATTTCACCACTAACATTGATATCACCAATACCGTCATTGTCACTATCTATAGTAGCCAGTTGTACTGTGCCGCCATTACCCTCATCTGTCGTAGCACTAGCATTGATGCGGCCACTCAGATCAACATTGTCGCCCGCCGAAAGATTTACCCGGCCGCCATTATAGCCACGCGCATCAATCACGCCGTCGATACTGATATTGCCGGTATCGGAAGTCAGGGTTACTTCATGGGCGCGGAGCGTGTCTGCTTCGGCAAGGGAAATATTACCCTGTGATAGATGCAAACTCACTGTCTCATCAAACCCTGCGCTAACCAGTTTGTCATTCAGCATAGAAAATACATCACTCATGCTCCGAGTGTTTAATTCAAAGCGTCCACCATCACCTTTAGCCGCCGTAGCTGTTACCATCCCCTGCCAGATGAACTCACCCTCTGGCGTATCCACTTGTAAGCTTCCCGCATTACCGCCTTCGTCTGCCGCAGAAAGATTGATATGGGAAGTTTGAGTCAGTTCAACATCAGCCTGTTCTGAAGCCAGGATAACTTTGCCAGCAGGAGCCGTCTTTGCCTCACCCCGGAATGATTTACTAACACCGCCGACGTCAATCACGGCATTATCGATTAATAATCCCTGTGTGGCATTTAACTCAAGCGTACCGGATGGCAGCAAGATGCTGCCTCGGTTGCTGATGGTCTCGGCATTGATACTCAGGCGACCACCTATGCCAGCCGCAGCAAGGGGGACATCTGTCGCCATCTGCTCAAGCGCAAACTGGTAGCCCATTGCATCGATATTCGTGTTTGCTCCATTACCACTGCTGATCAGCGGTGTATTCAACTGTATATCGCCCTTGATGATAAAGGTGGATTCACCACTACCGATGATCTGCTCACTGGCTGTCATGTCAACGCTATTAAACCCTGCCAGCATATAATCGCCTTCGCCAAGAACAATCTTCCGGGCGCTCACGCTAAAGGCATCCCCTGAGGTTGAGAGCAGATCTACCCCGGCCGCGCTATTGCTAAAGCGCAGTGTGTCGGCCCGTACAGTGAAGCTGTTATTGCCATCACCATGTGAAACAATACCCGCACCGTCAAAGACAATGTTGTCAAAATTGAAATCCACATCGCCATAGACATGCGTGCCCTGGCGGCTGGTCATTACCAGTTCACTCAGGATCAGTGAATCCAGTAGATCACGGTTCAGCAACAGGCCGGTTGCTGAAATCGGCGCATTACCCAGGTTGATACGCTCAGCGCCGATATTCAGCGAGCCATTGTTAATGGCCAGCTTGCCGTTGATCGTGGTTTCATAAGAGGCATCCAGCAACATGGCGCTGCTGGCCGCCAGCTGCGCACCCTCATTAATGTTAATCGTACCCTGTGCGCCGCGACTGCCGTTGCGGGATATGCTAACCTGTTCCCCGGCGCTGATGCGCACCAGTGCACCGTCACCATTGACAAACAGGGTATCGGCATCAAGCCCACCATCCCCTTCTGCACGCACACTGACGCCGCGCTTGAGATCAATGCGATCCTGCGCCGCCAAAAGGATTTCCGTTCCACTCAAGCTTAGCGTGTCATCATCGTTGCTGGAGTTGGTTTCGATAATAAGTGACTGTGTGGCCACTGTTATTTGCGTACCCTCATCAGTCTGTTTGCGAATACCACCCAGCAGCAGGCTTTCCATATCCAGATGACTTAATTCTTCCGCCAGCAATTCAACACGATTACTATTTACGCCGGACGCTGAACGCTGACTGACGATAGCCAGGTTGGTGGCTTCGATGTCCAGTCTTCCACCGCGGCCATTGCCTGCAGCCTTACTGCGTAGTCCACCAGCCAGATCCAGTCGGCTGAATGCCGAAATGCCCAGTTGCCCAGCATCCTGTGGCAGGAAGGGAATCAGCGTATCATCGGCCAACGCCCTGTCAGCGTAGAAACGGTTGGCACTGGTAAGTAATATCTCTGCACGGCGGCGCGCCTGTACACTGGTTTCAATCGCAAAACCATTCCAGTTTTGATCATGAATGCCCGTACCGGCGACCCGGTGCTGCCCGGCGACCACTGGGGTTTTGTCAGTCAGGTAGCTATTGATTCCCGGCGTTATATTAGTAAAGTCTTCGCGCGGAGTGACCAGATACGCACCATCAAGCAGGGCATAACGAGCGGGTAAAAGCGCATATTCTCCCGCTGGCAAATCACCGACACCTGCAAGGTAAACCATATCACCAACCCTGAATCCGGCCGTTCTAGTTTCACCCTCATCATAGGGTGCATAATTTGTGAACCTGGGAAGCACGGCAAACGATCCACTATCGCTAGTGAAAATATCATGCGTACCCCCCGGCCCCGAAACAAATTCCCAGGCCTGAAGATCGCCGCCACCACTCATGTCGATCACCGCGCCGTCATTAAAGCGCACATCATCACTGGATAACAGAATACGTTTCTCCGGTGGTCGGCTGATACGCAGGGTATCGCCTTCACTGAAATCATACTGCCAGTCCAGCCCGGTCTGCGCAGTGCGGCCAAATGGAATGATCCGCCCGTCTGCCGAGGTAGAAGTTAAACTACCGGCCTGCAAACTCAACAAGGAATCAGCGCTCAGGCTGATTTCACCAAGAGGCGCGCGCAGTTCACCACCCTGGGTAATAATGTCGGCCTCTATCGCCAGCCGTCCCCCTGCAGAAAGCACGGGGGTTGCTTTATGTGACTTACTGAAGTTATTAATAATGGCATTCGCATCAGTACCAAAAATAGCCTGCATTTCGCCTGACATATCTCCATGTTTCGTAATCACCACCTCATCGGCCTTGATCGTATAATCACTCAGGGTTGCCGGATAAACCTTGTCGGCAGCGAGTTCAAACCGTCCGTGGCTATTCCAGCCTCCTGGAATAGCCAGCGTTGTGGATTTTAAGCGCGTACCCCGTACTCGAATATCAGTATGACTATTCAGGCGAATCTGTTCAAAACCCTGCAGGCTGCTCGCGCCGACCAGATCAATCATATTGGCGTCAACAAGCAAACGCCCGTTACCGCTGATGGCATCATCGGCATTACGAATAGCAGTTGAACCCAACGTCACATAGGGAGAAAGAATTGCCGCAAGCCCCGTATCCTCACCGCCGATTCCCTGCCAGGAGATAATCGGGCTATCCAGTATGACTTCACGCCGCGCAATGATGCCACTATCGCCTTCAAAAACAATATTGCCCAGAGTCTTCAGTTCAATAGAATCAAATCCGTTTTCATTGAGCAGGCCGCCATCCAGCCAGGCATAGCCATTGGCCTCATCAACAATAGCTTCCCCCTGCTCAGGTATTTTGGCCGCACTTTGTGATTTTCCCTTGCTAACAATGATTTTTCGTTCTGTCTCAATAAAGGGATTGGCAGAGGCATTACTCTCGAGCAACTGGTCATTAGTTTGAGTCCGGCCTGTAAACTCGACCTTCAGACGGCCACCTTCAGCGCCCTGTTCAGTCTTCGCATTTCCCAAAATCATGCCCTCGGCAATAATACCTTCTACCGCTATCAGGTTGACTTTACCGGCATCGGAGGCAACCGTAGTTTCCTGCAGGCGTACGCCCGGGCCCCGGTAGGTCGGATCAGGTTGATGTAGCGTGGTAAATACACCCGACACATCGATCCTGGCAGTCTCATCCATAAAGATAAAACCACGTTGCGCGGAAAGCGTGACTTCACCACCATCAAGCAGACGGCCTTCGCGCACACCAGGAACTACACTGTGCGTTGGAATAAATGCGCCAACAGTAGAGAGTACACTGTCCGCCCCCAGCCAGATTCCCTGCTCGGGGATATAACCAGGATCACTAACTGTTGTGGGATTGGTGATTGCCAGTATAATCCTGCCTGCTGGCGCTTCCACGCTACCATTCATAAAAATACTGGAGCTGGAACTAAAACTAACCTCAGCTCCCGCCTCGGTAATAATCCGGCTACCCTGTTCCATGACAATTGCTTTGTCCTGCGTCTGAACAACAGAGGGTTGATGGCTAAAGCCAAGATCAACCGGTTGACGAATTTCATCTGCTAAACGCTGCCGGTTTGATATAGAAGATACATCGCTGGCGCTGGCCATCGAGAACACGTCACGACTCTTTAATACCAGACTTTTCCGTGAAGGTTGCAGCAACACACCACTTTTAAAAGTGATACCGTTGCGATTGGAATTAAATTCATAGGCGGCAAAACCACTTTCCTCTACGAAGGCTTCCGGAATATAAACCGGAGCGGAAAGATCACGATTGGAATTATCAGGAACAGTGGATGTGAAACGGAATTCATTAGCGCTCAGGCTAAGCGTCCCCCCTTCATAAAAGGAAAAACCTTCAAAACCACCATCCAGGAACAAACTACCATTACCATTGATATCCCTTGAGGCCGCCAGTGAAATATCCCCACCTTTGCCTGCCTCTAGCTCACTCTCCGAGGTCAGCCATGCGCCACCGTTAGTGCGAATGAGGGAGTTTTTATTCATGATGACGCTGCCAAGCTCGGAGGTAATACTTACACCACCCGCATCGATAAATACGCCTTCAAAGTCCGGTTCCGGTTTGACGATTGGGCTGTCATTGACCCAGCGGCCACTGGTATCAATCAGTGAATCTTCAGCCAGCACCACATCACCCCGGCTTGCGCTCATACTGATATCCGTACCATGGCCGACAACACGGCCACCCACGTTAATGCCATCGGTGCTGCTGGTGGTCAGGGAAAAGTTACCGCCATCCGATAACTGCATATCAAGATTGTCCTGTAACACAATCTTGCCGCCCGTTTTATAACTCACTTTCTGCAAGCCATTTCGTCGGAAATAATCCGCTTCAATAATTAGAGGTGTTGGGGTCGATGTTTCATCCCCGGCCAACTGAAGTCCATCCAGGTTCGGGCTGTTCAATTCTTTATTGTTCTGGAATATCAGGGTCTGATAGTTACCGCCGATATAGTCCATATTCACATTCAGGCTGCCGCCACTTGCCCGATGACCGGCAAGCCGCTGACGCCGTCCGTTAATGGTGTTGGCGATGATGTCGCCATCCTGAACCAGGAGGTGGGTATCAATGTTGAATGTACCCGCTGCCTGCCCATCGATATAGGCCGATTCGTAACGTCCACGGTTAAAGGGTCCGGCTACCTGCCAGGTTTTTGTCACACCCCACTTTTTATAATCCTTGCTGACCTCACCCAGTATGCCGACGTATTCCAGATCCGGACTGGCCTGACTGATATCATAAATTTTCCCGTCAACGCTAACCAGTTGAGAGGTTTTAATATAGCCTTGTCTGTATTTAATCGCCCCACCCGAAATATTCACCGCCGAGCCCTGTTTCAGGGTCACAGCGCCCTGGGATGAAAAATTAACTGTGCCGCCTTCCACGCTACGTTCCTCAACCGTGCTTTTAATCGCATTTAGTGCGAGCTGAATATTAGCCAGTGGCGTGCCTTCGCGAATGTCGATATGAAGTTTTTTACCATGCAGAAAACCGTTTTTCTGCGCTGGCGCATCAGCAAACTCGTTACCCCTTGTTTCCACTTCGATGACATTGCTTTCCATCGATTTTTCAGCCGAGGTAAGACCCGACACATCAACAATACTGCCGGAATCCATGATAATCTCGCTACTGTTTGTGATATCCAGCTTGTCAGGCGCGTTTGGAGTTTCTGTCGCCAGAACATCCACCGCGCCGGAGGGCGCGATCACGACCGAGTCCGACTCGAAATGTACGCTCTGCCCCATAATCTCAATACTGGAAACCGCTTGCACCTGTTCTGCAACAGCGGTACCTGTATCTTCTATTTCCGGTATGACTTCGGTAACACTACCCTCACCCAGAGTAACCTTTGCTAGTGTGCCCAGGCTATCATCCTGTTCAGTGGTGCGGGTCGTCGTCGTAGCCTCAAGCACTTTCTTCTTATTAAATATTCTTGGCGGTGTTGGCGAATTTTCCCTTGCCAGCAGGCGAATGCTACCGTTAACCCGAACACTGGTGCTGGCGGAAATCAGCCCTTCCTGGTTCACAGCAAAACCCATCAGGGTGGTGTTACCACGCGGAGTGATTATGCTGCCTCCATTAATAACCTCACCACCGGTTTTCACTTCCACCAACAAACCACGAACCGTATTTTCTGAATCCGCTTCCTGCAAATAAACCTTATCTGTAGCAGCCACCATCAATACCTGTCCATCGGGACTGGTAATTGTTCCATTATTGATAATTTCCGGCGCCACCATGATCACGCGACCATAATTATCCGTATTAATCCGCGCGCCTTTGTCAACATAGACGCCGATCTTGAAACGATTCCCATCGGTATCAAGAACGTAGTCACCGGTATTCGGATCACGCAGGTATACATCTCCATCGCCGGTAAATGCCGCGCTGGCATCATCATCAAACACCTTGGAAATACCGCGATTAAAAATGTCATCAGAAATATCCAGCGTCGAAACCACCAGTGAATTAACATCAACAACGGAGTTGGCGCCGAACAGGAAACCGTTATTATTTATCAGATAAATCTGCCCGTTGGCTTTCAGCGTGCCCAGTATCTTCGAGGGAACAGCCGAATTAATAACTCGATTTAATGCAATCGAGCTACTATCTGGTTGTTTGAATTCCACCAGATGACTGACATCAATATCAAATGAATCCCAGCTCAGGATCACCTTTCCTTCCGTTTGTTTAACCGTTAGTGTTTTACCGGCAAACTGTGCATCCGTTGTACCCGAGCGCCAGAGATTCCTGTTAATCTGTGACCAGCCACTGGTAGATGATACGCGGGGCAATGGGCTGCGTGCGGTCGCCCATGCGCCCGCCGGTTTCGGCAACGGTAAGGCTGCATTGGAATGTGAAGACAGAGTCAGACTGCCAAGCACAATTGATCCTGCCAGCAACATACGAATATTAGAACTCAGCGGTCTTAAGCTTAGCTTTGTTTTTTTAGCCCGCCTGATATTTTTTCGAAAATTATTTTTTTTTGGCAAATTCATGTTCATACTCCAAAGGCAATTAGCCCTGGTCTGACAATATGTATTTATTGGACTTCACTATCGTTCAGCGCCAACCTACGTTTATTTTGTTCCTATATTTTCAGCCTGTGCAAACGCCAGATGGATGAGCCATTTAAAACTCATACGCAAAACGAAAATGGACGCGTACATCACCTTTTTTGACGGTCCCAATAGCCTCAAATGGATAAGCGGCATCCAGCGCCATGTTCAGGTGGCCAGATTTAAAACGTATACCTACGCCACTACTGGAAAGTTGATAGCCGGTCGGCTGGTCTGGCAGGCTTTGCAGAACCCACAACTTTGCCGCATCCACAAACCAGAGGCCGTAAAAATCTTTTACTGTCTTCCAGCTTTTACTTCCAATATAAGGCGTGTGCAATTCAAATGAGGCCAGAACTGCATTATCACCCAATGCCTGTGATTCATAATAACCACGTACGCTTTCCGCTCCGCCGGCAGTGAACTGTTCATTACTGATTAAGGGGGAATCCGTATACTGAACTGAGACGCTCACCTGCCCCTGAAACCCTGCTTTTATTGCGAAACGATGTTCAATATCTCCATCCAGGTAAATAAAGTTGGCTTTAGAGTAAATTCGCTTATCATCAAATTCGACCTGGTCGTTAAGTCCACGCAAACCAAACGTTGTTCCAATCCCATAACTTGTAATCGAGCGTTTGGAACGACGGGTCCGATCGTAACGAAAAGTAAATGGGTAATAGGTGATTGGCGTATTCAGTGTGTCAGCCCCAACCAGATTCAAGCCCTCCTTGAAGTCCTTGTAATCAAAGCCATAGGTGAGACTATGAAAATAATCCTGATTCCCTTCCAACGGCATCACCACCCGAGCACCAATTATTTTACCTATGCCAACAACATTCAGTGCGCCGGCACTGGAAATCTCCGTGTCGGAATCCGAACGCACTCCATACAGGGCAATGCGAGTGCCTGAATTTTGTAGCGGAAAAACATAGGTAGCAGCCATAACCTTAACTTCATCCTTTTTCTCAGGCGAAGACTGGTACTGAAAAGAAATACTGTGAAACCGTTGCCAGAGATTATCGTAGCGCAGCGTGCCAACGGCACGTGTACGCGTGGTACTTTCTGTATTTCGTCCATTAACCTCAAGACTGCCATGCAACGGTAGCTTGTCTTTTACCTTGAGTTCAACTTCCAGTGTTCCAGGTTCTCGTCCCGGACGCATAATCGGCGTAATTGAACGATCCGGGCTTTGTTGATTTAGAATCGCCATCTGTTCCTTGACATCAGAAAGTTGCGGGATATTGCCTCTCCTAAGGGCAGGAGCCTGGTTTCGAATCTGACTTAGAAGGTAATAACGTGAACCAGTGATTTTTAAACGATCCACCCGTCCTTCAGTGACGCGCAAACGAACAATGCCATCAACGACATTCTGTTCTGGTATGTCAACCAGCACTGTGGGATAACCGGCATTACGATATTCTGCTTCCAGCTCGGCGCGCGCCTGCTCGATATCTTTAATGGTTTTGTCTGGTCCAAGAAATGAGTAAACAATACGTTCCAGCCGGGTTTTATCCAGCAGGGTATTGCCTTCTACCCGATATTCCTGAATATTCATGAGCGGGATAGACGTTTTCGTTTCCTTTGCAGAAGATGGCTTATCGCCTGTATCCGGTGCAACGGACTCCGCATTTACCTGTGTTGCATACACCCATAGTGATACGAACAACAACAAATTCAGTAAAGAATAATTTTTGACTTTTGTTTTTATTACCACAACTACAAGATCGAACAATGAATAACCCTCAATAATGCTAACAAACTATGTAGCTTCGATTCCTACCCTTTGGGTGCCATAAGGCAAACAGGTATTCCTAAAGACGCACCTGCAAATAGATAAAGCCAGCCCCCCTTGCGAGAGGCTGACTCGACTTTCTTTTATCTGTTTCAAACCACATTGCATGGCATATAACAGGTATTCCCTTTTCAGGACTCTACGCTACTGGGATAATTAAAAGTCCATAAGCTTCGAGACCTGAGATGCGCAGCCTAGAGCTGGCTGTTCTGATAGGTATCGTTAACAACAGGTACGATGCAGTTGTCCAGTTTGCTACCGGCAGCATGAGTATAAGGAATAACCGGCGCATTCACATTCAGAATACCGTCAGCTGTTGGGGCAAAATTAGTGCTAACCGCCATATAACCCGCCTGTCCCCAGGTGTGCTTGAACTTGGTGTTCAGCACAGTGGCAATAGTGCTTGGTTCACTGGCCTGGCTGGCAATGGTTTCAAGAATAGTCAGCATGTCGCCGGTCGGGCCATTGAAGGAAGGAATACGCCACTGGAAGGTCTGTTCAACCCAGTCGTGGTACTTGCCACTGGCGGCATTTTCCAGAGTCGGGGTAATGCCATCGATCTTGATAAAACGGAAGTCATCACCCAGCTTGGCGTTTTTCTCGGTGGACTGTACACCCAGCGCCCAGGCCGTAACTGGAACTACTGTTCCATCCGCCAAAGTCTTCGTCTGAAGGTTCTCACCACTGCCGTTAGTGCCATTATTAAAATCATTCAGGCACGCGCTCATATCACCAGAACCAGAATTCTCACGTACAATCGGACCGGAGAAAGGATTGCCCGGCTCGGCTGCAGGCTCCAACGCACCGGCGGTACAGGGATAATGCAGGAACTTGGCGTTCATCTGCGCCTGGGTGCCAGAACCATTGACACGGCGGCAATAGGTAACCTTGGTGCTGTCCGGTAAGCTGCTAACGATACTGGGATCAGTCAGAGAGACACCGTTAACCTTGAAGGCGCTCCAGTTTCTAATCTTGCCGGAGATCAATGAAGCCACCTGGCGCTTGGTCAGGCTGGGCATGCAGGCTTCGGATTCACGCGGCTGCAATAGCGGATCGGTAATAGTCGCATCATAAGTCGTACAGGTAGCATTACCCGGGAACTGGGCTTCCTGCAGAGCATCACGCAGAGTAGTGGTTACCGGTACGCCAAAGACCAGTGCTGCAGCGGCCTTAACTACCATCCTGTTACTAATCACAATAGCATCGACCGGGGCATTACCGGCTGGGGTATTAGCGCCGACAAACATTTCCGGATTCACATCGGAAACACCGGCATCGGAGACGACCTGGATCAGGTTGCCGGTAGCAGGATTGCCATCGGCATCCGGGGTGATGTCACAGCGCCAGAAGGTTTCGGGTGGAACCGTGCTAGTATCAGGCGCAGTACAGTTACCGTTATTGATGTTCATGGCGTCAATCGCCACTTCATCGATAACCGGATTTACACCCTGGGCCGAACCACCTTTGGAACGTTTGTGGAACAATACTTTCGGCGCAGTAATGGACAGGCCGGGGACCTTGGCATTATCAAGGGTACAAAAGTAGGCGGTATGCGCTTTGCCAGGCTTTGCTGGTTTGGCATTATCTTTGAAGACATCCAGGTCAGTCGTATTACCCGCAGCATCAGTAACGCAAATATTCTTGAACAGGGCGCCAATGGCCTTGTCCTGAGCAGAAGCGCCGGACATGAAAATTTCAATATCAGGCGTAGTTGTCGGACTAATGGCAAAGACCGAACCTGACAGAAGAACGGCAGAAACAGCCGTTGCGATTTGTTTGATTTTCATTTTGTTTTCCTCAAATAAACTACAATAAAATTATCATTCAGGCTTTGCGGCGACGGGCAACGCTAACCAGACCCAGAAGACCGGAGCCGAACAACCAGACCGCAGCAGGAACAGGAACGGTAGACGGAGCGGCATAAGTCAACTGGCCAGTGCTGGTCAGGGTCCAGACATTTGGTAGTTCAGTCAGAACACCCAGGGTATAGCCAGAGGGCGCATCAAGGCTGGCAAAATAGAAAGGAATGCTACTGTCAACAGCGCCGGCCGCAACAAAGGATTTACCGCCAAGATTAATACTCCAGGTGGCATTACCAAAGTAACCAATATCACCGGGAATCGAATAGCTGGACAGGTTCAGGTTTGGATCTAATAGATCACCAGCTGCAGTATTGGAATTCAGCGCCATGTTATCGATAGCACCCACAACACCAGCAATCATTGATTGGGTCGTTGCAGCCTGCTTAATAAGGTCGACACTTGAAACAGAAGTTGTCACATAGCCATAGCTTGCGGGATCCTGGAAGGAATCATCACCACCGGTAACTGTATAAACGACGCCGGTATTACCCATGAAATTAGCAAAGTTGGCATCGGCACTCAGATCATAGCTCAGAGTCTGGCTGGTATTGGCGACAAAATCTCCTTCAAGAAGACCCAGATCTAAAGAATAAGACTGCTGACCGGCTTGATCCCAGGCGGTCATAAAAAGTTCACCGGAACCACTGGTTGAATTACTCTGCAGGATGGCCGCATTAGCCATGCTACTCATGGCCAGGGCCACAGACACAGCAAGAATTTTTATTGATGTTTTCATTTATTATCTCCGTAGATTAAAAATTTTTTTCCTACAAGTCCCCAGGTGCATAAAACGCACGGGGGGTTTCCTACCCATTTAAAAAGGATGTCCCCTGCGACACCCGGGTTTCTGTTAATCCCTGTAAACAGCACCCATAAAAAAAGCCGGGTTGCCTCATTGCTGTGGCAACCCGGCTATCTTTAATTAAAAGACCCGTGGCTTTCCGACCCCGCCTCGCGACAGGTGTGGCTTTTTTCACTGCGGCTATCCGGCAAGTGATTTTC